>ENA-OUNH01000093-OUNH01000093.1-human-gut-metagenome-genome-assembly--contig:-NODE-93-length-34131-cov-4.107223_pt1 | contig 34131 bp, 35 predicted proteins | sample MGYA00242806_ERZ504814 | MGnify/ENA primary metagenome ERZ504814 (study PRJEB26092, sample SAMD00036389) | human gut metagenome | host: Homo sapiens | study: EMG produced TPA metagenomics assembly of...
AGTAGGAAATCAAAGCAAACCAGCAAGCCCCTTTTGGGGCAACGCCGGAATAAGGAAGCACTGAAATAGCCCCTGGAAGGGCTGCTGTAAATGTGGTGCAGTTGGCAGACTGTCAGTGCGCCTTCCGGGCGCAAGCAGGGAATAGTCCCTTATAGGGACAGAGCAAGCCACCCGCTAAGCGGGTGGTCTTGACTTATTTATTTGGCAACTGGGAGTTTCTCAAAAGCATCAACCGGAAGAAGGTAGCGCATAGTGCAATTTCCTTTGTATTTTGGTGTATTTGGGTATTCTCCCAGAGGTACATATTTGTTTCCGTGTTTGTATCCGGTTTCGATCAGCTGCTGGAGCTTGTCCAGGGTCATAGTGTATACGCAGTTTCTGGTGAAACGGGGACTTCGTTCTGCATATGAAGAAAAAACGGATAATCTCAGATGTTTTCGCGGAAAGCTCCAGGTGGCAGGCCATATTCGTCGAAATATCGTACATAAAGAGAGATTCTATGTGACGTATGAGGAATTTACAAAAAACCGGCCGGAGAACCGACTGATAAAAGCTACGTTAAAGAAATTGCAGAAAGTTGCCACAGACGAGAAGAACAAACGGGATGCCAGAGAACTTCTGTTGTTTTTTGACGGAATACAGGAATCCGTGGATTACCGACAGGATCTTGTCCGGATAAGGAACGACCGGAATTCCAGAGAATATGAGAAGATCAGGAAGTGGACAGAGGTGATCTTACAGGGAAACAGTTTCCTGAATTTTTCAGATGGGCTTATGGCCAGATCCATATTATTTGCCATGGAGGAAGTTTTGAAAATTATGTGGCGTGCCAGATAAAAAAATACTTCAGGGAAAACTGGGAGGTATCTTCCCAGGATAAAAGATATTATCTGTTTGAAAAACCTCGGGATTTTCGTCTGAGACCGGATATTGTAATGAAAAAAAGAGAAGATAACAGAACTGTGGTCCTTGACACAAAGTGGAAAAGCCTTCCAGAGGTAAAAAACGGCGGAAAAGGCTGGAGTGACTGGATAGATTTCAGGAAATATGTCAGAGATGATATTTATCAGATGGTAACATATGCAAGCCGTTATGAGGCAGAGGAAATCTGGCTTCTCTATCCGAAAGCAAAGTATTCATATCAGTATGAAGGTATCAGGGACCGCTTTGAAACAAAGATTTATGGCCATATACTGGTGATTCATCTGTTTTTATTGATCTGGTAAATATGGAAGAGTCTATGAAACTGTTATCTCAGGGAATGGAAGGCAGAACAGCCGGGGAGGTGAAGAAGTTTGAGTGAACAGGTATCTGAAAATTTTATTTCTGTTTCAGAAAGACTGAAACGGTTTAAACCGAACAGTGGAAGAAGAACCGTAAAGCATTATCCTACCGGGATCAAAAAGCTGGATCAGATGCTTGGCGGTGGACTTTATGCAGGCCTTATGTTTCTTGGTGCAAGGCCGGGAATGGGAAAGAGTACCTTTGCGCTGCAGATCGCTTCGGAAATTGCAGCGGCCGGTTCGCCGGTACTGTTTTATTCCCTGGAAATGCCTTCTGTCCGTATGGAGGCAAAAATATTAAACCGTGCCATTCATATGAGATATCCGAACAGCTCCCTGACAGCGGACTGGTTCCTAAGGGAAGAAAATAATACAGGGAAACAGAAAGAATGGAAGCTGGTAGAAAAGGTGGGAGAAGAGATCAGCGGCAGTTTTGACAGGATGTACATAAAAGAGCGTAAAAAGCTTTCTGTTTCTGGCCGGGATATTGTTCAGGATGTGGAAATGTTCATGAACGAAAAGAAAGAAAAACCGGTAGTTTTTGTAGATTACCTGCAGATCCTTTCTTCCTGCACAGGAAACAGGAATGCTACGGAACGGCAGAAAAATGACGAGAATATAAACGAGCTCAGCGGCCTTTCCAACAAGTATGACCTGGCGGTTTTTGTGATCAGTTCTCTGAACAGGGAGTCTTACCGGGAGGAACAGCGGCCTTTGAGAATGGATTCTTTTAAGGAAACCGGAGGAATCGAGTACTCGGCAAGTGTGATCCTGGGACTTCAGCCAAGGAATATCCGACAGCCTAAATTTAATTATGAGCAGGAAATGTCGAAAGATATCAGAGAACTGGAGATTGTTTTTCTGAAACAGAGATATGGCATATCTGGAATGAAAGCAAATGTGAGTGTGGATTTTTTTGCATCGAAAGATCTTTACACAGAAAAAGGAGCATCTGGAAAAAAACAGCCCAAAATGTTTCACGTGAAACAAAAACTGATATTAAAAATCCGGAGAATACAAAAGTTTTACTGAAGAAATGCAAGCTTACTCCAGAAGAGGCAGTATCGCAGGGGGTAAATACTGAAATAAAAGATACAGAAGCAGAGAACAACGGAGTGGAAAATACAGAAATACAAAATACAAATCTGGAATATCCGGATGATCCGAGGGAACGTCTGGAAGAAGAATTCCGGAAATTACTGTGACAGATTCCGGCGATTCGGACATGAATTTCGGGAACTGATGTAAAGAGAGGAAAGAATAGCCATGAAGATACCTGATAATATTTACATGAACATATGCAAAGTATTTCAGGAAATATATAAGAATAAATTTGAACTGAATGAACTGAATATAGCCGAGGTAGGAAGCCGCGGAAAAAACATGACATGCAGATACCGTATTACTGTTCAGAAAGAAATGCAGAACGTGAAATTTTCCTACTATGATGCTGCTGTTTATGATGCGGTTTATACCTTGTACAAAACAAATTATTCCAAATTCACTCTGACAGATCTGCTTCGGGTAATGTCCGGAGACGAGAAGGTACGGTTTTACTGTACAAAAAGCAGGATACAGAAAAGAGAGCAAAAGCTTCGGGATTCCCTGGAAAAACTTCGGAACCATCGCTATTGACTACAGTGAAGAAGTTCAGATGCGTAATATGCAAGACGAGAAAGGCAAGCCGCTGGAAGGTTTTGTGGCAGATTATCTGGTTCCTGTAGCAGTGGAAAAAACGGAAAAGCATACTGGTTTCTGGAAGGCAGAGAGCTTCCGGTCTATAAATATGCAGAAGATATCGGGCAGATGATCAGTGTGCCACGGGAACTGCTTGATCCGGCAGGTCTCCTTAAAACAATGTTTCCGGCTAAGGAATTTCAGGAAAGTGAAGAAGGAAAAAAACTTCTGGAGAATGTAAAGTTTTCAAGCACAGATGAGATGATACTTCTGAAAAGAATTCTGATCCAGCGTCTTGAGATCATGAGAAATTCCAGAAACAATGCAGACGGCAGGAGAATTCGTTATTATGCGATAAAAAAAGAAGAGGGAATTCTGCCTATGGCAGGCATTTACAGAGAAAATTTTGAGCAGGATATTCGATTTGTCAGTGACAGAGGAAAAGTACGGTTCGAGAGTCGTGGCTGGAAGAATAAAGTACATGCGGTTAACAAAAAGCTGTGTGCGATCCTGGATATCTACAAAAAATGCGGTTATGTGACAGAATACGAGCTTTTACGAAACGAACCAAGATCTCTGGTGCGGGGACTGGAAATTCTGGGAGAGATCAAAAAGGTTGAGCTCAGGAAAAAACGAGAAACAGAAACATCTGCGGAAAAAACTGCAGAAGTAAAATGATTTATGATATAATCTCCACAGCAAACAGAGAAAGGAGACGGGAGAGAGTGGAGTGTGTAAGGGAAAACACTCCGGATAGTAACTGATAATAATATAAGAGAAACGAAGGAGAAAAAATGAGCGAAAAAACAAAACTTCAGGCAACTGCGGCAGATGATGATTATTCCATGGAGGCTGTGCCGGAAAATGCGAGAAAGGGATTCCGCAGCATGTTTTTTGTAATGCTGGGATTTACATTCTTTTCAGCAAGTATGAGTGTGGGTGCGAAACTTGGGAATGGACTGGATCTGAACGGATTTGCGGCAGCCTGCGTTATTGGTGGTGTGATTTTGTCCGCATACTGCGGAATTCTTGCATACATTGGTTCTGATACGGGAATGAGCATGGATCTTCTGTGCAGAAGAGCTTTTGGAAAAAAAGGTTCTTATCTGTCTTCACTGGTGTTAGGTCTGACACAGATCGGATGGTTTGGCGTCGGCGTTGCCATGTTTTCCATTCCAACTGCGGAATTGCTTGGAATTAATAAATGGGTTCTGACCATTATTGCGGGTCTTCTGATGACCATTACTGCTGCAACTGGTATGAAAGCACTTGAGATCGTAAGTACGATCTCTGTCCCGCTGATCGTGATCCTGGGAGTATATTCCATGGTGACAGCAACAGCAGATGGTGGAGGACTGACAGCGGTATTTAATCAGTCTGTGGGCTCTGTTACGTTGTTTACGGGAGTTGGATATGTTATAGGTTCCTTTATATCAGGAGGAACTGCAACGCCGAATTTCATCCGCTTTGCGAAGAATAATAAGGTTGCTGTATGGACAACTGTAATCGCATTTTTCTTGGGAAATACCCTGATGTTTTGTTTCGGGGCTATCGGAGGTGCTTTCACAGGAAAAGATGATATCTTTTATGTAATGATCGCCCAGGGACTTGCGATCCCGGCTATTATTGTGCTGGGAGCGAATATCTGGACGACTAATAACAATGCGCTGTATACTGGTGGCCTTGCAATTTCCAATATTACAAATGCAAGAATGAAGATCGCAACATGTATCTCAGGCGTGATTGGTACAGCACTTGCAATCTGGTTATACTATAATTTTACAGGCTGGCTGAACATTCTCAACTGTGCGCTTCCACCGATTGGAATCACCGTAATTCTGGATTTTTCCTGAGACGTGAGAAATATAAATCTAACAGGGACGAGCCGCTGCAGACAATTAACTGGTTCAATCTGGCAGGTGTTGTAGTCGGAGCAATAGCAGCCAATCTGATCCCGGCGGGAATTGCAGCGGTAAATGCAATGGTAGTAGCAGCAGTATTCTATTTCATTGGTTATGCAGTATCCAGACAAAACCGGAAGTAAAGAAAGAGAGGAAAAGAATATGAACAAGATCGTAAATATCACGTCAAAAGAGGATAAAGATCTGAAATTGCAGGATATCGCAAATTCTCTGCAGGAGTTGAAGGAAGTTATGGCAGAGGTGATCGAAACCTATGAAGAAGAAAATGCAGATAACAAAAAAATGGACACACTGACAGAAGCACTGGATGCGCTAGAAGATGCTTATGATGCAGTTAGTGATGTGATGCTGGATGAGCTGTAAAGAAGCAGAAGTAAGAGTATGGAATTTCCATGTTAGAAAAGTATAGAAATACAGGGTGGAAGAAGTTTTATTTAATCTTTGGCATGTGTGATGAATCATTTACTGTGAACTGTACGGTAGATCCACCGGAAGATGTAGACAGAGGCTGGTTCATGTAATATTTTGTTAGCAGCAGGTTCAGATTTGGTTATCTGCCTGTCTGAATAATTGTAATGATTGTTATAAGCAGTCCCCGGCAAGGTTGTGAATGAACCATGTCGGGGATTTCTTTATAACGTGGGAGATTATTTCGTAATGTTCCAATGGCATAAAAAACCATATGGACAGGATTCTTTCCTGTGCACAGGAGTAAAATCAGCGAAAATGCGAGCGTCCGCAATACACACACAAATGTATTTCTTTATTACTGTAAAAATACAGGATTTTATAGGGGGAAATCATGAAAAATAGCAGATTTTTAAGCGGATTGATGTTATGAGCATGCGATCATGGCTGTTTTTCCATAGTTTATAGTCTTTGTTTTATATATTTTTTCTATGATTTTCCGCATTTTGGGCCTGTTTTCAGCTTGGATTACGTAACCGTCTGTTATGGAAATAACAAAAATGAGTATATTTTGGAACGAAAATGATGATGAAAACAACAATATTACATGTTGGTTTCAGGGGAAAAACAGGAAATACAAGATGTATCGATGATTATTAAAAAATGATATAAATGTGAATAAATTAACGTACAAATAAAAATAAACATACTCAAAATATAATCATGATATATTGACAATGATGAAAAACGATGATAATATGTGACCATAACGGAGACGGGCAAGACATAAAAAATATAACTGTATAAATACGATCAAAGAACGAAAGGGGTATTATAAAAATGGCAGAGATCAGAAAAATGGGTTACTGTGTAAATGGTGAGTGGAAAGAGTCCAAAGCAGAGAAATACATGGATGTTACAGATTCCAGTACAGGAGAGGTGATCGCACAGGTTCCATGCTGTACACCTGACGAGGTTGAGGAAGCAATCGCATCTGCACAGGCTGCATTCCCGGAGTGGTCCTCACTTTCACTGGCTAAGAGACAGCAGTACATGTTCAGATGGAGAGATGTCCTTTATGCACATAAAGAAGAACTTTCCGAGCTTTGTGCGAAAGAACTTGGAAAGAATATTAAAGAGGCAAGAGGCGATGTTCAGAAAGCGATCGAGCCTACAGAAGAAGCATGTGCACTTCCTGCAATGATCCAGGGCGATGCTGCAATGCAGGTAACAACAGGCTATGACACAGCTACATATCGTAAACCACTTGGAGTAACTGCTGGTATTGTTCCGATGAACTTCCCTGCAATGATCCCGTGGGGCTGGATGGTTCCGCTTTCTATTGCATGTGGAAATACAGTAGTGCTGAAGGCAAGCTCCCAGACACCGCTTACATCCATGAGGATCATGGAGCTCTTCTATACAGAAGGCGGATTCCCGAAGGGTGTTGTAAACCTTGTAACCTGCAGTCGTGTAGAGGCTGATATCCTCCTTACAGATGAGAGAGTAAAGGCTGTTACATTCGTAGGAACAACAGGTGTCGGAAAACAGGTATATTCCAAAGCAGCAGCTCATGGTAAACGTGTTCAGGCTCAGTGCGAGGCGAAGAACCATGCACTTGTTCTTGAGGACTGCAACCTTGAGGCGACTGTAAATGCGATCATCAACTCCACATATGGATGTGCTGGTATGAGATGTATGGCTCTTCCGGTTGTATGTGTACAGGAGAGCATTGCAGACGAGTTTGTTTCACTTCTTAGAAAAAAGCTGAGGCTATGAAACTGGGATGTGCTTACGATGAAGAAACAGATCTTGGCCCGGTTGTAAATGCAGGCCATAAAGAGAAAATCTGTAACTGGATCCAGAAAGGTATTGATGAGGGTGCAGAACTTGTTCTTGACGGACGTAATGTAGCAGTTCCAGGATATGAGAACGGATTCTTCGTAGGACCAACGATTCTTGATCATGTAACACCGGAAATGACAGTTGGAAATCGTGAGATCTTCGGACCTGTTACCTGTATCAAACGTGTGAAGGATTATGAGGAAGGAATTAAGATCATGAATGCCAACCCGTTTGCAAATGGTTCCTGTATCTTTACACAGAGCGGATATTACAGCCGTAAATTCGCTATGGAGACAGATGGCGGTATGGTAGGAATCAACGTTGGTATTCCGGTTCCAACAGCATATTTCCCATTCTCCGGAAATAAAGATTCCTTCTTCGGTGATCTGCATGTACTTGGAAAAGACGGATATCGTTTCTTCACAAGAGCAAAAACAGTTACAACTCACTGGTTTGATGAAGCTGCCGGAAAGAGAAAAGTTGGCACATGGGAAGGAAGTACTGAGGCATAATACAGACCTCGTGAATAAATCTATGTTAATACAGAGCGGATTATAAAGATCCGCTCGCAAGATAAAATCCTCTGATGAAATGAGCATATTTAAAAATAATGCACCCGCTGAACTCTTGGCAGGTGCATTATTTTTTGATAAAAGCTGATCAGTCGATAGTCATAACCCGGATTCCGTGATCCTGACAGAAGCTGTCGTATTCTTCGGGCAGGGCCTGGTCTGTAACAATGGCATCCAGCTTCTCCATTGGAGAGTAAGTCATAAGTGAGATCCTGCCGAATTTGGAGTGGTCGGCCAGAAGGATCATACTGTTGGTGTTCTCCGCGATAGCTTTTTTGGTGATGTATTCTTCAGCACTGGCATTGGTAAGTCCGCTTTTCATGGTAACACCTGTGCAGGCCATAAAAGCCATGGAAATATTGTAGGTCTGCAGGTAGTCATTGATATCCGGGCCTGTGAAAGACAGGGTCTTGCGGTTCAGTCGTCCGGGAACGGAGATGATATCCAGGTTTGGATAAGATGCTGCCTTGTTAAAAATGAGAAGGCTGTTGGTCAGGATGGTGCAGTGTTTATTTGCGATAAAATCAACCAGGTTCAGGCACGTTGTGCCGGTATCGATATAAATGGTGTCGTCTTCGGTCACAAGCTCTGCGGCGCGGCGGCAGATTTCTTTCTTTTCTTCAGGAAAACGTCCGCCCCTTTCTTCATAGGACAGAAGAGGAAGGGTCTGGGGTGTCTCAAGTGCTGCTACACCGCCGTAAACCTTCATAATACTGCCGCGCTTCAGAAGGATATCGACATCTCTTCTGATGGTATTTTTGGATACGTTGAATGTTTCACATAATGTATCGAGAGAGGCGTTCTTGTGCTCCAGCACGTATTCTTCGATCATATCAAGTCGCTGTGATTTCATAGAGGTCTACCTTCTTTCTGTTGGTTAAGTCTTGGTTATATATTATCATAAAAGAAGGCAGAGATAAAGTGTTTTTATGTGAACATACCAGTTTTTTTGACTGCGAAATGAAGAATCAGAAAATCAGTAACATATGTTATGAAAAAACGGCTTGACGAAAAATTTTTTTGAATGTAATATGAAAACGGTTTTCAAATTCAAATTTTAACCGAATCAAGTAAGTCCCCTGCTTCAATTGCGAGGAGCAATAAGCAGTGGGTGGGACTTACTTGTATCAGGAGGGGTACAAGCCCCTCCTGATAAACTGCGGAGCAGTTATTCGGTTATGAGCAAGTAGCGAAAGCGGATTGCGAATATCCGATTGACGATTGAGTGATTATAGTACTCCCGGAAATTACTGTATTAGGTTCAGCTGTGCAGAACATGAATTGCCGGAATTGCTATAGTTGAAAGAGAGTGGCAGATATATGGAAGAAAAAATTAAATACAGTACCAGGCAGCAGAAATTGATTCTGGAATGTCTGCAGGAGCATGGAGATACTTTTTATACGATTGATCAGTTTATGGATATTCTTCGCGGAAAGGATATCCATATAGGAAGGACGACGGTGTACAGGGGGCTTGAGCGGCTGCAGAAAGAAGGTGCGGTGCTGAAGGTTCCGTCTGTGGAAGGAGCAGCGGCTCAGTACCGTTTTGTCCGGGATGAAGAGCGGAAAAATTATGGAAAGCTTGTGTGCCTGGAATGCGGACATACGATTCCGCTGCAGTGCGGCTGTATTGATCATTTCGTTGGGCATGTGCTGGATGAGCATGGGTTTGAAATTGATCAGAGCCGGACGGTATTTTATGGATATTGTGATGGATGCCGGAGGAAGAGAAGATAATGAGTTTTAATAAAAATAAGGTCGGGGCGGCAGCGGTTCTGGCAGCAACGATCCTTATCGTTGGCAGTGTGGTTGGATATGGACTGCACAGAGCCGGAACTGTGGGGAAGCCTTTTTCGGATGACGGGCGGATTAAGGTTATGGCGAGTTTTTATCCCATGTACGACTTCGGCGCAGGAAAGTTGGCGGAGATAAGGTTGAGGTGAAAGACATGGTTCCGGCGGGAACGGAGCCTCATGACTGGGAACCTGCAGCTACGGATATCCGTAATCTTGAGGATGCAGATGTTTTTGTTTATAACGGTGCAGATCTGGAGCACTGGGCTGAGGATGTGCTGGCCACGCTGGAGAATCAGGATCTGATCACAGCTGAGGCATCGGATGGTGTGGAACTTCTGGATGGTGAGGGGGATCATGCTCATGGAGATAACGGGAAAGATCCTCATGTCTGGCTGGATCCTCTGAGGGCAAAGCAGGAGATGAAAAATATTCGAGATGCTTTTTGCCAGGCAGATCCGGAGAACCGGGATTATTATGAAGCAAACTATGAGAAGTATGCGGGGGAGTTTGATGAACTGGATCAGGAATTCCGGGAAGGGCTGGCAGATATAAAGAGCAGGGATATCATTGTGGCTCATGAAGCTTTCGGGTATCTGTGTAATGCTTATGATCTGAAGCAGCTGGCTATTGAAGGTTTGACACCGGATTCGGAACCGGATCCTGCGAAGATGCAGGAAGTGATTGGATATGCGAAAGAGTTTGATATCCATACCATTTTCTTTGAGGAGCTGGCAAGCCCCAAGGTGGCGAAAACAGTGGCAAAGGAAGTGGATGCGGTTACGGCTGTGCTGAATCCTATTGAGGGATTAAGTGAGGAGAATATTCAGGACGGAGAGGATTATTTTTCTGTGATGAGAAAGAATCTGGCAGCATTGAAGATGGCGTTAAACTAAGGGATTGATGGTTATGGCTGAACAGCTGTGCTGCATGGCATGAAATAGAAAGCAGGTGAGATGATGGGAATTTCAATAGAGAATCTTTCGTTTCATTATACTGGGACGCCTGTGCTGAATCAGGTGAATCTGGAGGTGAAGGATGGCGATTATGCGATTCTTACCGGTGAGAACGGAAGTGGAAAAAGTACATTTCTGAAGCTTCTTCTTGGTGAGCTGAAAGCCCAGGAGGGAAGTATTAAAGTAAATGGAAAAGATATCTCCGCAACATTCGGAAAGGGAGATCTGGGATATGTTCCGCAAAACAGTATCAGCAGGAACCAGAATTTTCCGGCTACTGTGGAGGAGATTATGATGACGGGAATCTATTCCTCATCATGGAGGGCGCGTTTTCGGGCGAAAAAGGAGATCCCCCGGCTGAAAGCTGTTCTTGCGGAAATGGAGATGGAAGAATACTGGAAAAGGCGGATCGGTGAGCTTTCCGGCGGGCAGCAGCAGAGGGTCATGCTGGCACGTGCACTGGTGGGAAATCCGAAGATCCTGATCCTGGATGAGCCGACAACGGGAATGGATACAGTTTCTGTGAAAACACTTGCCCGGGTTTTGAAGAAGCGTAATGAAGAACAGGGGCTTACGATCCTTATGGTGACACATGGAAACTCCAGTGAATTTAAAGGAGCCAACCGTTTTTTCAGAGCAGAAGAAGGGAGAATTGACGAGGTATGAGTATTTTACAATATGGATTTATGCAGAGGGCTTTTCTCGTGGGAATCCTTCTGGCTGTGATCACTCCCTGTATCGGAATAACGATCGTACTGAAGAGAATGTCCATGATCGGAGATGCACTTTCCCATTCGTCCCTGGCAGGAGTGGTGCTGGGACTGATCCTTGGGATAAATCCTGTGGCTGGTGCTGTGGTAATGTGTATTGTTGCGGCACTTGGGATTGAAGCCATCCGGAAAAAAATCCCGCGGTATTCGGAGGTGGCGATCTCGATCGTTATGTCTGCCGGAATCGGACTGGCAGGTGTTTTGTCCGGATTCGTGGAAAACGGTGCCAGTCTGAACAGCTTCTTATTCGGAAGTATTGTGTCTATTAGTGAGGGAGAGCTTGCACTGGTAGTTGTGATCAGTGTACTGGTTCTGGCTGCGGTACTGTTTTTTTACAGGGAGCTTTTTTATATTGGGTTTGATGAGAATGCAGCAAGGATCTCAGGGGTTTCTGTGCGGAATATTAATTTTATGTTTACGATCCTGACTGCGTTGACTGTCTCTGTTGCATCCCGTACAGTGGGAACGCTGATCGTTTCTTCCATGCTGGTCGTGCCGGTGGCCTGCGGTATGCAGATGGCAAAAAGCTATAAGGGGACACTGATCTGTGCGGTTCTTGTAGCTGTCTGCACTACCATTGCGGGACTTTTTCTTTCCTATTATGCCGGGCTGAAGCCGGGTGGAATGATCGTACTTCTTGAGGTTGCATGGTTTGTAATTGTGATGTCCGTGAAAAGTTTTAACAAATAAAACACATTTTTCCCACAAAGTAAACACAATTGGATCATATACTTTGAAGCATCAAAAGGAAACAGAGAGAACTTTTTCCAGGGAGGGACTTAATCATGAACAATAACAGAAAATTAAAAATAAAGAAACTTGTTAAAAAAGGTGCAACCATCAGCCTGTGTGCAGTGCTTGCTGGTGGTATTGGTGTCGGAGCTTACGAGGGTATTAACTATTTCTCAGGTGCACAGTCTGTACAGGCAGCAACAGATAGCTCTGAGAAGCTTACACTTATGAAATCCGAGAAGAAAGCTGATGAAGAAACAGAAGATACCAGTGATACAAAAGCTTCTGATACAAAAGGCAGTCTGGATGTATCCGATGTTGCTGAGAAAGCAATGCCTTCCGTTGTAGCGATCACAACAAAATCTGTTCAGGAGGTTCAGAATTACTACAGCATGTTCGGCTCTCAGTATGCACCGAGCCAGGAGCAGGAAGTAGAGGGAAGTGGTTCCGGTATTATCATCGGAAAACAAAATCCGAGCTTCTGATCGCAACAAACTATCATGTAGTTGACGGAGCAGATACATTATCTGTTGCTTTTGCAGACGGCAGTGCTTATGAGGCAACTGTAAAAGGATTTGATGAAAATGAGGATCTGGCAGTTGTATCTGTTGATACAAAAGACGTTTCTGATGATACAATGGATGCTATTTCCGTTGCAAAGATCGGAAGCTCTGATGATCTGAAGATCGGTGAGCAGGTTGTTGCCATTGGTAATGCACTTGGCTATGGACAGTCTGTTACTACAGGTATTGTCAGTGCAAAGAACCGTAAGATCGATTCTTCAGGTCAGGTTGAGTCGGATGATTCTTCTGATAACAGTAGCAGCCTGAATAAGGGTGTTAACCTGATCCAGACAGATGCGGCTATCAATCCTGGTAACAGTGGCGGTGCGCTTCTGAATATGGATGGTGAGGTTGTTGGTATTAACTCTTCCAAGCTTGCTTCTACTGAGGTTGAGGGTATGGGTTATGCCATTGCGATTTCTGATGTTGCAGATTCTCTTGAGAATATGATGAATGCGAAAGCCAGAGATAAGGTTGATAATCATGGTATTCTTGGAATCACAGGCAGTACAGTCAGTGATGAGGCTGTTCAGATCTATGGTATCCCGCAGGGTGTATTTGTTTCAAAGGTAACTGAGGATGGTCCTGCTGCTGATGCTGGTATTACCAAGAATATGGTTATCACAGAGTTTGATGGTAAGACGATCACAAGTATTGATCAGTTGGTTGAACTGCTTCAGTATTATGAGCCGAAGGAAAAAATTGATGTGACAGTTGCTGTTCAGGATGGCAATGAGTATAAAGAGAAGACTTTTACTGTGAAGCTTGGTAAGGATGACAGTTCCGATAAGGATAGTAAGGACAGCTCTGAGGAGAGTGCGGCACAGGATAGTCAGGATTCCCAGGATGCGGATATCCAGGGTGGACAGGATGGTTCTGGGCAGGATGATGCAGATGTGTTTGCTGATGATGGTGAGGCCAGTTTGTTCAGGGATTTTGAGCAGAATGGATTGCATGACTAACTGTATATAATGAGAAAGGCTCTGTGGCTGACCCGGGATCGGGTGGCTGCGGAGCCTTTTTCGGATAACCTTTTGACATTATTACTGCATGCGTAATCGGAGGAGTTCCCACCGGGAGGTTACATTGGTTTTGCGGAAGATATTCTGCAGGTGTTTCTGTAGGGTGTTTTCACGGATGCCGAGGGACTGGGCGATCTCGTCGTTGTTGCGGTACTGGAAGATCTGTTCGGCGATCTGAAGTTCTCTGGCAGTGAGATGGTTGTGGTTTTCAGGTGGCCGAGGGTTTGCTTAAGGCTGTTGGTCTGAGGCTGCTGGTGTGTGCGGGCTGATCACTCCGTGGAACTATCCGCTCCTGATGGGCGTGTGGAAACTGGCTCCTGCACTGGCAGCAGGAAACAGCGTTGTGTTTAAACCAAGCTCTAATTGTGTGCTTTCCTGCGTGAAGCTGTTTGAGATCTTTGAAAAGATCGGAATGCCGAAGGGCAGTGTGAACCTGATCCTGGGTCCCGGTGGAATTACAGGAAACCGTATTGCAGAGAGTAAGGATGTGGATATGGTTACATTAAGAAGGGTGTTGAGGAATATCAGGAGATCAAACAGATCAATATCAATCTGAATCCTGGAATCGTTGGATGGTATGAACATTAAAAACATCAAATCGGGAGGAACTTTTATATGGGAAAAAGTAAATATGTAGTTACGATCACCAGGCAGTTCGGCAGCATGGGCCGTCCCATTGCAAAAAAATGGCCGAGAAGCTTGGGATTGAATATTATGACAGGGATATCGTGGACCAGGCAGCCAGAAAGCTGAATCTTCCGGTTTCTGTAGTGGATGAAGCAGAGGAGACGGCAAAAAAAGTCAAGGCAAGTCCTTTTTCAAGGATGATGTTTCCTCTTGGAAAAGGAACCAGCAATACCCAGGATAAGATTTTTGAGGCACAGCGGATTTCCTGGTAGATGCTGTTAAGAGAAAATTTCAGCTGTAGAATGTCAGAGATAGGATTTGCAGAGACGGGCAGTGAAGCGACACTTGAGAAGGCAGAAAAACTGGTACGGGAGGCAGCTGCAAAAGGAGCGAATATCGTTCTTTTACAGGAGCTTTTTGAGACACCGTATTTTTGCCAGAGACATGATTTTGAATATATGGATCTTGCCACAACACCGGAGGAGAATCCGGCGGTGAAGCGGTTTCAGGAGGTGGCAAAAGAGCTGGACATTGTGATTCCGGTAAGTTTTTTGAGCGTGCGGGAAATGCGGCATTTAATTCCGTTGTGATAATTGATGCGGATGGCTGCCTGCCTGTGTTATTATAGCTGTATAAAATTTTTATAGAAAGCTTCTTTGAAATGTGGGGCTGACAGGAGGAGAAATTATGCAGGAACTGATGATCAGGCCGACGATTTACAGCTTTGATAATTGCCGGCAGTTTGCGGAGGAATTTAAGCTTGGTGAGGGAGATCTGTTGTTTACCAATAAGAGATTGTTTAAGAAATTTTTTGAGCCGCTTGGTCTTGGCTGTGATGTGATCTTCCGTGAGGATTATGGTAAGGGTGAGCCTACGGATGTGATGGCAGAGGCGATCTGGAAGGATGTGCCGAAGGATGCGAAGCGAGTGATTTCTGTTGGCGGCGGCAGTATTCTGGATCTTTCCAAGCTGTTTGCACTGGAGAATATTTCTCCGGTTACGGATCTTTATGACGGGCTTCTTCCGATCGTGAAGAATAAGGAGCTGGTGCTTGTTCCCACTACCTGTGGTACGGGTTCTGAGGTGACGAATATCTCGATCCTTGCGCTGACTACGAAGGGTACGAAGAAGGGGCTGGCTGTGGAGCAGCTTTACGGTGATTCTGCCGTGCTGATCCCGGAGCTTCTGGAGGATCTGCCGTTTCAGTTTTTTGCGACAAGTTCTATTGACGCGCTGGTTCATTCTGTGGAGTCCAGTCTTTCTCCTAAGGGAAATGGGACAACCAGAATGTTTGGATATAAGGCTATCGAGATGATCCTGAAGGGATATATGGAGATCAGGGATCATGGACAGGAAGCCAGAATTCCGCTGATGAAGGATTTCCTGATGGCTGCCAACTATGCAGGTATTGCCTTTGGTAATGCCGGGTGCGCAGCTGTTCATGCGCTGAGCTATCCTCTGGGTGCCAAGTATCACGTTGCTCATGGTGAGTCCAATTATGCAATGTTTACCGGTGTGCTCAATAATTATATGGAGATCAAGAGTGACGGAGAGATTGCACGTCTGAATAAATTTATGGCAGAAATTCTTGGATGCGATGTAGATGTTGTTTATGCAGAGCTGGAGAAGCTGCTTAATGTGATGATTCCGAAGAAGGCTCTGCATGAGTATGGTGTGACTGAGGCGGAGCTTGAGGAGTTTACGGATTCTGTGCTGGAGAACCAGGGCAGGTTGATGGCAAATAATTTCGTGGAATTGGATCGGGAGAGGGTTTATAAGATTTATCGGGAGTGCTTTTGAGTATGTTGCAGAGCAGAATGTGAAAAGCAGATTTTACAGTTGAATGATATGGATGAACCGGGCAGAGGTTTTGGAGCTGCCCGGTTCATTTTTTGTACAAAAATCAAACAGAAAACCGTTTGATCAGTGTAGTGGACACTTCAATCTTTACGGAATGCGGCACAGGTGTTTTGAGTTCACGGATGAGCTGTGCGGCGGCTGTCTGTCCCATGAATTTTCGTGGGACATCAATGGTGGTGAGAGCCGGATCGATAACGCGTCCTTCGGAGATATTGTCGAAGCCTGCGATGGCAATGTCTTCGGGGACTTTGTAGCCGCGAAGTTTCAAAGCTTTAATCGCTCCGATGGCAATGAGATCATTGTCCGCAAAGTACGCGCCGGCGAGAGGAGTTCCGCTGTCTATGATTTCCAGCATGTCGGAGAATGCGCCCTCAATAGATGGAGAGAGTTCGTGAATGATGGATTTTGCAGTGGACATCCCGTGTTCGCGCACCGCCCGGTGAAAACCGTGTGTCCGTTCGCGAAAGTTAGTGATTCTGTAGGAAGAGCAGAGATGCCCCGGCTGGCGGCCGCAGCGGTCGATGAGATAGCCGGTGGCCAGGTAGGCTCCCTGTGCGTTGTTGATGAGTACGCAGCTGCAGTCAGCAGAATCGAAATAGGAATCCAGAAGAACTACAGGAACTGAAAGCTGAAGAAATTCCCTGCATACAGAAGCAGAAACTTCTGTACCAAGGAGAATAACACCTGCACACTGAGAAATGCGAAGCTCCTCAATGTATTTCTGAAGATCATCTGCTTTTTCATAAAGCTGAAAGGTTTTCAGATGATAGCCGTTTTTTCGGCACTCCTGTTCAATACCTTCTGTGAGCTCTGAGAAGATCGGCGTATAATTTAAGATCGCATTATGAGCCCGGCAGATAATGCAGTAAATGTCTCCGGTCACATTTTTTTCATGGAAAGCCGGCTGAAATCGTAGCCGGCTTTTTCTGCTTCCCGGATAACAAGAGCTCTGGTTTCTGTGCTTACGCCGGGTTTCCCGTTCAGAGCCATGGAAACGGCTGTGGCGGAGAGATTTAATCTGGCAGCAAGTTCTTTTGCTGTGATACTCATATATGTCATTCCTCCAGTCTGATAAAGTAAATATATCATCTGTATAGATTTCCCAAACTGTTTTAATTATAGAATGTTTTCCGGCCATTTACAACAATAAAGCTGGAAATAAAGTAGAAATCACTTTATTTTTTATAGAAATAAAGTAAAGATCAAGATATTATACAGATAACAAAAATGAACATAAAAAACGAATCACATATAAACAAATAAAACCGAAGACATGGATTCATGAAAGGAGTTCAAAAATGGACAAGATCAAAATTGGTTACGCACCAACCAGAAGAAGTATTTTCAGCGCACCGGATGCAGTGAAATATCGTGGACTTACTGCTAAGAGACTTGAGGAGCTTGGTGTTGATTTCGTAGATATCACAGACATTAACGATGAGGGGCTTCTCTACAACGATGAGGGACTTGAGAAGATCATTGCCAAATTCAAAAAAGAGAAGGTTGACGGACTTTTTCTTCCACACTGCAACTTTGGTACAGAGTATGAGTGTGCAAGACTTGCAAAAGCTCTTGATGTCCCGGTTCTTCTCTGGGGACCGCTGGATGAGAGGCCGGAGCCGGACGGAACAAGACTTCGTGATACACAGTGCGGGCTTTTCGCAACAGGTAAAGTTTTAAGAAGATTCCGCGTTCCGTTTACATACATGACAAACTGCAGACTGAATGATCCGGTATTCGAAAGAGGGATCAAAGATTTCCTTGCTGTCTGTAATGTAGTAAAAACATTCAAAAATATCCGTATCCTTCAGATTTCCACAAGACCGTTCGATTTCTGGACAACCATGTGCAACGAGGGCGAGCTTCTTGAGAAATTCAATATCCAGCTTGCACCGATCCCGATGCCGGAGCTTACTGATGAAGTAAAGAAAGCAAAAGCAGAGCAGACAGAGGTTCAGGAAGTTATGCAGTACTGCCGTGACAACATGGAGATCTGCATCAAAGAGGATGAGCTTGAGAACGTAGCAGCTCTTAAGGTTGCCATGAAACATCTGGCAGAGAAATATGGCTGCAAAGCAATCGCGATCCAGTGCTGGAATCAGCTTCAGAGCGAGCTTGGAATCATGCCATGTGCAGCAAATTCCCTGTTAAATGATGAGGGAATCCCGACTGTATGTGAGACAGATATCCACGGTGCGATCACAGCACTTATGGTAGAGGCAGCAGGTATGGGCGAGACAAGAAGCTTCTTTGCTGACTGGACAATCCGTCATCCTGATGTAGAGAACGGCGAGCTTCTTCAGCACTGCGGACCATGGCCGATCTCCATCGCAAAAGAACTCCGAAGCTTACTTACCCGTTGGCATTCGAGCATCCGGGAAGCATCACAGCTGAGGCAAAACACGGCGATGTTTCTCTGGTACGTTTTGACGGGGACAACGGAGAGTATTCACTTCTTCTCGGAAATGCAAAAGGTATCGACGGACCGAAAGGTATGGGAACTTACCTCTGGGTTGAGGTTGAGAACATTAAACGTCTTGAGGCTAAACTGGTTGAGGGACCATACATTCATCACTGTGTCGGTATCCACAAGAATGTTGTTCCGGTACTTTACGAGGCATGTAAATATATCGGTGTAACACCGGATCTTTATGACCCGATCGAGGAAGATGTAAAGGCTTATCTCCGCGGAGAATGATAAACAGGAAACACAGCGGCACGTTTTTTCCAGGATAAAAAACGTGCCGGGCTGTGAATATGAAATATAGATTGAAAAAAGAAAGGACAGGAATCAGCATGGATTTTAGAGAATTAAGCAAACTTGCGTATGATCTCAGAAAAGACACAGTAGATATGATCGTTGCCGGAAAAGGTGGACATATCGGTGGTGATATGAGTGTTATGGAGACTCTGGTAACACTGTATTTTGACCAGATGAATATTTCTCCGGAGAATATGAATGATCCGGACAGAGACCTTTTTGTAATGAGTAAAGGACATTCTGTAGAAGCTTATTATGCAGTACTTGCAAAGAAAGGCTTTCTTGATATCAAGGAAGTAAACGAGAAATTCAGCAAATTCGGAACACAGTATATCGGACATCCGAACAACAAACTTCCGGGAATCGAGATGAACTCCGGTTCTCTGGGACATGGACTTCCGGTTTGTGTAGGTATGGCACTTGCAGGAAAAATGAACAAGAAAGACTACCGTGTATACACAGTAATGGGTGATGGTGAGCTTGCAGAGGGTTCTGTATGGGAAGCTGCTATGGCAGGACACCAGTACAAACTGGATAACCTTTGTGCAATCGTTGACCGCAACAGACTTCAGATTTCCGGAAATACAGAGGATGTTATGGGACATGACGATCTTCATGAGAGATTCAAAAGCTTTGGATGGCATGTGATCGATGTTGCTGACGGAAACAGCATTGAGCAGCTTCACGCAGCATTTGAGGAAGCGAAACAGACAAAAGGCCAGCCGACAGTCCTGATCGCAAATACTGTTAAAGGTAAAGGCTCCGCAGTTATGGAAGATAAGGCAGCATGGCATCATCATGTACCGACTCAGGAAGAGTATGAGCAGATCATGAAAGATTTTGAAGAGAGAAAGGAGCAGCTGTAATTATGAATAAGATTCCAAACCGTAAAGCAATTTGTGACGTACTTTTAAAAGAAGCGGAAACCGATAAAGATATCGTTGTTCTCTGCAGTGACTCCAGAGGTTCTGCATCCTTAGCACCTTTTGCAGATGCATATCCGGAGCAGTTCGTTGAGATGGGAATCGCTGAGCAGGATCTTGTCAGCGTATCAGCAGGCCTTGCACACTGCGGTAAAAAAGCTTTCGCAGCTTCTCCGGCATGCTTCCTTTCCACAAGAAGCTATGAGCAGTGCAAGATCGATGTTGCATACTCCAACACAAATGTAAAACTTATCGGAATCAGTGGTGGAATCAGCTATGGTGCTCTTGGAATGAGCCATCATTCCGCACAGGATATCGCAGCTATGTCCGCAATCCCGAACATGAGAGTTTATCTTCCAAGTGACCGTTTCCAGACTGCAAAACTGGTTGAAGCACTTCTGAAAGATGAGAAACCGGCATACATCCGTGTAGGAAGAAACCCGGTCGAGGATATTTATACAGAGGATAACTGCCCGTTCGAAATGGACAAGGCAACTGTTCTTACAGAAGGAACAGACGCAGCGATCATCGCATGCGGCGAGATGGTCCGCCCGGCACTTGAGGCTGCAAAGCTTCTTGAGAAAGACGGCATCCACGCAACAGTTCTTGATATGTACTGCGTAAAACCTCTTGATAAAGAAGCAATCGTAAAAGCAGCATCCAATGCAAAAGTTGTTGTAACTGCTGAGGAGCATGCACCATTCGGCGGACTTGGTTCTATGGTAAGCCAGGTTGTTGGTGCGGAGTGCCCGCGTAAAGTTCTGAATATTGCACTTCCGGATGCACCGGTTGTAAGCGGAACCTCCCAGGAAGTATTTGATTATTACGGAATGAATGCAGAAGGAATTGCAAAAGCTGTAAAAGATGCGCTGAAATAAGGTGAAAATTATGGAAAAAAAATATGTTCTTGCGGTTGATCAGAGTACCCAGGGAACGAAAGCGATCCTGTTCGATGTGAACGGTGATCTGGTCTGCAGAACAGACCTTCCTCACAGACAGCTGATCAACGAAAAAGGATGGGTTTCCCATGATCTTTCCGAGATCTACAGCAATACGATTCAGGTTGTAAAAAATCTCGTAGAGAAGGCCGGAATCCAGAAAGAAGAGATCGCGTGTCTTGGAATCAGTAATCAGAGAGAGACATCCGCAGCGTGGAGCCGCAGCACAGGCGAGCCTCTGGCACCTGCCATTGTATGGCAGTGCTCCAGAGCTTCCGAAATCTGTGAGCGTATTAAAACAAACGTGATGATCGATCCTGACCGTGAGCAGAAGAAAAACGGTGGTGTTGCAGAGATCATCCGCCAGAAGACAGGAATGCACCTTTCCCCGTATTTCCCGGCAGCGAAATTTGCATGGCTTCAGGAGAACGTAGAAGAGGTAAAACAGGCAAAAAGAGACAACAATCTCTGCCTGGGAACCATTGACACCTGGCTTCTGTTTAAACTGACAAAAGGCAAGGTTTATGCAACGGATTATTCCAACGCATCCAGAACTCAGCTTTTCAATATCCATAACCTGAAATGGGATAAAGAGATCTGCATCTGGTTTGGCATTAATGCAGATATGCTTCCGGAAGTGTGCGATTCCAGCATGCAGTACGGAACAACTGATTTTGAGGGATATTTCCAAACTCCGATCCCGATCTGCGGTGTGATCGGAGATTCCCAGGGAGCACTGTTCGGACAGGGCTGTATCGAAAAGGGAATGGTCAAGGCTACATATGGGACAGGTTCCTCTGTTATGATGAACGCAGGAACAGAGCCGATCATGTCAGATCTTGGTCTTGTAACTTCTCTTGCATGGGGGCTTAACGGCAAAGTCACCTATGTACTGGAAGGAAATATAAACTACACAGGCGCAGTTATCACATGGCTGAAAGATGACATGGGACTGATAACTTCTCCGGGAGAGACTCAGGAAATGTCAGAGCAGGCAAACAAAAACGATACTACATATCTGGTTCCTGCATTTTCTGGTTTGGGAGCACCTTACTGGAAATCCGATGCAAAAGCCATTATTTATGGAATGAGCAGGACAACCGGAAAGAAAGAGGTTGTAAAAGCAGCCCTGGAATCTATTGCTTATCAGATCACAGATATCGTTGAGATGATGAAGGCAGAAGATGGAATGACTGTAAAAGAGCTCTGTGTAGACGGCGGTCCTACAAGAAACCAGTATCTGATGAAGTTCCAGAGTGATATCTTAGGAACAACAGTAAGCCTTCCGAGATGTGAGGAGTCTTCCGCATTCGGAGCTGGCCTGATGGCCGGATTAAGCTGCGGACTTTATAAGATGGAGAGCATTTTTGAGGTGAAGAACCGAAATCAGTTTATTCCATCTATGAATCAGCAGGAAAGAAACCAGAAATACAGCGGCTGGAAAAATGCAGTAGAAAAAGTTCTCGTATAATTATAAAAAATTTCTCAGTATAAAAAATGGGAGTTCAGGCAGCGGCATTTGCTTGACCCTATGTGTATGTCAGATTATAATATAATAACAGGCATTTTCGAATACACTCCAGATGTATCGGAAATGACGGAAAGCCGGTCTTTGCCAGTATCATGTGCAGAGGCCGGCAAAAGTTATATTCAGAGATAAATGATCATCCATTTGCAGTGGCAGTGCAGTGGCATCCGGAGATGATGTATGATTCTTCGGATCAGCTGAAGCTTCTTCGGGCATTTGTGGAGGCAGCAGGGAAGGAGACAGAAACATGAATATTTGTATATATGGAGCATCCAGCGCAGAGCTGAAAAAGATTTATTATGAGAAAACAGAGGAACTGGGACGCATGATGGGAAAGCGTGGCCATGGACTTGTTTTCGGCGGCGGAAAAGAAGGTCTGATGGGTGCGGCAGCCAGAGGCGTTGACAGAGAGAATGGTTATATTCTGGGTATTGCGCCGAGATTTTTTGACCAGCCGGGAGTTCTGTATGAGCATTGTACAGAGTTTATTTTTACTGAGAACATGAGAGAAAGAAAGCATCTGCTGGAAAGCCGATCTGATGCAACTATTGTGGTACCTGGGGGAATTGGTACTTATGAGGAGTTTTTTGAGATCCTGACATTGAAGAGTCTGGGACGGATTGACCGTCCTATCGTTCTTTATAATATCGAGGGTTATTATGACAGCATGAGGGCACTTCTGGAGTACACGGCAGGAGAGAAATTCATGTCCAGAGATGTTGTGGGTATGTGCCGGTTCATGAAAGACCCGGAGGAGATTCTGGATTATATTGAGAATTACCGGAATTATGGTGGAAAGTTATAAAGAAAATAAAGTGAAGAGGATCATGAAAAAGACGCGGCCTTTTATCGGAGGATAAAAAGGTACGCGTCTTTTTTCAGTATGATATTAGGGGATTATTATGGGTTTGTGCGTGCTTACATTTGATTACGATATTTGGGATCAGAATTCGTAATTTTTATGTCTTTTGAAGAAATCCTTAGTTTCCTTCACAACCACACCGCTCAGGGCAAGAAGAGCGATCAGGTTCGGGAATGCCATCAGGGCATTGAAGATATCTGCGATGTTCCATACAGCTGCTACAGTCATATATGGTCCGATGAATACGCAGATGATGTACAGCCAGCGGTATGTTGTAACTGCGGCTTTGTTTCTGTTGAACAGGTATTCCAGACATCTTTCACCGTAGTAATCCCATCCGAGGATTGTTGTGAATGCGAAGAATACCAGGCACAGCATCAGTGAGAAGGATGCTACAACCGGCGGGAAAGGAAGTCCTTTCTGGAATGCGGCTGTTGTGATGGCAACACCCTCAAGACCTGTGTTCCATGTTTCTGTAATGACGATGGAAAGACCTGTCATTGTACAGATAACGATAGTATCAATGAATGTACCTGTCATGGATACAAGACCCTGACGTACCGGCTCCTTTGTCTGAGCTGCAGCGGCTGCGATCGGGGCACTACCAAGACCGGACTCATTGGAGAAGATACCGCGGGCGATACCCTTCTGCATAGCTACGACCATGGTTCCCATTGCGCCACCTGCAAGTGCGCTTCCTGTGAAAGCAGATTTTACGATAGTTACGATCGCTGCAGGAACTGCAGTGATGTTTGTGATCACGATGATCAGTGCCAGTACAACATAGAGAACTGCCATAAACGGTACAACGACCTGGGATACCTTTGCGATCCTCTTGATTCCGCCGAGAACGACAAGTCCTACACATACGGTAAGTATCAGACATGCGACTACAGTTGCCCAGGAATATGTATTTCCGAAAAGTGCTACTGTGTGTGCTTTATCCGGGTCAAAGAAATTGGTAACTGCAGATGCGATACCGTTTACCTGTGTAAAGGTTCCGATACCGAAAAGTCCCACACCTGCTCCGAAAAATGCGAAGATCTTGGCAAGCCATCTCCACTGTTTTCCCATACCGTTTTCGATGTAGTAGAAAGGTCCGCCGAGAACGTGGCCTTCTTTGTCAATGGTACGGTACTTGATCGCCAGAAGTCCTTCTGCGTATTTGGTTGCCATTCCGAAGAATGCGGCTACGATCATCCAGAAAAGTGCTCCTGGTCCGCCGGCTGCGATAGCAGTTGCGACACCTACGATATTTCCGGTTCCGATGGTTGCTGAAAGCGCAGTACACAGAGCTCCGAAGCTTGTGACCTCACCATCGCCGCCTTCTTCATTTTTTACCATGAATTTCAGTGCCTTTCCGAGATGCCTTACCTGTAAAAGACCTAACCGAGCGGTTAACAGAATTCCTGTGAACAGGATCAGAATGATCAGCGGAAGTCCCCAAACGACTCCGTCAAACCATGTGATAAAGTTGTTGATTTGTGTAAACATTACTCTTTCCTCCATCCTTTTGCCTGAGAGATTTACAGCATTTTGTGTGCTGCGTACACCTTCGGCGCTCTTCCCTTTTGATTTGAAGAGACTCTCCTGAGTTTTTTATTTTTGAATGCTGCCAGAACTTTTTTGTGTGCGGTAGTGGCGGTCATTCGTTCTGTGTAGAAATACACTGTAACACAGGTTATCACATGAATTGATGGATTTCAATGGGTTTTTAAAAAAATTGCATTTATTAGAAAAATTAATCGATATATAATCGGGATTTTGGGGTATTTATACCGACCTGATTTGCTAGATGCCTTTTCTTGTTGCTTTTTGTTGTTTCTTGGGGTTTTGTGTTTTACAGGGGTGAGGTGGTGTGATAGAATATAAGCGTTGCAGCAGGCTGGTTATTAAGGTATTATCTGGTATGGATCCTGCGCAGTGAAGGTGGATCGTGGATATCTGCCTGACAATATTTTCAGAGAGGATGAGGTAGAAGGTTTATGGGGGAGTATTTGAAGAACATTAACTGGAAGCATGTTCTGATCATGTGTATCGGAAATGTTTTTGCAGGTATGGGGATTGGAATTTTCAAGCTGGCCGGGCTTGGAACGGATCCGTTCAGTGGAATGAATATGGCGGTTGCAGATACGCTTGGTATGGCTTATGGTAACTTTCAGCTGATTGTAAATATTGTGTTATTGATCATTGAGATTGCTTTTGGCAGAAGATTCCTGGGAATTGGAACTGTTGTGAATGCGGTGTGCCTGGCTTATATTACTACGTTCTTTTATAATATTTATACGGGAGTGTTTGGACTGGAGCTTACAGCTTTGCCGATTCGACTGGTGGCACTGTGCGTTGGTGTTGTGATTTGTTGTCTGGGCTTGTCTATGTATCAGATGCCGGATGAGGGAGTTGCACCTTATGATAGCCTTTCCCTGATCATGACAGAGAGATGGCCGAAGATTCCTTATTTCTGGCACAGAATGTCCAATGATGTGCTCTGTGCGCTGATCTGCTATCTGACAGGTGGTGTGATTGGAATTGGTACGCTGGTGACGGCTTTTGGGCTGGGGCCGGTGATTCATTTCTTTAACCGGCATTTTACCGGGAAGCTGCTTGCCTGGGTTGATGGTGAGTGAGTTTGTAGTTGTATGGTTTGAGCTGAACTGGCTGCGGGATGTGGCTGGTTCGGCTTTTTTTGTGAAAGGGACGCTTCACAGGCTGTTTTTTCAGGGTGGTAGGTATGGCTGTTTAGGAGTTGGATGAGCCGCCAGCACTTTACTGTGCTAAAATATAAACAATATTAATATAATACAGTTAAATTATTCATTTTATAACTATTTGTAAATGTGTTATGCTATCTTCTGATGAGAGATATATAATGAACACGGTCGTATGAAATGAGCATGTTCATGAATAGCTGGCTGTCCGGGTTGCCGGGGCTTATGTGATGAAGGAGAGGATATTATTATGGAATTTAATCATGGCGTTTTGTTTTCAGATACATATCAGAAGAAGCTGAAGTCTCAGTTTTATTATGCAGATAAGGATCCGCAGTATGGTGCGAGACTTTTCTTTGAGAACTCTGGTGGTTCTCTGAGACTTAAGAAAGCTGTTGAGGCTAAGGCTGCTATCGAGGAGTTTCCGGATTGTCCGGAGCGTGCCCGCGGCAGAGGTTTTGATCTGGCAGATTATGTTAAGAATGGTACTAAGGAGATCCTTGAGGTTATTTTTGGTGCAAAGAGTGGTGCGCTTATCACTGAGCTGACTGCTTCCCAGACTATGTTCCATGCAGTTGGTACGATTATGGAAGGTGTTGACTGGGGTAAAAATGCGGTTACTTCTGCTCTGGAGCATCCATCTGCCCACGATGCGGTTGAGTATTACTGCAAGAAGACCGGCAGGGAGTTCCGCGAGGTTCCGGCTAATAAGGTAACCGGTGGTCTTGATCCGGATGAGATCATGAAGTATGTGGATAAGGATACTGTTCTTCTCAGTATTATGGCTGCTTCCAATATTTCCGGTAATATCATGGATATCAAGGAGATCGCACGTCGTGCAAAAGAGATCAACCCGGATATTTATGTTGTCAGTGATGCAGTTCAGCATGCTCCTCATGCAGTGATCGATGTTGAGGACTGGGATGTGGATGTCTGCAACTTTGCACCATATAAGTTCTTTGGTGTTCGTGGCTGCGGTTATGCTTATGTTTCTGACCGTGTTGCTGTGATGCCGCATATCAAACTGACATGCAAGGATGATAATGTATGGGCTCTTGGTACACCGGCTCCGGCTAACTTTGCGGCTATGATGGCGGTTATTGATTATGTTTGCAGTATCGGTAAGCATTTCCTGGGCGATTCTGCACAGAAATATAATAAGCGTGAACTTTTTGTTGAGGGTATGAATCACATTCATCTTCAGGAGAGAGCGCTTCTGTACCGTATGCTGGAAGGTACCGATAAGGTTCCGGGTCTTCGTCATATTCCGGGTGTTCAGGTTTATGTGGATATGGAGGATCTTACTTATAAGGATCTGATCGTTGCCATGGGTATTGAGGGTATTGAATTTGCAGAGTGTGCAAGAAGATATCTTGAGCATGGTGTTACGCTGTTCGAGCGTGTTAAGAGCAGCCCATATTCCAAACGTATCGTAGAGACTCTTGGACTTGAAGGTGCACTTCGTGTTTCCCCGCTTCACTGCCATGGAACAGATGATATTGATAAATTCCTGAAGATCACTAAGGATATTGCTGAAGGTAAATAAAACAGAATAAGTTTTTGTAAAAAATAAAACAGGAACCGCTCTTTTCTCATGTTTTGGCATGGAAGAAAAGGGTGGTTTTTTATAAGGATATTGGGGATTTTTCAGGGCAAGTGATAATAATATGGGATAAATGATAATCATATTGAATAAATGATATTCTGTGCAGGAAATTTCTGCTAAGATAGGATTATTAAAATATACAGTGGGAGGCAGAGATGAAAGAACTTCTTTTTGGGGCGGCTTATTATGATGAATACATGCCGTACGACAGACTTGATAAAGATATAGAGATGATGAAAAAGCGGGGATCAATACGGTGCGTATTGCGGAGTCTACGTGGAGTACCTGTGAGCCGCAGGAAGGTGTGTTTGATTTTTCTCATGTGGAGCGTGTGATGGATGCCATGGAGGAAGCAGGGATCAATGTGATCATCGGAACGCCTACGTATGCAGTGCCTGCGTGGATGGTGAAAGCTCACCCGGATGTGATCGCCACAACGAAAAAAGGCGCAGGGATCTATGGTGCAAGACAGATCATGGACATTACCAATCCGGTGTATCTTTTTTATGCAGAGCGTGTGATCCGCAAGCTGATGGAGCTCAGTGCACACAAGAAATGTGTCATAGGTTTTCAGGTGGATAATGAGACAAAATATTACGGCACAGCAAGGAAAAAATGTGCAGCTGGCTTTTGTGAAATATTTAAGAGAAAATTTCATGATGATCTGGATGCCATGAACCATGAATTCGGGCTGGATTACTGGAGCAACCGGGTCGATGCATGGGAGGATTTTCCGGATGTAAGAGGAACCATTAACGGCAGTCTGGGAGCAGAGTTTGAGAAATTCCAGAGGACTCTGGTGGATAAATTCTTAAGCTGGCAGGCTGGGATCGTCAGTGAGTATAAGAGAGAAGATCAGTTTATTACCAATAATCTGGATTTTGAATGGAGAGGTTATTCCTACGGGGTGCAGCCGGATGTGAACCATCTTCATGCATCACAGGCCCTGACTGTTGCTGCAACAGATATTTACCATCCGTCACAGGACGATCTGACAGGAGCGGAGATTGCTTTTGGCGGGGATATGATCCGCAGCCTGAAGCATGATAATTATCTGGTGATGGAGACCCAGGCGCAGGGATTTCCGTGCTGGACACCGTATAAAGGACAGCTTCGGCTCTGTGCGTACAGCCATCTGGCATCGGGTGCAAACAGTGTGATGTACTGGCACTGGCATTCTATCCATAATTCATTTGAGACATACTGGAAGGGCCTTCTCAGCCATGATTTTGCGGAGAATGATACTTACCGGGAGGCTTGCATCATTGGAAAGGAATTTCAGGAAAAAGGCAGCCATCTGGTGAATCTTAAGAAGAAAAATGAATGTGGCAGTGATGGTAAGCAATGAGGCTCTGACTGCGCTGAACTGGTTTGGTATCCAGGCGACGTCCGGGGATAAGTGGTGAGATCCGCTACAATGATGTGGTGCGCTGGATCTATGATGCGCTGTATCGGATGAATGTAGAGTGTGATTTTGTATGGCCGGAATCTGAGAATCTTTCTGAATATAAGGCGATTTTTGTACCTGCGCTTTATGCTGCACCTGACAGCACTTTGGAGAGGCTGAATCAATATGTGAAAGATGGCGGCACTCTGGTTGTGACGTTTAAGAGTGGTTTTGCCAATGAGAATGTGAAGGTTCATGCGGATGCACAGCCGCATATCCTTAAGGATGCGCTGGGGATCAGCTATGATCAGTTCACGTTTCCGAGGGATGTAAAGCTGTCAGGGAAACTGTATGGTGAGGAAGGCACTGATGATTCTGTAAGGATCACAGATGCAGATATAAATTCTGATGATGCGGATTCGGCAGAGGTTGGAGAAGCCAGGGTTTTTATGGAACTTCTCAAACCGGAAGGAGCAGAGGTGCTTGCAGGATATGAACATTATAACTGGAAAGGATATGCTGCAATAACCCGAAATAAATATGGCGAAGGTACTGCATATTATCTGGGATGTATGACAGATGATAATACTCTTTATAAAGTGATAAAAGGTGCTCTTGGAAGTGAAGGTGTTGAATTATCTGGTTACAGCTATCCGGTAATTGTACGTGAAGGAACAAATGATTTTGGAAAAACTGTCCGGTATTTCCTGAATTATTCTGCAGAGGAACAGAAAGTTACTTATAAGTACGATGATGGAGAAGATGTGATTTCCAGTGAGGGAATTAAATCTGGTGAAGAGCTGAAGATTTCTGCCTGGGATATGCGGATTGTTGAGGCATAGTAACAGTTAGCGTTTGCAGGGAATATTTTGCGGGTTTTCCAGGGGAAAGTCACAAATTGGACAGCAATTAATAATATTGGGAAAAGGGGGCGCAAGCTCCCTTTTTGTGTACATGATAGGGGTTTCTTATGCTATACTGGAGTAAAAAAATGAAAGGGGTGTTATGGAATGGAAAAAATGAGCAGCATAATAAGGCGGGAATTCAAAAAAGGTGATGATATCCGCGATGCAGGTCTGACAGCTCCAGATGATGTGATACAATATAAAGATATTGCTTATGGAAAAGATTCTGCCATGCAGGTGCTGGATGTGTACCGCCCGAAGGATACAGAGGGAAGTCTGCCGGTAATCGTCAGCGTACATGGTGGCGGCTGGGTATATGGTGATAAAGAGCTGTATCAGTATTATTGCATGAGTCTTGCACAGAGAGGCTTTGCAGTGGTTAATTTCACTTATCGGCTGGCACCGGAGTATCAGTTTCCGGCACCTGTGGAAGATACGAACAGTGTTTTTGCATGGATTCTTGATAATAAAGATAAATATGGCATGGACGTGGAGAATCTTTTTGCAGTGGGCGATTCAGCTGGTGGACAGATCCTTTCGCTGTATGCAGATATCTGCACGAATGAGGAGTATGCAAAAGAATATGATTTCCAGGTACCTGAAGGCCTTAAGATAAAGGCTGTGGCCTTAAACTGCGGTCAGTATAACATGGAAGATACCAGCGATATGACCAGGCAGCTTATGGAGGAGTATCTTCCGGAAAAAGGAACTCAGGAAGAATTAAGAAGGATATCTTCTGATCTGTACATAACAGATCAGTTCCCGTCGGCGTATATTATGACTGCAGAAGGTGATTTTCTCCGTGAACAGGCACCATATATGTACGGGAAATTGAAAGAGAAAAATGTATTCTGTGAGCTTCATGAATACAGCAGTCCGAAGGAAAAGCTGATGCATGTTTTCCATCTCAATATGAGATCTGAGGATGCGAAGAGATGCAATGATGATGAGTGTGAGTTTTTCAGGAAATTTATTGGGAGGTGACAGGAAATGAAAAATATTCTTATCGTAGTAGACATGCAAAATGACTTTATTGACGGAACACTTGGCACAAAAGAGGCTGTTGCCATTGTGCCAAAGGTGGAGGAGAAGGTTCGAAATTTTGACGGAGAAGTATTTTTTACAAGGGATACCCATGAAACGTATTATCTGGAAACCCAGGAGGGAAAAAATCTTCCGGTTAAGCACTGTATCCGTGATACCGAAGGCTGGCAGATCCGAAAAGAGTTGGATGCACTGAGAAAAACAGAGCCGATCGACAAAGAGACTTTCGGCTCAACAGATCTGGCGGGCGAACTGGTTACACTTAATGAAGACCAGGGAATCGGAAGCATTACTCTTGTGGGACTTTGCACAGACATCTGTGTGATCTCCAATGCTCTTCTGATCAAGGCATCCCTTCCGGAAGTGCCGATCTGTGTTGATGCCACATGCTGCGCTGGCGTAACACTGGAGAGTCATGAGAATGCACTGAAAGCCATGGAGGCGTGCCAGATCAGGATTATCAGATAAAAATATATCTGACGAAAATTAAATATTTTTTCAATAAATAAAACTATCCTGAACAAATTGCAAAGTTGAGAAGCTTTGTACCTGACAGGATAGTTTTATTTGCGTTAAAAGGCTGCGAAAAACATATTGAAATATGAAAGTGATGAATGAACAGGATACGCGGGCAGACGAGATGAGTGAAAAAGAACAGCTGAAATATACAGAATATTCTTATATAAGATACCGCATTAATGTGCGAAAGTTTATTTTTTTTGAAAAATGACAATAAAAATGTGGACAAAACCAAAAATAATGGTTAATATATACACATGCTCAAAAAACTAAATATAAAAACTATGCGAAATATATAATATAAATCCACTATTGATAAAAAATATATAGATATATTTATAAAACAACATCGGGTATATCAATACAGGAAACAGTGGGGAAATAACGGGAGGGAGATATTATGTTGAAATTTTTCAAAGGAAAAGATAAAGGAAATGTAATTTATGCACCCTGCAAGGGAAGAGTGGTTCCCCTTGCGGAGGTTCCGGACCCGGTCTTTGCAGATAAGGTACTGGGTGACGGTTTTGCCGTGATCCCGGCAGAGGGCAGGATATATGCTCCGGCAGACGGTGAGGTAGCAATGGTATTTGATACTCTTCATGCTGTTACGCTGACAAGCACTCAGGGAGCGGAAATACTGATACATATCGGACTGGATACAGTCACACTTAAGGGAGAACCCTTTAAAGCCCATGTTGCAGCAGGTGACAAGGTTAAAAAAGGTGATCTTCTGATAGAGGCTGATCTGGACAAAATTGAGAAAGCCGGTTTAAATACAATTATCCCGGTTCTGATCTGCAACACAGATGATTACGGAAAGATAAGCCTCCAGAAGGAGGGGGATGTTTCGGCGGATGAAGCCGTCCTCAAGCTTTCATGATCATCTTCATGCAGCTGACAGGCTTATAGCAGCCCGGAGATAGTAGCAATTTTCGGGGTGTTATAACCGGAGTGATCCGGTCAAATATATTTATTTTAAGGGAGGGGAAATATATGAAATTTCTTCAAAAACTGGGAAAAGCGTTAATGCTTCCGGTGGCAGTACTGCCAATCTGTGGTATCCTCATGGGTATCGGATACTGGTTATGTCCGGCAACTATGCAGGGTGGAGACATTCATGGCGCAGCCAATCTGATCGGTCTGTTTCTGGTTAAGGCAGGCGGAGCTCTGATCGACAACATGGCAATCCTTTTTGCTATCGGTGTCGGTGTCGGTATGTCAGAAAAGAATGACGGAACCGGCGGAATTGCTGCACTTGCATCCTGGCTGATGCTCACAACACTTCTTTCTACAGGATTTGTTACAACCATCATGCCATCAATCGCTGACAGTGCAACAAAGACTCTTGCATTTGACAAAATTGCGAATCCTTTTATCGGAATCCTTGCCGGTATCATCGGATCTACATGCTATAACAAATTCAAGAGCACCAAGCTTCCTGACTGGCTGTCATTCTTCAGCGGCAAGCGCTGCGTAGCGATCATCGCAGGAGTGGTTTCCATTATCGTATCTGCTGTATTACTGTTTGTGTGGCCATTACTTTTCAGTGCACTTGTAGCATTAGGAAAAGCAGTTGCAGGTATGGATGTTGTTGGTGCAGGTATCTATGCATTCCTGAACCGTCTGCTGATCCCTACCGGATTACATCACGCACTGAACAATGTATTCTGGTTTGACACCATCGGACTTGGTGATCTTCAGCACTTCTGGGCAGGTGAAACCTCTGCAGATGTATCCTGGAGCCTTGGAATGTACATGTCCGGATTCTTCCCATGTATGATGTTTGGTATTCCTGGTGCAGCACTTGCAATGGTTAAATGTGCGAAACCTGCAAAGAAAAAAATCGCGATCGGTCTTGTTGCATCTGCAGCAATCTGTGCATTTATCTGTGGTGTAACTGAGCCGTTCGAGTTTGGATTTATGTTCCTTGCTCCTGGCCTCTATGTGATCTATGCATTACTTTACGGTATCTTTACCATGATCACAGTTGCTCTTGGATTCCGTGCAGGCTTCAGCTTCTCCGCTGGTGCGATGGATTTACTTTTCTCATCCTCACTTCCGGCAGCACAGAAGACATGGCTCATCCTTCCTCTTGGAATTGCAGCATTTATCGTATTCTATGTTGTATTCCTTTTTGCCATCAAGAAATTTGATCTGAAGACTCCGGGAAGAGAAGACGATGATGATCTTGAGGCAGAGAAGAATATTGAGCTTGCAAATGATGACTATACTGCTATTGCCGCAAAGATCCTGGAAGGCTGTGGCGGAAAAGAGAACATCACAAGCATCGATAACTGCATCACAAGACTGAGACTTGAGGTTAAGGATATTACAGCTGTAAATGATAAGGTGATCAAATCTGCAGGTGTTGCAGGCGTGATCAAACCTGGAAAAACTTCTGTACAGGTTATTATCGGAACCAAGGTTCAGTTTGTTGCAGATGCATTTTCTGCGCTTTGTAAATAATGGCTTTTTTGGAGTTAGGTATTTGTTAAAATAATTATGGGGGCAGCAGAACTGTGAAAACGGTTCTGCTGCTGTTTTTTGTATACCTTATATTGACCAATACTTTCAAAAAGCGTAGAATGTTACTTCGATAAAAAGCAACCGGTCAGTGCGTTTACAATTGCAATATTTCTACAGGGGGAATGAAGTTAATGAAATCCTGCATATTTCACAAAAATATCTTTTAGCCGGCATATATATTATTTTGTTCTGTTTACCTGCTGTAATTCCCGATTTTATCATACACCGCTGGCAAAAATATGTTCCGTAACAGAAAAAACAGACTCTGAGCAGAGAAGGAACTAGGGGCTCAAAAGAATATTACTATACTCAGAAATATTACGGCACGGATATTAAAACGGTTCGACAATAAAAGGGGGAAAAAAATAACGGGTCTCTAAATGAAATATACATC
>ENA-OUNH01000094-OUNH01000094.1-human-gut-metagenome-genome-assembly--contig:-NODE-94-length-34059-cov-3.510904_pt1 | contig 34059 bp, 35 predicted proteins | sample MGYA00242806_ERZ504814 | MGnify/ENA primary metagenome ERZ504814 (study PRJEB26092, sample SAMD00036389) | human gut metagenome | host: Homo sapiens | study: EMG produced TPA metagenomics assembly of...
TAGATTTTATGCAGGGATAGCTATTATTAGTGTAGCATTTTGTCGAAGAAATTACAATCAGCCGCAGCAGATATTGGGGAAATTTTACACAAAAAGCCTTCCCCATTGGGGAAGGTGGCCGAGCCAGCGAGGCCGGATGAGGGGCGCGTCTGCCCGGCAAATGGACAATACCAGCAGCGCCGCCCTCATCAGTCCGCTTCGCGGACAGCGTCTCCCATGGGAGAAGCCTTTTTCAAATTTTGCTTTTTACATGTCCAAAAATGTACGGCACCTCAAACGCCAGCATGACGCACCAGCCGAAGGCGCAGGCAAACGCGATGCCCGTCAGCCCCACGCGCGGGGCCAGCACAGCGGCCGCAGCGGCCCGCAGACCCGCCTGCAGGCAGGTGCCGATCAGGGTGGTCGTCATCTTGCCCATGCCGCGGTAAAAGCCCTGCAGGCTGTTCGTCAGGGCAGGCAGCACGTAGAGCAGCGCCATATACCCAAGATAGCGGCTGCCCAGCGCAATGACCTCGTCCGCGCCCTCCCCCGCCACAAACAGCGAGAGGATCGGCCGGCGCAGCGTCAGCGTCACGCAGCCCACCAGCAGCCAGTAGCCCAGCTCAAGCCGCAGCCCCACCGCAAAGCCGCGGCGGATGCGTTCAGGCTGCCTTGCGCCGCGGTTCTGCGCAATGTAGGTCGTGATGGCCGTGGCGATGCTCTGCTCCGGCGTGAAAGCGAAATCATCCACCCGCGTCACCGCGTTGAACGCCGCGATGGAGCCAACGCCCAGCGCGTTGACCTGCCCTTGGATCAGCACCTTGCAGATCGGCTGCACCGCCTGCTGCAGGGCCGTCACCGAGCCGTAGCGCAGGATCGGGCCGAGCAGGGCGCGGCGGATGCGCCACTGGCCGCGCTCGGGGCAAAGCTCCGGCACGCGGCAGGCCATGTAAACAGCGGCCATCACGGCGCTGGCAGCCTCAGCCACCACGGTCGTGACCGCACTGCACACGATGCCGAAGCCCAGCCCGCCGATCAGGACAAAATCCAGCACGGCATTCAGCACTGCAGAGAACGCAAGGAATTTCAGCGGTGTTTTGCTGTCGCCCACGCTTTTCAGCCCCGCCGCGAGCGCGTTATAGAAAAAGGTGAACGGTGCCCCCAGAAATGTGATGCGCAGGTAGACACCCGTGATCTCAAAAATCGACGGCGGCACAGCCGTTGCCCGCAGTATCCACGGCGTCAGCAAACAGCCCGCCGCAGCCGCACCGCAGCAGAGCAGCGCGCCGAACAGCAGCGTTGTGGCCAGCGTTTCCTTGAGGCGCGCCGTCTCCCCCGCGCCGAACGCCTCGCTCATCAGCACGCCCGCGCCGATGCACAGGCCGCTGATGGCAAGGATCACAAGGTTCATGACCGGCCCGGCCACGCCCTCAGCGGCCAGCGCATCCTGCCCGATGAACCGCCCCGCGATGATGGAATCCACCGCATTGTACGCCAGCTGAAGCCAGTTTCCCAGCAGCAGCGGCACCGCATACAGAAAGAGGTGCCCCAGCGGGGCACCCTTGGTCATATCACGCATACTTTATTTTTTGTCTTCCTCTGTCTCGGCCACAATGTAGATGGGACGGTGCTTGACCTCCAGATAGGTCTTGGCCAGATACTCGCCGACGATGCCGGTGCAGAACAGCTGGACGCCGCTGCACAGCAGAATGATGCAGACAAGGCTCGGCCAGCCGGAGGTCGGGTCGCCGAACATCAGCGCCCGGACGATAACAAAAATAATGCCGATGAACGCCAGCAGGCAGAACAGCACGCCCACGCCCGCCGCCATCAGCAGCGGCGTGGTCGAGAAGCCGACAATACCCTCGATGGAGTATTTGAACAGGCCCCAGAAATTCCACTTGGTCGTGCCGGCCACGCGCTCGATGTTCTCGTAGTCGAACCATTTGGTCTTAAAGCCGACCCAGCTGAAAATGCCCTTGCTGAACCGGTTGTACTCGGCCATGCTCAGCACGGCATCGGTCATCTTGCGGCTCATCAGGCGGAAATCACGCGCACCATCGACAATCTCCGTGTCAGACATCCTGTTGATGATCTGGTAAAACTTGCGGGCAAACCAGCTGCGCAGCGGCGGCTCGCCCTTGCGGGTCGTGCGGCGGGTGGCGGCGCAGTCGTACTCGCCGGTCAGCAGCGTGTCCAGCATCTGCGGCAGCAGCGCGGGCGGGTCCTGCAGGTCGGCGTCCATCGTGGCAACATAATCGCCCTTGGCGGCCTGCAGGCCGGCGTAGATACCGGCCTCCTTGCCGAAGTTGCGGCTGAACGAGACATACCGCACGCGGTCATCCTGCGCATGCAGCGCGCGCGCGACACGCAGCGTGCCATCGCGGGAGCCGTCATCCACAAAGATGAACTCAAAATCCGCGCCGTGGCTGGTTTTCATCTCAGCCGCCACGCGGGAGGCTTCTTTATAAAAAAGCGGCATCGCTTCTTCTTCATTGTAACAGGGTACGATCAGACTGATGAGCATGGTGTGACCTGCTTTCGTCAAGAAATTTAGTATTTTTATTATACCGTAGTTGACGGAGTTTGTAAACAGGGACTATTGAACCACGGGTGCTTTGTTAGGGGCGGCGAAATATTTGCATCGCAATAGTGGCAATGTCATCGGAGGGGTCAAGACCCCTCCCTACAGTACCGCGTTCACGGGTGCTTTGTAGGGAACGGTCTTGACCGCTCCGGGGAACTTTGCGGCAGCCACCCACCAAAAAAGGCAGAGCTTTCGCTCTGCCTTGGGTTCGTGCTGAAAATCAGCCTTTGACCGCGATATTGACCAGCTTGCCCTTGACGTAGATCTCCTTGGCAATGGTCTTGCCGGCGATGGCTTCGGCTACGGCGGGCTCGGCCTTGGCGGCGGCGATGGCGTCCGCGTTCTCGATGGCGGCGGGCACCTTGATGCGGGCCTTGACCTTGCCGTTGACCTGCACGGCGATCTCGATGGTCTGCTCGACGCACTTGGCCTCATCGTAGGCAGGCCACGGGTAGTAGGCCAGCTGCTCGGTATGGCCCAACTGCTGCCACAGCTCCTCGGTCATGTGGGGGGCAAACGGGTTCAGCAGCTGCAGCAGCAGCTCGTACTCGGCCTTAGTCGCACCCCCCTGATCGCTCAGCGCGTTGACATAGATCATCAGCTGGGCAATGGCCGTGTTGGCCTTGAGGGCGTCAATATCCTCGCCGACCTTCTTGATGGTGCGGTTGGCAACGGCTTCCAATTCAGGGCGCACACCCTCGCCGGGGACGAGCTTCTCGCTCATCGACCAGATCTTATCGAGGAAACGCTTGCAGCCCTTGATGGAGGAGGTGTTCCACGGGGCGGCCTTCTCAAAGTCACCGATGAACATCTCATACAGGCGCAGGGTGTCGGCGCCGTACTCGGCCACGACATCGTCCGGGTTGACGACATTGCCCAGCGACTTCGACATCTTGACGATGGGATGCTCGGCCATCTCGCCGTACTTCTCGACAAGGGCCTTGCGGGCGCCCTTCTCATCGCCGTACTCGGCCAGCAGGCGCTTGCGCTCGGCATCGGGCTGGTTCTCAAACGCATGGGGGTTCAGGCCCAGGATCATGCCGTGGGAGGTACGCTTCTGGTACGGCTCCTTGGTGGGCACTACGCCGAGGTCATACAGGAATTTATGCCAGAAGCGGCTGTACAGCAGGTGCAGGGTGGTATGCTCCATGCCGCCGTTGTACCAGTCCACAGGGCTCCAATACTCGAGCGCCTCCTTGCTGGCCAGCGCCTCCTTGTTGTGGGGGTCGCAGTAGCGCAGGAATACCAGCTCGAGCCGGCCCACTGGGGCATCGTGTCAGTCTCGCGCTTGGCGGGGGCACCGCAGCAGGGGCAGGTGGTGTTGACCCACTCGGTGTGGCGTGCCAGCGGGCTTTCGCCGTTCTCGCCCGGCTCAAAGTCCTTGATTTCGGGCAGGCGCAGCGGCAGCTCGCTCTCGGGTAGGGGCACCCAGCCGCACTTCTCGCAGTAGACCATGGGGATAGGCTCGCCCCAGTAGCGCTGACGGCTGAACACCCAGTCGCGCAGCTTGAAGTTCACCTGCTTGTGGCCCTTGCCGTTCTCCTCCAGCCATGCGTACATCTTATTCTTGGCGTCCTCGACAGACAGGCCGTTCAGGAAATCAGAGTTGACCAGCGTGCCGGTGGCCACATCGGTGAATGCCTCCTTGTCAAGGTCACTGGGGGTATTGCCCTTGACGACCTCGATGATGGGCAGGCCGAACTTCTTGGCAAACTCCCAGTCGCGGGTGTCGTGGGCAGGCACGGCCATGATAGCGCCGGTGCCGTAGGTGGCCAGAACATAGTCGGAGATAAAGATGGGGATCTCCTTGCCGTTGACGGGGTTGATGCCCTTGACGCCCTCGATGACGACGCCGGTCTTGTCCTTATTCAGCTCGGTGCGCTCGAAGTCGGACTTGCGGGCGGCCTCCTCCTGATAGGCGGCAACGGCATCGGCGTTCTGGATCAGGCCTGCATCGACCCACTTCTTGATGAAAGCATGCTCAGGGCTGATGACCATGTAGGTCGCGCCGAACAGCGTATCCGCGCGGGTGGTGTAGACGGTCAGGGTATCGCCGGCGGTGGTGTCGAAGTTGATCTCGGCACCGTGGCTGCGACCGATCCAGTTGCGCTGCTGGGTCTTGACGCGGTCGATGTAGTCCACCTCGTCCAGATCGTCGATCAGGCGGTCGGCGTAGGCGGTGATCTTCAGCATCCACTGGCTCTTGTTCTTCTGCACAACGGGGCTGCCGCAGCGCTCGCAGACGCCGTTGACGACCTCCTCGTTGGCCAGAACGACTTTGCAGCCGGTGCAGTAGTTGACGGTGGTCTCCTTCTTGTAGGCCAGACCTTTTTTGAACAGCTGGATGAAGATCCACTGGGTCCACTTGTAATACTCGGGGTCGGTGGTGTTGATCTCACGGTCCCAGTCGAAGGAGAGGCCCAGCGCCTGCAGCTGGCTCTTGAAGCGGGCCACATTCTGGGCGGTGACGATCTCGGGGTTGATGTGGTTCTTCAGGGCGTAGTTCTCGGTCGGCAGGCCGAAGGCATCCCAGCCCATGGGGTACAGGACATTGCAGCCGCACTGACGCTTTTTGCGCGCAACGATGTCCAGCGCGGTGTAGCTGCGCGGATGACCGACATGCAGACCGGCCGCAGACGGGTACGGGAACTCGACCAGTGCATAGAATTTAGGCTTGGAATGGTCGATCTCCGCATGGAAGGTCTTTTCGTCCGCCCAAACCTTCTGCCACTTGGCTTCAACGGTTTTAAAGTCGTATTTCATAATTCTTCTCCCCACTTTTCTAAGATAAAAGATAATAGATAAAAGATAATAAATATGGTGGATCGCCGCTGCGCGGCTCAAAATGGGGATGCAGGATTTTTGTTTTGCGCTTGCGCAAAACTCCACATTTTTTATTATCTTTTATCTTTTATTTATTCTTTCGGCGCTTCAGCGCCGTCCATCCACTCACTGGCAGGCACGGGCTTGGCGTCGGCCCAGAGATGCTCCAGATCGTAGTAGTCGTGGGCCTCCTGCGTAAAGACATGGACGATGACGCTGCCGTAGTCCAGCAGCACCCAGCGCTTGCCGTCATGCCCCTCGGTGCGCAGCACCTTGACGCCCTCGCGGTCCAGCTGGAACTCGGCTTCATCGGCCAGGGCGCCCACATGGGTGGTGGACATACCCGTGGCAATGACAAAATATTCCGTGACGGTGGTCAGGTCCTCAACCGCCAGAATATGGACGTTGACGGCCTTCTTGGCGTCCAGCGCACGGGCCAGACGAATGGCAAGTTCTTTGCTTTCCATAAAGTAACTCTCCTAGTGTAAATTACGCTGCGGGCTGGCTTTCGGCCTCGGTGCTCTCACTTTCGCTCCCGGCGGCAGGCTCGGACGCCATGACATCCGTCACCTGATTCGAGCCGTCCAGATTCTCGTCCTTCTGCGCTTGGTCGGCCTCCGACATCAAGCTGCCCATCCACTGGATGTTCGGGTCGGTGGCCGCATAGCCGGACAGGTCAATGACATTGTCGCACAGGTTCAAGGCGCTGGCGTCCACGGGGCCGGTGTTCTCACGGAAATACTGGTTCAGCAGGTCCGCGTCCGCCTGACGCGCCGGGTAGAGCAGCGACTGCTCGTTGTACTTGGGGCCGCTGATGACCGGCATCTGGCAGATCATGATCTTGCTGGAATCAATTTTCAGCATACTGATGGCAAAGCTGACAAGTTCAGACGCGCTGAGGTTCGTCTCCATATAATTCAGCACAGCGGGGGTCAGCTTGGCCACATCCCAGATGTTGCCGATGCTCTTGAGCTTGCGGAACAGTGCGGCATAGAACTGGCGCTGCATGTTCAGGCGGCCGATGTCGCCGTCCGGGTAAATGTGGCGCGCGCGCAGCAGGAACTCGCAGGCATCGCCCTTGAGTGTCTGGTAGCCCTGATTCAGATGGCTGCCCTGATAGTCCATCTCCCTCGGGACATAGATCTCCACGCCGCCGAACAGATCGACCAGCTCGGTCAGCATTTCTAGGCGGATCGTGATAAAGCCATCGATATGAATCTGGTACTGGTTGGCCACCAGCTCACAGAGGGCGGCCATATTGTTGTTGTTATCGCTGCCCTGCGTCTTGGCCACGCCGTTGATGCGGTAGTTGCCCGAGACACTTGTGTCGGTCGTGACCATTGTGTCGCGGGGGATCTGCAGCATCTTCATCTCGCCTGTCTCATTGTTGAAATGGACATAGAGGATCATATCGGTCATGCCGTCATTGACATTGGAGTCATTGGCCGAGCCTGCAGCCAGCGCCCCGGTGCTTGAGCGGTCAACGCCGGTGACAAGAACATTGAATTCCTTGCCCTGGAACTCCTTGGGGGTGTTGATGAGCTGATTAAGCTTGATGTTGCCGCCCTCCGGGGTGATGGCCCCCATGATGAGAGCGAACGCACCGCCAAAGATCAGCGCGATGACCAGCAGCGTGATGAGCAGGATCTGCCACCAGCGGATCTTTTTCTTCTTTTTATTTTTGCCGCCCTTGCCGTCTCCGCCTTTTTTGCCGCTCTTCTTGCCGCCGGCCTTGCCCTTGCGCGGGGCTTCGGCTGCGTCATGGCTGCGCGGGGGCTTATGGCCGCCGCCGCTGCCGCCTGCGGCGGTCTTGGGCTTGCGGGCCGCCTGCGGGGCCTCGGTGTGCGGGGCGCGGCGGGGTTGCGCGGCAGCCTCCTCCATCTGGATGCCGCCTGCGGCTGCATCGTAGTTGTACATCGGCTTGCTGCCCTGTACCCCGTTCAGGTCCATCTGGCGCACCTGCGTGCGGGGCGCGGCGGCGGGCTTCCGGTCTGCGGGCTGCTCATACAGGCGGTTAGCGGCCTGCCGGGCCTGCTGCTCGGCATCGGCCGGGCGGTTGACCGTGCGGCGGGGGCGCTGCACCTGAAACTGCAGGGTATCGCCGTATTTGCGCTCAGCCGCAGCGCGGTAGGCCATGGCCTGACGCTGGGCATAGGTCAGCTCACGCGGGGCCTCCGGCTGGGGGGCAGGCTGCTGCACCGGCTCCTGTACGGGTTCCTGCACCGGCTCCGGTGCAGGCTGGGCCGGCGGGCGCTGGCTGATGTGGCGGCCCTGGGCCGTGCGCATCGGCTGCTGCACCGTGCGGCGGCGGGCGTTCTGTTCGGCCAGCTGCTGGGCGCGGCGGCGGGCAGCCTCATACTGCTCCTGATCCAGCCCGCCGGAGGCACTGCCGGTATACAGCTTACGCGGTTCGCTCATGGTTTTTCCTCCCTGTTTCTGGAGTATTACTTCAGATGTGCTTTTGCATACTCATAGGCAGCCACGCTCTCAGGGTCCAGCGCGCCGCCCTTTTCTCGACAAAATCAATGCTCTGCTTCAGGGCCTCGCACAGGGCACGGTCAAGGGTCCTCCGATCTCCAGCGCACGCAGCGCCTCACGCCGGCCAGTCGCGCTCGGCGCTGGTCATATCGGCCAGATAAAGGATCTTGTCCTGCAGCGACATATCCGGCTTGCCGGTGGTATGGCAGCGGATTGCGGACAAAATCTCCGGGTCCTCGATGCCCCAGCAGGTCTGGGCAAGGATCGCTGCGGCGATGCCGTGCCATACCGGCGCAGGGCGTGCGGGGGCATTTTCTGCTATTATAGCATTATCGGCAAAAATCTGCAACAACTCCTGCTTGGGCAGTTCCTTGGCGGAATCATGCAAAATCGCCGCCATAGCGGCCTTTTCCGGGTCTGCCCCCCAGCGCTTGGCAAGCTTTACCGCCATTTTTTTACATTTTTCGTGTGCGTCCAGCGCTTTTCACTCAATCTGGACTTCACAAGCTTCTTGGCTTCGGCGTAATCCATGGCAGTCCTTCCCCTCTCTTTTACAATTTTTGCATTGTGATGGCGGCAGCGTCCGCGGAGGGGTCAAGACCCCTCCCTACAGAGCAACATTTATGGCAGGCTTGTAGGGAGCGGTCTTGACCGCTCCGGGCAGTGCTGCGGCAGCCGCAATGTCACATATCCGCCACCCCGTACAATTTATTTTCGCGCACAACCGTCAACGCTTCCTGCGGCAGGACCTCCGGCCACTTTTCCGGCGGGAGCTTTCCGCTGCGGATGTCGCTGGATGCGCAGGGGTAGCTCTCGGCCTCGGCAAATAAGACGCGGCCGCCGGCCTGCTCCAGCACTGCTGCGGCGGCGTGCAGGGCGGCTTCATCGGTGCCGGTGCGGCTTTCCACCACAAGGGCTGCCATGCTGAGCATATCCTGCCAGCGGTACCACTGGGTAAAGGTCAGCAGCATATCACTGCCGACACAAAGGTACAGCTCCGCCGCCGGGTCGCAGCTGCGCAGCCATTCCAGCGTGTGTACGGTGTAGCTGCGCCCACCCCGGCGTATCTCCCAGTCGCTGACCTCCACCACGGGGGAAAGCGCCGTAAAGCAGGCACACATTTGCAGGCGCAGCGCCGCCGGGGTGGTGCTGGCCTGCTTGTGGGGCGGCGTGCCGGCCGGCATGACGATGGCGCGGTCCGGCCGTACCAGCGCCAGCGCCGCGCGCAGGTTGTTTATATGGCCGGTTGTGGGGCGGGGTCAAAGGTCCCGCCGTAGAGCATGATTTTCATTTTGCGAGCAGGGCGGCGTAGGCGCTCTCCTTTTTCTTCTGCTTAAAAGAACGAACTTGCGGCCGATGACCTGCACGCAGTCGCAGTCCAGTGCCTCGCACAGGATGTCGGCGGCCTCGCGGGGGTCGTACTCGCTGTTTTCCAGCACCTTGATCTTGATGAGCTCGCGGGCGGCGATGCAGTCTGCGATGCCCTGCTTGAGGGTCTCGTCGATCTCGCCCTTGCCGATCTGGTAAACGGGGTCCATGGTGTTGGCTGCGCCGCGCAGTGCCGCGCGCTGTTTGCTGGTTAAAGACATAGGGTTGCTCCTTTATAATTATAGTATATATCGTATCGCGGTAGGGGCCGGGCATGCCCGGCCCTCGGCCTTGCCTTGCCTGCCCTTGAACGGGTAGTATTTTTCATGTTGAGGGTCGGGCATGCCCGACCCCTACAAAGGCTTCCCCCGAGGGGCTGCGCCCGCAGGCGCGTGTCGGAGCGCAACCGCCGGAGGCGGCTCTTAGCGCGGAGACTGAAGCTGTCGCCCGCAGGCGACTGATGAGGGCAGAGTCCACGGCAGCTTCCCGCTCACGGGTACTCGCCGCAAGGCCGCCCCTCATCCGGCCTCGGTCGGGGCCTCGGCCACCTTCCCCCAAAGGGGAAGGCTTTTATCCCAAAAACGCGGGCAGCTTTTCTGCCAGCTTCTCCATTGCACGGCCTCTATGGCTGATGGCGTCCTTTTCCGCCGGGGTCAGCTGGGCATAGCTGCGGCCCTCGGTGTTGGGGCGGCAGCCATCGGGCGTGCCGTATGCATCGGGGATAAACAGCGGGTCATAGCCAAAGCCGTAGTCCCCGTTCTGTAAGCTGAACGCAATGCGTCCCGGGCACTCGCCCTCGACCTCGAGCGCACGGCCGTCCGGCAGCATAAAGCAGACGGCGGACACAAACCTTGCGCCGCGCTGCCCTTCCGGCACATCGGCCATCTCGCGCAGCAGCTTTTCGTTGTTGGCATCGTCATCGCCGTGGTGCCCGGCATAGCGGGCGCTGTAAACGCCGGGCGCACCGTTCAATGCGTCGGTGCAAAGGCCCGAATCGTCCGCCACGGTGGGCAGGCCGCTCGCCTTGCAGAACGCCTCGGCCTTGATGCGTGCATTTTCGGCAAAGGTCGTGCCGGTCTCCTCGGGGTCGAGCGTGATGCCCAGTTCCCGCAGGCTTTTGACCTCATGGCCCATCCGCTCCAGAATGCGGCGCAGCTCCTTCAGCTTGCCGGCATTGTTGCTTGCAGCGCAGACGATCATGCTTCGCCCTCCTCTGTGTTATCGGCCTTTTCTTCCTTCTGCAAAGCCGATTCCGGCAGCAGACTCTCGACAAAGGTCTGGGCATCAAACTCCATCAGATCGTCGATTTTTTCACCCACACCGATGAACCGGATCGGCAGGCCGAGGTTCTCCCAGACGGAGACCGCACAGCCGCCGCGCGGCGTGCCGTCCAGCTTGGTCAGCACCACGCCGGTGGCGCTGGCAGCGCGGCAGAACTCATGCGCCTGACTGATGGCGTTCTGGCCGGTGATGGCGTCCAGCACCAGCAGCACCTCCAGGCTGGCCTCGGGGCTGGCCTTTTTGACGCTGCGGGAAATCTTGGACAGCTCGTCCATCAGGCCCTTTTTGTTGTGCAGGCGGCCTGCGGTGTCGGCAATGACCATGTCATAGCCGCGGGCCGTGGCGCTCTTGACCGCGTCAAAAATGACGGCGGCCGGGTCGGCGCCCATGCCGGCCTGCACCAGCGGCACCTCCGCCCGCTCGGCCCAAAGCTCCAGCTGCTCACTGGCGGCAGCGCGGAAGGTATCGCCCGCTGCCAGCATGACGCGGCGGCCCTGCTTTTTGTACAGGCTCGCCAGCTTGGCGATCGTGGTCGTCTTGCCCACACCGTTGACGCCGATGACCAGAATGACAGCGGGCTTGCCGTCCAGCTCCATCGGGTAGCGAGGGGTCAGCTCCTGACAGATGATGCCGCGCAGGGCGTCCAGCGCCTCCTGCCCGGTCTTGAGGTGCTTTTCCTCGACCTGATCGTGCAGCTCATCCACAAGGCGCACGGCGCAGGCGGGGCCGACATCGGCCAGAATGAGCTGCTCCTCCAGCCGGTCATACAGGTCATCATCGATTCTGCGCGTTGGTCAGCGTATTGACGATGCTCTGGAAAAAGCCGGTGCGGGTCTTTTCCAGACCGCGCTTGACCTTTTGCTGCTCCTGAAACTCCTCTTCCGTAATATCGCGTTTGAAAAAGTTGAAAAAGCCCATAGCTGGCCCTCCTTACTTTTGATTTGCCGCCCCGTAGGGGCCGGATATGTCCGGCCCGCGGGTTTGTGTGGCTTCCCATTGGCGGGTGGTCGTATTTATGTAGGGGCCGGGCATGCCCGGCCCCTACATGCCATCAGGTAATCAGTTCCGCGTTCACCTTATCCAGATCAAGGCGCAAAATCTTGGAGACGCCGTCCTCCTGCATCGTGACGCCGTAGAGGACATCGGCGGCCTCCATCGTGCCGCGGCGGTGGGTGATGACGATAAACTGAGTGTTGTCGGTCATGCGGCGCAGATACTGCGCGTAGCGCGCCACATTCACATCGTCCAGCGCCGCCTCGATCTCATCGAGGAAGCAGAACGGTGCCGGGTTGACATTCAGAATGGCGAAGTAGATCGAAATTGCGACCAGTGCCTGCTCGCCGCCGGAAAGCGCGCTCAGATTCTTGATGACCTTGCCGGGGGGCGAGACCTCGATCTCGATGCCGGATTCCAGCACATTTGCCTCGTCCGACAGATACAGCCGCGCATGTCCGCCGCCGAACAGCTCCTTGAAGATCTGCTGGAAGTGGGTGTTGATCTGCTTGAAGCTTGTTGTGAACAGCTCCTCCATCTCGCTGCACAGCTCGGCGATCATCTTTGTCAGCTCGGACTTTGCCTTTTCGACATCGGTGACCTGCGCCTTGAGGAAGTCGTAGCGCTCCTTGACCTCCTTGTACTCGTCGATGGCGCCCACATTGACATTGCCCAGACCGCGGATCTTGCTGCGGACCTCGGCCACGCTGCGGCGCAGCTCGGTCAGGCTCTCAAACGGCACGCAATGGCTGCGGGCCTCACCCTCGGTCAGCTGGTACTCCTCCCACAGCTTGCTGTTGGTATCGTTCAGCTCGGTCTCGGCGGCGGTGCGGCGCTCGGCCAGGCGGGCCATCTCGCCGCTCATCCGCTCGCGCTCATCGGTCAGGGCGCGATTGTCGCGGTTCAGCTTTTCAACAGCGGCCTCCTTCTCCATGCGGGCCGCGTTTGCGGTGCGGATGGTCTGCTCGGCGGCGGCGATCTTCTGCAGGTTGTCGCCGCGGGTGCGCTCCATCTCGGCAATTTTCAGGGCGTTGGCCTCGATCTTTGCCTTAGCAGCCTCAATCACAGTCTGCAGCTCGCGGGCGCGGGCCTCGGCCTCGCCGGTGCGGCTCTGCAGGCCCTGCAGCGCAGCCTCGTGCAGGCCGATGTCCTTTTCATCGGCCAGACGCTGCAGCTGCTTTTCGGACAGCTCTGTCGTGATGTGCTCCCGCTCGGCGGTCAGGCTGCCGGTGCTTTCGCCCAGTGCTGCCAGCTCGGCGGTGTACTTTGCCATCTCGGCTTCGGCGTCGGCCTGTGCCTTTTCAGCCTCGGCGCGGGCGGCCTCGTTCTGGGTCACGGCGGCCTGCTGGGCGGCGATTTCCTGCTCAATATTGCGGGCCGTCTCCTCGTTCTGGGCAGCGGCCTTCGTCAGGCGCTCCACCTCCAGCCCGGCGCGGACATGCTCGGTCGCGGCGTTCATGCCCTCGCCCTCGGCACCGGCCAGCTGGGCGGAGAGGTTATCGACCTCCGCCTTGCGGGCGGCCAGCTCCTTTTCGGCCTCGGCGCGGCGGGCTTCCAGCTTGGTCAGCCTGCTGCGCAGCTCGTCCAGCTCCTGCTTGCGGCTGAACACGCCGACACTGCGGGCGGTGGAGCCGCCGGTGAAGGAGCCGCCGGCGTTGATGACCTGTCCGTCCAGCGTGACGATGCGGTTGCGGTAGCCGAGGCTGCGCGCCACGGCGGAGGCTTCGGTCAGATCCTCGACCACGATGATGCGGCCGAGAAGATTATCGATGATATGCTGATATTTCGGGTCTGCTTTGACAAGGTCTGCGGCAACCTCTGCCGTGCCGGTCAATCGGCCCGTAAAGCGGGTGCCCTGCACGGTGTCCAGCGGCAGGAAGGTGGCGCGCCCGGCGCGCTCGTCCTTCAAAAAGCCGATGGCGGCGCGGGCACAGCCCTGATCCTCGACCACGATGTTCTGCAGCGCAAAGCCGAGCGCGGTCTCGATGGCGGTCTCGTAGCCCTTTTCGACCGTGAGGATACCGGCCACAGGGCCGATGACGCCCCGCAGGCGGCCCGCCCCGGCCGCCCGCATGACCGACTTGACGCTCTGCTGGTAGCCGTCCATGTTGCGCTCCAAGTCCTCAAGGATATGGATGCGCTGGGCGGCGGCGGATTTTTCGCGGTCGGCCCTCTGCAGGGCCTCGGCGGCGTCCGCCTGCTGGCGGCGGCGGCTGTCCAGCTTGAGCTTTAAGCCGGCCTTGATATTGTCGTTGCGGGTCACGGCCTCCTCGGCATCCTTAAAGCGGCGCTCCGCGCGGCGGCGTTCCTCCTCGGTGGCGGCGGCGGCGTTCTGCAGCGCCTCGGCCTGCGCACGCGCCTCGGTCAGGCGGTCGGCGGCGGCCTGACCCGCCGACTGGGCCGATGCGGCGCGGACTTTCGCGGCGGTGGCGGTATCCTGCAACCGGGCCATGGCGGCGTCAATGACATCGCGCCGTTCGCCGCTGGCGGCAGCCTTTTCCTCCAGCGCATGCAGGGCCTCGCGCAGCGCGGCCACACGGGCGTCCAGCGCGGCCATGCCGGTTTTCAGCGTCTCGATGGCAGCGCGGTGGTCGGCGGCCTCGCGCTCGATGCTCTCGCGGCCCTGTCCGGCGCGCTGCAGCTCGGTGTTGGCCTCGTCAATGCGGAAGCGGCTGTGCTCGCTCTCGTTCTTCAAAACGGCGATCTCACTCTCGCTGCCGGCGTTGGCCTCGGTGATGGTGCGGATGTCGGTGTTGGCCTGCTCGACCGTCAGCATCAGCTGCTGGGCCTCCTCCCGCAGGGCGGCGCTCTGCTCGTCAAAGGCGTCCAGCTGGCGGCTCAGGCGGTCGTAGTCAGCCTGGGCCGCCTCGTACCGGCGCTGCTGGTCGCGCAGCGCGTCATTGGCGCGGCGGATGGCGTCCACCCAGAGGGTGATCTCCAGCCCCTTGCGCTTTTCGCTCAGCTCCAGAAACTGCTGGGCCTTCTCGCTGTCCCGCTTGAGCGGGCCGACCCGCCGCTCCCAGCTCGCTGAGAATGTCGCGCAGACGCTCGAGGTTGCCCTCGGCGGCGGCCAGACGGCGCTCGGCCTCATTTTTGCGGTAGCGGTATTTGGCGATGCCGGACGCCTCCTCAAAGATCTCGCGGCGCTCGGCGGATTTAGCGCCGACGATCTCGGCGATGCGGCCCTGCCCGACGATGGCGTAGCCGTCGCGACCGATGCCGGTGTCGAGCAGCAGCTCATACACATCCTTGAGGCGGACATTCTGGCCGTTGATGGAGTATTCACTCTCGCCGCTGCGGTAGTACCGGCGGCCGATCGTGACCTCATCGGCGTCCATGTCAAGGCCGTGGTCGCTGTTGTCGATCGTCAGTGCGACAGAGGCAAACCCCATAGCGCCGCGGGACTGGGTGCCGCCGAAGATGACATCCTCCATCTTGCCGGTGCCGCGCAGCTGCTTGGAGCTGGTCTCGCCCAGCACCCAGCGGATGGAGTCGGATATATTCGATTTGCCGGAGCCGTTCGGCCCGACAACACCGGTGATGCCCTCCCCGATGGCGATCTTTGTCTTATCGGGGAAGGATTTAAAGCCTTGGATTTCCAGTTCTTTCAGGCGCATGAAGTGGTGTTACCTTTCGATTCTGTCTGGTCGTAGGGGCCGGGCATGCCCGGCCCTCAACCCCGCCCTGTATACCCGTAAACGGGCTGCGATTTTTATGCCGCGGGCCGGGCATGCCCGGCCCCTACAGAGCATCATTAAACGGCAATATTACTGCAATTTTTCCAGCGCCACCTTTGCAGCGTGCTGCTCGGCGGCTTTTTTGCTGCGGCCCTTGCCCTCGGCCAGCAGTTCGCCGTTGCGCCATACGCAGACGGTAAACTGCTTGTTGTGGTCGGGGCCGGTCTCGCCGGTGACCTCGTATTTCAAAACGGCGGAGGGGTCCTGCTGGACGACCTCCTGTAAACGGGTCTTGTAGTCGTCCTCGGCGGTCTTGCCCTCGGTGATGAAGGGCAGGATAAAGCCGCGCGCGACCTCCATGCCGCCGTCCAGATACAGCGCGGCGATGAGGGCCTCAAACGCATCGGAGACAACGCTCGGGCGGTTGCGCCCGCCGCCGAGATCCTCACCGTGGCCGAGGCGCAGATACTCGCCGAGGTGGATCTCCTGCGCGAACTGGAACAGCGCCTCCTCACTGACGAGGCTTGCGCGCATCCGGGTCAGCTCGCCCTCGGGGCGGCCCGACTGGTGGAACAGATAGTCCGCCACCACAACGGACAGCACGCTGTCGCCCAGAAATTCCAGCCGCTCATTGTGGGTCGTGGCGACCTTGCTCTCGTTGGCATAGCTGGTATGGGTCATCGCAATGCGCAGCAGCGCAGGATTTTTGAATGTATACTGCAGGACCTCCTGCAGCTCTTCCGGTTTGTGAGCCATAGTCAATCACACTTTCCTTTATTCAGTCAACCGCACCTCTACAAGATTCCGTTTTCCATCTACCCTGTAGGGAGGGTCTTGACCCTCGCGTTTACCATACACGGCATTTTCCGGGTAACCGCCCGGGGCGTCGGGGACGCCGCCCCCTACGCGGGCCGCCTTTTATTTCTCTTCCGCCGGGGCAAGCTGGCCCAGCGCCTTCTCCATCGTGCCGCACAGGTCGTTGGCAACGCAGAGCTTGGCCTGACGGATGGCGTTCTTGATGCCCTTGGCGTGGCTAGAGCCGTGCGCCTTGATGACTGGCTTCGCGGCGCCCAGCAGCGGCGCGCCGCCGACCTCCTCGGAGTCCATCATACGCTTGAGTTCACCCAGACCACCCTTGATGCCCAGATAGCTGAGCTTGGTGATGATATTCTGCAAAAGATCTTTTTCAGCATACCCAGCAGCGTCTTGGCAACGCCCTCGGTCAGCTTGAGGACCACATTGCCGACAAAGCCGTCACAGACCACGACATCGATCTCGCCGTCCATGATATAGCGCGGCTCGATGTTGCCGACAAAATGGATGCAGGGGTTTGCCTTCAGCAGCTGGTGCGCCTCGCGGTAGGTGGGGGTGCCCTTGGTGTCCTCGGCGCCGTTGTTGACGAGTGCGACCTTCGGCGTTTCGCGGCCCATGACCTTTTCGGCGTAGACGCTGCCCATTGTGCCGAAGGCGTTGAGCATCTCGGGGCGGCACTCGACATTCGCGCCGCAGTCCAGCAGCAGGAAGTTCTGCTTCGCGCCGGGCATCGGGGTGGCCAGCGCCGGGCGCTTGACCCCCTTGACGGTGCGCACGATGAGGCTGGTGCCGACGTGCAGCGCACCGGTGGAACCGGCGGAGACAAAGGCATCGCCCTCGCCGTTCTTCAGCATGGTCAGGCCCTTGACAAGGCTGGAATCTTTCTTGTGGCGCACAGCCTTGACCGGGTCATCGTGCATGTCGATGTTCTCGGTGCAGTTGACGATCTCAAACGGTGCAAGGTCAATTTTATTCTCTTTTGCGCAGTCGCGGATGGCTTTTTCCTCGCCCAGCAGCGCAAGCGTCATGCCGTCCCCAAACTCTGCCGCAGCCTGACTTGCGCCCTGCAAAACGCACAGCGGGGCGTTGTCACCGCCCATGGCATCCACTAAAATTTTCATGCTTTATATTCCTCCGTCCATGCACGCATGGCGTCCTGTGCGGCCTGCGAAAGCGCCATATAGCGCTCCCGCTTGTCGCGGATGGCGTTGATCTCCTCGGTGCGGGGCAGTATGCCCATGTTCGCGCCCATCGGCTGGAAATCCTTGTTCGGGGTCGTGATATAGTCGAGCAGTGAGCCGCACATCGTGGCCGCCGGGGGCGGCGGCAGTTCGCGGCCCTGCAGCCGCGCGTAGATCTGGTGCGCCGCCAAAAGGCCGGACGCCGCGCTCTCCATATAGCCCTCAAAGCCGGTGATCTGCCCGGCAAAAAACACATTGGGGTGGTCCGCCAGAAACTGCTGCTTTGTCAGCACTCTGGGACTTTCGAGGAAGGTGTTGCGGTGCATGACGCCGTACCGCACAAATTCAGCGTGCTCCAGACCGGGGATCATGCTGAACACCCGCTTCTGCTCGCCCCATTTCAGGTTCGTCTGGAACCCGACAAGGTTGTAGAGCGTGCGGGCCGTATTCTCGGCGCGCAGCTGCACAGCCGCCCACGGGCGGTGGCCGGTGCGCGGGTCGCGCAGGCCGACCGGGCGCAGCGGCCCGAACCGGATCGTATCCGCGCCGCGCGCAGCCATGACCTCGATCGGCATACAGCCCTCGTAGACAGTCAGATCGCCGTCAAAGTCGTGGAGCGGTGCGCGCTCGGCGGCGATGAGCGCCGCGTGGAAACTCTCGTACTCCTCCTTATTAAAGGGGCAGTTCAGATAGTCGGCCTCGCCCCGGCCATAGCGGGAGGCGGCGAACACCTTGTCATAGTCAAGGCTTTCGGCCGTCACGATGGGAGCCACCGCATCATAGAAGCTGAGCCGATGGTCCCCGGTCAGCGCTGCGACCGCCTGCGCCAGCGCACCCTCAGTCAAAGGGCCGCTGGCAACGAGCACCGGTGCGCGCTCGTCCAGCGCAGTGACTTCCTCGCGCCGGACCGTGATGTTCGGGTGCTTTTCCACCATTTCGGTCACAGCGGCAGAGAACACATCCCGGTCAACAGCCAGCGCGCCGCCGGCTGCCACGCGGGCGGTCTCGGCGGCGGTCAGCAGGTGGCTGCCCATCATCTTCATTTCGATTTTCAAAAGGCCGGATGCGGAATCCGGGCGCTCGGCCTTGAGCGAGTTTGAGCAGATCAGCTCTGCAAAGCCCGCGCTTTTATGGGCCGGGGAATATTTTGTAGGCTTCTGCTCGTACAGCTCGACCTGCACGCCGCGGTCTGCCAGCCAGAGTGCCGCCTCGCACCCGGCCAGACCGGCACCGATAATGTTAAGTTGCATACTTGTCCTCTCTCAGGCTCCCCTTTGCGGGGAGGCTTTAAAGCGGTCATTTTTTCTCAATCGCCTTCACAAACCCGCAGCCCTCTTTAGCACAGTAGAGCTGGCCCTTCTTTTTAAACAGGGTGCTGCCGCACTGGGGGCAGCGCTCGGGCACCGGCTCGTCCCATGTCATATAATTGCACTTGGGGTAGTTGCTGCAGCCGTAGTAGACGCGGCCCTTGCTGCTTTTGCGCACCAGCATATGGCCGCCGTCCAGCGGGCAGAGACCGCCCGTGTCCTTGACGAGCGGGTGGGCGTTGCGGCACTCCGGGAAGCCGGAGCAGGCCACAAACTTGCCGTAGCGGCCCGACTTGATGACCATGGGCCGCCCGCATTTTTCGCAGATCTCATCGGTCGGGATGTCCTCGACCTTGATGCGCTTGCCCTCCATGTTCTTCTCGGCCTGCTCCAGGCTCTTCTCAAAGCCCTGATAGAACTCGTCGATCGTCTTGACCCAGTCTGCCTCGCCGGCCTCGACCACATCGAGCTTTTTCTCCATGTCAGCGCTGAATTTCACATTGACAATGTCGGGGAACTGCTCCATCATGACCGTGTTGACGGCCTGACCCAGCGGGGTCGTTTTCAGCTTTTTCTGGTCCTTCTCGACATAGCCGCGGTCCACGATGGTCGTGATGATCGGCGCGTAGGTGGACGGGCGGCCGATGCCGTTCTCCTCCAGCGCATGGATGAGCGTTGCCTCGGTGTAGAGCGGCGGCGGCTGGGTAAACTTCTGGTCCGCCGTCAGCTTTTTGAGCGCCAGCTTCTGGCCTTCCTCCAGCGGGGGCAGGGCGGTCTCCTTTTTCTTCGTGTCGTCAGTGGATTCCTCATACAGCGCCGTGAAGCCGTCAAACGACACCCGGAAGCCGGATGCGCGGAAAAGATACTCCCCCGCCGTGATGGATGCCGATACCGTGTCCTGAATGCAGTCGGCCATCTGGCTTGCCATAAAGCGGCTCCAGATCAGGCGGTACAGCTTGGCGGTATCGCCGCTGATGCTCTGCTCGACCTCATCGGGGGTCAGCTCGGGCATCGAGGGGCGGATGGCTTCGTGGGCGTCCTGCGCCGCCGTGGCGGAGCGGCTCTTCCACTTGCGGGGCGTCTTGCAGACATAGCCTTCGCCCCAGCGGTCAGCGATAAAGGTTTTGGCGGCGGCCTGCGCCTCGGCAGCGATGCGCAGCGAGTCGGTACGCATGTAGGTGATCAGACCCACCGTGCCGTGCCCCGCAATGTCAACGCCCTCGTACAGGGTCTGGGCGGCGCGCATCGTCCGCGTGGCCGAAAAGCCGAACGCGCGGCTCGCGTCCTGCTGCAAAGTCGAGGTGATGAAGGGCGGCGCGGGCTGACGGCGGCGCTTGCCCTTTTCGATTTTGGTAATGGTGTAATCCTTGCCGTCCAGCGCGGCCAGCACGGCATCGGCCTGCTGCTTGTCCGTGACCGTCAGCTTTTTGCCGTCTGCCGTCGCCGCCAGCCGGGCGGTGAACTCGCCCTTTTCGCCCTGCGGGTGCAGCAGCGCATCAATATTCCAGTATTCGTCCGGCTTGAAGTTCTCGATCTCGATCTCGCGGTCGCGGATGAGCCGCACGGCCACACTCTGCACACGGCCGGCGGAAAGGCCCCTGCGGACCTTTTTCCAGAGGAACGGGCTGAGCTTATAGCCAACCAGACGGTCCAGCTCGCGCCGGGCCTGCTGCGCGTTGAAAAGGTCGATATTGATGGCGCGGGGATGGGCCATGCCCTCCTTGACGCCCTTCTTCGTGATTTCGTCAAAGGTCACGCGGTTGGGCGCAGCGGGGTCCAGCCCCAGAATGTTCGCCAGATGCCAGCTGATGGCCTCGCCCTCGCGGTCCGGGTCGGTCGCAAGCAGCACGCCATCGCACTTTTTGGCCTCGGCCTTCAGCTCCTTGACAAGCTTCTGCTTGCCCTTGATCGTGATATATTTCGGCTTATAGCCATTTTCGACATCAATGCCCAGCGTACTGGCGGGCAGGTCGCGCACATGGCCCATGCTGGCCGTGACCTTGTAGCCGCGGCCCAGATACTTGCCAATGGTCTTTGCCTTGGCAGGGGATTCCACGATGACTAGCTTTGGCATAATTTACCTCAATGAAAAAGTTTTTTAGATAATAGTTACGCTATTGCTGCGTAGGGGCGGGGCTCTGCTCCGCCCGTGGCCGTTTGCCGCGTGAGCAGCTTTCCGGGAAATACCTGTGCCACAGGGTTGGCGGGCGGAGCAGAGCCCCGCCCTACCGTGCGTTATCATTATAGCGCAATATATCTTCTGCCCGGCTGTGCCTGTGCGCCGCCCATAAGCTCCAGCTCCGTGCAGGCCGCCAGCACGCGGCCGGCGGGCAGGCGGGTGGCCGCGCACAGGGCATCAATGCCCTGCGGCGTGGGCTTTAAGGCTGCATAGACCTGCTGTGCGTCCGGGCTGACGGCAGCGGGGTCAAACCGCTGCTGTGCCGGGTCGGCGGTCTCTGCGCCAATCCCCAGTATCTCCAGCACATCGGCAGCCTTGCACAGCGGCTCGGCGCGGTGGGTGCGCAGCAGCTCGTTCGTGCCCTCACTCAGCGTGCTGTAGATGCTGCCCGGCACGGCCAGCACCGGGCGGCCCAGCCGCTCGGCATGGTGTACGGTATTCAGTGTGCCGCTGCGGGTGCGGGCCTCCGCCACGCAGAGCGCCTCGCTCTGGGCGGCAATGAGCCGGTTGCGGGCCAGAAAGGTTCCGGTCGTGCGGCCTGTGTAGCCGGGCGGGTACTCGCTGCAGACAGCGCCGCCGCCCTTCTCGATGGCGGTGCGCAGTTTTGCGTTGGCTGCCGGGTAGGTCTTGTCAATGGCCGTACCCAAAAACGCGATTGTGGGGCGGTCGGCCTGCAGCGCGGCGCGGTGGGCCTCGCTGTCCAGCCCGTCCGCCAGACCGCTGACGATGACCGCGCCCGCCTGCGCCATCGCCAGCGACAGGTCAAAGGCCGCCTGCCGCCCGTAAGCGCTGGGGCGGCGGGTGCCCACCATGCCCACGCAGCGCTGCCCGTTCAGGCAGGCCGCCTCGCCGGTCAGATACAGCACCAGCGGCAGGTCGGGCAGGTCGCGCAGCGCGGCGGGGTAGGCGTCCTCATCGGGGGTCAGCAGCTCGATCCCGCTCAGCAGGCAGTGGTCGAGCCGCTCCTCAAAATCAAAGGGGGTCGTATCCTGCAGCTGGGCAAGGGCGCGGGGCGTCAGGCAGGTCGGCGGGGCCTCGGTGCCTGCGCGCAGCAGGTCGTACAGCTCGGCCGGGTCGGGGTAAAGCGCAAGCAGCTCCTGTGCATACTGGCACGCCGAGCCAACGGCGTCCGCCAGCCAGAGCCAGGCAAGTGTTTTGTCCATGGAGGATGCCCCCTTTTATCCTTACGGCTGCATAGCGGCGGGTATCTGCTTACACGCCCCTGAAATGCCACAGCAGCACGCTGCCGGCCACGGCGGCGTTCAGGCTCTCCACCCGGTCGGTCATCGGGATGCGCACGGCCATGTCACAGGCCTCAACGGTCTGCTGCGTCAGGCCCTGCCCCTCACTGCCGATGACCACGCAGACGCCGTTCGGGAAGTCATTCCCGGCCTCGTCCAGCGGGCGCGACCGGTAGAGCGCTGCCGCCAGCGTTGTGACGCCGCGGCTGCGCAGCTGCGCCAGTGCGGCGGGCAGGTCGGCGCTGTGCAGTGTCGGCAGCCGCCCGGCCGCCCCCATTGAGGAGCGCAGCGTCTTGGGCGACAGGGGCGATGCACACCCCGGCCCCAGCACGACCGCGTCAAACCCGAACGCCGCCGCGCTGCGCAGCAGCGTACCCACATTGCCGGGGTCCTGCACACCCTCCAGCATCAGGATGCGGCGGGCGGTGTCCAGCGTATCGGCGGGCGGGGCGGGCGTTCAAACAGGGCAAAAACGCCCTGATTCGACTTGGTGCCGCTGAGCTTTTCCGCCACATGGGGCGCGATCTCAGCGGGGGCCAGCGTTGCCAGCTCGGGCGTTTTGGCCAGTGCGGCCGCCGTGGCGTAGACCGTGCGCGGCGTGCAGCTTTTGGCAAGCTCCAGACAGAGCTTCGGCCCCTCGGCAAAAAACAGGCCGTCAGCGGCGCGCTGCTTTTCTGAGTCGCGCACCGCGCAGGCATATTTGATCTTGGCGTTATCACGGCTGGTGATCGTTTCCATTGTAGCGCCCCTTTTGTATAAAATCAACTAAATTGTGTGAATAAAGAGAAACAGCAGTCTGCCGGAAGGCCGTCCCTCATCCGTCGGCGGTCGGGGCCGCCGACACCTTCCCCCGAAGGGGAAGGCTCCACAGCCTCAAGCCTTCTCCCCTTGGGGGAGAAGGTGGCCCGCAGGCCGGATGAGGGGAGAGCTTTCCTTGGTTGCCCGCTTTTTTGCCATTTTCCCCCTTTAAACACAAAAGGACTCGCGCGTGTGCGCGAGTCTTTTATGCAAGCTATTACAGGGCCTTCTTGGCGGTCTCAACCAGCGCGTTGAAGCTGGCGGGATCGTGGATAGCCATCTCAGACAGCATCTTGCGGTTCAGCTCGACGCCGGCCTTCTTCAGGCCGTTCATGAAGGTGGAGTAGTTCATACCCTGAGCACGAACAGCGTTGTTGATGCGGGTGATCCACAGGTTGCGGAACTGGCGCTTCTTCTGCTTACGGCCAACGAAAGCATAGTTGCCGCTCTTCATAACGGCCTGCTTGGCCATGCGGAAGTGCTTGGACTTAGCACCGTAGTAACCCTTTGCGAGCTTGAGAGTCTTAGCACGACGCTTGTGCGTCATGGTAGCGCCTTTAATACGAGCCATGTTTTATATCTCCTTTTGTCTATAACAGGTAGTAACTGACCTTTAAATGTCCCGGGCAGATCAGCCGCCGTAGGGCATCATTTTCTTGACGGCAGCCTCGTTGGTCTTGTCAACGTACTTGGGCATACGCAGGCCGCGGGTCAGCTTGGTGGTCTTCTTGGTCAGAATGTGACGGCGCTTGGACGCATTGCGCTTGATCTTGCCGGAAGCAGTCATCTTGAAGCGCTTCTTGGCGCCGGAAAGGGTCTTGAGCTTCATTTTAGCCATTGTTGTTTCCTCCTGAGAGTTTACTTTCTTACTTGTTGGGAACGGGGGACATGAACATCATCATGCTGCGGCCCTCAAGCTTGGGCTGCTTGTCGATGACGGCCTTGCCCTCCAACGCCTCGGCAAAACGCTTATGGACATCCAGACCTAAGCTGGTATGTGCCATTTCGCGGCCGCGGAACCGGATGCTCACCTTGAGCTTATGGCCCTGCTGCAGGAACTTGGCTGCCTGGTTCACCTTGGTGTTGAAGTCGTTGGTGTCGATGTTCAGGGAAAGGCGGATTTCCTTGATCTCAACCACTTTCTGGTTTTTCTTGGCTTCCTTTTCCTTTTTCTGCATCTCGAACCGGTATTTACCGTAGTCAAGAATTTTGCACACCGGCGGCTTTGCCTGCGGTGCAACCTTAACAAGGTCAAGATCCTTGTCAATGGCCATCTTCAGTGCATCGCGCGGGCTCATAATGCCCATCTGCGCGCCATCCGCCCCGATCAGACGGATCTCTTTGTCGCGGATCTGCTCATTGATTTCCAGTTCGTTGGATTTGCTGTTGCTGGCGATTGTAACACACCTCCCACAAGTGTATGATAAAGACAAAAGCGGCTGCCATTTGAAAGCAGCCGCCGAACATACGAAGTTGCGCACCTGGTGCGTATCATGGTATGACCCGGGGTTTTGACAAACCCTGCAAGGTGAGCCGACGGCCTACTGCCGGTTGCTGCTTTTTTTACAACGATTAGTTTACCACAAAAGCAAGTGCCTGTCAATAGGGTTTTTGCAGATTTTTCCGTCGAGCGGCTTCCCCCTTGGGGGAAGCTGTCAGCGGCCCCGACCGCTGACTGATGAGGGGCGGGTCTGCCGATATGACCCGCACACGGGCTGCCGCGGCAAGCTCTCCCCTCATCCGGCCCTGCGGGGCCACCTTCAGTCTACGCGCTAAGAGCCGCCTTCGGCGGTTGCGCTCCGACACGCGCCTGCGGGCGCAGCCCCTCGGGGGAAGGCTTTGGGGGTTCACATCCTTGCCAGATCAAACAGAATTTTTGCAATCACGCACCAGCTGTACCCGGCGCGGCGCAGCAGGGCGGGCAGGGCGTCCGGCACGCCCGCGCACCGGGCCACCCATTTTTCTGCGGCGTCCTCATTGGCGGGGGCCACGCGCGCCCACTCCCCCTCCGGGCCGGGGTCATCGGCGGGGCCGCGGCGGTCGTTCATGCCCAGCCAGCCGTCCTGCAGGTAGCGCTGCACCCAGCGGTAGACCTGATGGTACGCAACGGCGTATTTCTGTGCCATAGCGCCGTAGTTTTTCCGGTTTCCAGACAGTCCAGCACAATGACAAGGCGCTGCATCGGCGCCACGGCGCGCACACGGCCCTTGGCGCGGCGCGTTCCCTCGCTGCTGTGGCGGCTGTCGTGCAGGGCCGCCGGGCCGTGGGCGCGGTACCGCCCCACCCAGTTGACCAGCGCCTTGTAATCCACATTATATTTCAGCGCCGTTGCGCCGTAATCGCAGCCGTTGGCAAGGCAGTCCTGCACGATCTGCACGCGGTCGGCGGCGGTGGTGTAGGCATCGCCCCTGTGGCGGGACGCACCGTGGTAGCCCCGCAGCGCACCGCCCTGCTTGGCGGTCTCCACCATTTTTTCAAGGTTCTGGGGGCTGCGGATGCCGTATTTTTTGCAGATTTCAAACAGCGAGCCCTCGCCCGCCAGATAGTCCGCAACGGCGGCCTGCTTTTCCTCGGCGGTGAGGTGGCGGGATTTTTCGCGCGGGGTCAGCCCGCCGGGGCCTTCGGCCTCATAGATGCGCAGCCACTGGCGCACGGTGGTGTTGCTGACACCGACGCTTTGCGCGGCGGCCTGACGGCTGATCTCGCCGGATATTATTTTTTTCCACAAGCGCGACCTTTTGTTGTGGAGAAAGCTTTGGTGTCTGGGGCATGGTAACCGCCTTTCGGAGGTTGTAGGGGCGGATTGTCGAAAGGCCTCCCTTGTCAAAGGGAGGTGCCGAGCGCAGCGAGGCGGAGGGATTCCTGCCCGGCTGCGGGAGGACGGCGTGCAGGGCAAGGCCCGACAGAATCCCTCCGGCCGCCTTCGGCGTCCACCTCCCTTTGACAAGGGAGGCTTTTCTGCGGGGCGGGATAAATCCCTCCCCTACGGATTGAACCATAAAAGGGATTTTGGCGGCAGGCTTCGGCGGGGTGAGGGCACCCCGCCCTACACACAAATTTTTGAGTGGGGCCGTAGGGCGGCCAGTCCTCTGGCCGCCGTGGCCGTTTGCGGCGGCGGAAAGTGCCCGGGAAGGATAAATCCCTCCCCTACGGCTGACCCGGGGCCGCGCGGCTATGGCAAGGCTGCGGGCCGGGCATGCCCGGCCCCTACAGAGCGGGTATTATAAGGTAGAGGGTATAAAAAATCCCACCACGGGAGGTGGTGGGAAAGAATTTTCTTTAATTAGGACAGTGCATCAACGCCCGTAAAACCATCAGTCACAGTAGCAGCGGTAGTGTCAACAACATACTCAAACTCATTATTCGTTGCATTCCATTTGTAGGTGCAGCTATTTGTGCCATCACTGAACTGTACTTTAATGACAGTACCTGCCACTACATTATTTGTAGCATCAGTTGTCTTCAAAACTGTAATATTGGCAGTCCAATCACTTTTTGCCTCAGCCAGCTTCTTAATATTTGCAACCATAGATGCAGATGCAGTTTCATCATATTTCAGCGTTCCCTTACCATAAGCCTCGGAAACCTCCGTCTGCGCTGCAACAACAATCTGGCGGCATTCAGATACAATTTTGTTCTTATTGGCCTTGTCAATGTAACCAGTCAGAGCCGGAATCAGCAGGGCGGCCAGGATAGCCAGAATGACCAGAACAACGATCAGCTCGACGAGGGTGAAGCCCTTTTTGTCCTTCAATTTCTTGAACATCTTGTTTTCCTCCAAAAATTTTCTTTGATGTATGCCGACTTCACGAACCCCATCGACATTTCATATTGTCATTTTATAACACAATTTGTGCTTTGTCAAGCCGAAATGTGCTTTCAAAACCCGTTTTGTGTTTTTCTGGTATTCTCTAGCTGACACTATAAAGAAATCAGGCTGTTTTATGGAATTTAACGAGCGTTTACGCTATTTAATAGATTGTGAAGAAATCAAAATCAAGGATTTAGCTCCCAAGCTATGCCTCAGCGCGTCCACCCTGAGCAACTATGCACAGGGAATCCGCGAGCCGGACTATGACACCCTGCGGCGCATTGCGGATTATTTTGGGGTCAGCATCGACTATCTGCTTGGCCACAAGACCCCCGCCGAGGACGATGAGCGCCAGCTTTTGGCCCGCTACCGCAGCTTTACCCCCAGCCAGAAGCGCCTTCTGCTGGATCAGGCCGAGCTGATAACCCGTTACAAAGTAAAAGTAAACGATTGACCCGCCGGGAGCCGGCGGGTCGATTTTTTATGGGCAGCCGCCTGCGGGGCGTCGGGGACGCCGCCCCTACAATTATCCGCACCTCGTGACCCCCTCCGCACCGTAGGGGCGCATTCCATATGTGCCCTCAGACTGTCGAAAAACCACCTTACCCCCGGATAAGAATATCGTCTTTGTTGCGGATTCGTAGGGCGGGGCTCTGCTCCGCCCGCCGACCTGACGTATCAACGCTTTTTCGGGAAAGTTTCTCACATGGCAAACGGCCACGGGCGGAGCAGAGCCCCGCCCCTACCGCGTTTTTTGACAAACTGGGGGCGCATTCCATATGCGCCCTACAGCTAATGTAGGGGCGAGCATTGCTCGCCCGTGCCCGTTTATCTGTGAAAAAACCTTTCCCGGAAAACGCATTGCTGCGCCAAGTCGGCGGGCGACCAATGGTCGCCCCTACACTTTCAATAGGCCAATGGGTGCCCCCTGCGTGAAAATACATTTTTCAAAAATAATCTAGCCAACGCACGCATAATATGTTATGATAGTAAGCTGAAGACTTGTAGTGTGCCCCAAGGGGCCGCGCAATTTTACAAAGGGAGTCTTTTTGATGAAAACTACTGCCAAGCTGCGCGTGGCGCTCTTCTTCGGCGGCGTATCCAGTGAGCATGAGGTCAGCTGTGTTTCGGCCTCGGCCTGGCTGCGCGCGCTGGGTCAGTCCCCCTGTGCAGAGCAATATGAAGCATTTCCTGTCGGCATCACCAAGGACGGCCGCTGGCTGGCCTGCAGCCCCACGCCCGAGGCCATGGCCGACGGCAACTGGGAGCAGGGGGACTGCACCCCCTGCGTGCTCAGCCCCGACCGCCGGGACCACGGCCTTTGGCTGCTGAAGGACGGCAGGGCCGAGCTTGTCCGCATTGACATCTGCGCCCCCGTCATGCACGGCAAAAACGGCGAGGACGGCACGATTCAGGGCCTGTTTGAGCTGGCGCGCATCCCCTATGTGGGCTGCGGCGTGCTGGGCAGCGCGGTCTGCATGGATAAGGCTGTGGCCAACGCCCTGATGGACGCCGCCGGTGTCCCCCACTGCCGCTGGGCCGCCGCCAGCCGCGCCGACCTTGCACTGAACGGCCCCGTGGTGCTGGACGCCGTGGAGGCAAAGCTGGGCTACCCCATCTTTGTCAAGCCGGCCAACGCCGGCTCCAGCGTGGGTATCAGCAAGGCGGCCGACCGCGCCATGCTGGAGCAGGCGGTTGAGATCGCCCTGCGCGAGGACGACAAGGTCGTTTTTGAGGAGTTCGTGGACGCGCAGGAGGTCGAGTGTGCGGCCATCGGCAACCCCGATGACCCGTCCACCGTTGCCACCACCCGCCCGGGTGAGATTCTGGCCGGGGCGGAGTTCTACACCTACGATGACAAGTACAAAAACGGCGTGTCCCAGACCGTCATCCCCGCCCATTTGAGCGAGGAAAAGCTGGATGAGGTGCAGGCCGAGGCCCGCAAGGCCTATCTGGCGCTGAACTGCGCCGGGCTGTCCCGCTGCGACTTCTTTGTGGAGCGCGGCACCGGGCGCGTTTTGTGCAACGAGCTGAACACCCTGCCCGGCTTTACGCCCATCAGTATGTATCCCAAGCTGATGGAGCATGAGGGCTACAGCTATCCGGCGCTGGTCGATAAGCTGCTGCAGCTGGCGCTGCACCGCCGGAAGGGGCTTATTGATGGACACACGGCCCATCGGCGTATTTGACAGCGGCCTTGGCGGGCTGACCGCCGTGCGCCAGCTGCGCCGCGTGCTGCCCGGTGAGGATATCGTCTATTTCGGCGATACCGGCCGCGTGCCTTACGGCAGCCGTGGGCGGGATATCATCGTGCAGTATGCGCGGCAGGATATTCGCTTTCTGCTCAGCCGGGATGTCAAGTTCATCATCGCCGCCTGCGGGACCGTGTCCTCGACCTATCCGCCGGAGGAGGCCGCCCGGCTGCCGGTGCCCTACACCGGCGTGGTGGGTGCCACCGCCCGCGCCGCCGTGGACGCGACCCACAACCACCGCATCGGCATCATCGGCACGGCCGCCACGGTGCGCAGCGGCTCCTACGCGGCGGTCATCCGTGATATGCTGCCCGATGTGCAGATCTTTGCGCGCGCCTGCCCGATGTTTGTGCCGCTGGTCGAGAACGGCTATTTCAATGACGGCAACCCCGTGACAAAGCTCATCATTGCCGAGTATCTGCAGGAGCTGAAGGACGCCGGTGTTGACACGCTGATTTTGGGCTGCACCCACTACCCGCTGCTGAAAAAGATGATCGGCGATTTTATGGGCGATGCAGTGCGGCTGGTGGATTCCGGCAAGGTGACCGCGCAGGCCACCGCCGCCGCGCTGGCGGATCTGGGGCTTTTGAACGGCAAAACGGACGGCGGCACCGCCCACTACTATGTCAGCGACACGCCCGACAACTTTGCCGAGCTGGAGCAGATGTTCTTAGGCGAGTACGCCGGCGGGCCGGTAGAAAGAATTGCGATTGAGACATACTAAGCAGAGAAAGGCTTCCCCCACTGGGGGGAAGCTCAGGCTGTCGATAAACCTAACGGAACGATTGCGAACTTTCGGCGGGTTTGTAGGGAACGGTCTTGACCGTTCCGTGCAGTCTGGCCAATAGTACGATATATCGGGAAATAGAGCGCCGTTCGGCGCGATTTTATGCGCTGCGCGCAGCCAGCGGTGCGGATGGGTCAAGACCCATCCCTACATTTCTACCCAAAAAAGGGCTTTTTCTACAAACTGAGGCTTCCCCCTCGGGGGAAGGCTTTTAGTAGAGGTACACCATGGAAGAAAAATATCTGATCACCATCAAGGGCACGATGGAGCAGCGGGGCGACACCGACACGGTGGAGCTTATGACCCGCGGCTCGCTCGTCCACAAGGACGGTGCCTACTATATCGTATACAAGGAGACCGAGACCACCGGCTATGAGGGCTGCACCACCACCGTCAAGGTGGCCGAGGACGCCCGCAAGGTTTCGATGCTGCGCTACGGCAAGCAGTCCAGCCAGCTTATCATCGAGAAGGGCACCCGGCATCTCTGCCATTACGAGACCGGCTACGGCGCGGTAAGTCTTGGCGTGGCCGCCGATGTCATTGAACATGCGCTGAGCGAGGAGGGCGGCAAGCTGAAATTCAGCTACACGCTGGACTCCGGCGCGGAAAATTTCATCAGCCGGAATCTGGTTGACATTACGGTCGATAAATTGCCGGAAGCGTAAAATAAAAATCCCCCACAGGAGGTTCATCATGGAATATAAAAACTACAACCCCCGCGCGGCGGCGCTGGCGCAGGCCCGCACCCTGCTGACCGATGCCGTCAAGGCTGCCATCGCTGACGGTACCCTGCCCGAAGCTGCGCTGCCCGACTTCATCGTGGAGATCCCGGCCGATGTCAAAAACGGCGACATCGCCTCCAACGCGGCCATGGCCGGTGCCCGCGCCTTCCACAAGGCGCCGCGCCAGATCGCCGAGGCGATCACCGCCAAGCTCGCACTGGACGGCAGCCTGTTCGACCGGTTTGAGATCGCCGGCCCCGGCTTCATCAACCTGTTCCTTGCGCAGGACTGGTTCACCAGCGTTGTGCGCGCCGCCGTGGCCAACCCCGAGTACGGCCGCACCGATGTCGGCGCAGGCAAGCGCTACAATGTCGAGTTCGTCTCTGCCAACCCCACCGGCCCGATGCACATGGGCAACGCCCGCGGCGGCGCTTTGGGTGACGGTCTGGCCGCCTGTCTGGACTGGGCGGGCTACGATGTGACCCGCGAGTTCTACATCAATGACGCGGGCAACCAGATCGAGAAGTTCGGCAAGAGCCTTGCCATCCGCTATCTGCAGCTCTACAAGGGCGAGGACGCCTGCCCCCTGCCCGAGGAGTGCTATCAGGGCGCAGACATCATCGCCCGCGCGAAGGAGTTTGCCGAGATTCACGGCGATTCCTATGTGGAAAAGGACTTTGACGAGCTGAAGAAGGCCATCGTGGCCGACGCCCTGCCCAAGAACATCGCCGGTCTGCAGCGCGACCTCGGCAAGTACCGCATCGAGTACGATGTCTGGTTCCACGAGAGCGACCTGCACAACTCCGGCGCGGTCAAGGCCGTGGTGGACAAGCTGCTGGAAACCGGTGCCTGCTACAAGGCCGAGGACGGTGCGATCATGTACCGCAGCGCCCAGTACGCCGCCAAGTACGGCGTTGTGAACAAGCGCAAGACCGAGGACGGCAGCGAGGAGGAGGCCAAGGACGAGGTGCTGGTGCGCGCCAACGGCATCCCGACCTACTTTGCGGCCGACATTGCCTACCACTACAACAAGCTGGCCGTGCGCGGCTTTGACAAGGCCATTGATGTCTGGGGCGCCGACCACCACGGCCATGTGGCCCGCATGAAGGGCGCGATGGACGCCATCGGGCTGGACGGCAGCCGTCTGGACATCGTGCTGATGCAGATGGTCAACCTGATGCGTGACGGCAAGCCCGTGCGTATGAGCAAGCGCACCGGCAAGGCCATCACCCTGACTGACCTGCTGGACGAGGTGCCCATTGATTCCGCGCGGTTCTTCTTCAACCAGCGCGAAAGCTCCTCCACGCTGGACTTTGACCTTGATCTGGCCGTGCGCAACGACAGCGAGAACCCGGTCTACTATGTCCAGTACGCCCATGCGCGCATCTGCTCTGTGCTTAAAAAGCTTGAGAGCGAGGGCGTGAAGTTTGAAGGCGCCGAGGCCGTGGACGCCAGCGTCCTGACCGACCCCGCCGAGCAGGCACTGATCCGCCTGCTGGCTGCCTTCCCCGCTGAGATTGCCGCCGCCGCCGAGAAGTACGACCCGGCCCGCATCACCCGCTACTGCATTGATGTGGCTTCCGCCTACCACCGCTTCTACAACGCCTGCCGCATCCTTGATGCGGAGGGCACCGTGCAGCAGGGCCGCATTGCGCTGTGCCTGGCCGTGCGCGGCGTGATCCACAACATCCTGACAATGTTCAAGGTCACTGCACCGGAGACGATGTAAAAAGATAAAAGATAATAGATAAAAGATAAAAATAAAGTGGAGTTTTCTCCGCTGCGCTGCGAAAACGAAATTCGGTTTTCGACCGCAGGGAGAAAACTACCACCATTTTTATTATCTATTATCTTTTATCTATTATCTTTTATCTATTATCTATTCCGGCATACACGCGCCCAACATATTTATTATACCACAAGCAGCATGTGTTATTCAATCCTGAATATGCACAAATATTGCACGGCAAGATTGTAGGGTCTGCGAATAGACGAAACACTAAGGCTGTGATATAGTATAGTCACAGAAAGAAAACAGCCGGAGATAAGGAACTGGAAGTTCCAAGAGATGCCACTTTCCAGAAGTTTCTTCATCAAAGACCGATCGTGAACAGACCGACATCTTAAAGTTCAACTTTAAGGACTCCGATCCAGCAGCACGAGGGCGGAAGAAGAAACCGGAAAGAGATCGTAAAGGCCGCCGGCAGTATTTCGTAAGGAAGGAGGCTCGAGTCCAATGGCAAACTTTAAAGATCCCATTCATCACCGGCGGGCCTGGGCCTGCTAACAAAAAAAAGAAACCGCATCCGAAGCCGCAGGTCATCACCTGTAAAAGATTTATAAAAACGCGATGTCCGGTTACTTAGCTAATGTTTAGCAGACTCAGGGGCCGTCACAACAGACCCCCGCATGAGATATAGATTAGGATGAAAGAAGGCTGGTAGAGATGACCGTCACCACTCCGCCGAACAGGATTTACCTGAACTTCACCTGATCAACAAGGAGACACTCCGATGTACAAGAGTTAAGAGGCTTTGGTCCTCGGCATCAGACCCATTACCCCAGGAACGATCTTAATAACCTTAACAGCAAACTTTACTCCGTTCCACAAATGCTTTTCAGCAAATAACGAACCCGAGGGTAAGTCCAATGAACTGTTAGTAAGATCCTGAAAGGGCAATCAAAATTCGCAAACGATAGGAATGATTCCCATGACGATGTGGAAGCAGTCCGAAAAATAACGAAAAGGGTTATGAGGCTATGACTCCGAAGAAGTAAGACCGCCGGGGCGAACGAAATGTTCGCCCCGGCTTTTTTGTGTTGTGCAGCAATATGGGCGCACAACCCGGGAGGGATTTGGCGGCAGGTTGCGGCGGGGTGAGGGCACCCCGCCCTACACACGGACTTTCAAGTGGGGCCGTAGGGCGGCCAGCCCTCTGGCCGCCGTGCCCATTTGCGGGAGTGAGAAACTTTGCGGGTTATGCCTGTAGGGGGCGGCGTCCCCGACGCCCCGCAAAGGGGTCAAGCCCCGCCCTGCAAATCAACCGCGAAAGGGGTGCAACCGTAAACCTGCGGGCCGGGCATGCCCGGCCCCTACAAAGCGGCTTTCACAGCATACACCGCATAACCTTTGTTGCCTCGACAAAATCCTGCGACTCATACAGGTGCTGCGCGCCCTCGTTCTGGGCCAGCACCTGCAGCTCCAGATATTCCAACCGCCGGTTGCGGGCCCAGCGCTTGGCCGCAGCCAGCAGCTGGCTGCCAATGCCCTGCCCGCGCACACCTGCGTCCACGATCAAATCCCCCAGACAGGCATACCGGTGGGGCAGCACGCAGCTGAACGCCGGCGTCCAGCCCGCATAGTAGACCAGCGCAAAGCCCACGGCGGTGCCGTCCTGCTCCGCCAGCAAAAAATCTGCGTCATCGGCCCTGACTGCCTTGCGGATCTCGTCCACCTCACGCGGGGCCTCGCAAAAAATTCCGGCTGCAGCGCGACCATGGCGCTGTCAAGCTGGCGGTACAGCGCAATAATGGCGGGGATGTCCTCCTCCGCCGCCGGGCGTATAACGGTCTTTGCCATCCCTGTTTCCCCCTCTGGCAAAATGTACGAACAGAAAACCGGCGGACGCAGTTGTCCGCCGGTTTTGATCACTTGGTTTCCTGAATGGTGTAGTTGAAACCGTACTCCTCCTGCAGCTTCTTCACAGCAGGCTCGCAGTCCTCAATAAAAGGTCGCAGAGTAAACGCTCTGGCCGTTGTGGGCCTTTTTGTACTCCTCCACG
>ENA-OUNH01000096-OUNH01000096.1-human-gut-metagenome-genome-assembly--contig:-NODE-96-length-33200-cov-3.897741_pt1 | contig 33200 bp, 40 predicted proteins | sample MGYA00242806_ERZ504814 | MGnify/ENA primary metagenome ERZ504814 (study PRJEB26092, sample SAMD00036389) | human gut metagenome | host: Homo sapiens | study: EMG produced TPA metagenomics assembly of...
TGGTTATGGCCACGAGCATTGCCAAGGTTGACGGCGCTGCATCTTCCCAGAGTTTTGAGGTCGTGCGCAGCAAGGATGCCAACGCCGATTTCACCGAGCAGCAGACCTTAAAATTCTACAATGACCGTGAAAAGGCCAAAGTAGGTGTTTACAAAGTTGACCGCGAAACCGGCAAATACCTTGCGGGTGCGGTATTCAACCTGTACGCTGCCGACGATATTTACAGCGTGGACGGAAAGCTGCTGTTTGCAGCGGGCGAACTGGTCGCCACCAGCCCCGAAACTGGCGCAGACGGCCACACCTATTTTGACTGCGATATTCCTATTCGCGGCGAGTATTACGGCAGCAGCATCCGCAAGGACGCCACCACCAACAGCGGTAATTACATCGTCAAGGAACTCCGCGCCCCTCTCGGCTATTACGTCAACGAGGAGCCGATGGAAGTCACTTTCGCCTATGATGGACAAGCTATTATGGTGCTGGATAACACCTGTGCCAACAAGCCTACGGAAATGTGGGTAAGTAAACGTGACCTTACCAACGACGAGGAACTGCCCGGCGCCACCCTTGCTATCAAGGATACGGACGGCAATACCGTAACCACATGGGTGTCCACCGATGAGCCGCATCGCGTGACCGGGCTGCATTTCGGTGAATCTTACACACTGACGGAGATCCGCGCCGCTGATGGGTACGCACTGGCCAATGATATTACTTTCCGCCTGATTCAGAAATCCGATGAGGACGGCAATCATCTGGAGGAGTGCGAAGTTTACTATCTGACCACCAAGAACATTTTGTTCTGGAAGTGGGATGATTGGAAACTGCTGGACGATGCGACCGTTATTATGCAGGATGATATTACCAAGGTGCAGATTTCCAAGAAAGACCTTACCACCAATGAAGAACTTCCCGGTGCGGAACTGGTTATCAAGGACAAGGACGGCACCGAGATTGACCGTTGGATTTCCACAAACGGACCACATTATGTGGAAAAGATGCCAGCAGGAGATTATACACTGACGGAAATCACCGCACCCAACGGCTACAAGGTTGCAGAAAGTATCGACTTTACCGTTCTGCCCACCGGCGAGATGCAGACCGTGGTAATGAAAGATGCCCGCGAGGACACACCGACACCTACCCCCGACAACACGCCGACCCCGGACCATACTCCGCAGCCCACGCCGAACACGACCCCAGCGCCGACACCCGTGCCCGCTGCACCCACTGCAACACCCACGCCGCTGCTGACGATTCCTAAGACCGGCGACAATTCTTCGTTGGGACTGCTGCTGGCGATTGCGGGAATCTCTCTTGCAGGGCTGGCCGTTCTGGTCCACAAGAGCGCCCGCCGCAAAGATATTGCGCCCCGTGACGATGATGACGAGGACACCGAGGACTAAGAAATAATCGGAAAATGAAATATACTTTTTTACAGGGAGGACCGCGTGGCCCTCCCTATTTTTATAGGAGAGAAGATGGCAAAACACATTTTAAGTTGCAGTTTCGGAAAAGACAGTATCGCCACCGCGTTGCTGGCCTTGCAGCATGGTGAACCGCTGGACGAACTTGTGTATTGCGAGGTCATGTTCAACGAGGAAATATCCGGCGAGCTGCCCGAACACAACCGATTTATCCACGAAACGGCAATCCCGTATTTTGAACAGCGCGGCATCCCGACACGGGTTTTGCGCTCCGAAAAGACCTATCTATCCTGCTTTTACCATGTTGTCACACGAGGAAAAACCAGGGGATGCTTTCGGGATTTCCTCTGAGCGGGCGCTGTACAATTCAGCGGGATTGCAAGCTGCCGCCGATCAAGGCATATCAGAAGGCATTGCCCCCGGACACGGTGCAGTACATCGGCATCGCCGCAGATGAACCCAAGCGACTGGCACGATTAAAGCCCGGTCAGATTTCTTTGCTGGACAAGTACCATGTGGCCGAACCAGAAGCGAGGTCTATGTGCGCAGCTGAGGGGCTGCTGTCCCCGCTGTATGACTTCACTAAACGCGGGGGTTGTTGGTTTTGCCCGAACGCATCAATCAGCGAACTGCGGCATCTCTACAGATACCACCCCGAACTCTGGCAGCTTTTGCTTGAATTACAGGACGTGCCGAATAAACCCACCGAACGTTTTAGTTGGCGACGCACTTTTCGTGAGATAGACGAACGCTTTCGGCAGGAGGGCGAACAACTAAGTTTTTATGAGGAACGGTGAACAATGGACGAACAGAAAAGACCCCGCGCGTGGGTGTACGCGAGAATTCCCGGCGACTACGATGGCACAATTAACAGCTATAAAGTTTGCTCAATGCAGGCGCTGCATGACAGCTGTGATATTGTCGGTGGGAGCATCGATGAACGCGGCGGCTGGCTGCTGCGCCCTGGCTACCGTGATATGATGCAGCAGATTAAGGGTGGAAAAGTTGACCGCGTTTATATCTGCCGTATGCGGCAGATCAGCGGCAAGGAGCGCCACTTGTACTCCTTTTTCAAGCGGCTCATGCAGCGCGGTGTACAGGTCACGGCTACCGAGTACAGCCTGCGTGACCGTGTGAATATGTTTCGGCTGGCTCGGCGTATCGAGCGTTATGCGACCCGAAAGGGGTTGCAGCTGCCGTGGTGATTTTCAGAGGGCGGCGTACTGTGCCTATGGCACAGTACGAGCAAGCACGGCATTTGGTGTACCAAACGCCCACTTGTTAGGGGAATGCCCCTAAGACCCCTGCTTCCGCTTTCTGAAATATAAATTTCCCGCTGCGAAAATATTTGCATTTCTATGAACTTTGAAAATTGGCTATTGCTATTGTTTCGGTGTACCGATATAATATACGTAAGGAGGCGGAAACAATGGTTATAGAAGATTTACTTGCCAAGCGCGGCATGACAAAGTATAAACTTGCTGTGCAAGCGGGAATTCCGCACCCGACGCTCAGTGATATTTGCAGCGGAAAAACAAAACTCGAAAAATGCTCTGCCGAAACGGTCTATAAGTTGTCGCAGGTGTTGGGAGTTTCTATGGAGCAGTTGACGGAGGACGGCATCCGCCAAACCGAACGTGAACGCGCCTACGAGTATGGCTTGCCGGACTATTTGCAGCACGACTTGGATGCGTATAAAAGCGGAATCAAAAATCACAGCAGCCTGTTGGACTGTTTATGGGGTGAACTTTATGGCAGCATCAACATGGCAGAAATCAATGAAAGAAGCATTACCCACGAACACGCAGACTACCTGCGAAAGAAATACTTGTATGGAGCAAAGCTATGACTGATTTTACAAACTGCCCCATTGTTCCCGGTAGAGCTTACAATGGAGCAAACGGCAGCAAGATTGCCGTTGAATATGGCGGCGGGATTTATATGCTGAAATTTCCCCCGTCAGGGGAACGAAAGCCCACAAACTTGTCGTACACTAATAGCTGCATTAGTGAACACCTTGCAAGCAGCATCTTCAATCTAATTGGAATCAACGCGCAGAAAACCGAACTTGGAACCTTTTCTATTAAAGGCAAAACAAAAGTTGTCTGTGCCTGCAAGGACTTTGCAACAGGCAGCAAGCGCCTGTTCGACTTCTGCTCTATCAAAAACACAATTCTCGACTCTGATAGCAACGGCAGCGGCACGGAACTGGAAGATGTGATGGACACCATTGACAAGCAGCAATATGTATCGCCGGTAGAATTGCGGGAGCATTTCTGGAATGTCTTTATCGTGGATGCGCTGCTCGGAAATTTTGACCGCCACAATGGAAACTGGGGATTTCTTTACGACGACCAGACCCACAGAACAGAAATTGCCCCTGTTTTCGATTGCGGTAGCTGCTTACTTCCACAGGCAGATGAAAATGTCATGCAAGCTGTGCTTACCAATGAAGCAGAACTTCATGCACGGGTGTTCCAATTTCCTACCTCGGCTATAAAACTGAACGGACGGAAGATCAATTACTACGATTTTATCACCCGCGCGGAAAACGATGACTGCAATGCTGCATTGGAACGTGTTTTCCCAAAAATTGATATGGAAAAAATCGCAGCTTTCATTGATGGCACACCTGTAATTTCCGATTTGCAAAAGCAATTTTACTCACGCTATTTACAAGCTCGGTATGACTTGATTCTCTCACCGGCCTACAAACTGATTGAACCACAAAAGTAAATTGAATATGTGCATAAGTGCATCGCCCAACCGCGATGCACTATTTTTATGTCCAGATTTTATAGGGGGGATTCCTATTCGCAAAAGAAATAACCGCGTTGTTGTTCATCTGAACGATGCTGAACTTTCAAAGCTGGAGCAGGATACGGCGACAGCCGGGATGTGCCGAGAAAAGTATATCCGGCTGGCACTGATGGGCATTATAATTCACCCGCGCCCACCCGATAATTACGGAAAAGTTCTGCAACAGCTTTCGGCATACGGCAACAATCTGAATCAGATTGCCCACGTGGTCAATGCAACCGGCAGAGCCACAGCAGAACAATTAGACACAGCTTTGCAAATCTTGGAGAAAACATGGGATTATGTGGAGGATACGCTTTGATATGGCCTACACAAAAATCAAACCGGTGAAGCATCATCTGCAAAGATGTCTGGACTATACCAGTAACCCTAAAAAGACAGAAAAATTCAGCGCAGATGATTTAAACCGGCTGTTATCCTACACACAGAATCAAAACAAAACCGAGCATCAATTATATGTGACGGGGTTCAGATGTAACCCGGCCACTGCTTACCGCAGAATGTACCGCACAAAGAAACGCTGGAATCAACCGATGGATGAGGGTGATATTTTGGCCTATCACATCATTCAAAGTTTCAGCCCCGGTGAAGCCACCCCCGACCAAGTACATAAGATTGGCTGTGAATTTGCACGGCGGTTTCTTGCGGATCGGTTTGAGTGTACGGTCAGCACCCATTTGGACAAAGGCCACCTGCACAATCATATAGTCGTCAAATTCGGTATCCTATGCGGATGGCAAAATGTTCCGCAACAACTTTGACACCTACTACCACGGAATCCGACAGGTATCGGATGAACTTTGCCGAGAAAATCGGCTGTCCGTCATCGAAACGGACGGCAAGGGAAAATCTTATGACGAGTGGCTAAGCGGCCAGACCGGCAAGCCTACCATTCGTGGTATGGTACGCAAGGATGTGGAACAGGCTATTGCTGCCGCCGACAGCTTTAATGGTTTTATTCTCGAATTGCAGAACATGGGCTACACGGTCAAATACGGCCCGCGTGTGGAACACATGGCCGTGCTCCATAAAGACGCTCAACGAAATATACGCATTGACCGGCTCGACCCGCGCTTTTCTGAAACAGCGCTGCGGGAGTACTACCACAAACTGCACCGTATGCCCACCGAAATGCAGCAGGAATACCGGCAGGAAAACGCCCCGGCAAAACCGAAATGGCAGCCCACAGAATTACAGCCCATTGTGCGGCGAGCGCGGTATCTCGGCAAGCTGCCGCGCCGGTATCCCAAGGTGTCCGGCTTTATGGCTTGCTACTATCACTACTGCGCCCTGCTGCGCAAAGCCTACCACGGCAAGACAACAAAGCGCTGCTACTTTTTGCTGCGCGAGGATTTTCTGCTGTTCAGCCGATACCAGCAGCAGACAAAATTCCTATGGGAAAACCATATTGAAACTATGGATGAACTGCTGGCCTACAAGGAAAGTGCAGAAGTCCAAATCCAACAGCTTGCCCGCCAGCGCAAAGTTTTATATCGGCAAAAGCGTGAGCCGGAACGTGCCGCGCGGGAAGAAAAAATCAAATCACTGACCCAGCAAATGAAAGCCCTGCGCCATGAGGTTTACATCTGTTCCGACATCGCAACAGATGCTGCCGAGGTGCAGGAAAAACTACGGCAAGCAGAACTTGCCGCACAGGAAGAACGAAATGAGGTGAAACAAGATGAACAACGGAGGCGAAGCAGCCGATCAGATGGTGCGGGAAGCCTTACAGGTTACAGAGGTGGCTATTAAGCTGTCTGCGCTGGGCATTAAAAACGCACTGGCCTTATCGCTGGCCTACGCCAAGGAAAATCCTAAAGTGAAAGGCAAAACCAGCCTTGACCGTCTGCTGCGGGAGGGCAAAGAATTGAAAATTATTGCCCTGCAAAGCAAAGACGTGGGACAGTTTAAGGAATTGGCCAAGCAGTACGGCGTTCTGTTTGCTGTTGTGAAAGATAAGGCACAGAACGAAAAAGTTGACGTCATGTTCAAAGCTGAAGATGTCGCTAAACTGAACCGCATCTATGAGCAGCTTGGGTATGCCATTCCCAAGGTCACTACGGCAGACCGAAAAAAGACCCAACCCGCCGTCAATCCGGCGACAGCTTGCTGACGCGCGGGAAGAATCCTTTGGATATTGACCCCCGGCCATCTGTGCGGGCAACCATTATGGCGCTGAAAAGCGCTGCCCGGACAGCAGCACAGGCGCAGGAAAAAGTGCAGGATATTACTGCGAAGGAGGAGCGATAAATGTACGAACAGCGATTGCCCATCGAGGAGTGGAAAGCCAAAAAGCAAGCCGAACTTAAAGAAACCATTGCGGCGCAAAGATCCGCATTGCAGGAAGTTGTGCAGGATGGCCAGCGCCTTGCCGACTATCTGTACGGCAGGGGGCGGCTTGGCAGCCATATCACATCCGGCAATGCAGCACTTGTGCTGCAAACCCTGCCGCAAGCGCGGGCCGTATTGACCGCCAAAGACTGGGATAAATTCGGGCGACGCGTAAACAAAGGGGCAAAAGGCATCCCGCAGCTTGTGCGCGTCAATGGTTATTATAATGTCGGCTCAATTTTCGATGTGTCCATGACCTACGGCAATAAGCCGTATCCGATTCCTGAAATCAAGCCGGAGCAGATGGACAAGGCCATCAAGGAACTGGAGCGCCTTTCCCCGGTCAACATCATTTTCAAAATGAGGGCGTTGTCGGGTACGATGCCGGGCAACACGCGATTGTGTTTCCAACGGCCATGCCGCAGCGTGAAGTGCTGGCACGACTGCCCGCCGAAATCGTTATTGCAACCGCAGAGCAGCACACGCCGGGTATCTCCCAAGCGCCCTATCTACGAAAAACAGCAATGGCCGTTTCGGTGGAGTTTTGCGGGCGTTTTTCCCTGCCGATGCCCGATACCGCTGCCGCTACGCTGGACGGGATGGACACCCACATTCCACCCGGCGAGGAACGCAAAACACTGGAAGAAATTCGGGAACTGTCTGTGACTATTGGAGACACTGTGGAAAAGGCGCTCGGTTTGCAGCGCGGTCAGAGCGCACCGCAGCGGGATGAGGCCCGCTAAACATCATGCGCCCGAATAAGGACCACCGCACAGAAATCATTCTGTATGGACTGTTGCTGATACCGCTGCTGTTTGCTGCCGCAGCACTGGCACAGGCAACTGAACAGGCGCAGGGGCTGGCAGAAATTACCGCCGCACTAAGCACTATTCTCAACAATCCTATGGCATTGAAATGGTGCGCCAGCACTCCAAAATTCCTGCTGGCGGTGCTGGTGCTTTATCCATTGGCCGTCTACTGCTATATGCTCGACCAAGCAGATCGCCACCCCGGCGCAGAGCACGGCACGGCCAAGTGGGGCAGCGCCCACAGACTAAACATCAAGTACCGCAATACCAAAGACACCAAAGAAAATTACATTTTGACCGAGAATGTACGCTTCAGCACCGACAGCCACGCGCATAAACATAATCTCAACATTATCGTAATCGGCGGATCTGGCAGCGGCAAGACACGCTTTTATGTGAAGCCCAACGCGCTGCAACTGATTGGCTCTTATCTTTTTCTGGACCCCAAAGGGGAATTGACGCGCACCCTCGGCAGAATCATGGAAACGAAAGGTATCAGCGTGACAGTGCTTGACCTTGTGCATTTTCAAGGCCATTACAATCCGATGGCCTATCTCGAAACCGATGAGGACGCCATCAAGCTGGCGTTCGCCATTGTCAACAACACCAAACCCAAGGATGCCCCCAGCGGCGGTGATAAGTTTTGGGATGATTCTTCTGTGCTGCTGATCTCCGCACTGATTCTCTATCTCATGTACGAAGCCCCTGCCAGTGAGCAGAATTTTTCCACATTGATGTATATGATTCTGAATTGCCAAGTCAGCGAAAATGAAATGGTCGAGAACCCCTTGATGATGCTGTTTGGAGAACTGGAGCGCCGCGACCCGCAGCACCCCGCTGTCCTGCAATTCAAGTCTTTTATGTTGGGTGCGAAAAAGACGCTGCAATCCATCTTGATTTCGGCAGCGGCAAACTTGTACATGTTCAACTCCCGCAAGTTTGCAGAAATGACTTCGCGCGATGAAATGTTCCTGCCGCGTATGGGGCTGGAGCAGCGGGCATTATTTATTGTTTTGCCCGACAATGATACAACTTTTAATTTCATTGCAACGATGCTCTACACACAGCTTTTCGACCAACTTTTTCGTTGGCCGATTCTACACCGGAATACAACGGTGCGCTGCCGATTCATGTGCGGCTGATGATGGATGAATTTGCGAATGTTGCCTTGCCCAAAAACTTCAAAAACATTTTGGCCGTGTGCCGCAGCCGCAATATCAGCTGCGACATTATTTTGCAGAACATTGCCCAGCTAAAAAGCCTGTTCAAAGATGATTGGGAAGGCATAATCGGAAACTGTGACACCCTGCTTTACCTCGGCGGTAACGAGTACGGCACATACGAATATCTTTCCAAGATTCTCGGCAAGGAAACCGAACGCACCAAAAGCCAAAGCATTGGAAAAGGCAGCCGGGGCAGCAGCAGCGACAGCCTGCAAACCGCTGGCCGTGAACTGTGTATGCCGGATGAAATCCGCCGTATGCGGGATGATGAATGTCTACTGCTGATGCGCAGCGAGGACCCGGTAATTGATCGAAAGTATAACCTATTAAAGCATCCCAATGTAAAATATACACCCGATGCAGGAGGTGAGCCTTATGTAATCCCGCCCGACTATATGGGTGACGCCGTCACTATCACAATGGATGCTGTTGCCGCAGCGACAGCACCCGAAATCACCGAAGAAATGTACGAACAGCTCGACTACTTAGAAAAACACCCGGAGGAAATTATTATGAAAATGAAGAAAACTTCTCTCAATACGACCAAGGTGACTGACCGCAAAATCAAGCGCCTTTATCTTGTGGCGGCGACGGTGGTTGCCGCTGCTTTTGTTATGGCCATGCCTGCCTTTGCAGATGATCCGCTGACGACCATCAACAATCTGAGCGACTTTGTGTTCAGCGCCATCAAAGCCATCGGCGCGATCCTGCTGGGGTTCGGCATCGTGCAAATCGGCCTTGCTCTCAAAGGCCACGATGCCAGCCAGCGGGCGCAAGGCTTTATGACGTTCTTCGGCGGCGTGGTTATCTACTTTGCAAAGGATATTCTTGATATGATTCTGTAAGCGATGCCGTCTCGTTGACTTTTATGCTAAATAAGCGTATAATGTTTAGCGTGAAAGTCAATTCGAGAGAAGGTGTGTGCTATGGATTCTACAACGAAGATTATAGAGTTAGCTTCCCAAAATAATGGCATCGTAACTGCTGCTATGATTTCTTCTGCCGGAATATCACGCGGAAGTTTGAAATATTTGGCCGATACAGGCCGATTAGATCAGGTCTCCCGTGGGGTATATACCCTGCCGGAAGTTTGGGAGGATGAATTTGTATCCATTCAAGAGCGATATAAGCGTGGTGTATTTGCATTGGATACCGCACTGTTTCTGCATGATTTGACTGACAGGACACCACACAAGTTTCACATGGCATTTCCCTATGGATATAATACATCCAGTCCAAAAGCAGCGGGCATTTTATGCTCTTGCAAGAAAGAGCCTTATTACAGTCTTGGAATCGCGCTGGTTGACACCCCTGCCGGAAATACAGTCCGGGCCTACAATGCAGAAAAAACCCTATGTGAAATTCTAAAGCCCATCAGCCACACGGATATTCAGATCATTACAGATGCATTCAAGCGGTACGCTGGCCGTAAAGATAAGAACATTCCTTTGCTTTCGGAATATGCTCATCAACTACGCGTAGAAAAACGGCTGCGTCCTTATTTGGAGATACTATTATGAAAAACGCTATGCAGCTGAAAGCGATTATGAAAAAGCTGGCGAAAGAAAACCAGATTTCCGCACAGCTTGTTCTGCAAAATTATATTCTGGAACGATTCTTGGAGCGGGTATCATTATCAAAGGTGGCTTTTTAATTTCCTCTATGGTGGGGCTGAACTCCAGAGCGACAATGGATATGGATGCAACCATAAAAGGTTATCCAGTTACGCAGGATGCCGTCCAAAAAATGATAGAGCAGATTCTCACCGTTCCTGTTGACGATGACATCACATTTACATTCAAAAGCATTGGTGGAATCCGGGAGGGTGATGAATATACTGGATACCGCGTAGCTTTGACGGCCGATTTTCCGCCTATGGCAGTTCCCTTAAAGCTGGACATCACTACTGGCGATAAAATCACACCACGCGAAATTCAATATGACTACAAGTTGATGCTGGAAGATCGTCATATTCAAGTTATGGCATACAATTTGGCCACCATTCTGGCGGAAAAGCTGGAGACTGTAATATCTCGCAGTGACCAGAATACCCGGCCAAGAGATTATTATGATGTCTATATCCTTACCAAACTGCAAGCAGAAAATATAGACTTTCCCGCTTTAGGGGCGGCACTGATGGCTACAGCCAGTAAGCGAGGCTCTGATTCGATTTTGCAAGATTATAGAGCAATTGTGGAAGCGGTGCGAAACAGCGAGATTATGCGTAGGCAATGGGATAATTACCGAAAAGATTTCGACTACGCTTCCACCATCAGCTTTGATGAAGTGTGTGATGCAGTTGCTTCTACAATGGACACCCTAATAACAAACAATTTTTTTTAATAAGCTATGCAGTCGGCAGACTTTCTGTCGGCTGTTTTCTTTTATCTGAAAGTGGGTGAAAACTTGAATCAAAACTGGATCGTCGAAAATCTGAACAACGCCTTTTCTACATGGAATGGAAAGCTGGGCGAGTTATGGGGGCTGGTGACAACCGGCCCCCAAACTTTTAAGGGCGGCGCAGTGTGGAGCGTGATGCAGACACTGCACAATGGTATGGTTGGCATTGGCTATGCACTGGTCGTGCTGTTCTTTGCTATATCGCTATGCAAAAACACAATGAATTTTCACGAGTTAAAACGCCCCGAAGCTGCGATCCATTACTTGATCCGCTTTGTGGCGGCAAAAGCACTTGTAAGCTATGGCATGGACATTATGCTGAATGTGTTTTCCATCTGTAACGGCATCGTCACAGATATGGCCGACAGCATGGGCGGTATCTCAGAAGCTATGGTGTCGCTGCCCGCAGAAATGCAGACCGCTATCGAAAATGTGGGATTTCTCGCCAGCATACCGCTATGGCTCGTAACGATTCTCGGCAGCTTGTTCATTACGGTGCTTTCCTTTGTAATGATTCTTACCGTGTATGGTCGCTTCTTCCGTTTGTATATGTACACAGCGCTGGCTCCGCTGCCGCTGGCGGCTTTTGCGGGGGAAAGCACACAATCCGTGGGCATATCGTTTTTGAAAAGTTATGTCGGCGTGTGCTTAGAGGGTGCGGTCATTGTACTGGCCTGCGTGATTTACTCAGCATTTGTCGGTACGCCGACTGTGACAGGCGGAGAGGCAACCACTATTGTGTGGAGTTATCTTGCGGAAACAGTTTTCAATATGCTCGTATTGGTTGGCCTTATCAAAGGCTCTGACCGAATTATCCATGAAATGATGGGGTTGTAATATGCAAATTCCGATAAATAAAGAAATCCGCCATTACCAAGAGGAAATCTTTTTGGGGCTGAATCTGCGGCAGATGATTTGCTCCGGCGCGGCCATTGCCGTGGCAGTTGCGGTCTATTTGGGGCTGACCCCGCTGTTGGGTCATGAAACGGCGGGCTGGGTCTGCATTGTGGCCGCTGCGCCGATTGCAGCAGCAGGATTTTTCACTTATGACTGTCTGACCTTTGAAAAATTCCTGCTTGTTGTAATAGACAGCACAATTATCCGTAACGATTGGCGGTTATGGAAAACCGAAAACAAATATTGCAAAAAGAAAAAAGGTGATAAGCATTGAGACTAAGTGAGTACGCATCTACGCGAAAAACGCGCGGCAGCTATAAAATGCCCCGTTCCGTGCAGCAGAGCATCCCCATCGACAGAATCTATGCAGACGGTGTTTGGCAATCGGAAAATGTGTTCAGTTTGATGTGGCAAATCAGCGACATCAACTACGCCATGCAGAGTGACGCGGCCAAGCAGAATATTCTAACGCAGCTTGGCACGGTCTACGCGGGCATCCCCGCTGACTGCTGGATGCAAGTCTGCATCGTCAGCCAGCGCATGGATGAAAAAGCCTTTGCCCATGATGTGCTGTACCACCGCGAGAACGACGGCTTTGATGCCCTCCGCGCCGAGCGTAACCGCCAAATCAAGGCCAACGCCCGCGAAAATGGAAATGTGGTGCAGCATAAATACATCATCGTGTCCACGAACAAACCCGGTGTAAAAGAGGCCCGCGAACGCTTTGTACAGGTGCAGGGGCATTTGCTGTCTGCATTTTCTGCCTTGGAATGTGCCGTCACGCCGCTGGACAACCGCGCACGGCTGGAGGTACTGCACAAGTTTTTCCGCATTTCCGAGGAGGGTCGTTTTAACTTCGAGTTTGATAATTGCGCCAAACTGGGGCAGGACTTCCGCGATTCTATCGCCCCGGACTGCATCCGCTTTTGCAAAAAGCATATTGAAATTGAGGATTTTTATGCCAAGTGCATGACGATCAGCGAGTACCCGCAGCAGCTTGATGATAAGTTTATCTCCGCACTGCTCCAGCAAGTGCCGTATATTGTTCTATCCATTGACATTGAACCAGTGGAAACCGAGGATGCTTTCAAGGAAATCGACAGCGCACAGATGAAAACCGACGCCGAGAAAGTCCGTTTCAATAAGAAATCCGTGGAAAATCTGGACTTTACATCTTCCGTGCCGCAGCGGACGCAGGAGCAGGACCGCATCATTGCCAACATCCGCAAAGAAATGACGGAGAACGACCAGCAGATGTTTTTGAGCCTGCTCACCGTCACTTACTTTGCTGACACACTGGAAGATCTCGCGCTGGAAACCGATGCACTGAAAACCACAGCAGCAAACTATAATTGCAGATTTACAGAGCTTTATTTTCAGCAGGAAAGGGCCTTTAACACGGCCATGCCCTACGGTCTGCGGCGCATCGAGAGTGTGCGCACGATGCTGACGAAATCGCTGACAGCACTTGTACCGTTCAATACGCAAGAAATTCTCACTCCGGGCGGCATCTGCTATGGCCGAAACGCGGTCACAGGTAATCTTATCATCGGGCTGCGCACAACTCTCGTCAACGGCAATGCAATGGTTGTGGCGACATCCGGCGGCGGTAAGTCTATGTTCGTCAAACTGGAAATCCTTATGCTGTATCTGCGTTTTACCAAGGCCCGGTTTTATATCGTAGACCCCGAAAATGAATATGCGCCGCTTGTGCAGGAGTTGGGCGGCGAGGTAGTCAATATCTCGGTGGATAGCAGCACCTATTTCAATCCACTGGACTTTAAGCCAGACAAATCCACGGACATCCCGCCCTATGTGGCAAAAGCAGAGTTTGTGTTGAGCCTGTGCGAACAGATTATGAAAAAAGAAAATGTTCTGCCCGGAGATAGAAGTCTGATTGACCGCGCATTGAGGAGCATTTACAAACCGCTTATCGAATCTAAATACACAGCGCCTTGCCCGACCATCAAGGATTTGTGGGCGGCGCTGAACAGTCAGGGCGACAACCGTTCCAAAGAATTGGCACTTGCACTGGAAATTTTCGCAACCGGCAGTATGCAGGTGTTCGCCCAGCCTACAAATGTGGATATGAGCAACCGCCTGATCTGCTTCAACATCCAGAGCTTGGGGGAACAGCTAAAGCCAGTTGCCATGCTGTCCATGCTGGAGTACATCAATACCGCCGTGATGAGCAACGAACGCAATGACCCAAAAGCAGCCACATGGGTGTACTTTGACGAAATCTATCTGCTACTGCGCGATTCTTTGAGCGCCAATTTCCTGTACACAAGCTGGAAACGTTTTAGGAAGTACAACGCCTACGCCACCGGCATCACGCAGAATGTGCAAGACTGCCTAACCAATGACACAGCCTATGCAATGCTGGCAAACTCCGAATTTGTAGTTATGCTGCGTCAGACCAAGGACATTGACAGCGTAGTAGAACTGTACGGCTTGTCCGAGCCGCAGCGGAAATATTTGCTGTTGGCCCAACCCGGTGAGGGAATTATCAAGATGGGCAACAGCCTTATCCCATTCAATAACCCTCAACCGAAAGACACCAAAACATACAAATTACTCACGACCAAACCCGGTGAAATGGAGTGAATCCTATGAGTGAAAATGAAATCCGCGTGCTGTATGTACAGCCCGGTAAGTACCCGGAGGAACGCACGATTCCCAACACATTAAGGGCATTGCAGGAGCTTGTCGGCGGTGATATTGAATGTTGCCGTCCGTGGAGAGATAGCGTTTGCGTTATCTGCAACGACTCCGGGAAGATTGACGGTTTGCCGCCTAACCGGCTTTACGGACATACAGATTTTCTTGCAGGTTCTTTTGTGGTCTGCGGCAATGGCGGAGAAGACTTTATCAGTTTGACTGATAGACAGGTTTTCTTATATGAAAGGCTGTATCATAACCCTGTTGTCTTTCTCCCCACGCCGCACGGCCTGTTGCCGATGAAATGCACTCCTGAACAGTACGAGCAATTCCAGCGCGATGGCAATAAGCTGAAAATCAAACCCATCGACCACGGAGATCGCTAAGAGCATGATTTTACACAAACAAAAGGCGGGGTGTCGCCCGCCTTAGAATCTCAAAAATATAACCTCATATATAAAGAAAGAAGGAGGACACCACCATGACCGAACCTAAGTTTATGACCCCTGCCCACCGTAGGGCATACTTAACCCACCTCAACCGCTGCAAGGCAATGGACAGCTACCACCGCGCACTGATTTACACCCTGACTGCCGTACCCGCACTCCGCAACAACATTGAAAGTTGCTTCGACTTTGAAAAAGATGAAATCAAGCCGGAATCACTGGCCGCCGGTTGGCAGACCGGCGGCACAGTCAAGCTGACCCGTTTTGCCTATAACCTTTGGAATGGGTACTCTGACAAATCCTGCACACCCTATGACCTGTTCGACTGTTCCTTTGCGCCGTATATGTACGAGGCCGTAAAACTGCGCTACCCGGAATATACGCGCCAGTTGGACGATATGGTAATTGACGATGTCCGGAATTAAAGCAAAGCGCAAGCAGCTTGTGCGCAAAACACTTATGCGGGCCAAGGCGCAGGGCGAACGCGCCGCCGAGCAGCGGCAGGAATTACCCGAAGAATACGCACAAACCGAGGTGCAGCAGGGCATTTCCGATGTGGCTGCCCGTACAGGCAACACCGCCAAAAGCACCACCCGCATCAGCTACCGCAAGTTTCGTGCAATGCAGGAGAAGCGGAAAAATCTCACCTTGCAGGGCAGCGCCCAATCTGCATCAAAACCGACTGAAAAAGAGAAAGTCACTGTTCCCACGCAGGCCGAGCGCAGGGAAATGTTCAAAAAGCAGCGTTTCCGGCAAAAGGCCATCGCAGCCAAAACACCAGCGCCGCAAGCCCCTGTGCCGTCATCGGCCACACCAGCACCGCCGCCCTACCGAGCCCAAATGCAGCAGCGCTTAAAGCGGCAGCACCTGACCCGCGAGGCTGTGCGCCGCTATCTGCAAAAGCAGACGGCTGCCACAGCGGCGGGCAATACCGCTCCCATCGTTACCCACGCACCCAAGCTGCCCACAATCAGCAATAAGCAAGCCACGGTTGAAGCAATCAGCCGTGGCGTTCATTATATCGCAGCCAAAATCAAAGCCCTGCTCTCCCAAACTGTGCGGCGCGCCGCGCAATCGCTGCTGGCGCTGCTTGGCGCGGGCGGCGTGGTGCTGTTGCTGGCCATGGTCATAGGCGCGGCTGCGGCGGTGATCGGCTCTCCGATGGGCATCTTGTTTGCCGATGAATCCGGCGATCCCAACAGCATCCCTATTGCCGAAATCGTAGCCGACACCAACGCCGACTTCGGCGCGGCCATCAATGACATCGTATCCGCCCACCCGGAGTGCAACGAAACCACCATCACCTACGACTACGAGGACGGTCATACATGGGCAAGCTACTGGCCGGAGGTGCTGGCCATCTTTGCAGTACATACCAACCTCAACTCTGATAGCGACGTTGTCGTTATCAATGCCGCCCAAATGCAGCGCATCCAAGACACCTTTTGGGCTATGCACGAGATTACCTACGAGGTCGAAGAAGTAGACACCACTCCCGAACCCACCGAGGACGACCCCGACCCGGAGCAGCAGACCGACTATATTTTGCACATCACCGTCAGCAGCAAAACTGTGGATGAACTGGCCGAGTTGTACAATTTCACCCAAGACCAAAAGACATTTTGCACCAGCTGCTATCCGAGGAAATGCGTCCCAGCCTGCTTGCTCTGTGCGGCGGGATTGCTGTTGCCGATGGCGCGCTGTGCTGGCCGCTGCCGGGACACACTTATATATCCTGCCACTTCGGAGAAGTGGATGCTTTCGGCAATGCCGGGCATCGCGGCACAGATATTCCCGCACCGGAGGGAACACCCATCTTGGCTGCCCACAGCGGCACGGTGCTGGTCAGCGGCTGGAACGACAGCTACGGCAATCAGGTGCTGCTGGATAACGGCGCTGGACTTTCCACGCGGTACGCCCATATGACGCAAACTGCCGTTACCGCAGGTGAAGCGGTAACGGCAGGGAAGATTATAGGTTATGTAGGCAGCACCGGCGACAGCACCGGCAACCACCTGCATTTTGAGGTGATGCAAAACGGCGTGAGAATGAACCCCTTGGAGTTAGTGTTCGCACAGTAGTCTGCAACATGATTTTGGGTTTATTTAATAAGATACCCATATTAAGCGCTATATCGACCAGGGTATTCCTCCGATTTGTCACTGCTTACCCGTTAGCTTGAGCCAGCACTGGGTCGTTCCATTCAAATATACTAACGGTTCTGGCTGGGATAGCAATAGAGACAGGTTCTCAAACCAATGCCATAGGACCGACACAAATTGGCAAGTCAACGCAACAAAGCGCGCTTGTCTATCGGGTCGAGGATATTGCCCAAATGCTGTCCATCAGCCTGCGGGCAGCTTATACACTGTGCAACACAACAACGGATTTCCGTGTGCTGCATATAGGTACTTCGATCCGAGTCAGCAAGGCCAGCTTTGACGCATGGCTTGCCCGCATTGAGGAGGCTTAACTATGGCATACATCAACAAACGCGGCGACGGCTAACACTCGATTTGAAGCCAGGCAGCGGCAGTTCTAATTTGCAGACCTCTGCAAAGATTCAACGCATCAAGATTTGCACCCGCCCACTCCGTAGGCTTCGACCAAGGCGTTGATCAGCACCCACGCAAGCGCCGCAGCGGCGAGTAGCCGGAGCACCGGCACCCATTGCCCCCTAAGTTTAGGCCTGTACGATACCCCATACAGCGCTTCAGAACTGGGGGCAAAGCTGCTTTTCCTGTGTATTTTCACTCTCATGAAGATTGCAGAATCACTTTTTGTGGATAAACAGACATGACGAGGCTTATATCGGAAGTGGAAAGGTTACTCCATTCCGTATTGCGAAAAGCATCCTTATGGAGTCCAATCGCCATTGCGAGTTCTTCGGTTTCACCTACGGATAGCTGCGACGGCTTTTTTGCCAGAGGGTTCAGCGATTCGAAAATTTCCGGGGAAACCAAATTTCGCCAGCCATCTTTTTCCGCTCCGCAATAATCAAAACGATAGTATGTCAACAATGGGGAATCCGACACCTTCGTCACAGATATATGAAACAGTGCGTACTTTTCTGACAGGGAATCCGAAAAAATTGATTCCCGATCGATGTTATATTCCTGTAAAAATGCTTCCCCGTCAACAATTTCAGCACCGATCAATTCTATTTTCAGACCATTCCACTCGATAGGCTTTTGCGGATACCCATAACAATCCTCGGTTGCCAAATAAGAACCATTTAAGCGTGTGATTCTCAGGCCGATTGCGAAAGAGAGAACCAGCAAAAGGAGCAAAAGCAGAATCGCACGATGATGAAGTCGTTTGTTTTTCACTTCAAACCTCCTCGTGGCAATTCTTGTCCACATTCACAATCCGGCCCTCACGCATCGCTATGATTTCATCCGCAAGCGATTCCATTTGCTGGCGATCATGGCAGGTCAGCACAATCAGCTTTCCCTTTTGGCGCAATTCACGCAAAAGGTCACGTATTTCTTTATTCCGACTCATCCAACGCATTGAATGGCTCGTCCAACAGAATCAGATCAGGTGATTCAACGATAGCGGCTGCGATTCCAAGGCGCTGCTTCATGCCGAGAGAATATTTGCGGAAGGGCCTTTTGTCGGATGGGTTCAGTCCGACACGACGCAACGTATCGCCAATCTGCGCTTGCGAAACAAGTCGTTTGATATCACAGAGAAGAGAAAGATTTTTTGCGCCAGTGAATTCATCGATAAAGATTGGGTTCTCCAGCAAAAGGCCAATGCTTCGCGGGAATGAGATACCCTTACCAATGATTTCTCCATCGATTGACACGGTGCCCATTGTGGGAAGCACAAGGCCACAGATCACGCGCATAAGCATGGTTTTGCCACTTCCATTGATTCCTTGAATCCCGTAAATCCGTCCCCCGTTTTCGCCGGAAGCACAGGAAAAACAGGCATTGATATCATCCAGAACAACATTGCCCTGAATCACCTTGGTAAGATGGTTGATTTCAACTTTCATTGCGGCCTCCTTTGAAGTCCGGGAAACAAGTCAAGTTGTAAAACAGGAACATACCGATGAAGCATACGATTCCGGCAAATATAAGGTAGAAAGCAAGCCTGCCTTCGTCGAATCCAGCGGGAGACATGGCTCTACAGCGAATCAGCATGGCATAGCAGAGAAAAGGAGATGGAAACTCAGTGAATGAGACGGCCACAAGGCAACTTATGGCAAACACCTGTCCCCAGACAAAAGAGCAAAAGATGCAAAGGCAAAAGGCAAGAAGCGAGATTGCCAACGCAAAACCGAAAGGCAAAAGGCAGGTCAAAGCATCGCAAGGCAATACATCATACGGCAAAATGGTAAAGCAAGACAAACCATTTGTAAAAAAGCAGAATACGCATACAGAGCAAAAGCCGACTGCAAAGTAAAGCAGATTCCACACGGTTAGCGCAAGACATTTGCTGAACCACCACAAGGCTCTGCTCTTTGCCCGCAGCAGAACATGAATGCCTGCCCCGCTGGCGTCCCGAATCGGATATAAGAGAGCAGTGTAAATACAAAAGTACATGAGTGTAAACCATGTAAGTGGAACCTGAAACACTTCTGTTCTGGCATCCGTAAACGGATAGCAGCCCCGAAATATCTGCATATAATATTGAATGGTAGTATATTTGCCGTAGCTATCGGGCTTTTGCATATCCGCAATCATGCAGCCAATCAAAAACAGCGCTGCTTCCGCGATCAGGAAGAAACGATTCGTTCGGATATAGTTCTTGATATCCCGCAGGAGCAATCGAATAAAACTGTTCTTCACCTTAAAAAGTCCTTTCTGGTAACGGCAAAGTGCAGAAACAGAGATTCAAGAAACAGAATACAGATGCCTGAGAGAAAATGGCGCCAAACTGTATTTTCGGCAATTCGATTCACGGAGAAAGAAACGCTCTTTTGCAGCCTATATAGTTTCGGTGTAACAGGAAACGAACACATCCACAAAGCCAAAAGGCAGACGCCCCATGAGAGTATGCTTCCGAGTTGGTGCGATTCGCAGGAAAGATTGATTGACAGGAAAAGAATCGATACCAGCAAGACTGTGAGCCAGATCGTCATAGCCTGCCAGACAATCAAGGAGCCTGTTTTGACAGGGGTTATTAACGTTTGGCCCGTCATATAGGCATAGTAGCTTGCTCCGCTTTCCCATGTACAAGGTTTGCCACCTCGAAACAGCAGAGCACCCAATGCAATGGACGGGATTGAAACCGCCATCACCGCTCTGAACGCAATAAAAAGGAGCGCAGCAAGGAGATTGCGGGCAAGCCGTGCTCTATTATCTAACGCACAAATGACAAAGGGCTGCTCTAAAATGAACTTCAGTTGGTGTACAAGGCCAAGCGTCGGGGGAATCAGCAGCATTAAAAGGAAGCTCGGTTGAACGCCTGTCATCATAGTGTCGGCAAAGCACAGCTCCACACCCTGTTCATGCCATTTATGCAGCCAGAAAAGTGCATTGCCGGTTGCAAGCGCAACGCACAAAAGCGAATAAACCAGCAATCGCTTTCTATAAGTTACCCGAAATTGCCGATAAATTGTCAAAGCACATCACTCTTATTCCGCTTCAAGAAATACATAGTCATGCTGCCGATGGGGACAGCTAAGAAGTAAATTGCAATCGTAACCCATTTCACATTGACCGCAGGCTGGAAGGGCAACAGAATTGCAAACAACGAGACCGAATCCATCTGAAGCCAGTTGCAGATAAAATACAGGAGCAGGTAGAGCAAGAAAGGAAACAGCGCAGGCTGCAGAGGATTTCTTGTAGCTACCGATACTGCCAGGGCAATGATTTCCCATGCGCCAACCAATAAAGCATCCATTATAATATAGATGACGGTGTACTGCAGCGGCTTATGATAAAACAGATGCGCCATCAGGCTGCGATTGCTGATTCCGTAAAGGTTGGTAAGCGCTTCCGGCCGGACAAGCGGCAAATATAAGGCGGTGCCTGCAAAGTCGAAGAACAAGATTGTCGCTGTCAAAAAGGCGGAGGCAATAAAAATCGTCAGAGCCTTGGCAAACAGATAGGTGGATTTTTTTCGGCGCACAAAAATCTGCATCACATAGCCCGTGTTAAAGTCCCATGATACAGTATCCGAAAACGGAAAGGCACAAAGGAACGGAAGAAGCATATACAAAAGGGTAGGCCAGACAGTGGAGGAGTCCATCCCGATCCAATGCCCGTATGCAGAGTGAGGAGTAAGAAAAAAATCTCCTTGCCAACTCGACAGCCACTGGGTCAAGGGAAGAACCCCGAATATGATATGGAGAAGGGAAATGACGATGCCTGTCAGCAGAGAGAGATACAGCCGCTTGCTTCCAAAACAGCGCTTCAGCTCAAAACATAGAATGCTTTTCATGGTCACATATCCGTTTCTGTGTGCATGGCAGGAGCATTAGGCTAACGCCAGCCACTCTTCGTTCATCACATTGTCGGCGGTCTTGACTTCGGTCACCGCATTACCGCCGAGGTTTGCCCTCAGATATAAGTCACTCAACTCGATTTCCGCTCTCACATAGTAAAGGACCGTGCAAGTGCGTGTCTCCCCCGGGGCCAACATGAGCTGGAACTGGTTCTTTTCACCGGAAGCAACCGCGGGCAAGTCAGATGTGACAGCCTCGCTGCAAGTCGTTTCTGTTGCGATGGAACCGTCAACACAGCATCGAATGGACAGGTTGTTCAGATAAGCCTCGGCCTCTGCGCTGCCGGAATTTGTCAGATTCACCGTAACAGTCAGATATTCATAGTTTTCGTTCTTCTCACCGAAGGTGTCTATCCCCTCCTGTAACTTATCCTGCGGAATCTGAGCCGCAGCTCCCCCTTTTCAGCGCCCGCCACAGAGATAGTTACCTGTTGGTCACCGAAGTAATCGCACGTCAGGCTTTCGCCCCTTGCTTTCAGATTTTCGGAGGCTATCGTGTAAAATGCATAGTCTGTCAGGGTGTCGCTTGCGATGCCGTCCAGCAGAGTCGGATATTTCTGCGCCCAGGGGAAATCGGAAAGGTTTCGGCGGTTGCCCTCTACGTCGGTCACAAAAACCTGCGGCAAGGACGCAACCGTTTCATTGGAACCGTTTTGTTCATTCGTCTCCGAATTGGAGGCGTCGGTGGTCTGTTGCTGGATAGTGCTTTCTGCATCCGAACCACCGACTGCCTGCGATGCGCTGTCTGAGGAGGTCTGGCACCCGGTGAGCAGTGCAGACATTGACAGCGAAACAAGAATCACGGCAAAGGGACGAAGCGCTTTCTTTGAAACTCTCATATTGGTTCCTCCGTTCTGGTGTGAATTGAGTCAGGGTAGTGCAACATTTATATAATAACAGACTAAATATAGCTGTAGCACGCCGCAGCCAAAGCCGTTGACCTCTTGGCGCAAGAGTTCAGTGCGATTTGTTTTCTCTAATAGCCAGTTCGTGTATTGGCTTATTGCAGTGAATCGTTGAAAGTGCAAAAAGTGATTCGATATCGCAAAGCCAATACACGAACTGGGACACTCAGAGATAAAACAAGGAATTTATAATACTACTATCTCATCATACGGAATCCGGACTCCATTGGCCCCACGCGCTAAATTCATATCCATAATTGGGCGCTGCATAGATGGCCGCATATGGATAACTCGGCGAGCCATCGTGCACCCAGTTGCGCATCCGATATACGCCTACATTAGAGATAGAATATGTATATCCATGAGAGCAATCGTGGGCAGTGGTGGAATAATTATTATCTGCTCCAACCACATGAGCGGTAAAGGCGTGTTGTACGCCTTTTACCGACATATAGACGTTGGTATCATCGGTCTTTGAGCGCCATTCCGTCCTTTGGGGCAAGCCACCGCTAAATTTGAAGGTGAAGTCAGTGTCGGCAGAATTGGATGCAAAGGCTGCCGTAGCCGCCATAAGCGCTACAATGCAGGCCACAGCAAAAGAAAGAAAAGATTTTCTTGACGTAGTCATAAGAGTTCTTCCATTTTAAAAGCAACTTGTATCGGGTTTGTTTCGGGGCGGATATATTCAGCATCTGCGCGCCGATGCTGGGAACCTTTGCTGTGCCCCCAAAATACCACAGCGTTTCACCGAAATCTACAAAACCTGCGCAAGTGACAGAAAATCGTGCGTGAACGCAAAAGCGTGTCTGCCCCCACCGGAGGCAGACACGCCGAGCAGCCAATGCTTTTAACGATAAAATTCCTGATACAGCCGCCGCAGAATATCCAGCTTTCGGTCACTGAAAGCTGCACCGTGGCTAGTAGGTGCTGCAAACTCCTGCGCCAGATCGGTCAACAGCTGCACGCGGTTCTCGCTCATCTTTTGCAGCGGAAGGGTGCGGCTCTTTTCACCGTACAGCAGATAATCCAACGAAACATGAAGCGCTTCCGCCAGTGCTGCCGCGTTTTCCAGCGTCGGCACGGCAGTATCGTTTTCATACGAACCGATGGTCGAGGCTGATTTGCCAATTTTCTCGCCCAACTGCTTTTGCGACAGGTGTGCGTCCCTACGCAATTTACAGATGCGCTTGCCCATATCAAACATACCAAACGGCCCCCTTCCACTACCTTATAGTGTACCGTTTGACACGCCGATATATCTGTTATATAATCAGAAAAATAACAGTAATTCTGCGATTTTGGGCAAGATACTTGACAACAAGGGGGCAAAAGATTATGTTTGCAGCAGATGCCCGCAAGCACACGCCGGGCAAAAATGCCGAAAAGGAGAATTTTTCCATGCGCATACTGGTTTGCGATGACGACGCAGCCTTTGCCGGTCAGTTGGCGGAAAAGATAGAGGCCATCGTAAAGCCGCAAATGCCGCGCTCCACGGTGGATTGCGCCACAGATGCAGCGCAGTTGCGTGCTTTGCCGCTGGCAAATACGATCTGGCTTTTTTGGATATTGATATGGGCCCGCTGAACGGCGTTGATCTGGCCCGTCGCCTGCATGAGTTGCGCCCCGATATGCTGCTGATTTTTGTGACGAACTACGTCGAATACAGCCTGCAGGGGTACGAGGTGCAGGCATTTCGCTATCTGCTGAAAGCCGAGATGCCGCAAAAGCTGGAGCGTTATGTGCAGCAGGCCCTTACCGCATACCGCAAGACCCGCGATACGGTTCGCATATTTTGCGATGGCGAGGATGTCGAGCTGCAGCCGCAGCAGATCTTGTACGCCGAGATGTCGGCCCGCAAGGTATGCCTGCACCTGCAGGGGGCCGACCGGGCCTTGTTGTACACGACCGCTACCATGGCCGATTTGGCTGACCTACTGGAAAACCACGGCTTCGTGCGCACACACAAAAGCGTTTTGGTCAATATGGAGCACATCCGTGATCTGCAAAGCACGCGACTGTATCTGCGCGACGGAACCGAGCTGCCGGTCAGTTCGCACACAGCCAGTGCCGTGCGGAAAATCTATACGCAGTGGAGGAGCGCGAAAAAATGGGTTATTGGTTAGGGATCGTTTTCAGCTGCTTGGACGTGCTGTGCGTGGCCGTTTTTTGCGATGCGTTTCTTGAAAGAAAAACAAGAGGCTTACGCTTTGTAGTGGGGGCGCTGCTCTGCGGAGTATTGTCTTATATCGCTACGATTTTCGTTTCGCATATTTCGGAAGAATCGCCGATAACACTTTTAAAATTTGCCGCACTTATTACGGTTTACTTTGTTTTTGCATCACTGTTTTATTTAGGAAAGTTCTGGATGCGCCTACTGGTGGTTCTTTTGGCGTATGCAATTTTCACCTTGCTGGAATTTTGCGTGCTTTATTCTCTGCTGGCATTGCTTCATATTCGTTATGATGAATATGTGGCGAATATGAAGCTCTATCTTGCAAGCGCAGCTATAACATATAGTCTCAAATTCTTACTTTCTTCTGGAATCAAAAATATTCACAAGCCGATGGTGGCAAGTTCCGCCAGCATCAAATGGGCACCCCTGACAATTGGATTTCCACTTATTTCTCTGGTTGGTATATCAATTTGCTATTATTTATCCATGAACGGCAAAATAGCAGCCGCATTTGTACTTTTTTCAAGTGGAATTCTGCTGGCAACCAATGCCGTGATTCTGATTTTGATAGATTTGACAGAAAAAAACAACCTCGCGCAGGAGCAGCAAAAAACGCTTAACGAGCAGCTGCGCTCCCAGCGTGCCAACATTGATGCCTTGAGCAGCGCCTACGCCACACAGCGCAAAATGACGCACGATTTTCGGCATCACATCGCGGCCCTTTCCGGGATGCTGCAGGGAGGCGAGACACAACAGGCACAGGACTATCTTGCCGCTTTGCAGGAGCAGCAGACTGAGCGTGCCCTGATGGTCAACACCCACAACTCGGCCATCGACGCCGTGCTGAACCAAAAGGGCTATGCCGCTCAGAAGCAGCATATCGATATTCAGTTTGAAGTCAACGACCTGTCGCCCTTGCAAATCGAACTGATTGACTGCACAGTCGTGCTGGGCAACCTGCTGGACAACGCCATCGAAGCCTGCCTAAAGCTGGAGGAAGCAAAGCGCCGCATTGAGGTCAGCGTTTTGCGGGACGAAGCCTACGCGGACGGCGATGCCAAGCTGTATGTCTCGATTATCAACACCAGCCTGCCGGTCCACATCGAAAAGGACTGTATTGCCACAACGAAATTGGAACCGCATCTGCACGGCTTTGGTCTGCCCTGTGCCAAAGAGCTGCTGCGCCGCAACAACGCCTTTTACACGATGGATTATCATGACGGTGCGTTCCAATTCTGCTTTGAATGGCCCGATGTGGCCTGCAATTCTTGCGTTCACGCATGAGTTTCTGTCACTTGCGCAGGATTCTTGGCACTTTAGCCTGGTTTGCGGTAGGATAAGGGCGAAAGATGACAAGGAGATGCCGATGGAACAGATTGCAAAAAAGCTGACGCAATACTTTCTGGCGCACGGTCTTATCAAAGAGGACGACGCCGAGGTGTGCCAATACGCGCTGTACCAACGTATTTCCCGCGCCGTGGGCCTGATTGCTCTGACCCTGCTTGGTGGACTGATTACGGATTTCGGTTCGGCCTTTTGCTTTACCGTTTCGTTTCTTTTCCTCCGTGAGCGCACCGGCGGCTACCATGCCAAAACAGAATGGCAGTGCGCATTATACTCTGCCGCCATGATTTTTGCAACGATGTTCGCTTTACCGATTTTTGCGGAGGAGCCCAACAATTATTGGGCAATTATGATTGCCTCCTCTGCCCTGATATGGGTTTCGTCACCTGCCGATAATAAGCAGATACACCTTTCCCGTGCGGAAAGCAAGGCGATGGCAAAGCGCGCACGTTTGCGGCTATTGCTTCTGGACGCTGTTTCGCTTGCCCTGTTGGGCGTCCATGGCCACCTTTTCGCCAGCTCCATTGCGTTGGCGGAACTTTCGGTCGCAGTTTCCCTTATGATGGCCACAGCCGGTTTTGGCATACAATAAATCTTTATAAATCAGGAGGAATCCACCCATGAAAGAAACCATGAAGCAACATTTGCACGCAGCAGAACGGAAAACCATTCAAAGCATGATCCGCCGCGAATACGATGGTTGGCCGCCCCAAAGCGCTGCGTTTTTTTACCAGCCCCACCGACCGGAGAAAAAGCCCGCGGCAGCCCAGCCTAAGACCCCCCAGCAAGTAACCCCATCTTAGCAGCTGCGCCATCGCCTCCACGTTTCCGAACACAAAATGAGCCTTGACCTTGGCAAAAGCGGCAGCTATATGCGCAGTATTTCAATCGGCAAGGCATTGCCCTCAATGCACGAATTTCTGCGCATCTGTGAATACCTCGGCGTAACCCCGCAGGAATTCTTTACCGGTGCCGGGGATGAAACCGACCGTATCAACATTTTTAACCGACTGCAAGACCTCGATGACGGTGACATACAGAAATTGCAGACATTCCTTGGTTGGATGGAAGAAAAGTAAATCCGCTTTCTGCCCGACAAGTTTTTGCTTGCCGGGCTTTTTCTTTTTGTGGAACATATTTAGTTGAAAGGCGTATTGCATGGCAGATGTGCTTGACGCTCCGGTAAGCGGAGCCATGCCGTATTAAGGTAGAAACCCCGTCAAGCGCTACTGCGTCCTTTCAAAAGTCCCTTCGCCGCGTAGTTTTTCTTGTATTATTCGTATGCCAGATGGTTTTTATAACCATCTGGCGTATTTTTTTGCTTCTTTTTTGCTTTGGCGGCAGAGGACTGCCGTTTTCTGCCCGCGCCCCTCCGAGTTTTGAGGTCTATTCAATGAAACTCAAAATTCAGGAGGTTTACAATGGCAAAGAAAAATATTGCCGATAAGTATTGGATTTACGGCGAGGATGCAGAATTAGCCGCGCGCCTTACAAGCTATTTGACAAGAGTGGTATACAATCAGCGAGCAAATTATATCCGCGCACTAATGAAGATTAAGGAACATGAGTGCTCGATTGAAGATTGTGATTCGGATATTGAATCTCAATCCATGCGCTCAGGTAATTCATTGGAGGAAAGTATTGAATCCAAGCTAATGTGGGAAGCTATTCGAAAATATTTGCCCAAACTGGAACTGAAAGAGTGCGGGGTTATGATAGCCTTGTACATTGACCGTCTTTCCGTTACGGCTACGGCTGCTAAGTTGAGAGTTGATGCCAGTACGGTCAGGCGCCGCCGTGACAGCGCCTGTGACAAAATTCGCAAAGCAATGGAGGAAAAATAAAATGGGAATGTTCAAAAACACCCTTTTGCTGGCCCAGCAGGGTAATGAAAAGGCAATGGAGAAATTGCTTAATCGCTACGATCCTCTGCTGAAAAAGTGCAGCATTATACAAGGACACTTCGATGAAGATTTATATCAGTCCTTGATTCTTGAATTTGTGCGGGCTGTATCCGCATTCAAAATTTAACTAAAAAAGTGGCTGTCGCAATTCAGTGCGGCGGCCACTTCCTCTTTTAGGCTGATTCCATATCGTTATTATCTGTCCACAGTTCACACTGGGTCATAACTGTTTGCACGGCATCGTCCATCCCTTCCGGCGGGTAGCGGTGCCTTTTGAGCAAACACTTTATCATCATACTATATTTAGCTTTATTATAGCAAAATTTGATAGCTTTTGGGGGCTTATAGTAAAAATTATAAAATTTTTTTGATTTTTTTGCACGATTTGGCTTTTAATTGCGATGATATATATAGAGGGACAAAAAAGACCCTCTCCCCTTGAGGACCTTGAAAGCAAAATATCCGAATCACCGGCTACATACAACTGACCTTGCCGCAACCCAAGGAGCGTTTCGGCAGGTGCGTCCCGGTTTTGACGCGAGGATACCGCCGTAACGGCGGTGGAGCGCCCCCAGAGGCGGGAGAGGTGGCGTGGAACACATACCTCAAGCGAAGGGTCAGCAATCATGATACGCACCGTGGCGATGCTCTCAAGGCGTCGGCGGTACTGCCAACAATGTGGTACAGGAAGCGGGAGCTGTTTCCAGCAGCCGGGTCGGTGGTTCGCCCTCGTATGTCCGGGAAGTAGTGTCGAATAGGACGTACAATTTGATTTCAGATTATGGCGGTCACTTGTTTTCCACAAGTGGCCGCTATGCTTGTGGAATCAAATATGATACACATGAAGGAGGAAAATCTATGGAAATGAATTCTGTTATGGCTACGGAAATTGTAGCCGCAGAAGTGGAGCACATTGTGCTGCCGCAAATCGTCAGCATTAAGCAAGCCAGCCGAATGTTGGGGCTGCCGCCGTATTACCTGCGGCGGCTTTGCAAAGAGGTTCCCGGCGTGGCATTTCAGTCCGGCATCAAGTGGTACATCAACTTGGGGAAACTAGTTGATTACTACAACAATTCGGGCAGAAATGCCGCTGGGTAAGAGCACAAAAGGGCCGCAATGTCAAGGGTGTCGTGCGTTCTGACGACAGCCTACCGCTTTTATGGCAAACGCTGTATAGTTTGGCTTGTCAGAAAAATCAGCCAAGGAGGAATAGAAAATGGCATCTATCGAACTGCGTACCCCAAAGAATAAACCTGCCTACTACAAAATCACAGCAAGTATCACACTCAATGGTCAGACCATACGCAAATTTTCCCGCTTTGAGTTTGACCCCAAGACGCTGAAAACCGCAAAGCAGCGCGTAGCGGCAGCCACGGCAGCAGCATTTGAATTTGAAGCAAAAGCACAGGAAGAAGCCGAGCGCAGCCTCAGCGGTGCCAATAAGCCATTCCAAGAAGTAGCCGAGGAATACATTGCTTCGGCAAAAGCCAAGCTGGAGCCTGCAGCGCTGCTGCGCGGCAACTATGACTCAGATAAAAACAAGGCAAATACAACGCTCAACAAAGTTGGCTATCTGAAGAAAATCGTAAGCGTAGCGCCATGGTTTGCCAAAAAGTCCGTGTCCGAAATCACAAGAGAGGACTGCGCAAGAGTTATTGAGGAAATTAAAGAAAAAAGGCTGTTTGCGCAGTGAATATGCTTTTATCCTGCCGGAGTATGCCACAATGAAAAACAAATCCTTTACTAAAATGGTAGTTGGCTATGACATTTCTGCTTATACCGCCATGAAGTGCTTCAGCGGCGCGGCAGTCACGCGAAAAACGGCAGAAGTGGTTTCAAATATCCTCGGTGTTTCTGTACGCGATGCGTTCCGTTTTGAGCGCGACGAGAGACCCCTGTCTAAAAAGACAATTCGGGAATATGTGCTCTTCGCCAATCAAGTGCTGCACTTTGCAAATGAGCGCTATCACTCGGTGCAAGCCGAATTCAAGATGCCGGCGAAAGGAGCACGCCCCAGATTTGTAGACTGCATACATGAGGATGAAGTATGCAAACTCATGTCAGAAATTGATAAGTGCTCTATGCCGGAGCAAGCCATTGTATTATCCCTGCTGAATACGGGTGTGCGTCGTGCTGAATTGGCCGGCCTGACATGGAGTGATTTCGATTTCAAAGAATGTACCGTTCATGTCAACAAAAGCCTTTTAGTTTTTAGGGACTTCGGCTATCAACACACAGCCACAAAAGAAAGCAACGACCGTTATATTGATGTAGCCCCAGAGTACATGGAATTTATGCAGCAATACAAAGAGTGGTGGTACACAAAAAAGAGGTTGATGGGGGCCAGTTGGCAGCGAGACATGGTAAAAACAAAGAGAGCAAGCGTGAATCACTGATGCGACTGGCCGGAGAAGAATTTGTCATCATTGACGATTTCGGTTGGCCTCGCAACCCGGATGGTTACAATGCGCTGGTAAAGCGTGTAGCAAAGAAAGCCGGTCTCAAGGATATTCACCCACACATGTTTCGCCATACCTTTGTCAGCCTGCTCATGTCGAATCCTGACATCGGTGTTGCAACGGTTGCCGCTGAAGCAGGTCACGCCCAGCCGAGCACGACTTTAATGATCTACACCCAGCAATACAAAAAACGCCGGGAGTCGATACGCAATCAGTTGAGCCGTGAATTGTACGAAAAATAAGAATCGCAGCCGTGTTATCTTAAAAATAACATAGCTGCGTTCTTTTTATGGGCCGTGAGGGATTCGAACCCCACTGAACCGGTTATGAGCCGGTGGCTTTAACCGTTAAGCTAACGGCCCTTATGATGAAGAAGTGCTGTTGATGGCTAAATCGCCAACTTATCGCCAAAACGAAAATCTTGGCGATGCAGTCCAGTAAAAACTGCGGCACTTCATCATATTTGAAAGTGGATGCGGTTGGGTCAGCCGGTTATGAGCCGAGAGTTCTAACCGCTGAACTAATGGCCCTTATGAAACAACCCAAACAAGCAGTTGCGAACCGCCCGTAGATGGGTTGTAGATGAAAGCAGAAAAATCAACTATGAAAATCGCAAATTTTACGATTTATCGAATTTTTGTAAAGAGAAAAATCCTAACATCCAATGTTTATGAGCCGCCGGCTTTAACCGTTAAGCTAACGGCCCGCACAGATGTACTATATAGTATACCAGAAATTATCCGGTTTGCCAAGGGTATGCGGGTCGAAATATGAGATTTTTTTCAGGCCGGTGTCTTATCGGGCGGGCAGGCGTCCTGCAGGTCGCTGCGGCAGCGCCAGACTGCCAGCAGGATGAACACAAAGCAGATGACCCATGTCGTTGGTTCGCAGAAGCAGACAGCGCGGTAGCCCCAGACCGGCACCAGCCAGACTGCAAAGATCACCTTGCCGATCAGCTCCAGCGCGCTGGCCAGCAGCGGCTCGACCGTGTGGCGGATGCCCTGCAGCATATTGCGCAGGATCACCAGTACGGCCATAGGCGTGATGATCGGTACGCTGATCTTGAGATACAGCATCGCGTTGGAGATGATGCGCGCATCGCTGCTGCCGGTGATAAGGCGCAGCACCGGCTCACCCAGCAGGAAGGTAAACGCCAGAACAAAAAGCCACCAGACAAAATAGATCTTCAGCGCCACGCGGACGCTCTGCCCGATGCGGCTGCGGCGGCCTGCGCCGAGGTTCTGGCTGCTGAAGGTTGCCACGCTGATGCCAAGCGCACCGCCCGGGATAAAGTACATCTCTGCCATGCGGCGGGCCGCCGTCTGGGCCGTGATATAGACACTGCCCAGCGCGTTGATGCTGCTTTGCAGCGCCACGCTGCCCAGATTGTAGATTGCACTCATCAGGCCCATGCTCATGCCGGCCCAGAACATATTCATGACCGCGCGGCGGGTAGACTTTTTGAGATGCGCGGGGGTGAAGTGCAGCTCCGGATAGCTGTGGACCAGATACACTGCGCCCAGCACGGCGCTGATGCCCTGCGCCAGCACCGTGGCTACAGCGGCACCGCGCACGCCCATGCCCAGCGGCCCCATAAAGGCGGCGTCCAGCCCAACATTCAGCACACTGCTGAACAAAAGAAACAAAAGCGGTGTAACGCTGTTGCCCACAGCGCGCAGCAGGGCGGCCTCCATATTGTACAGCATCGTCAGCGGAATGCCCAGCAGAATAACGGTCAGGTAGGCAGCTGCGCCGTCCCACACCTCGGCAGGGACCTGCAGCGCCTGCAGCAGCGCACCGCGCCCCAGCAGCGACACTGTGGTCAGCAATATCGACACCGCCGCCGAAAGGGTGACCATCCAGCCAACGGCGCGGCGGATGCCCTCCCGCTCCCCTGCCCCAAAGCAGCGGCTGACCGTCAATGCCAGACCATTGTTCATGCCGAAGGCAAAGTTCATGATCAGCCCGTACAGTGCGGCGGTAGCGCCGATCTCCGCCAGAGCGGCGGAGCCAAGCAGATGCCCCGCCAAAGCGGTGTCGGTCAGGTTGTAGACCTGCTGCAGCATATTTGAGCAGAAAAGCGGCAGCGAGAACTGCAGCACCAGTCGGAACGGGTCTCCTCGGGTCATATCCAGCACGCGGCTTTTGTGTGCGGTGGTCATAGGGGTGTACATCTCCTTCATGGGACTTATAGAGGCCGATGCCCGGCACCGGCCTGCGGTAAGGAAACTATTCCTTTACAATATTCTTCACCCAGATGCCTTTTTTCACCAGCACAAAGCCGATGGCGCATTTGACGATGTCCATACCATTGACGAGCAGATAGATCGCAACGATATTCAGCCCGGTAAAGCGGGACAGGCCGTAGGCCAGAGGGACCGAGACAGCCCAGGTAAAGCAGCTGTCAAACAGGAAGGTGATAAAGGTCTTGCCGCCGGACCGCAGCGTAAAATACGCGCAGTTGGCAAAGCCGTACAGCGGCATGCAGAGCGCCGCCATACAGATCAGCTCGGTCGCCAGCAGGCGGATGGATTCCTCGGTATTATAAATGCGCGGGATATAGGGCGAGCAGAGTGCCAGCAGCGTACCCATGATGACACAGCTGGTAAGGCTCAGGGTGATCATGCGCCAGGCCGTGCGGCGCGCCCCGGTCAGCCGGTCGGCGCCCAGCTCCTGCCCGACAACGATGGCCGTGGCGTTGCCCAGCGAGAGGAACACCTCATTGAAGATCTGGGCGATGGTGTTGCAGATGTTCAGCGCGGCCACTGCCTGAATGCCGCGCACCGAGTAGCACTGCAGCAGCACGGCCTGCCCGGCGCCCCACATCAGCTCGTTGGCCAGCAGCGGCGTGGAGCGGATCAGGATGTCCCGCACCAGCGCGCCGGGGATCGCAAAGCTGCTGTAGATGCCCCGCAGGAAGGGGTAGCGGTCGCTGCTGCGGT
>ENA-OUNH01000097-OUNH01000097.1-human-gut-metagenome-genome-assembly--contig:-NODE-97-length-32980-cov-2.852951_pt1 | contig 32980 bp, 34 predicted proteins | sample MGYA00242806_ERZ504814 | MGnify/ENA primary metagenome ERZ504814 (study PRJEB26092, sample SAMD00036389) | human gut metagenome | host: Homo sapiens | study: EMG produced TPA metagenomics assembly of...
CTTGACGTTATCGCAAGAACCTGCCACGAAAGGATGTAATAAAAAATATGGACGACCAGAAAAAAATCACTGGCTACGTCCACTCACTGGAGAGCTTCGGCTCTGTTGACGGACCAGGAGTCCGGTACGTGATCTTTTTGAGCGGCTGTGCCATGCGCTGCCAGTTCTGCCACAATCCGGACACCTGGCAAATGAAAACAGGAACGGAGTATACAGCAGATGAGCTGCTTGAAAAAGCATGTCGATACCGCTCTTACTGGGGAAGTAAGGGCGGTATTACTGTGAGTGGAGGCGAGCCACTGTTACAGATTGATTTCCTCACTGAGCTTTTTAAGAAAGCCAAGAAACAGGGAATCCACACAACTCTTGATACCAGCGGCAATCCTTACACAGAAGAAGGCCCATGGCATGAGAAATGGGAAGAGCTGATGAAATATACAGATCTTGTCATGCTGGATATCAAGCATATTGATGAGGAACAGCATAAGATCCTTACAGGACAATCCAACAAGAACATTCTGGCAATGGCGCAGAAGCTTTCTGATATGGGTGTAGCTATGTGGATTCGTCATGTGCTGGTTCCTGAGCGTAATGACAGGGACGATTATCTTCACCGTCTGGCTGATTTTATCGGCACATTGAAGACCGTGGAGAGAGTGGAAGTTCTTCCGTATCATACACTGGGAATCTTCAAATGGGAAAACCTTCATATAGACTATCCGCTGAAGGGGATCAACCCGCCAACAAAAGAGCGGATCGAAAATGCGGAGAAAATCCTGGGTGCAGGTACCCACTGATCATAGAAAATATTCGGGCGGATATTTATGAGCCGCAGAAACCTATCAGATTTTGATAAAACCATATTTCATCTCGTAAAATGGACATGAGATATGGTTTTTTATATTTCTTACTATACTTTGAAAAAAATAATGATATCATAGATGTGTTGAAAAACATGATGGAATACTATGTGTAAACAAGGCAAAGGAAGAATAATGGGGATAAAAGAAACAATGACAATGCAGGAAGCATTGGCAATGAAGCAGCATCTGGAGCAGGTTTTTTCTATTGTGCGCTTTTTGGACAGAGAAACACTGGAAACAGGCCGGGGTGTGGAAGAACCATGTCAGTGTTATTCGAAATGGGGTAAAACTAATCAATGCGACAATTGCATTTCCAGGAAGGCATTTGAGCAGAAATGTCAGAAAACAAAAATAGAGATCGTAGATTCAAAAGTCTATCAGGTTATTGCCAGATACCTGGAGATCGATGAAGTACCATATGTTATGGAAATGATCAACAGCCTGGAAAGAGATGATATCATTGATGCTGAGGATAAGGAGAATCTTCTGGCTGAACTCAGCGGATATGCAGATGCACTGTACAAAGATGTTCTGACAGGAGTTTTTAACAGAAGATACTATGAGGAAAAGGTGAAAAATCTGGAGAGTTCTGCCGGAGTAGCCATGGTGGATCTGGATGATTTTAAACTTTATAATGATACATATGGTCATGATGCAGGAGATAAAGCACTGAAAACAGTAGTAGATGTCATTCGCCGCCATGTTCGTAAGAATGATAAGGTTATCCGTTTTGGCGGAGATGAGTTCCTGCTTCTGATCCCGGATATTAATATCGATAATTTCACCAAGAAACTGAGAGAGATTAAGGAGGAAGTTCATGCAGCCAGAGTTCCAGGTTATTCCCAGCTGAAACTTTCCGTAAGTATTGGTGGCGTGCTGTCATGCAATGAGACACTTGGAGAAGCGGTTTTAAAAGCGGATAAATTTATGTATCAGGCCAAGACACGTAAGAATATGGTAGTTATCAGCGATAATGAGATTAAGGGAGGAGGGAATTCTGAGGAATTCCTTATGCGGGATAAGACCAGGCTGACCATTCTTATTGTAGATGATTCTGAAATGAACCGTTGTATCCTTTCGGAGATGCTTGGCGAAGATTATGATATTCTGGAAGCTACCAATGGAGAAGAAGCGATCAGTCTTCTGAGACAGTACGAGACGGAAATTTCCCTTGTGCTTCTTGATCTTGTCATGCCTGTAATGGACGGATTCGGTGTGCTGAGTTATATGAATGAGCGTAACTGGATCGAAGATATCCCGGTAATTATGATCTCAGGAGAGGATTCCGTATCCTATGTGAGGCGTGCGTTTGACCTGGGAGTTGCAGACTATATCAAGAAACCGTTTGATGCACAGATCGTATACAGACGTGTATACAATACCATCACACTTTACGCGAAACAGCGAAGACTTCTTCTTCTTGTAGCAGATCAGATTTACGAGAAAGAGAAGAACAACCGAATGATGATCAGTATTTTGAGCCAGATCGTAGAGTTCCGTAATGGAGAGAGCGGCGCGCATGTACTGCATATTAACATTATTACAGAACTGATTCTTGAGAGACTGATCCAGAAGACGGATAAATATGATCTTTCCGGAGCTGTGCGCGGGATGATCGTTACAGCATCTGCACTTCACGATATTGGAAAGATCGGTATTGATGACAAGATCCTCAATAAACCCGGAAGGCTGACAAATGAAGAATTCGAGGTCATCAAGACCCATAGCGTCATTGGAGCCTCCATGCTTGAGAGTCTGGAATATTATAAAGATGAGCCACTGGTACGGATTGCCCATGATATCTGCAGATGGCATCATGAGCGTTATGATGGAAAAGGTTATCCGGACGGCCTGAAAGGTGAGGAGATCCCGATTTCCGCACAGGTAGTTGCCCTGGCTGACGTATATGATGCACTGATCAGCGATCGTGTATACAAAAAAGCCTATTCTCATGAGAAAGCTGTTGAGATGATCCTGAACGGAGAATGCGGAACCTTTAATCCGTTGCTTCTGGAATGCCTGACAGATATTCAGGGCCGCCTGAAGGAAGAAATGCTTACAATGGCAGAAGAACGTGTGAAAACTGAGGATAAAGGAAGTGCAACATCAGAATTTGAGGGTTACGAGAAAACGAAAGAACAGCTATTTAAGACAATGTCCGAAGATCTCCGAAAAGAATACATAGATAAGGTCCCTATGATCGGGGGGGGGAAAACAGACGTTTCTGAAAAAACCGAATAAAAAAATCCATTCATAAAATAAAAAAGGAGCCGGTGTGATCCGGCACAGCCCCTGTCAGACAGAGGACTGTGCATTGGAATTACACCAGCTCTTTATTTTTTATAAGCATTTCTTTGATAATATTCTGTGTATAAGCACCAAGATGACGCTGTGTATCACGGTCAAGTTCAGATGGGATGATCGGTTTACCGTATTCAATGACAACGTGTGCAGGTGTCATTTTGGGGAAATTGGCCTCCCAGATATTGGCGGAATTGCTGATTGCTATAGGGATAATAGGACTTTTTGCCCTGGTTGCGATCTTAAAGCTTCCGTCATGGAATGGCAGCATATCCAGCTCATCGGCATTTTTGTTTCTGGTTCCCTCGGGGAAGATGCAGACAGAAATGCCGGATTTCACATAGTCGGCAGCCTGGAGGATGGTCTTAAGTCCCTGCTTGATATCTTCTCTGTCAAGGAAGAGACAGTAGAGATTGTGCATCCAGTTGGAGAGCAGCGGGTAACGCTCCATTTCTTTTTTTGCCACATATCCGGTACGTCCCGGGCAGCGGCTGTATGTGAGCAGAATGTCAAAATAGCTTCTGTGGTTGGCAACATAGAGAACTGCCTGATCTTTGGGGACATTCTCCTCACCGATCACAGTTACCCTGGCTCCTGTAAGCCACAGGATAAACTTAAAGATGGCCTGTACCATGCGCAGAGAGCTGATATCTTTTTTCATGGGGGCGAATTTTCCGATGATCCATTCTATAAGAAGAACAGGGATCATCAGCACCAGATATCCGATCACTGTGATACATACAAGTATAAATCGAATCATATCTTTTGTCCTTTCTGTATTTGAACACATTACGGCTTTTTAAAAATGGCCATGGTATTCTTTTATTATACGAAGAATTTCAGATAGTTGCAATAAATCTTTCCCTGATTACATAGAATAAATACTGAGTAATGCGGAAAAACGGAGAAGCGCATTATGAAAAAAGCAGTTTGTCTGCTTGCAGCCCTGGTACTGGCAGCTGTACTATCCGGCTGCGGTCTTATCCGGATCGAGGAAGAAGAACGCAAACCGGTTGATTATACAGTGGTGGAACGCCAGGATATTCCTGCGGCTCTGGATGAGATCATGAATGAAAAAGAAAAGAATTTCAGCTGAGCTATGAAACGGGAGAGGCCCTGTACCTGGCAAAAGGCTACGGGCAACAGATGAGCGGAGGATACAGCATTCAGGTGGAAGAACTGGGAGCCTCCTCAAACGGGCTTTTTTTGTTACAAGACTTATTGGCCCGAAAGATCTTAATGAGGCCGGAGTTCCTTCTTATCCATGTATTGTAATAAAAACAGAACCCCAGAAGAAACCGGTGGTTTTCCGGGAGGGAAAGGCAGACAGCGGATCTGAGAAAGGGGAATAGGCAGTGGAATTAAAAAAGAAAGCATACAGGTGTTAAGAAAAAAAGCCATGCAAGAAGCCAGATCACCTTTGACGAGGATTTTAATGTGCCGGATGCAAAGCCGGATGTGGGCAGGCTGATCCAGCATAAAGGACGCATTATAATGGAAGACGTACGTCTCACAGATGGAAAAGGGATCCTCACCGGAAATCTGGAAGCAGATGTGCTTTATGTGGGGGAAGAGAGCGGAATTGTCAGCAGTCTTACTGTGAAACTTCCGTTTGAGGAAACTCTGAATCTGAAAAATATCACAAACGGAGATAAAATGTGTCTGAAGTGGGAGATTGAAGATCTTGCGATCCGTCTGATCCATTCCAGGAAGCTGAATATCAAAGCACTGGTAACTTTTTGCGCAGCTGTGGATGAGATGAATCAGATCAGGATACCCGTTGCACTGGATACACCTGATGTATCTGCCAGAAAAAAACAGATCCGCTTTCTGGGACTTGGCGTACATAAAAAAGACACCTTGCGGATCAAGGATGAATACACCATTGCTTCCAATCGGCCGGATATTTCAGGACTGATCTGGTACACCATGGATATAAGGGGACTTGAGCTGAAATCCGGGGAAAATACAGTAAAAGCCAGGGGGGAGCTGTCTGTTTTCGTGCTGTATGAGTCGGAGGATACGGAGGCACCTGTGCAGTGGCTGGAATATTCCATGCCTTTCTCCGGCGAGGTGGAATGCACTGGCTGCACAGAAGAACTGATCCCGGATATCACAGTATCTGTGATGCACCAGAGCCTGGAAGCAAAGCCGGATGCAGATGGCGAGGAGAGGATTTTTGTTTCAGATGTAGTGCTGGAACTGGATATGAAATTTTTCCGGGAGGAAGAATATGAACTGGTGACAGATATCTATACACCTGTCCGTGAATGTATTCCGGAAGGAAAGACGGAAGTTCTGGATCGGCTTCTTGTGAGAAATTTTTCCAGATGCAGGATTAGTGAGCGGATCCAGGTCAAGGAGACCCAGGGAAAAATCCTCCAGCTTTGTCACAGCCGGGGAAAAGTGAAGATCGATAAGACCAGGATCGTGGAAAATGGCGTGGAAGCCCAGGGAGTGGTGATGCTGAAGATTTTGTACATCATCGGAAATGACAGCATGCCGTTTTATTCCATGGAAGCCATGCTGCCGTTTGTTTATGTGGTGGAGGCGCGTGGAATCCGTGAGGACAGCACGTATCAGTTAAAAAGCGGAACTGGAGCAGCTTTCCGCAGCGATGGCAGATGGAAATGAGATCGAGATCCGTGCGTCTGTCGGATTAAATCTTCTGGCTGCCAGCAAGGAAGAAGTTTTTGTTATTAGATAAAGTAGAAGAAAAACCTCTGGACATGAAAAAGATCCAGGCAATGCCGGGAATCCTGATCTATATGGTGAAACCAGGAGATGAACTCTGGGATATTGCAAGAAGATACCACACATCTGTTGAGGAGATCAGAGAACTGAACGGACTGAACGAAAATCAGGAGCTTTCCCCGGGAACTCCAATTCTTGTGGTGAAAAAAGTAGAAGGCCAGATCAAATGAGAAAAACTATCGGAAAACGAAAAAAAAGCTGGAATATTTTTGCTGTTGAAAAGAATGTAAAAATCATATAAAATATAAGTATAAATACTGTATACAAAGTACAAATGGAGGGGCATATGCGGTTAAAAGCAATGGCAAAAATCAATCTCGGACTTGATGTTCTGGGAAAGAGAGAAGACGGCTATCATGAAGTGCGCATGATCATGCAGACGATCCGTATGTATGATATCCTTGATATACGAAAGACAAAAAAGCCTGGAATCGTGCTGACAACGAATCTTCCTTTTATTCCGACAGACAGAAGAAATCTTGTATATAAAGCAGCAGAGATGCTGATGGAGGAGTTTGGTGTTGAAGAAGGACTTTCCATCAAGCTGCGCAAGTTTATTCCGGTGGCAGCCGGAATGGCAGGCGGAAGTTCTGATGCAGCGGCTGCATTCATAGGGGTAAACCGGATGTTCCGTCTGGGACTTACCGAAGAACAGCTGATGGAACGTGCAGTGAAAGTAGGAGCAGATGTTCCGTACTGTATCATGCGTGGAACAGCTTTGGCAGAAGGGATCGGTGAGAAACTGACCCGTCTTCCGAAAGTTCCGAAGTGCTATGTTCTCGTAGGCAAGCCTGGGATCAATGTTTCCACGAAGACAGCATATGAGAATCTGAATCTTGCCGGGATCGGGAAACATCCGGATATCGATGGAATGATCGGGGATATTGAGAAGGGAGACCTCTATGCAATGGCCTCCAAAATGGAGAATGTTTTTGAGCCGGGAATCATAAGACAGTATCCGGTGATCGGAGATATCAAGACTCTCATGGAAGAAAAGGGCGCACTGAAGGCAGTGATGAGCGGAAGCGGTCCTACTGTATTTGGAATTTTTGATAACAGAGATAAGATGGCAGCTGCAGCAAAGAGCCTTCGAAAGAGCGGCCTTGCGAAGACAGTATTTGCTACAGATATTTACAACAGGGATGGAGGATTTACGGATGACAAGTGATTTTTCTGTGGATATGAATGAGTATCTGCCGCTTCGCGATGTTGTTTTTAACACTCTGCGGCAGGCAATCCTGAAGGGCGAGCTGAAACCCGGAGAAAGACTTCTGGAGATCGCCCTTGCGGAGAGACTGGGTGTGAGCAGAACTCCGGTCCGTGAAGCCATGCGTAAGCTGGAACAGGAAGGGCTGGTGGTGATGATCCCGAGAAGAGGAGCCCAGGTTGCAAGTATCACGGAGAAAGATCTCAACGATGTTCTGGAGGTGCGTATTGCCCTTGAGAATGTTGCCATAGAGAAAGCCTGCAAGCTGATCACGGAGGAAGAGCTGGGACGGCTCTGGGTGGCAGCCAAGGAATTTGAGAAGACCAAGGCAGAGGAAAGTCTGGGTACGTCTTGCCGAGACAGACGTTGCTTTTCATGAGATCATATACCAGGCATCAGATAACAAACGTCTGAACCAGGTGCTGAATAATTTAAGAGAGCAGATGTACCGCTACCGTGTGGAATATCTGAAAGAAGAGCAGACAAGAAACCTTCTTGTCAATGAGCATGAGGAACTGGTGAAAGCGATCCGTGATGGAAATGTGGAGAGAGCTCAGGAGATTTCCTTCAATCATCTGGAGAACCAGAGGAAGGCCATCATTCGCACCATCCGCGCAGAGAACGAGGCGAAAGAGGACAAGAAGAAAGAATAAAAATAAGATATATGGGGATATTAAGAGAGATGTCAGGACGACATCTCTCTTTTTTCATATGGTAATTTATTTGATCATATGTGTATGGATGCCTGGAAAGGAGGGGGTATTTGTGGAAGACAGAAAAATATCAGCATTGCTCCACGAGAACGAAACTTACATCCGAAAACGCTGTGAAAACTGCGATGATATTCTGATCCGGCCCATGGTTCTTGGGGAAGGCCATAAGGTAAACTGTCTTATGGTCTATATCGAGGTTACAGTTTCCAATATGATGCTGGACGACTCTGCCATTGGAAAAATGGTAAATCATTTCTGGGAAATACCGGCAGAAAAGATCCGGGAATTTATTCGGAAAAATAGTCTTGGAATCGCTGATGCAGAAGAATTATCTACTATGGAGGAGGTATTTTCTGCAATGCTTGCGGGAAATGCTGTTTTCTTTATGGATGGCTATGACAAAGCCATGAAAATATCCAGCAGGGGATATCCTGGCCTTGATGTATCCGAGGCAGAGACGGAAAAAGTCCTCAGAGGATCCAAAGAGGGCTTTTGCGACAGAGTAAAAATTAATGCGGCTCTCATACGAAAGCGGCTTCGGGATACCAGGCTGAAAGTGGAACAGCAGGATATAGGTGTGCGTTCCCATACAGTAGTCCAGTTATTATATGTGGATGACCTTGTACATGAGGAACTTCTGGAATCCATTAAAGAGCGCCTGGAATTCTTTACAGTGGACGGAATTCTGGACAGCGGCATGCTGGAGCAGCTGACCGAAGAAGCCTGGTATTCACCGTTTCCGCAGTTTCAGACAACGGAGCGGCCTGACCGTGCTGCACAGGAACTTCTTAATGGAAAAGCAGTTCTGCTTTGTGACAACTCGCCTGTGGCGCTGGTACTTCCGGGAGCTTTCAACAGCTTCATGGAAAGCAGTGAAGACTGGTATAATCGTTTTGAGATGACATCGTTTCTGCGTGTATTGCGGTATCTGGCCATGGCTGTGGCAACGCTCCTTCCGGGACTTTATCTGGCTGTGATCCGTTTTCATACACAGGTGCTTCCTGCAAATCTGATCCTTTCTTTTGCCCAGGCAAGGGAAGGCGTGCCTTTTTCCAGTGTGGTGGAACTTGTATTTCTGGAGCTTTCATTTGAGCTGATACGGGAGGCTGGGGTTCGGATTCCGGGGGAACTTGGAAATGCCATCGGCATTGTCGGAGGCCTGATCATCGGACAGGCAGCAGTGGAAGCAAACCTGGTAAGCCCGGTGGTGGTTATCATTGTAGCTTTGACTGCACTTGGTTCCCTGGCAATCCCAAATGAAGAATTTGCTTCTGCATTCCGTCTTTTAAAATATGTGTTTTTGTTTCTGGGCGGATATCTGGGGATTTTTGGGATTGTGCTGGGGTTGTATCTCACAGCTGCACATTTAGCCGGACTTTTAAGCTTTGGTGTCCCATATCTGGTACCTTTCGTGGAAAAAACGGAGAGTCGGAAACCGGTGGAAGGATCTTGAGGCTTCCCTTCCGAAAAAGGAAATTCCGTCCGCTTTATGCGCGCAGTGACCAGAAAAGAAGACTTAGAACTTTGGACTGGCGGCAGAAAGGAAAAGGTGTATGAGGTTCGCAGAAAACAACAGGATTTCTCACAGGCAGCTTTTCAGACAGATCATACTGGTATTTCCGGCACCATTTTTGCTGTGCCTGTTTCAGGGTGGTTCCATGATCGGAAAAAGTGCAGTGGCGGGGACTGTGACAGCGGCAGTTATTCTTCTGTTTTATGTGATCTGGCTGATCAGGTTAGGGCCTGCATACAGTGAGATGGCAAAAACTGTTGGAAATATTGCTGTACGGTTTGTTGGGCTTTTCTTTCTGGTATATGTGATCTTAAGTGCTGCTTTTCTTGCAGATCTCATGGCACAGGTAGTTCCGTCAAGTCTGATCAGCGGTATCTCCGGAAAATCTCTCTCTCTTCTGGCAGTGGCAGCCTGCAGCATTGGCACACATCGGGGAATGCAGCGTCGTGGAAGGATCGCAGAAGTGTCAGGAGGAATTTTTCTGGCAGGAATAATCCTGCTGATGATATTAAGCGCAGGTCAGGGAAAAACGGAATATTTTCTTGAAGTCTGGAATGGAGAAAACAGCGGATTTTCAGGGGAGGAATGGATGGGCAGCACCTGGATGCTCTTAAGTGCTTTTTCCGGGGTGGGGCTTCTGCCTTTTGCCCTGGATAAAGTAGAAAAACAGGGAAGTGCAAGGAAACCGCTGATTTCAGGGCTGCTTACAGTGTGTGGCGTTGTACTTGGAATGCAGATTCTTCTTCCGGCAGTGTTTGGGCGTGAGAGACTTTTCACGGAGGTATATCCCATCCTGCCGCTTCTGGATGGGGCAGATCTTCCGGGAAATGTACTGGCCAGATTCGATGTGATCTGGATGGGATTTCTTGTGTTTGGGCTGTTTTTTTCTATGGGAAGTCTGTTTCATTATGGGAACCAGATCGCGGCCGGAACGAAGCTGGGAACCGGGAGATACTGGATCCCTGCGGCAGGCTGGATTCTTTCCGTATATAATTGGAATGGTTACGGAATCAGAGATTATTATGGCAGTTATCTTGGATATGTTTTTGTGCCGGGACTTCTTGTGATACAGCTACTTCTGGGCATGGGAAACCGCGGACACAGAAGAAAAAAAGTGGCAGCAGCAGCTTTGTTTCTGGCAGTATGTCTGACCGGAACAGGATGTGCTGCCGTAGAACCGGAAAAAAGAATCTATCCACTTGCTCTGGGAGCAGGAGCTCTGGAGCAGGGGTTTATGCTGAAATACGCAATGCCTGATATGAATGTCACCACAGGACAGGAAAAGCCAGATGAAGATCCTGTGTCAGTTCTGACTATTGCAGGAGCGGATTTTAATGAGATCGAGAAGATTTATAATCGTTCCCAGGAAAAATATCCGGATCTTGGTCATTTGCAGGTTGTGATCCTGGATGAAAATATGCTCACAGAAGAGAATCGGGCGGCTTTTATCCATTATCTGAAACAGGAGGAGCATGTGGGAGAGGATGTTTATGTGTTCCGCACTCAGATGCTCTCGGATGTTTTTCACTGGCAGGGTGCGCAGCAAAGTTCTGTAGGGGAATACCTTCAGGGAATCCAGGAAAACCGGACTTCCGGGCAGCAGAAAAAGGGAGTTACTCTCCGGGAAGTGTATCATCAGTTTTATAAAGACGGGACTCTGCCGTGGCTTCCTTCTGTGTGGGTGAACAGTGATCTTCTGGAAGTAGATTACGGAAATAGTGAATAAAGTCAGAAGATCTGGTAAATAATTGAGATACCTTAAGGAAAAAGAAAAGCAGGGGGAAGATCTGATGAGGAAGATCGGAGAGAGACTTGAAATAAGCAGCAGATTCAGGAAAATACTGAGGGCTTTGGCTGTGGCAGCTGTGATACTGACTATTACAGCTGGATGTGCAGATTATATTGGAGCATGGCGCACCGGCGGCTTAGAGAACAATGCAGGAAGTATAGCGAAAAATACAGAAGATAACACACATAATATACCGGAGTTTTATAACCCGCAGCTCTATGCGTGGTGGGGAACCATCTACCCGGAATTCTGTTTTGAAAAAGGCGAGGATACCGATGAAACTAAGCCTGTGAAGCTCTCCTTCTGGCTTGCGAAAGCTCTTGATTGGTGATACAATATTCTAACGATTAATCAATTCAGGAGAAAAGATCAATGAATATAGATAGAAATGCACCGGTAGGTGTGTTTGATTCCGGTATCGGAGGGCTGACAGTAGCCAGGGAGATCATGCGCAATCTCCCTTCCGAAAAAATAGTATATTTTGGAGATACGGCGAGAGTTCCATATGGAAGTAAATCCAGGGAGACGGTAATCCGTTATTCCCGCCAGATCATCCATTTTCTTCAGGAGCAGAAGGTTAAGGCTATTGTGGTAGCCTGCAACACAGCCAGTGCTTTTGCCCTGGATGCAGTTCGTGATGAGCTGGATATTCCTATTATAGGAGTGATCGAATCCGGTGCAAGGATCGCTGCCCAGGAGACGAAGAATAAGCGGGTGGGCATTATCGGTACAGTTGGAACAGTGGGCAGCGGTATCCACGCTTCCTATCTGAAAGAACTGGACCCGGAGATCACAGTGATCGGCAAGGCATGTCCGCTGTTTGTCCCGCTTGTTGAGGAGGGCTGGCTTCATGATCCGGTCACAGAGGAAGTGGCCAGAAGATATCTCAAAGAGCTTCAGGATCAGGAGATCGACACATTGATCCTTGGATGTACTCATTACCCTCTTCTTCGTTCTACGATCCGTAAGATCATGGGAGAGGAAGTACGTCTGGTGAATCCGGCTTATGAGACTGCACTGGAGCTTCGCAAGCTTCTGGCAGATATGGGGCTTGCAAGCGATGAGACGGTGGAAGAGGAATTTCCGTATCGCTTCTATGTAAGTGATCTGGCTGAGAAATTTAAAGATTTTGCCAATTCGATCCTGCCTTACAATGTAGAAAAAACGCAGAAGATTGATATTGAGAAGTATTGAAGTTACTGTTCATGAAGTGAAGTAAGCAGTATAAGTATTAGGAGAAAAGAGAAATGCAGAAAGAAGTTTTGATCCATGTAAGAGGACTTCAGATGATGGATGCACAGGGAGATCAGGAGCCGATCGAGATCGTTGTTCCGGGACAGTATTATTTCCGCAATGGTTCCCATTATCTCAGATATGAGGAGATTCTGGATGAGAGTTCAGAGCCGACTGTCAATTACATAAAAATGTCTGAGAGAGGTCTGGAAGTCAGCAAGAAAGGCCTGGTCAATGTACATATGGTATTTGAGCAGGGAAAGAAAATATGACTTATTATACAACTCCTTACGGAACACTTCAGATGGGAATTGCAGCTACCAATCTGGAACTGACAGAGAGTGAGGAGAACCTTCATATGAAAGCAGATTATGCACTTGATATGAATGAAGAACATGTGGCAGACTGTTATCTGGCAATCCAGGTGCAGCCAAGAGACTGCAAGGATTTTGTCTTATAAAACCCCAAAATAGCGGATAAGAGTGATTTTATCCATCTGACGAAGAAACAAAAAAAACCGCTGTGTCACTTAAGAATGCATCTTTAAGTGACACAGCGGTTAATTACTTTATAAGTTACATTATTTGCGGAATCTGGCGAGGAAGCCTTTTTTCTTCTTCTGCGGAGTTTCAAGTGAACCGCGGATTCCTTTAACGCCAACGATGTAGAGACCGCTGACTTCTGCTTTGATCTCTTTTTAACCGGGATCAGATCGAAAACTTTTTCATCTGCGATGAGAATGCTGATCTTCGGACCAACTTTTGCTTTAACGATCGGAAGTTTGGAACGGCGCATAAGTTTAGGCGTCTGGTCGATGACCATCTGCGGAAGTCCGGAATCTTTTAAAGGCATCCGTTTTTTATCGATGACCAGCATGGAAACTGTCTGCTTGTTAGCTTGGATCTGAGCCTGCTGTTCGTCCTGTTTTTTCTGAGCTTTTTTTCCGAAGAAATAGAGAGCGATTAATGCTGCGATCAGAATAACGAGGATGACCAGAAGAACAATGGTAACTGTACTCATTTGAGAATCCCCCTGTATGTATATTTGTTTCGCAATCGGTTACATTACGTAAACATCATTTTAGCATTGTTTCAGGAAAAAGGCAATTAAAAGTTAAAAAGACAGGGGGAACGGTGGAAATTTCGACGGTTACACGGTATAATGACAGTGAGGCATTTTACGATGTATGGTGAGTAAATTTGCAGGAAATAACTATAGTTGAGACTGAGATAAATATTCTGGACAGGCCAGAGATGGAGGAAAACAAATGGAAAAGGGAAAGCATCAGGGAACACGCCCGGAAATGGGAACCCCGGAGTATGAGGAATGGCGTAAACGGATGCTTGCACGCAGGCGAAAACGTTTGCAGAGAGAACGGAGGAAACGGCTGATCGCCATGGGCGTGGCACTTGTATTAGTAATAGGCGGTGTTTCCGCAGGGATCAACAGCTGTAAGGGGAAAAAAACCTCTGTATCCCGTCAGGATAAAATTTCTGCCAATGCGAAAACGGATTCCGCAAAAGACACGGCAGCATCAGACGGAAGTGCTGCAGATTCCAAAACATCAGATACCGCAGGAGGTTCAGCAACAGCGAAGGATATACTTGTGCAGGCAGATATCCTGGCACAGCAGTATAACTATGATGAAGCAATTAAACTTCTGAAACAGGATTCATCCTACTCTTCTAATGAGAAGATGCAGGCAGCAGTAAAGAAATACGAAGAAACGAAAGCAACCTGTACAGCGTGGCCACTTGAAAAAGTGACCCATGTTTTTTATCATATACTGATCAAAGACACATCAAAAGCCTTTGACGGAGATTATAAAGAAGCAGATTACAATCAGGTTATGACTACCATAGATGAATTTAACAAGATCACCCAGACCATGTACGATGAAGGCTACGTTATGGTAAGCATCAAGGATATGGCAAAGGCAGATGAAAACGGCAATATGACAGAGGGTGAGATCCTTCTTCCGCCAGGTAAAATCCCGTTTGTTCTTTCTCAGGATGACGTATGTTATTATCACTACATGGATGGCGACGGTTTTGCTACGAAATTGGTTGTGGATGATGAGGGGAAGATCCGCAACGAATATGTGGAAGATGATGGAAGCATATCAGTTGGTGATTACGATATGGTACCGCTGATCGACCGTTTTGTGGAAGAGCATCCGGATTTCTCATACAGGGGAGCCAAGGGAATCATTGCACTTACCGGATATAATGGAATTCTGGGATACAGAACAGATGAAAGCTACGAGACCCGTCCGGCTGATCTGGATGATAACAAAGTAGAATGGCTTAATGAACATCCGGATTTCAGTCTGGAAAAAGAGCGCGAAGATGCAAAAAAAGTGGCAGATGCCATGAAAGCTGAAGGTTGGGAATTTGCAAGCCATACCTGGGGACATCAGAATGTTGGACAGATCTCTCTGGAGAAACTTCAGGCAGACACTGAGAAATTCAAGAAAAATGTGGATCCGCTGATCGGGGGAACGGATATCATTATTTTTGCTTTTGGGACAGATATTACTGATGCCGAAGACTACTCCGGCGATAAATTCGAATATCTGAAAAATCAGGGGTACAATTATTACTGTAATGTGGATTCCAGTCAGTATTTTGTGCAGATCAGGGACAGATACTTCAGACAGGGCAGAAGAAACCTGGATGGATACAGAATGTATTACAATCCGGAACTTCTGGAAGATCTTTTTAATGCAAAAGATGTTTTTGACCCGGCAAGACCTACGCCGGTACCGCCAATGGGCTGATAAACTTTTTATCTGTACAGCAACGAGGGGACATTAAAGAAAGGGGCTACTATTATTATGAAGAAAAAAATTGCAGGTGTACTGACAACAGTACTTGCAGCATCGCTTTTTGTGGGAGGAAACGTACCTGTTACCACACAGGTTGGCAGTATGGCAGCAGAATCACAGGAAGACGAAGATACACAGGCAGATGAGGCAGAAGCTGAAAGCGGCGAAGATACACAGTCTGAGGTGGATGAGGAAGAGGCGAAAGTAGCAGCAGATCCGGAAGATCAGCCGGCAGCTGCCGAGACACCGGAAGAAGAGGCAAAAGCAGAGAAAGAAACACAGAAACGCGAGGCTTCCGAAGATACCGCTTCCAGCACACCTTCAGATGAGAAAGCACTTCTTAAAAAAGCCAAAAAACTGGCGCAGCAGTATGATTATACAGGTGCGATCTCAACCCTGAAAAACAACTGGAAATTTGCAACCAGTGATAAGATGCAGGAAGCAGCAGCAGCTTATATGAAGAAGAGAGAGGCCTGTGTGGAATATCCGCTGGAGAAGATCACCCATGTATTTTTCATTCCCTGATTGTGGATACAGACAGGGCTTTTGACGGTGATTCCGATGAAGCCGGATATAACCAGATGATGACTACAGTCAGTGAATTTAAAAAGATGCTCCAGATCATGTATGATAAGGGGTATGTTCTGGTAAGTCCTCATGATATGGCAGTTGTGAATGACGACGGAACTATGAGTAAAGGCAAGATCATGCTTCCGGAGGGCAAGATCCCGTTTGTTCTCTCAGAAGATGATGTAAGCTATTATCATTATATGAATGATGACGGATTTGCATCAAAGCTTGTGATCGACGATAACGGAGATATCAAATGTGAGTATACGAAAGCAGACGGAAAAACAGTGACCGGTGACTATGACGTTGTGCCGATCCTGGATTCCTTTATCAAAGAGCACCCGGATTTTTCCTATCACGGAAGAAAAGGAATCCTGGCTATGACCGGTTATAACGGTGTTCTGGGATACCGCACAGACGGAGCCTATAAGACCGGGAAGAACCTGCAGGACGATCAGAAGGCTTTTCTCAAGGCTAATCCGGATTTTGATTATGATAAAGAAGTAAAAGCAGCCAAAAAAGTGGCAAAAGCCATGAAGAAAGATGGCTGGGAATTTGCAAGCCATACCTGGGGGCACAGAAATGCCACAACATCCACAGCAGCTGAGCTGAAAACTGATAACAAGAAATGGGAAAAATATGTGGCACCGATCCTTGGAAAAACAGATATGATCATTTTTGCTTTTGGTGCAGATATCGGTGACTGGGAAGGATATACTTCTGACAATGCCAAGTATGAGTACTATAAGAGCCGGGGATATCGTTATTTCTGCAATGTGGATTCCAGTCAGTATTTTGTGCAGATCACAAGTGAATACTTCAGACAGGGAAGAAGAAACCTGGATGGCTACAGAATGTACTACAATCCGGATATGTTAAGCGATCTATTTGATGTATCGGATGTATGGGATTCATCCAGACCGACACCGGTTCCTGAGATGTAAATAAATTTTACAGATACGTAAGAAAAAAAGACTATAATTCTATCATACGTGATTTTCGAAATGGTTTTGATGAAGGGAGTAGGTTATGAAGAAAAAAGCATATCTTGTTGTTCTTGCATTGTGTACAGCTCTGGCGTTTACAGCCTGCGGCACAACAACAGATAAAAAAGAGAATACAAAATCTACGGCAGAAGCACAGGATACGACCAGTACGGATCAGAAAGATTCAGGATCAGAGGATTCTGACAGTGCAGATCCATCAGATAAAGATACCAAAACTACAGTTTCCGGAGATACAAGACTTGTTTCTGTGGATGATGTGAGCAAGTATGTTACTATTGGACAGTATAAAGGACTTTCACTTGATAATACTGTGGAAGCAGTGTCAGATGATGCTGTTGAAGGAAGAGTGGAGCAGGAACTCCAGAATAAGGCAGAAGAAGTTACGGAAGGCAGTGTTCAGGAAGGTGATATTGTTACCATCAATTATGTGGGAACAAAAGATGGAGTGGCATTCGACGGAGGTACAGCGAATAATTATGAACTGACCATCGGTTCCGGCACATTTATTGACGGTTTTGAGGATGGGATCATCGGTATGAAGAAGGGCGAGACAAAAGATCTTGACCTTACTTTCCCGGAAGAATATTCTGCTGAGGATCTTGCAGGACAGGAAGTTACATTTAAGGTAACACTGCAGAGCTTTAAGAGAGCACCTGAGCTTACAGATGAGTGGGCTGCCAAGAATACAGACTGCAAGACTGCAGAAGACTATAAAAAAGAAATCCGAAAAACTCTGGAGAGCGAAGCAAAGACAAGCGCGCAGAATACACTCCGTGAAACTGCGTGGAACACTGTGCTTTCAGCATCTGAGGTGAAGGAATATCCTCAGGATGATCTGGACACTGCAAAAACAGAGTTCAGGACACTTTATGAGAATTATGCAAAACAGGCTGATATGACACTGGAGGATTTTGTGAAAGCCCAGGGAATTTCCATGGATGATTTTGAAGAGCAGAGTGGCCAGTATGCGGAGTACAAGGTGAAACAGAATCTGATTGTGCAGGGAATCATGGATGCTGAAAAAATGACTCTTGAGGATAAAAATCTCTTTCCGTTCAGGATGAACTGATCAAAGCATACGATGTCAAGGATCTGGCGGCACTTGTAGATAAATACGGGCAGGCAGCGGTAGATGAAGCTATCGGACTTCTGAGAGTGGAAGATTTTATTCTGGACAATGCGACTGTAGATGAGAAAGTTACAGCCGGGATACAGAAGGTGAGAATGGTGATGATCCTTCCACAGACGGCAGCAGCGCAGAAGGCGAAGTAGATGAAGAATTGGAAGCAGCAGAAGCTACGGATATGGTTCCAGGGGAATAGTACAGAACCCGATAAGCGGTTCCCGGAAATTTTTTCGGGAACCGCTTTTGTACGGGAAAAACATGTGAGAAAATTAAGAGATTCTTTCGGGAAATGCCATTGTATTTAATTGACAAATGAGGTATGATTAAAGGCGAAAATTAAAGAAAGTTATATAGAGATATAAACGGGGATTTGAGAAATGGACAAAAGAGTTTTACGTGAACGAATGCGCAGAAAACAGCAGCAGTTGAGACGACGCAGGATGATGAAACGTGTGACGTGTGTGATTGCGGCGGTTCTTCTTGCTTATTTTTGTTGTCAGAGGCGTAATTCTTCCGATTGCCAATCGTGTAGGTGGCGGAAGCAGTAAAGAGGCAGAGACGGTAAATGTACAGGCGGACACATCGGGATCTTCGTCTGACAGCAGCACAGGGGAAGATACTGCATCGGCAGATGCGGCCGATTTATCCGACTCATCAGCGGATGACAGCAGCACAGATGCCACAGTAATGCCGGTAAAAGGTACCGCAGCAGGAGACAGGCTTTCTGTTATGACACCAGGCTGGCATGAGAATTCCAATGGCAAATGGTATCAGAATCCGGATGGTACATATTATATTAATGGTTTTGCAGAGATTGACGAAACTACATACAGTTTTGATGAGAATGGATACATGCAGACAGGCTGGGTTGAGAAAGGTGTGAAGGATTACTATTTCAATGAGGATGGTTCCTATGATCCTTCCAAAAAGCGTCCGATGATCGCACTGACCTTTGATGATGGCCCGGGAGAGTACACAGAGACTCTTCTTGATACTGTTGAGAAATATAATATTCATGTTACTTTCTTTATGCTGGGACAGAATGTGGAAGGTCGTGAATCAACAGTACAGAGAATGCTTAAGCTTGGATGCGAGATCGGAAACCATACCTGGGATCATCCTTCCCAGACACTTCCGAACATGGATCTGGATTCTGTTATACAGGAGTTCCAGAAGACAGACGATGCCCTTGTGAAAGCCTGCGGACAGGCTGCAACTGTCTGCCGTGCACCATATGGTGCCATCACAGAGGAGCAGATGTCAGCAGTAGGTAAACCGTTCTTTATGTGGTCTACAGATTCACTTGACTGGAAGCTGATGGATGCGGATGCAGACTATAATGAAATCATGAATGACAGCGGACTGGGAGACGGTTCCATTATCCTGATGCATGATATTCATGAGCCATCTGTAAAATGTGCAACAGAGAAGCTGATTCCTGAGTTGATCAATGAAGGATATAAACTTGTGACAGTCAGTGAGCTTGCAGAGGCTAAGGATGTTACTTTACAGAGTGCTTCCTATTCCGATTTCTGGGACAGCTCCCTGCAGGCCGGTCGTGTTGCAGGATATGCCGGAAATTCCGGTGACTCCTCTGACAGCAGTGATTCTTCTGATGGAAGTGATTCCACAGATGGTTCTGATATAAGCGATGGATCTTCTGACAGCTCTGATAGTTCTTCCGATGGAAGCGGCGATGGCAGTGATTATTCTGACGGTTCCGATGGTGGAAGTTCTGATGACGGAAGCTACGATGATGGCTCCTATGATGATGGTTCCTACGACGACGGAAGCGAAGAATATTAAGTAAAAATATCGGAAATTATTTAAAGAGATCTGGGTGACAAAATGCGTGTCATTCAGGTCTTTTTTTGACTTTATCCGACACTGTCGGATAATAGACACATATCGGATGGAGGGGGTTTTTCCTTGACTGAAAATATGGGGATTGGTATAATTATAGAATAAAAAACTCCACTAATAATTGGGGAATGAACGGTGGCAGAACTATAAAGGGAGGTACCTGAAAATGGGAAAGAAATTGCAGTTTACGGAGCTTGACCAGTATCTTTTTGGTCAGGGTACGCATTATGATATTTACAGAAAACTGGGGGCTCATCCGGATACGCAGAACCGGAAAAAAGGAGTTTATTTCGCAGTGTGGGCGCCGAATGCGCAGGCGGTTTCTGTTATAGGTGAATTCAACGGATGGAATAATGAGAAGAATCCTATGAAGAAAGTTGGAACGATTGGTGTTTATGAGACATTTATACCTGGAGCCAAGATCGGACAACTGTATAAATTTTACATTACGGGAGCTCATGGTGAAGAGCTTTACAAGGCAGACCCGTATGCCAATGAAGCTGAGCTGCGTCCAGGAACTGCATCCCGGATCACAGATATTACCAACTATAAATGGAAAGATGTTACCTGGATGAAGAACCGTGAGAATTTTGATCCGGATACAAGTGCCATGTCCATTTATGAGGTACATCCGGGTTCCTGGATGAAACATCCACAGTCAGAGCAGGATGAGGACGGATTCTATTCCTACAAAGAGCTGGCACCGAAGCTTGCCCAATATGTTAAGAAGATGGGGTATACACATGTTGAGCTTATGGGTATTGCCGAACATCCTTTTGACGGTTCCTGGGGATATCAGGTAACCGGCTATTATGCACCGACATCCCGTTATGGAACTCCGCAGGATTTCAAATATTTTGTTGATTATCTTCACCGTCAGAAGATAGGAGTTATTCTTGATTGGGTACCTGCCCACTTCCCGAAAGATGCCCATGGACTTGCCAATTTTGACGGAACAGCTGTATATGAACATGCAGATCCGAGACAGGGTGAGCATCCGGACTGGGGAACCAAGATTTATAATTATGGTCGTCCTGAGGTCAAGAATTTCCTGATCGCCAATGCCCTTTACTGGGTGGAGGAGTGCCATGTTGATGGTCTTCGTGTGGATGCAGTTGCTTCTATGCTATATCTTGATTATGGTAAGAAGGATGGAGAATGGGTTGCCAATAAATTCGGCGGCAACAAGAATCTTGAAGCTATTGAATTCTTTAAACACCTGAATACAGTTGTGCTTGGAAGAAACCATGGAACTGTGATGATCGCAGAGGAGTCCACAGCATGGCCAATGGTGACAGGCAAGGCTGAGGATGACGGACTTGGATTCTCCCTGAAATGGAATATGGGTTGGATGAACGACTTCCTGGAATATATGAAGCTGGATCCGTATTTCCGTAAATTTAACCACAATAAGATGACTTTTCCATGACATATGCCTATAGTGAGAAGTATGTTCTTGTTCTTTCCCACGATGAGGTTGTACATCTGAAGTGCTCTATGCTTGAGAAAATGCCGGGAGAACTGGATGATAAATTCAAAAACCTGAAAGTCGGTTACACATTTATGTTCGGGCATCCTGGCAAAAAGCTTCTTTTCATGGGACAGGATTTTGGCCAGCTGCGCGAGTGGAGTGAAGCGAGGGAGCTTGACTGGTATCTTCTTGGAGAGGAGAATCATCAGAAGCTGCAGCAGTATGTCAGTGATCTTCTCCATCTGTATAAGAAGTATCCGGCACTTTACGGAGCAGATAATGATTCGTCAGCGTTTGAGTGGATCAATGCCAATGACGGTGACAGAAGCATTTTCAGCTTCATCCGTAAATCTCCGACAGGCCGCAATAATATTCTGGTCGTATGCAACTTCACACCGGTGCACGTCCGGATTACCGTGTAGGCGTACCGAAGAAGAAACAGTACAAACTGGTTCTCAATGAACAGGGACTTCTGGAGAAGGGCAAGATATTTAAGGCTGAGAAACAGAATTGCGACAACCGTGACTTTTCCTTTGCATATCCGCTGGAGCCATATGGGGTCGGTGTATTTACATATTGATAAATTGATGATTGACAAATGCTTTTTGTACAGTATAGTGAAACCATATAAAGGGGAGTAGCTGACACGTCAGTGTTCATGATGTCGTCAATCTCGACAGGTTTCAGCCTGTCCGTATCGTGATGAAACAGCGAGACTTTTATTGCATATTTTATGTGCAGTAAAAGTCTCTTTTTTTTATCATTATTTTGCCCATACTATTCATAAACAGAATGAGAAAGGAAAGATGTCTATGAAAGCTTATTACAACGAGACAGCAGACAATGTCAGAAGAGAATTAAACGGAACCATGGACTTTATGACAGATGAGGAAGTGAAGAAACGGCAGGAGAAATTTGGCCCCAATCAGCTTACGGAGGGAAAGAAAAAAGTGTCTTTCATATCTTTCTGGAACAGTACAAAGATTTTCTGGTGCTGATCCTTATTGTTTCTGCTGTGGTTTCCCTGTTTCTTGGTGAGACGGAAAGCGCAGTTGTAATCCTGATCGTGATCACCATGAATGCGGTTCTGGGAACTGTGCAGACTATCAAGGCAGAAAATTCCCTGGACAGCCTGAAACAGCTGGCATCACCGGAAGCGAAAGCAGTGCGTAATGGGATTGTTGTCCGTATTCCGGGACGTGAACTTACAGTAGGTGATATCGTCCATCTGGAAGCCGGTGATTACATTCCTGCAGACGGCCGCATACTGGAAAGTGCAAGTTTGAAAACGGATGAGAGTGCACTTACAGGAGAAAGCCTTGGGGTAGATAAGATCTGTGATGCACTGGAAGGTGAGCTCCCTCTGGGAGATCGAAGAAATATGGTGTTTTCCGGCAGTTATGTTACTTATGGCCGTGGATCCTTTATAGTAACGGATATTGGAATGAACACAGAAGTGGGAAAGATCGCCAGTCTTTTAAAAAATGCTTCTGAGAAAAAGACTCCGCTTCAGGTCAACCTCGATAACTTTGGAAAAAAAGCTTTCTGTGCTGATCCTTGTATTATGTGCAGCACTTTTTGCCCTGCAGGTGCTGAAAGGCGGAAATGTGGCAGATGCGTTTCTGTTTGCGGTGGCACTGGCTGTAGCTGCGATCCCGGAAGCATTAAGTTCTATTGTGACGATCGTGCTGGCTTTCGGAACCAGAAAAATGGCAGGAGAAGGTGCGATCATCCGAAAGCTCCAGTCAGTGGAAAGTCTGGGAAGTGTGTCAGTGATCTGTTCTGATAAAACGGGAACTCTCACACAGAACAAAATGACCATCGAGCATTATTACGCAGACGGACAGGATGTTCCCGCAGATCAGGTGGATCCTGGCAATCCGCTGCATAAACAGATGCTTTACTTCAGCATTTTGTGCAACGATTCTACAAATATTGAAGGTCAGGAGATCGGTGATCCTACAGAAACAGCCATGATCAATCTGGGCGATCATGTGGGGGTTCCTGCACAGCGGATCCGTGAGGCTTATCCAAGGATCAGCGAAGTTCCTTTTGACAGTGAAAGAAAGCTGATGTCCACATTTCATAAAATGAATGCAGGCAGGTATTTTTCTGGTTTGAGAGAGCAGAGCATTTGCATTCATGAGCATGCGGCAGAGAGAAATATGAATGGTCGCTTAACAGAAGATTATACTATGATCACCAAGGGTGCAGTTGATGTTATGCTGGATCGTGTGGATTATATCCAGAAAGGTGGAAAAACAGTCCCCGTCTCGGCTGAGGATGTGGAAAACATCTGCCGGGTCAATGAGCAGTATTCAAGAGAAGGGCTGCGTGTTCTGGGAATCGGTTATAGAAGTTTTCCCAGGTAAAAAATATCTCTGCAGACGATGAAAAAGGGCTGGTTTTTCTGGGGCTTATCGCAATGATGGACCCGCCTCGCCAGGAGAGTGCAGCTGCTGTTGCTGACTGTAAACGCGCAGGAATCTGCCCTGTGATGATCACAGGAGACCACAAAGTGACAGCAGCAGCTATCGCAAAAAGGATCGGGATCCTGGAGGATATCTCACAGGCCTGCGAGGGTTCGGAGATCGATAAACTCAGTGATGAAGAACTTAATAGTTTTGTGGAAAATATCCGGGTTTACGCGCGTGTGACACCGGAGCACAAGATCAGGATTGTCCGTGCATGGCAGGAACGGGGAAATATTGTGGCAATGACCGGAGATGGTGTCAATGATGCACCTGCTCTTAAGCAGGCGGATGTAGGTGTTGCCATGGGAATTACAGGAACGGAAGTTGCAAAGGATGCAGCATCCATGGTCCTGACGGATGACAATTTTGCCACGATCATTAAGGCTGTGGAGAGTGGCCGGAATATTTATGAAAATATCAAAAAGGCGATACAGTTTCTTCTTTCGGGAAATTTTGCTGCAATTCTGGTAGTGATCGCAGCTTCGCTGGCCGGATTGCCGGTTCCTTTTGCACCGGTACATCTGTTGTTCATCAATCTTCTTACAGATAGTCTGCCGGCAATTGCACTGGGGCTGGAACCTTACAGACATGATGTGATGGATGAGAATCCGAGGCCAATGAACGAATCCATTCTTACAAAAAAATTTCTGCAGCGGATCGCCGTGGATGGTGTTGTGATCGGTGCAGCGGTTTTGGCAGCATTTCTCATTGGCTACAGAGATGGAAATGCAGTGTTGGCAAGCACGATGGCGTTTGCGGTGCTGTGCCTTGCAAGGCTTGCACATGGGTATAGTTGCAAGTCAGATAAAGGGTGATATTTACCGGAAAGTTTTTTAATAATCGATATATGCAGGGGGCTTTTCTTGCCGGTTTTGTTCTGCTGACGCTGGTTGTTACGGTTCCGGTGATGAGAGGATTTTTTGCGGTACAGACACTTAACGCAGGGGAACTTGGAATCGTTTATGGGCTGGCTGTGGGAAGTATGCTGGTGATACAGGGATTGAAGAGTCTGATAAAAAGGTGATTTGGTAAAATAATACCGGGAGCAGAGAAACTTGAAATTTGTAGATTCAGGTCTCTCTGTTTCCCGGTATTTTCAGTGAAAATTGTTTATTTTATGTAAGATTATACAATGAGTATGGGGACGATCATGGCTGTAAAGCTACGCTGCATATTGAATGTGTAATATAATTTTTGCCTGGTTGATTATTCTTCGCTGCCATAGTCGCCGGTGTCGTCGTAGCTGTTGTCATCATAGGAACCGTCATCATATGATCCATCATCATAGGAACTGTCGTCATATGAACTGTCATCATATGATCCGTCATCAGAACCATCGTCGGAACTGTCGTCTGAGGAATCATCCGTGTTGCCGGAATTGCTGTCAGCAGAGTTAAAATCTTCGGAATTGACGTCAATTCCCTTATCTGCGTAATACTGTTCGGCGGTAATGGAGTCAGTATCTTCCACGATATTTCCTGATGAATCCACCATATTCAGGTCTGTATCAATGGTTACGTCCAGAAGATTGGTTCCTGTGGAAGGTGTGACATTCATGGACATGATCTCATTGAACTTCTTTTTCAGATTGTCCAGTGTGAATACACCATCCCCAATGTATTTCTGTACACCGTTCTGGGAAGCAAGTTCTTCTGTGTAATCAGAGAGCATATAAGGGCCGAATTCGCCGGCATCACTGTTATAGTGCATTACCAGAGGTTCTACAGTTGGTGTAAGGATCTGGATGGATGTTTTTCCATTTTCTACTGTTTTCTGAATGGTAAATTTCGCCATTCCACCAAGAAGTTCTTCCAGTTTCTGCTGTGTGGATACGAAGTTTCCAAGAGAATAGAAGACAACAGTTTCGTTTCCTTTACCATCGGAAATACGGCCATATGGCTGGAGTACGTGAGGATGTCCGCCGATAATGACGTTTACACCCTGCTCCATAAGATATGCAGCCCATTGCTTTTCATATTCATTTGGCATAGTTTCATCTTCAGTGCCCCAGTGTGCAACAAAGATAATGCAGTCTGCCTGCTGTTTGGCTTTCTGGATCATAGTAGTGATCTTTTCCTTGCGGATCATATCGATCATGTAATCCTTTCCTTCAATACCGCCTACGTTTGTGCCGTAGGTGTAATCCAGAAATGCGATCTTAATGCCGTTTACTTCGCGGATCTTGACAGTGTCTGCATCTTCCTGTGAATCATGAATTCCAAGAAGTGTGACATCCGGGTATTTTGTTTTCCAGAAATTTAAAGTGTCTGTAAGGAAGCCTTCTCCAAAGTCGTCAATGTGATTGTTGGCAGATTCAACTACGTTAAATCCTGCTTTTACGATGGCATCGCCAACTTCAGTTGGTGTTGCAAAAGACGGATAGGAGCTTACGCTGTCGTGGTCTGTTGTGAATACGGTTTCCTGGTCGATCATCCTGATGTCTGCATCCTTGATGGCGTCTGTGATGTGGGTGTAGATCTTATCGTAATTCCAGTTGCCGTCCTCAGATGCTCCTGCATCAATCAGGCTTTGATGATAAAGGTTGTCGCCCACTGCAATAACAGATGCAGTTGTGACATCGCTGGTAGTGGCGGTTGTTTCCGGCTTTTCTTTAGCTGCTGCTGTTTTTTTCTGGGCATCTATGGCTGGTTTGCGGATCATCCGGTAGTCCAGCTGGTTGAATAAAATAACCAGAACAGCCAGGACAATAACAGAAGCCAGAAGACTTGCCCGGGCATTGCTGCGTTCACGGAAGTTCAGCGGGATATTCTCTTTAAAATTTCGCTTGACAGTCTTCCTGTTTTCACGCTCCTCCCGGAAATTCTGAAGCCCTTCCGTAAGATTCTCCTTTTTAAAAGGATTGTTGAAGTTCAGTGGAAATTTCATTTATGATTTACCTTAACTTTCTTTAAAATATGGATTTTTTGCTGTGAGGTTTATTATAGCAGATTTTTCAGGGGGTGGGAAGAGGGGCGGGTTTTGTAAAAGTTCATTTACAGGGTTTTTATAATGAATGAATATGGTATAATTTACATATCAGTAGGAGATGAATGAGCAATAGTACAATAATTTATGATGCACAGGAAATACACCGTGCAGTGACAGCGGTGAATTGGCGACAGGAACTGTATAAAGAATGTAATCTGTAAAAAATGTGACAGATATACAATAAATTACTTACAGAGGAGTATGAATATGGGCATTTACAGACGAAAAGCACAATATCATGAAACTGATCAGATGGGAATTATCCATCATTCCAATTATATTAAATGGATGGAGGAAGCCCGGATTGCGTTTATGGGAGAGATGGGATTTGGCTATGGTGAGGTTGAGAAACGGGGAATCGTTTCTCCTGTAGCCGGGGTTTCAGTTTCTTATAAAAAGCCGGTTCTGTTTGATGATGAAGTGGAGATCACAGTTTCTGTGAAAAAGTACAATGGTGCAGTTCTGGAGCTGGAGTATGAATTTTATAATGCAACGAGAAATGAGAGCTGTACGGCAGCCTCCTCGAAGCATTGCTTTACAAAAGACGGAAAACTGGTATCACTGAAGAGGGAAATCCCTGAACTGGATGAACTGTTCAGGAAGAGTCTGAAAGGAGAGAATGTCTGATGGAAGTAGTAGAAATGCTTGATAATCTGAAAGAAAAGCCAGGAGAGATCCGGCACTTCGTGAAGAACTGCTGGCAACACGTGAGGAGAAAGAACCTCTGGCAGCTTTCTGCAAAAAGTGCCGGGAGCTGGGCGTTCCGGTTTATGAGATGGATCTTATTGCAGCAGGCGAGGAATTTTACGCAGCTATGAAACGAAGTACAAACGGCGGCGGGGAGAATTCACCGATGCTTGAAGGTGAAGATGATTTTTATGAATTGTTTTTTGCAGGGCTGTGATGTTTATCCCTGTCTGAAAATATTTACTACACAAAATGTAAGGAGTATTTTCAGACAGGGATTTTTATTTACTCAATCATATCAATATACTTCTCCAGCACCGGAAACTGCACCCCTCCGATCTTCAGCACTCTGCGGTGAAAGTCTTTCATATCGAAATCCTGTCCAAGTCGTTTTTGTTCGGCAGTGCGCAGATCCAGAAGACTTAAATATCCCCAGTAATATTTCAAATAATTTCCAGGAGTTTCCAGAATGTACTGGTAAATTTCCGAGATAACCGTACTGTCCTCAATACCAAAAGCCTTCAGAAAACTGGCAGACTCAGCCTGGCTCCATCCATTATAATGGATCTCAATATCCAGAAGAGAGTACATACAAAGGTTAATGCTGCGGTTCAGCCATGCAAGACGTGCAAGATCAAAAGCAGAAGAATCCAGGATATAATCAGCTGCATATTCATAGGCAAAAGGCTCCACATAAGTAGCCCATCCTTCCGCAAACCCGGAAGTATCCAGAAGATTTCGGATTCCAGACGGATTCTGGCGTTCAAAACTAACTGTCTGATAAAGATGACCCGGGAATCCCTCATGAGCCAGTGTGGTAAAAAGCTCCAGCCCCTGATAATTGGCGGCCGGATTTATGTAAATCACATTAGGCGTGCCTGTATCAATAGGAGGAGTAAGATAAAAAGCAGGACTCAGATAATCTTTCATGGAGTCATGCACAGTTTTAAGTTCAAAAGAAACATTCTCCAGTGGAGGAAAATCTGAGCTGATTTTTTCTGCAGGGAAGAAAGTATCTGAGCTGGTCTCATTTCTGTAAAAGAAATTCCTTTATTAAGTGTGGTAAGAAGTTCCGGATTCTGGCGAAGCATATTTCCAACAATACCAATTTCACTGGAAAGCTGTTTGGAAAGCCGTTTTTCGATCTCTTTCACAGGAACATAAGTACCGGTCTGGCTTTGCAGAAGATAAAGATAGTACGATTTACCACCTTTAAAATACGCCAGGCCGCGAGGATTTTTTCCAGTGCCCCGCAGAGCTTCCAGACCTGTCATAAGCTCCTGATAGGCAGGAATCACTTCCGTTTTCATAAGATTCTGATGAGTAAGAATCAGAGTCTGCTGTTCTGGACCGGAAAGTTTTCCGTAGTCTGAAATTTTTTTGCGGAAAATATCCAGCATATAGTTTTCATCCGGATTCCGGATAAAAGCACTGCACTGTGCAAGAATCCGGTCCAGCGTGGCATCACTCATAAAGAAACCGGCCTCAGATTTCTTCTGCTCAAATTTTATAATACTTTGAAAATACGGACGTATGGTGGTCAGAAGATTCAGGTAATCAGAGATATCCCGATCCTCATAAAAAGCATATTCAGCCAGAAGAACCGGTAGCTGTGCCTGGATTCCTAGGCTTGGTCCAAGAGGCTCCTGGAGAAGGTAATTATCGCCAAGAGATTTTTCTGTGTGATAATAGAGAAGCATGGAATCGAGAGTCATCTGATTTTCCGTGGAAAGATGACTGTAGCGGAATGCTTTCAGCTTATCCTCGTACTGCTGACAGACCTTGTAGGTGTTTTGCATATCTGTGGGAACCGTGCCAAGAGAAGCTGCTTTTCGCCGGATTCCCTGCTTTTCCGGATGAGCCAGGGAATAATGAAGAGTAAGAGAACTGCCGGAAACTTCGTTTCGGAAAACCTCCCGGGTAAAAGCCTCGAATTTTCCGTTTTCTGTAATTCCATGAGCAGAAAAATATCCGGCAGCTATGCCGATAATAAAAGTAAAAATAAGACCGCAGGCAATAAAAAAAAGAAGATTTTTTCTTCAGGATCTTAAAAGACATAGAAAGTCCTTCCTGCATTTGGCTTTGTACTATCATATTGGAAAAATACGGAATCTATGATATTATGTGAACGGAAATAAAGAGGAGCCGATGCAGCCGGAATCGCATATGCCCATGTTTACAGCACATATTTTTGGGGAATATGTATTGCTTTCGGTTAGTTATACAGAATAGTAACACGAAATGATCAGAAGCATCGGAGCAAGACAAGAATGTATGTAATATAAATGGAGAAAAAGTATGAGCGATATCTATGATCTTGCAATTCTGGGCGGGGGTCCTGCAGGGATCACAGCGGCGATCTATGCGTCCCGTGCCAGATTAAATACAATATGGATCGATAAAAATTTTGCACCGGGTGGTCAGATCACGGCTACTTATGAAGTAGATAATTACCCCGGAATGCCGGGAATCTCAGGGATGGATCTGGGCGAGGCCTTTGGGGAACATGCCCGTAAACTGGGATTGGAGCCGAAGCGTGAGAAGATCCTTTCCCTGGAAAATATTTCAGGAGATATCAAGACGATACACACAAAAAAGAACGAATATCAGGCCAGAACCATTATCCTTGCATTTGGCGCAGAGCACCGGAAACTGGACATTCCGGGAGAAGATGACCTGGGAGGACTTGGAGTTTCCTATTGTGCAACCTGTGACGGAGCTTTTTATAAAGACAGAACAGCCGTGGTAGTTGGAGGCGGAAATGCGGCAGCAGAGGATGCGGTATTTCTTTCCGGCCTTTGCAAAAAAGTGTATCTTGTTCACCGCCGGGACGAACTTCGTGCAGACAAGGCCATCCAGGAGAAGGTTTTTGACTGTGAAAATATTGAAATGGTATGGGAAAGTATTCCTCTGGAAATCCTGGGGCAGGACGAAGTAACAGGCATTAAGATCCAAAATGTAAAAACAGGGGAAGAACGCGAACTGGATACAGACGGCGTTTTTATTGCAGTGGGAATTGTTCCGAATACGACACCTGTGAAAGATCAGCTGGAGCTTGATGAGAACGGATATATCTGTGCAGGAGAGGAAGGAATCACCAGCGCAGCAGGCGTTTTTTGCAGCGGGGGATATCCGCACCAAGGCACTCAGACAGGTGGTAACTGCTGTTTCAGACGGAGCCAACACAGTGGCTTCCGTACAGAAATATCTCTGGAGGAAAGACAATGGCAACCATTAAAGAAATCGCGCAGAGAGCAGGCGTAAGTACAACGACTGTCTCCAACGTCATACATGGAAAACCAAAAAGTATCTCCTGCCAACATTCAGAAAATCGAGAATCTCATCCGTGAAATGGGATATGTCCAGAAAATGGGACTGAGAGTACTGAATAAGGAGAAATCTCAGTTAATCGCAGTTGTGATCAACTATCATAAAGACTTCAAGGATTCCATCATCGGAGATCCTTTTATGGAAAAATTATCGGTTTTATTGAGAAATATGTGCAGGAGCTGGGTTATTATCTGATGCTTTATTCAGCAAAAGATACGGACAAGATATTCCAGATGGTTATGGGCTGGGATGTGGACGGAGTCATTGCTATTTCCTTCAGTAAAAGCAATTGTGAAAAAATCTATCAGCTGATCAACAAGCCGATTGTTTCCATTGATGCTTACGGAGAACTGGATGCCGGTCAGGAGAGTCATGTCCTGAATATCGGACTGGATGATGAGAGTGGTGGATACCTTATGACAAAATATCTTTTGGAATGTGGCTATGAACATATCCAGGTCTGTGCAGGACGTGACAGTGGTGTTGACCATCTCCGTTATATGGGAGCGCAGAAAGCAGCAAAGGAATTCGTAGAAAAGAAGCAGAAGGTACAGTTTACTGCCCTGGGTATGAATTACGCGAAGCGAAAAGAAAGCTACGCATGGCTGCTTCAGCGGAAAAACCGAAGACTGCATTGTTCTTCCTTTCAGATCTCTATGCTCTGGAAGCAATCAGTTTTTTCAGCAGCAGAGGAGTGAAGATTCCGGAGGAGATCGGAATTGCAGGATATGATAACATCAGTTATGCAGAGTTTTCTGTGCCACGACTTACTACAGTCAGTCAGAATGTGGAGCAGAAAGCATCTCTCGCTGTAGAAATCCTGATGGAGAGAATCAATGGTGAGGATAAAGAGCGGGAAAATGAGATCAGGCTTCCGGTTACAGTGATTTCAAGAAAGTCAGTGCAGCGTCAGGATGAGAAAAAATAGAAAATAAAGTGTTACTGCAGAGATGCAAACTACAGCAGGAAAGGATTTTCAATACGGAAAATCTGAGATATAACGATGTTAAAGCCGAAATATACGGAACTGTCACCATATGGCAGCCAGAATATTTCGGCTTTTTTGCAGGATATATTTATGTAAATTTTGCACAAAACCATAATTTTAAACTTTTCACAATGAATGGTTATGCACATAATCAACAGGGAAACAGTATAGAAGGAGTGAATACCAGATGAAACAGATTCTGATCGCCACACATGGAAAGATGGCCTCCGGTATCTGTTATACAGCAGAGTTGATCGTGGGAAAAATGGCTGAAATCACAACTATCGATGCTTATGTAACACCGGAAGATAATGTGGAGAAAAAGTTTGAGGAATATTTCGCAAATCACGAAAATGACAGGATTTTCGTTTTCACAGACCTGATGGGCGGAAGCGTTAATCAGAAGCTTCTGGGATATAGCCAGAAGGAGAGTGTTACACTTATCACAGGAACCAACCTTCCTGTTCTGATGCAGGTAATGATGGCTGACGATGATGTGACAGAGGAAGAAATCCAGGAATTTATAGATGATGCCAGAGAAGAGCTTCAGATGGTAAACCTTGACGGCGGAAAGAAAGCTGCATCTAAAGACAGCATTGCAGAAAATAATGCACCGATTGCAGAAAACGCCGCACAGGAGAGTGCAAAGAAATCTGCTCCAGCTCCACAGTCCTACGACAATTCCACAGCAAAGATCACCGCACTTCGTGTAGATGACCGTCTGATCCACGGTCAGGTTGCCATGACCTGGACCAAGCAGCTGGCAGTACAGGGAATCGTGGTAGCTAACGATGAGGTGGCTAACGATAACACCCAGAAGATGGCACTGAAAATGGCAGTACCGGGAGGGATCAAATCCCTGATCAAACCGGTGGACGAAGCCATTCGTATCTTAAACAATCCGAAGGCATCCAAAATGCGGATTCTGGTTCTTACAAGAACTGTAAAAGATGCCCTGAAAATAAGACAGAATGTTGGCGAGATAGGATTTCTTAACGTAGGAAATACGGGACGTTTTGATGGAATCGATGTTTCCGAGAAGCTTGTCCTTACACCAACTATCATGCTGACAGACGCAGAGCAGCAGGCATTAAAAGAGCTGGTAGCACTTGATCCGAAGGCATGTATGCAGCAGGTTCCGAATGACGAGCAGAAGCTTGTGAAGGATGTGCTGGATAAAATTAAACTGACACATATAAACTGTGGAATGTGAATGTCCACAGAATGAATAAAAACGTAACCAAAAAAGGAGGAAAGGAAAAAAATGTTAAAACGC
>ENA-OUNH01000099-OUNH01000099.1-human-gut-metagenome-genome-assembly--contig:-NODE-99-length-31551-cov-2.758656_pt1 | contig 31551 bp, 34 predicted proteins | sample MGYA00242806_ERZ504814 | MGnify/ENA primary metagenome ERZ504814 (study PRJEB26092, sample SAMD00036389) | human gut metagenome | host: Homo sapiens | study: EMG produced TPA metagenomics assembly of...
AGAGGTATATTCAAGACAGGCCTAACCGTTTTATCGCTCATGTGCAGATCGGGGATCAGCTGGAAACGGTCCATGTGAAGAATACAGGCAGATGCCGGGAACTTCTTGTTCCGGAAGCAGAAGTGATCCTGGAAAAGAGTGATAATCCTGCCAGGAAAACGAAATACGATCTGATCAGTGTGAACAAGGAGGGCCGCTGGATCAATATGGATTCCCAGGCCCCAAATAAAGCAGCAGAAGAGTGGGTGGCGGCCGGAAATCTTTTTCCGGAGAAAGTGACTGTCAGGAGAGAAAAGACATACGGAAATTCCCGTTTTGACCTGTATGTGGAATCCGGGAAGCGAAAGGCTTTTATCGAGGTAAAAGGCGTCACCCTGGAAGAAAATAATAATCGTGACGCTTTCCGGACGCACCTACAGAACGGGGGATCAAGCATCTCTGTGAGCTGATGCATGCAGCAGCTGACGGCTATGAGGCGTATCTTCTTCTGGTGATCCAGATGAAGGGTGTAAGGTATTTTGAACCAAATCGGGAGACACATCCGGAATTTGGAGAAACACTTAAGGCGGCAGCAGATGCCGGTGTTCACATCCTGGCCTATGACTGTGTTGTCACGGAAGATTCCATGAAGATCTGTGATCCGATACCGGTAAGATTATAGAAAGGAAATGATATGCCTGAAAACATTGCAGAACCCCTTCTGAAATGGTACGATAAAACAAAAGGATCCTGCCCTGGAGAGATAAAGACAATGCCTATTATACCTGGGTATCTGAGATCATGCTCCAGCAGACCCGAGTGGAAGCTGTGAAACCTTATTTTCAGCGCTTTATCCAGGAACTTCCGGATGTAGCAGCCCTTGCGGCGGCACCGGAAGAGAGGATCATCAAGCTGTGGGAAGGCCTTGGCTATTACAGCCGTGTCCGCAACATGCAGAAAGCGGCTGTTCAGGTCATGGAAGAATATGGAGGCAGGATCCCTGAGGATTTTGAGACACTTCTCTCGTTAAAAGGAATAGGAAGATATACGGCAGGTGCCATTGCGTCCATTGCCTACGGAAAGAAAGTCCCTGCAGTAGATGGAAATGTGTTGCGGGTATACGCAAGACTCACCGAAAACCGTGGAGATATCATGAAACAGTCTGTACGGAAATCGGTGGAAAATGATCTTACAGAGCAGATGTCTGAGGACAGACCAGGGGATTTCAACCAGGCTATGATGGAGCTGGGAGCTGTAGTCTGTGTTCCAAACGGAGCAGCAAAGTGCGAAGAATGCCCGTTGGGGCATTTTTGCCTTGCCAGAAAGCATGGAACTGTAGAAGAACTTCCCGTAAAAGCACCGAAGAAAGCCCGCACCATAGAACAGCGAACGGTCCTTGTGATCCAGGACGGAGCAGGCACAGCGATCCGTAAACGTCCGGATACAGGACTTCTGGCAGGCCTTTATGAGCTTCCAAATGTGGAAGGACATCTGACGGAGAAGGCGGCACTTGCCCGGGTAAAAGCCATGGGGCTGGAACCACTGCGGATCGAAGCACTGCCGGATGCGAAGCACATTTTTTCCCATATTGAATGGAGGATGTGTGCTTATCGTATCGCTGTATCCTCTCTGGAAGAAGCACCGCAGGGGGAGTTCCTGTTTGTGGATAAGAGAGAATCCGATAAAAAATATGCAATACCATCTGCGTTTCGCGCATACACCAGATATATGAAGGAGGAAAACACATGAAACTTTTGAGCGTAGCAATTCCATGCTATAATTCAGAGGCTTATATGTCAAAATGCATCAATTCCCTGCTGATCGGAGGAGAGGAAGTAGAGATCATCATTGTAGATGATGGCTCCAGTGACCGTACTGCCGAGATCGCAGATGATTATGCCGAGAAATATCCAACTATCGTAAAAGCCATACATCAGGAAAATGGCGGCCATGGACAGGCAGTCAACACAGGGATCAAAAACGCAACAGGACTTTATTTCAAGGTTGTGGACAGTGATGACTGGGTAAATCAGGATGCCTACTATGAGGTCCTGAAAACACTTTATGAACTGATACGTGGGGCTGAGACCGTGGATCTTCTCATCAGTAATTTCGTTTATGAGAAGCAGGGAGCTACCCGCAAAAAGGTCATGCAGTACAGACACTGTTTTCCGACAAACCAGATTTTCGGATGGGATGAGGTACGCCACATGAAAAAAGGCCAGTATCTCCTTATGCATTCCATGATATACCGTACAAAACTTCTCCATGACTGTGGAATGGAGCTTCCGAAGCATACGTTCTACGTAGATAACCTGTTTGCGTTTGAGCCGCTTCCCTATGTAAAAAATCTCTATTATCTGGATGTAAATTTCTATCGATATTTTATTGGAAGAGATGATCAGTCTGTCAATGAGAAAGTGATGATCAAGCGTATCGATCAGCAGATCCGTGTAAACAAACTGATGGTGGACGCCTATCTGAAGGCTAATGTGAGCAACCGCAGACTTCGTGCTTATATGTTCAGCTATCTGGATATCATCACAACCGTTTCTTCGATCATGCTGGTAAGAGCTGCAACGCAGGAATGCCTGGATAAAAAACAGGAGCTGCAGGATTACATCAAAGATCAGAATATGGGACTGTACCGGAAGCTTCGGAGAAGTCTCTTCGGAAGGGTGTCCAATCTTCCCGGAAGAGGTGGAAGAAAGATGTTTGTGGCAGCCTATAAGATCTGTCAGAAGTTTTATGGATTTAATTAAAAAAAGCCCCCAACGGGGCTTTTTTTATAAATTCTGTTCCGGCTTCTTCTTGCGCATATTAGATAGGGAGCGCTGTTCCTCGTAATCCTCCACTCTCTGTGGATAGAACAGGAGATGTCCGAACAGTGCCAGTGTGGTACCAAGACATACATCGATCACGGAGTGCTGCTTGATAAACATGGTGGACAGGATGATCAGAACAGAAAGGATCAGAGCTCCTCGCTGAAGCCATTTCCTGTCTTTTAGTGCCTGGCAGTGATGAATGGCAAAATAAACAGCCAGGGAATTAAATACATGGATACTTGGCAGGATATTGGTGGGAGTATCTGTCCGATAGATCTCAGCCACCAGTCGTGTAAAGATGTTGCTTCTGGGGAATACCGCAGGGCGGAGATACTGAACGTTCGGATAGATGTAGGAAACAACAAGGAAAACCGTCATTCCCATCATCAGGTTGAAGATCAGCTGGAAATATTCCTTTTTATTCTTATTGCGAAACAGGAAATACACAACCGTCATTACCACATATGGAAACCATAAAAGGTACGGAATAATAAAAATCTCGCAGAACGGGATCATATCATCAAAAACAGTATGTACAACATGGTAGGCTCGTACAGGCCGCTGCTCCAGATATCCAAACAGGATAAGATAGGCAACGAAATAGATCGCTATGATAAAACCGTGCCTGTATTTTTTTATTTTACTCAACATTTTGCCGCTCCTTTTCTTGAGGTATGGCTGATGTCAGCCTTAAGCTTCTTTTTTGTTAAGTATCTACCTGCTACTATAACACAGGCATTATGATTTTTAAAGGTTCTTTCAATGGTCACAGAAAATTCACGCTGGATTCCGCCGGATTCTCCGTCTTTATGCACAGGAAGGGAATGGGCACTTGTAATATGTACGTTCCTGCACTGTAAAATATGTACACCGCGAATGCGGGTATGTTTTCCCCAGAGAGCGCTCGGCAGGCAGAACAGCATTTTCAGCTTGGAGATTCCTTCAATAACGATCACATCCAGTAAACCATCCTCCGGACTGGCGGCTGGACAGAATTTAAAGCCTCCGCCTTCATATTTCTGGTTCATTACAGCCGCAAACCAAGTCCTGCTGAAGGTTTGTGGTTTGTTTCCGTCAAGTGTTATCGTGACCGGGGACGGAGTAAGGAAGAGAAATTGCTTCAGTGCCACCATAAGGTAGATGAGTTTACCCATATGGAGACGGTTGAGAAATTTTTTGCCAGGTGTGATCAGGACTTCCTGACAGATTGCCGCATCGTAGCCCATTCCTGCACTGATGCCGAAACGGTAGGAATGGCTGCCAAGGTGGAGAACAGGAACATCCATGAAAATGGTCCGTCTGTTCTCAAGAATAGAGCGAAGCGCTTCAAAAGGATCAAAGGGCAGGCCCATACTGCGGCAGAAATCGTTGCCGGACCCGACCGGGATAAATCCGAAAACAACCGAAGACAGATCAATGATCCCGGTAAGTACTTCATAAATAGTGCCGTCACCGCCTACTGTTACCAGAGTTACCGGATCCTCCGGTGTTCCGGCGGCACTGATCCTTCGTGCCAGTACTGTGGCGTGTCCCACATATTCTGTGAGAAAATACTGATATGAGATCCCCTGACTTTCCATGATGCTGCGAAGCCGGTTCCAGACATTACGTCCCTCACCGGATCTTGAATTGGGATTCACAATAAAAGAATACATAATAAAAAACCTCCAAACAACTCTCTGCTTTATCATAACATTGACGTTCGGCTTTTACAAATTAAAATTTCTTAAGGATTTCTATATTTTACATAAACTTAACCTTTTTCTATGTTGGATTTTACGAATGCACTTTATACTTGCACGTATCAGATGAAAAATGAAGCTGGAGGAAAATTATGATATATCTTGTGGAAGATGATGAAAGTATTCGTGAACTTGTTGTATATACATTAAACAGTCAGGGTCTGGAGGCACAGGGTTTTGAACGGCCATCACTTTTCTGGAAAGCGCTGGAAAAAGAACAGCCTTCACTGGTGCTTCTGGACATTATGCTTCCGGAGGAAGACGGACTGTCTATTTTAAAAAAATCCGTATCCGTCCGGATGTGCGGAAACTTCCGGTGATCATGCTTACTGCAAAAGGCAGTGAGTTTGATACCGTGGTAGGTCTGGACAGCGGTGCAGATGATTACATTCCGAAGCCGTTCCGCATGATGGAACTGATCTCCAGGGTACGTGCCCTTCTTCGGAGATCAGAGGACAATGGCGCAGAGGAGTATCGTATGGAAAATCTTTATGTATGTCCGGGAAGACATGAGGTAACTGTTGATCAGGAGCCTGTGAATCTGACACTGAAAGAATACGAGATGCTTTGTCTCCTTCTGAAAAACAGTGGTACGGTTCTTTCCAGAACACAGCTTTTAAATCAGATCTGGGGATATGAATTCGACGGGGAGAGCAGAACCGTAGATGTACATATCCGTACCCTTCGCCAGAAGCTTGGCTCGGCAGGAGATCTGGTGGAAACAGTTCGTGGAGTGGGCTATAAGATCAGCGGAAAATGTGCATGAACAGCTGCTGAGAGTAATATGAAAGTAAAGAGCATTTCGACGGAAAAAGGCTTCGGCCCTTTTCTGGACGAAGTTGCTTTTTTCATGCTATAATAGTTGAACCCCGGAGCTCTGAAAAACAGGCTCCAAAGAGTAAGAGGTGAAAGAAAAAAATATGAAATCATTAGTTATCGCGGAGAAGCCATCCGTTGCCAGAGACATTGCCAGAGTCCTCCACTGCAGTCAGAAGGGGAACGGAACCCTGGAAGGAAAAGCCTATGTAGTGACCTGGGCCCTGGGACATCTGGTAACACTGGCTGATCCGGAAGAATACGATAAAAAATATACCAAATGGGAGCTTTCCACGCTTCCCATGATGCCGGAGAAAATGAAACTGGTGGTGATACGCCAGACCTCCAAGCAGTACAATGCGGTGAAAACCCAGCTTTACAGGAAGGATATCGGGGAGATCATCATTGCCACAGATGCCGGACGTGAGGGAGAACTGGTAGCAAGATGGATCCTTGCAAAGGCAGACTGCCATAAACCTATCAAGCGTCTGTGGATCTCATCCGTAACGGACAAAGCAATCCGTGACGGCTTTGCCCACCTTAAAAGCGGCCATGATTATGATGATCTTTACCGTGCGGCACAGGCCAGGGCGGAGGCGGACTGGCTGGTGGGAATGAACGGGACCAGAGCGCTGACCTGTAAATATAATGCCCAGCTTTCCTGCGGACGTGTGCAGACCCCACCTTGCCATGATCGCAAGAAGAGAGCAGGAGATCCGGGAATTTAAGCCGGAGGATTATTACGGGATCACTCTGCAGGCGGGAAATGTACGCTGGACCTGGCGTGACGGAAAAAGCGGAAGCCTCCGCACCTTTAAGAAGGAGCGTGCCCAGGAGATCCAGACAAAGGCAGGAAAAGCAGCCTTACCATAACAAAGGTTTCCAGAAAGCCGAAGAAGACCTATGCGCCGGGGCTTTATGACCTGACCACTCTTCAGAGAGAAGCAAATCAGAAATACGGCTTTTCTGCAAAGGAAACTCTGAATATCATGCAGAGGCTCTACGAGAACCACAAAGTCCTTACCTACCCAAGAACGGATTCCAGATATATAGGAAAAGATGTAGTTCCTACCATTAAAGAGCGTCTTCAGGCATGTGGGACAGGTCCTTATCGAAAACTTGCCGGTGCGCTGGTCAATAAACCGATCCAGACCAGTGCTGGCTTTGTGGATGACAAAAAAGTCAGTGACCATCATGCTATCATTCCTACAGAACAGTTTGTACAGCTGGATCATATGACCAACGAGGAACGGAAGATTTACGATATGGTAGTACGCCGTTTCCTGAGCGTGCTGTATCCGCCGGCTGTATATGAGCTGGTAAGCATGGAAGGAACTGCAGCAGGAGAAACCTTCGCTGCAAGCGGACGTATTGTAAAAAGTGCCGGATGGAGAGGAGTCTATGAAGGAGGCTGGCAGGATGAGGAAGAAGAGGATTCATCGGATAAGCTGAAAGACCAGCAGCTTCCGGAGCTTACGGAAGGCCAGAAACTTACCGTGGAATCCGCATCCCTTACAAACGGAAAAACAAAACCACCGGCCAGATTTACAGAGGCCACACTTCTTGGTGCCATGGAAAATCCGGTTCATTTTATGGAAAGCTACGACAAAAAAGCGGCAAAAACCCTTGGTGAGACCGGTGGACTTGGAACGGTAGCCACAAGAGCGGACATCATCGAGAAGCTTTTCAACAGCTTTATGATGGAAAAAAAGAGGTAATGAGATCTACATTACCTCCAAAGGCGAAACAGCTTCTGGAGCTGGTTCCGGAAGAACTGAAAAAGCCGGAGCTTACCGCAGACTGGGAGATGAAGCTCAGTGATATTGCAAACGGAAAGCTCCGTCAGGATAAATTCCTCACAGGGATCCGTAAATATGCCTGTGAGATCGTAGATGAGATCAAAGGCGGACAGGGAACCTTCCGCCATGACAATATGACAAACAAGAAGTGCCCTAACTGCGGCAAACATCTCCTGGCAGTCAACGGAAAGAATGCCAAAATGCTGGTGTGCGAGGACCGGGAATGCGGATACAGAGAGACAGTATCCCAGGGACCACCAAATGCGCGCTGTCCGAAATGCCATAAGCGTATGGAGATGCTTCTGAAGGGAAAAGAAGAGACCTTTGTATGTCAGTGCGGCTATAAAGAAAAGCTTTCATCCTTCCAGGCAAGACGAGCCAAAGAGGGTGCAGGTGTGAATAAGCGTGATGTGCAGCGTTATCTTAAGAAACAGCAGAAAGAGGCCAATGAGCCGGTGAACAATGCATTTGCACAGGCGTTGTCAGGAATTAAACTGGATTAAATAAATTGCCTGTCCATATATCCGGGGTTCGGATGAGCGGAGGACCGGATTCAGATACGTCGGTCGGAGAAATGCGTCTGGCAGAACAGGACAGCAGAAAGAGAGGAAAACGATTTGGGATTACAGGATGACAGAATGTCAGGAAATATTCAGGATATCGCAAGACTGATCACAAGACTTCTTCTTAAGGGAGATATGCCGCAGTATACACTTCCTGCAGCAGAGGCAGATTATACAGAGGCAGACCAGCTTTTTAAGAAGGTTATCGGACTTGCTGATGAGGGTGACATCAACGGAGCGGAAAATGAGCTTCTTATGAACATGGAGGAAGATGATCCGGATTATCTGGAGCTTGCCCTTACCTTTTATCTGCATCTCAATGATATGGACGTAGATTACTTGGATGATCACGATTATTCCAGGGAGGAGATCCTGGACGGTTGAAAAGCCTGGCTGAGGACTGGGGAGTTACAGGACTGGAGGCACTTGTCTGATGCAGCGGGAGGTTACACTGGAGGAAATTTCCGACGGTCGTTTATACGAGGCAAATGACATGGTAAAGGCAGACTGTCAGGACTGTAAGGGCTGTTTTGACTGCTGTACGGGAATGGGAGATTCTGTTGTACTGGATCCGCTGGATGTATGGCGGTTAAGTCAGGGACTTCACTTAAGTGTGGACCAGCTGCTTGCCGGAAAAATAGAGCTTGGCGTCACAGACGGAAATATTCTGCCGCATCTTAGGATGACAGGGGCAGAGGAACGATGCGTATTTCTGAATGGCAACGGAAGATGCTCCATCCACAGTTTCCGTCCGGGCTTCTGCCGTTTGTTCCCGCTGGGAAGATACTATGAGGACGGGAGTTTTAAATACATCCTTCAGATCCACGAGTGCAAAAAGACCAGCCGCAGTAAGATCAAGGTCCGGAAATGGGTAGATACTCCGGATTTTCGAAATTACGAAAAATTTGTCTGTGACTGGCATTATTTTCTTCTGGATGTCCAGTCGGTTCTCTATGAGAGCGAGGACAGTGATCTGATCCGAAACCTGAACATGTATGTGGTGAACCAGTTTTACAGGAAGCCTTATGATGAGAAGCGGGATTTTTATGAGCAGTTTTATGAGAGACTTGCGGCGGGAAAAGAACTCCTGAGCCTTGGAGTGTGAAACAGACCAGGCAGCGAGGTGTCTGAGCTTACCTGCCTGAAAGTCTCTCGCGCGGAGGAAAGAAAGGATTTTTTGATATATGAACTTAAATCAGCTCACATATTTTGTGACTCTTGCCCAGATCGAAAATTATACCAGAGCAGCCAAGAGGCTGGATATTACGCAGCCAAGTCTGAGTCATGCGATTTCCAACCTTGAAAAGGAGCTTAAGGTTCCCCTTTTTGAGCGTCACGGAAGAAATGTGACCATGACCAAATACGGGGAAATGTTTCTGAAATATGTGCAGGACTCCTTACATATCCTGAATCTTGGGGTGGAGAGAATACAGGAAGCGGCAAGAATTCCGGGAGGAAGTATTTCCATCGGGTACATCCATACCCAGGGACGCCGGTTTATCCCGGAGCTTGTCCGCGGGTTTCTGAATGAGCAGGAGGAAAAAGGTTGATTTCCATTTCCAGAATGCAGCTACAGGAACACTGATCCGGGGGCTGAAGGAGGAAAAGTTTGATGTGATTTTCTGTTCCCGTGCTGAAGGAGAAAAAGAAATCAGCTTTGTGCCGGTAGCGGAAGAAAAGCTGGTGGCTGTAGTGCCGGAGAACCATGCCCTGGCAGGCAGAAATACAGTGACAATAGAAGAATTGGGACAATATCCACAGGTGACTTTTACTCCTACCAGCGGATTGTATTTTGTGGTACGGGAGCTTTTTGAAAAAGAGGGGATCGTACCGGAAACTGTTTTTGAAGTGGAAGAGGATGGTGCACTTGCAGGAATGGTGGCAGAAGGTTTTGGTGTGGGAATCGTGCCGGATGTGCCGGTGATCCATACCTTGCCTGTGGAGATCCTGAATATTGAGAATCTTCATTATCGCCGTTACATATATATGGGAATGCTGAAAAACAGGTATCAGGGATCTCTTGTGGAGCAGTTCAGGGATTATATCTTCAGGCATTACCGGATCTATGAAGTGCTACAGTAGAATCTCTGTGAAAAAATTCTCATGAAAAATCTCTGCTTCTGTAATGAGGTGGAGATTTTTTTGAACACAGATCCAGGAGTGATTACTAAAAACCATAAAAATAATCTATAGATCACATGTATAAATTCAATGAAAGTTTAGGTTGAGATAAAAATGGCCAGTTGGTATAATAAGAACAGACACTTAGTTTAAAGTGATAAAGCGATGACGGAAATCCGTGATAAAATGAACGAAGTAAAGGAGACATTATGAACCAGTTAGAAGTATTAAGAGAGAGCCTTGGACAGTGCGATGAGATCATCCTGGATGCACTGCTTATGAGAAACAGAATCGTTGAGGACATCATGGTATACAAGGAAGCTCATGATCTTCCTGTACTGCAGCCGGAGCAGGAGGCGAAGCAGAAGGGATGGCTGGAAGCCAGAATGGAAGGCAGACGCCACAAGAAAGAAGTAAACGATGTTTTTGCAAGCATCACACAGAACAGTAAGAGAATCCAGTCCAGAAATCTCTTTAATTACAACATTTTCCTTATCGGATTCATGGGCGCAGGTAAATCTACAATTTCTGACTACCTGAAGAATGCACTGGCCATGGATGTAGTTGAGATGGATCAGTGTATCGTGGAGAGACAGGGAATGAGCATTTCCGATATCTTTGAGACTTACGGAGAAGAGTATTTCCGTGAGCTTGAGACCAACCTTCTCATTGAGATGCAGTCCAGATCTAATGTTGTAGTATCCTGTGGCGGTGGTGTCCCGATGCGGGAGCGCAATGTTGCTGAGATGAAAAAAAATGGCCGTGTCGTACTCCTTACTGCAAAGCCGGAAACTATTCTGGAACGTGTAAAGGATAATCATGACCGTCCTTTACTTGAGAACAACAAAAATGTTTCATTTATCGCTGACCTGTTGGAGAAGCGTCGTGCGAAATACGAGGCAGCAGCAGACATCGTGATCCAGACAGACGGAAAGAGTGAACTTGAGATCTGTGAGGAGCTGATCCACAGACTTCGTGAGACAGATGCGAATAAATAATCGCTGATCATAAAGCAGAATATTTTTTACATATAAAAAAGGACAGATGTCCGATAAACCGTACAGAGATAAGGCGGGAATCAGGCAGTTGTCCTTTTATATCGAATACAAATCGTAAATATCCATTTGATAATGAAACTTTCGGACAGCAGATGACTGATCTGCCGTCCGCTTAATTGGTCTTATAAAAGATTTCTTTTGAGGTAGTCTCGATCACAAACTTCTTAAACGATTCCACAACCGGCGGATGATAAACATCTTTCAGCATGGCCATATAAAAATTTCTCTGCCAGCTTGGTGAAACAAGAGGCAGGATCTTAAGATCCAGAGAATGAAGGATAGGGATATCCGGGGCAATGCAGATGCCGAAGTCATTGGCAACAAACCCTGCGGCAACCTGATCCTCATCAATCTCAAAAGCAACATCCGGGTACTGGCCGATGCTCTTAAACAGCTGGTCAATGATCTGGCGCAGGCCGCTTCGCTTCTTGAAGATGATCTGCCTGTATGGAAGCGTTTCCTCCAGATGTATCTCGGATTTCTCAGCAAGAGGATGTTCCGGTGGAACGATGACGACCAGATCCTGCTTGGCAACCGGAATAAATTCGATCAGCGGTTCGTCGTCAAATTTGGAACAGAAGCCGATATCGTATTTTTTCTCTTTCAGTCCGGTGAGGATATCACCGGTAAGCACCTTATCACAGAACAGATTGAAATTGATCTTTTTTTCTTTGTTGGCATTAAGAAAGCTACGGATGATCTTCGGCATAAAGTCAACACCCAGAGTTCTGAGAAAAGCCACATCGATCTGTCCTTCTCCCTTTCCTGCAAGCTGGAGACCGTTTACAGAGGAATCCAGCCGGTTCAGGGTTTGTTCCACATCCTCCAGAAAAGACTTGCCATATTTGGTGAGAGAAACATTCCGTCCGTTTTTTTCAAATAATTTCACTCCAAGCTCTTCCTCCAGAGAAGAGATCGCGTGACTTAGGCTGGGCTGTGTGATGGCCAGAACATCCGCAGCTTTTGTATAATGTTCCAGATGAGCCAGTGTCACGAAATAGCGAAGATGATACAGATTCATTTTTCAATACTCCTTTCGTAAGTTTATCTGAATGTTTTGCTTCGGACAGATCCCCGGTAAGTCGGACAGACATAAGAGATTTGCCGGGCCGTATGCAGTGACGGCGGCAATACGGCTGAATATGTTTTATATAGTATAACATGATATATTGATAAAATCTATGAATTCTCCTGGTACAATCAATTTGTTTTGTATTTAACAAAGTTATATAATGCTTATAGAAAAAGATACAAATAATTTAAAAAACCAAAAAATTATTTATATTTTCAGGAGGAATTACCATGTCAAAAGAATTTCCAATTACAATCAGTTCCTGGACACTTGGGGATCAGTGCAAATTTGAGGACCGTGTAAAAGCTGCCAAAGAGGCTGGCTATGAGGGAATCGGCCTGAGAGCGGAAACCTACGTAGATGCCCTGAATGAGGGACTTTTCGATAAGGATATCCTGGCAATCCTGGATAAATATGACATGAAGGTAACAGAGGTTGAGTACATCGTGCAGTGGGCAGAGGAGCATCGTTCCTATGAGCAGAAATATAAAGAACAGCTCTGTTTCCATATGTGTGAATTATTTAACGTAAAACAGATCAACTGCGGACTGATGGAGAACTATTCCGTAGAGTACACAGCACAGAAGCTTCGTGAGCTTTGCCACAGAGCAGGCAAATACATCATCGGTGTTGAGCCAATGCCATACAGCGGAATCCCGGATGTGAAAAAGGATGGGCTGTTGTAAAAGCTGCTGACTGCGAGAATGCAAAGCTGATCCTTGATACATGGCACTGGGTAAGAGCAAACCAGCCGATCGAGCTTTCCGTACTTGAGGGAATCCCGGCAGACAAGATCGTATCCATCCAGATCAACGATGTATGGGAAAGACCATATGCAACAACGATCTTAAGAGATGAGTCCATGCATGACCGTCTTGCTCCTGGAACAGGAATCGGAACAACTGTGCCGTTCGTAAAAATGATCAAAGAAAAAGGCATTAAGCCAAATGCCATCGGCGTAGAGGTTATCAGCGATGCAAACCTTGAAAAAGGTATCGAGTATGCTGCAAAACATACATATGAGAACACAAGGAAGGTACTGGAAGAGGCTTGGCCGGAAGTACTGTAATTAATATAAGAAATTAATATTTCAGACGAACCCCTGTTTCCGACGTCATACCGGTGACAGGGCGTTCCAGTGAGAGAAACAAAAAGATTGTTTCAGAGGAAAGGAGAACGCATATGAAATTCAATGCGATGTTTCAGCCGATCGAGATCGGTCCTATGACAGTAAAGAACCGTTTTGTTGTTCCTCCAATGGGAAATAACTTTGCAAACACAGACGGAACAATGAGTGAGCAGTCCGCTGCATATTACAGAGAAAGAGCAAAAGGCGGATTTGGTCTGATCACCATCGAGGCTACTGTAGTTCACAAGGGAGCAAAGGGCGGCCCGCGTAAACCATGTCTTTATGACGACTCTACGATCGAGAGCTTCCGCAAGGTCATCGATGGATGTCATGCAGAAGGTGCAAAGGTGTCTATCCAGCTTCAGAATGCAGGTCCTGAAGGAAATGCAAAGAACGCAGGAGCACCGATCACAGCAGCAACCAGTATCCCGTCAGTGTGCGGCCGTGATATTCCGAAGCAGCTTACAACTGAGGAAGTTTACGAGCTGATCAAAGGCTACGGAGAAGCTGCAAGAAGAGCAATGGAAGCAGGAGCAGATGCTGTTGAGATCCATATGGCACACGGCTATCTGGTAAGTACCTTCCTCTCTCCAAGAACAAACAAGAGAGTTGATGAGTTTGGCGGATGCTTTGAGAACCGTATGCGTTTTTCCCGTCTGATCATCGAGGAGGTTAAAAAAGCAACACAGGGAAAAATTGCAGTTCTTGCAAGAATCAACTGTGCGGACGAGGTCCCAGGTGGACTTGATGTTCACGACAGTGCAGCGATCGCAGCATATCTGGAAAGCTGTGGACTGGACGGGCTCCATGTATCCCGTGCTGTTCATATCAAGGATGAGTTTATGTGGGCACCGACCGTTATCCACGGTGGATTCTCCGCAGCAGAGGTTGAGGAGATCAAACGTGCGGTAAATATCCCGGTGATCACAGTTGGACGTTATACAGAGCCGCAGTTCGCAGAGCTGATGGTAAAAGAAGGAAGAGCAGACCTTGTAGCATTCGGACGTCAGAGCCTTGCAGATCCGGCTATGCCGAAGAAGGCACAGGAAGAGCGTCTTGAGGATATGACTCCTTGTATCGCCTGTCTTCAGGGCTGTGTTGCAAACATGTATGCAGGAAATCCGGTATGCTGTCTGACCAATCCGTTCCTGGGTCATGAGGCAGAGCCGCTTGAGAAAGCTGAAGAGCCGAAGAAGGTTATGGTTATCGGTGGCGGTGTTGCAGGACTTTCCGCCGCATTTATCGCAAAGGAGAGAGGCCATGAGGTAACACTTTATGAGGCAGGAGATGTTCTCGGCGGAAACATGAGACTTGCTGCATATCCGCCAGGAAAAGGTGATATCACAAACATGATCCGCAGCTACATCCATCGCTGCCAGAAGGATGGCGTTAAGATCGTGATGAACTGTGAGGTAACTCCGGAGCTTATCAAAGAAGAGAAGCCGGACAGTGTGATCATCGCAACCGGTTCAAAGACTTTGATCCTTCCAATCGAGGGAATCGATAATCCGGCTATCATCCACGGCTCAGACCTTCTGGATGGCAAGAGAGCAGCAGGCAAAAAGGTTCTCGTTGTCGGCGGTGGAATGGTTGGATGCGAGACAGCTGCATTTTTAGGCGAGCAGGAGCATGATGTAACTGTTATCGAGTTCCGTGATACCGTAGGTGCAGATGTGATCCACGAGCACAGAGTATATCTGATGAAGGATTTCGAGGACTACGGAATCAAGGAGATCACCGGAGCAAAGGTATGCAAATTCTATGAAGACGGTGTAGAATATGAGACCGCTGACGGAGTACGTCACGAGTCAAGAGGATATGATTCTGTGATCCTTTCCATGGGATTCCGCAACTACAATCCTCTGGAAGAGAAGATCAAAGACCTTGTACCTGAGACACATGTGATCGGAGATGCTATCCGTGCAAGACGTGCACTGGATGCAACAAAAGAGGCTTATGAGGTAGCTTCCAGGATCTGATCTGCCAGTCGCTGATCGTATTGATACAAAGAAAATAACTATCCGATAAACCGGACAGTATAAAGATTAAAAGATGGCCCGACAGACACCGGAGAAAATATATCCGGTGTCTGACAGGGAAAAATGCAGGAGGTAAAAAGAAATGGAACAGAGAATTAAAGGAACAACTGGTTTACTTGCACTGATCGGAAGCCCGGTAGGACATTCCGGATCACCGGCTATGTATAACTTCAGTTTCCAGTACCATAATCTGGATTATGCTTACATGGCATTCGATATCAAAGAGGATCAGGTTCCGGCAGCTCTTGATGCAATGCGTCTGTTCAAAATGAGAGGATGCAACGTAACCATGCCTTGCAAAAACAAAGTAGCTCAGTGTGTAGACGAGCTTTCACCGGCAGCAAAGATCATCGGTGCTGTAAACACAATCGTAAATGAGGATGGAAAACTTGTTGGACATATCACAGATGGTATCGGATTTGTCCGCAACTTAAAAGAGCACGGTGTTGATGTAAAGGGTAAAAAGATGGTAGTCCTCGGAGCAGGTGGAGCAGCTACAGCCCTTACTGTACAGTGTGCCCTTGACGGAGCAGCATCTATCGCGATCTTTAATCCCAACGATCCATTCCTTGACAGAGCAAAAGGAACTGCTGAGAAGCTTGCAAAAGAAGTACCGGACTGCAAAGTAAACGTATATTGTCTTGATGATCAGGATAAACTGAGAGAAGAGATCGCAAATGCAGACATCCTTGCAAACGGAACACTTGCAGGAATGAAACCACACGATGACATCACACTGGTTGACAAATCCATGTTCCATAAGGATCTTGTTGTTGCTGATTGTGTATACAATCCGGCAGAGACAAAGATGGTAAAAGAAGCAAAAGAAGCAGGCGTGAAGCTTGCTGTAGGTGGAAAAGGAATGCTTCTGTGGCAGGGAGCTGAGTCCTATAAGCTGTATACAGGACTTGAGATGCCAACAGATGAGTATCAGAAATTCCAGTCTGAGAACGAAGGGAAATAAGAAAAATGAGCCAGACAGGTAAGAAAAATTTAGTGATTACTTCTATCGCGCTGTATTTTACATACTTCATCCACGGAATCGGAGCTTCCATTATGGGCCAGTACAAGCCGGAGCTTGCGGCTCACTGGGGAGCAAAGACTTTAAGTGATGGAACCATGGATGTCAGCATGGTAGTATCTGTAATTGCCGCACTTGGACTTGGAAGACTGATCTCACTTCCGTTTTCCGGTCCCCTGTCCGACAAATTCGGACGCAGATTAAGCGGAATCATCGGCGTGATCTGTTATGCAGCATATTTTATGGGAATCGCATTTGCTCCGTCTATGGGAGTTGCCTACGCCTTTGCCATTGTAGGTGGTATCGCAAACTCCTTCCTGGACACCTGCGTAAGCCCGACATGTATGGAGATTTACGTAAATAATCCTTCTGTAGCGAACCTGTTTACAAAATTCTCCATGTGTATCAGCCAGTTCCTGCTTCCTTTCCTGATCGGATTTGTAGCAGCGGCTAATATGTCCTACAGAACCATCTTTATTGTTGCAGGTGCTGCGATCTTTATCGATGGAATCCTGATCCTGTTCCTGCCATTCCCGGAGAGAAATACAGCAGGTACAGTAAAGAAAGAAAAAGCAAAATTAAAGATCACTCCTGCAGCTCTTGCAGCAATTCTCATCGGATTTACAAGCTCTTCTACATTCATGCTGTGGCTGAACTGTAACCAGGAGCTCGGAAAGCTTTATAACTTAAGTGATCCTTCCAAGATCCAGTCCTTCTATGCAGTAGGAACCTTTGCAGCGATCCTGTGTTCCTCTGTATTTATCAAAAAAGGACTGAAGGAGATCAATATCCTGATCATTTATCCGCTGATCTCTTTCATCATGCTGGGACTTTGCTACTTTATCCAGAATCCGACAATCTGTCTTATCGGTGGATTTGTGATCGGTTTTGCAGGCGCAGGCGGTGTGCTTCAGCTGGCTGTTTCCACAACTGCTGAGTTCTTCCCGGAGAACAAGGGAACTGCAACATCCATGGTCATGATCGCATCCAGCGTTGCGAACTACACCATTCTGACATTGGCCGGCTACATTACAAAGACTGCCGGAACCAGTGCTCCGAGAATGATCCTGCTTCTCAATATGGCAGTGACATTCATAGGAATCCTTCTTGCACTGTTCGTTAAGATGAACCGTGGAAAAGAGGCTTGACTGAATCAAGGAAATCCCTTGGGGTGAATATCCGTTTGACTACAGTAAAAAAAGTGAATCATTGTATGGATACAGACAAAGATGACTGAATCTGTGCAAAACAAAGTTCCAATTCGGGAACAATTCCCGGATTGGACTTTACCGTTTTTGAAAATGTTTGTTAATTAACAAACTTATAAAATAAAAGATACTATATATGTATTATCAAAAAAAACGACAAAGGAGAATCGTTATGGCACGTGCAGCAAGACAGCGAAGAGAAAACGAACTGCCCTACATTCCGTTTGGGCCATTTCAGATTCGTTTTCCGTTTATTCACTATAAAATAGAGTCCGTAGAGTTTATCCAGGGTCTGATCCTTGGAGTTACGGCACTGGCGGCTGTTCCGTATCTTGAACAGTATCTGGGACTGCCTTATGAGCTGGCATGGAGCTGTGTGATCATAGAGACCATGCTGTATATGCTACACAGCTTACTTGGTGATCCGGTTGTACCGGGATGGATCACACCGACCCTTCCGCTGACGATCGTATTCCTGGAAGGCTTCCCTATGGGAAAAGAACGTATCCAGGCAATGATCGCCCTGCAGATGCTGGTTGGTCTCGTGTTCATATTTATGGGCATCACCAAGCTTGCGGATAAATTTGTCCATGCAGTACCAAATTCTGTTAAGGGTGGTATCCTTCTTGCTGCGCCGGTGACGGTTATGGCAGGACAGCTGGGAGAGGGCGGCAACATGCACAAATATCCGCTGGCGATCGTTGCCGGTGTAGGTCTTCTGATCCTCATCAGCTTTTCAGATAAATATCAGGAGAAGAGAAAGAACAACAAATTTCTGGATCTTGTTGCCAGGTATGGAAACCTTTTCCCGTATCTGATCGCCATGGTGGTAGGTCTTCTTGTAGGAGAGCTGGATGCGCCTGGTTTGGAGCTGGGAACCTTTATCAAGATCCCGCAGTTCAAAGAGATCATCTCCCAGGTAAGTATCTTTGGTGTTGGAATCCCGCCGGTTTCCATGTTTGTCAAAGCGCTTCCGCTGGCACTTGTATGCTATGTTATCGCATTTGGTGATTTTGTTACCACAGAGACACTGGTTACAGAGGCACGCCAGTCCAGAAACGATGAATATATTGATTTCAATTCCAGCCGTTCCAATCTGGTCAGTGGTATCAGAAACCTGATTCTCTCCATCATTGCCCCGTTTCCGCCGCTTTCCGGTCCGTTATGGGTTGGAATGACAGTATCTGTTTCCATCCGTTACAAGGAGGGAAAGAAAGCTATGAAGTCTTTGATCGGTGGTATGGCGTCCTTCCGTATCGCAACGTTTTTAAGTGTGCTGATCATTCCGGTTGTAAGTTTCTTCCGTCCGATCTTTGGAGTCGGTTCATCCATTACTCTGATGTTCCAGGCATTTGTCTGCGCAAGGATCGGTATGGATTACTGTAAAACAGACCGTGACAAGATGATCGCAGGTGTTATGGCAGCCGTACTTGCAACCCAGGGAACTGCATGGGCATCCGCATGGGCCCTGGCTGTAGGCTTCGGTCTGAATATCTTCCTTTCAAAACTGGAATCCGAGAAAGAAAGAGGAGAATGCGATCGAAGGATAAAAAATTGATCAGAGAAATAACAAAGATATAAAAAAGAAAAGGAAGAAGTGTGCTGGATGGGTCAGCACACTTCTTCCTTTTGGCATAAGATTTGTTGTTTTTAATTATTATTTTAATAGATTTGCTATTATGGGATTAAAATTGCAAAAATTTGTTACATCAATTGGGGTTAAAAATTGGTTTATAATTTACGTTCTGTTACAAAAAATCTACTGTAGATCCTTTCAATGGGAGGTCACAGGATCACAGGCTTTTATGGATAATGTCAAGAACCCGTTCAAGCTCGTTGACATTGATTTGTCCCGGTGCGGAAGCTTTTGTAGCTGCACCGAAGGTAAGGGCGGAACCAAAAGTCTCGCCTGTAAGACGGCTGACAACACCTGTACCTGCCATGGACATGGTAATGATCGGGCGGTCGGCGAACTGCTCGGACATTTCCAGAGTAGCACTTAAGAGTGTAAGCACGTCCTGTTTGTTTCTTGGCATAACAGCCATTTTGGGGATATCTGCACCATAGTCCTGCATCATGCAGAGACGGCGCACGATCTCATCCTTCTCAGGAGTTGCGTCAAAATCATGGTTGGAAGCGATGACCTTTACGCCATAGCTGTGTGCTTCACGAATCATGCTTTTTACGATCTCCTCACCTGTGAAGGCTTCTACATCAATGAGATCTACATAGCCGCTTTTTGCGACAGCCATGTTGAGGGCTTTGTAATCTTCATTGGAGATTGCTTTTTCTCCGCCTTCCTTTGCTGTACGGAAGGTGAAGAGGATCGGAGTGTCCTTTAAAACGGTCTGGAGATCTTTTGCCACATCCAGAACCTTGTCTGTGTCAAAAACGTCCTCAAACCAGTCAACACGCCATTCCACAACGTCTACGGGGATCCTTGCGAAGGTCCCTGCCTCAAGGAGGATATCATCCTTTGTCTGTCCCACGATCGGGACACAGATCTTCGGTCTTCCCTCTCCGAGTGTGATATTTCTTACCTGAACTGTTTTCATAATGGTCCTTTCTGATACGACAGGAACAGATAGCAGTTTAGTCGTCGTATCTGATGTTAAGAATCTCTTTCATATGTTCGATCGGCATCGGTTCGCCGGTCCACAGTTCAAATGCAGCGGAGCCCTGGAAAAGCATCATGCCAAGGCTGTTCATTGTCTTGCAGCCAACTTCCTTTGCCATAGAACGCATAGCAGTTTCAAGAGGGGAGTAAGGCACGTCAACAACGATAAGCTCCGGGCGGAAGTAAGACTTGTCCGGAACAACGGACTGACCTTCCAGCGGTTTCATTCCAACACCTGTTGCATTTACGAAAATATAGCTGTCAGACATTTCTTTTTCAGCTGGTCAAGATCTGCCAGATCATAGAGAACAGCATGGCTTGAAGTTCTGGTGTTGATCTTTTCTACTGTAGATACTGCACGATCCCAGAATTCATCTTTGCGGTTGAAGATCACGATCTCGCCTACACCGTCAAGTGCTGCCTGAATCTCGATAGCAGTTGCGGCACCACCTGCACCTACGATGGTCATTTTCTTTCCGATGGCGTCGATGTTATTGTCCTTCAGTGCTGCCATAAATCCGATACCGTCTGTGATATGGCCTGTAAGAAGACCATGATCATTAACGATGGTGTTTACAGCACCGCACATTTCTGCAGCCGGTGAAAGCTCGTCAAGGTACTGGCCTACCAGAGTTTTGTTCGGCATGGAAACGTTGGAACCTCTCATTTTCAGAGTACGGATGGCTTTTACAGCATCCTCGATCTCGTCTGCGCCAACCTCAAATGCAAGGTATGCATAATCATAGCCAAGCTTTGCGAAAGCCTCGTTCTGCATGGCAGGAGAGCTGGAGTGACGGATCGGATATGCCATAAGACCGATCAGTTCGGTATGTCCTGTGATTCTTTCTGACATGGTAATAACTCCTCTCATTGGTAAAATCTGGATGAAGATTTGTCTTTTTTAAACCTCCCGCCACATAGATCTGAAGAAGCTGCGGACATTCTCCGGACGGCTGCGGGGGAGGAAGACGTGGAAAAACTATGTTACGGATCACCGGGTGAACTGTAACAGATTTATATACACTTTCCGGTAGAAGGTTTGAAATGTTCCCGGAAAGGGTATAGCGGAAAAATATTAAAGGTATCCCTTCTGCTCAAGAACGGTAAGGATATTGCGTCCTTCCTGGGTACCGTCAATGATTCGTCTTGCTCTCTGGCTGTCGCCGATGTTCATGATCTCAACATCCTCAGAAGAAAATTCCTCTGTGAGGCTCTGGTAAAGCTGTCCCTGAGCTCTCATTCCGAGACATACGAAGCCGTACTCAAATGGAAGCTCATAAGGCTCACCTTCGCCCCTGACAAGGAAAGAAGAATCCTTAACCTCAAGGAGAGCAGTTTTTGTAAGCTGATGTACATTGTGTTTTTTCATCATGGTCTTTGTGTCATTTTTGCTTACCGGGTCAAGATCACGTCCGATCTGATCCATCATCTCAACGATAGAGATGTCTGCGTTTCTGTCAGCAAAGAATTCCACAACATCAAGACCTACAGCACCGCCGCCTACAACTACAACCTTTTTGCCTTCCAGATCCTTCGGAAAATCATTAATGTGGCTGATCATACCAAGAATAGAATAAATATTATGGTTCTCGTTGTCAATACGATCCTTCAGTCCTGCGATCGGAGGCAGAAGCGGAGCGGAGCCGGTGGAGCTTACGATGATATTCGGATGGAACTTGCGGATGTTTTCCGGTGTTCCTTCTGTGTTTTTGAAGATGTAAAGATTATCAAGCTGTTCTGCACGATGCATGAGATAGTGCGGGAAATCAGCAAGACGGTTCTTTGCAGGGATCTTTGAGATCAGAGATGCAAGTCCGCCAAGCTCATTGCTTTTTTCCAGAAGGAAGGTATTGCATCCAACCTCTGCGGCTGTACAGGCAGCTTCCAGTCCGGCAGTGCCACCGCCGATAACGACCACGTTGCAGTTTTTATTTACATTTTTTTCTTATATACATCGCCCTCAAGAACCGATGGGTTTACAGTACAGCGGATCGGACGGTTTACACCGATACGGTTTCCGGCACAGCCAACGTTACAGGAGATACATTTGCGGAGGTCACACTCATGACCTGTGGCAACCTTGTTTACCCATGCAGGGTCTGCGATCAGACCACGGCCCATACCGATCAGGTCTGCATCACCGTCAGCCAGGATACGCTCAGCAACCTTCGGGTCACGGACATTACCCATGGAGATACATGGTTTGTTGAATTTTTCTCTTACAGCCTTTGCCATATAGGAACGCCAGCCGTCCGGGAGATAATTTGCATCGATCTGGTACTGGATGGAACCGTTAAGTCCGCAGGAAACATCGAAGATATCAACCTCTTCCTGAAGGTAATCCAGGTATTCCAGAGTATCCTCCAGTGTATTTCCGCCCTCCATCAGCTCATCTGCACTGAGACGGAGCATGATCGGGAAGAAAGGTCCTACCTGTTTTCTTACCTCATCAATGACCATGCGGCAGAAACGGGTACGGTTCTCAACAGATCCGCCGAATTCATCTGTACGCTTGTTTGTGATCGGGGAGAGGAACTGACTGATCAGATAGGAGTGTCCTGCATGGATCTCTACTGCGTCAAAGCCAGCTGTCTGTGCACGTTTTGCAGCCTCACCGTATTTTTTTACGATGTGAAGGATCTCGTCTTTGGAAAGAGGACGCGGGATCTCGCCGCCTTCTTTGGATGGAACGTCGGATGCGGAAACCGGCTGCATGTTGATCCTGGAAGAAACAGCGGAAGCTCCGGCATGGTTGATCTGGATCGCGATCTTTGTTCCGTATCTATGAATATTTTCACAGAATTTGAAAAGACGTGGCAGATAGTTGTCATGGTCGATGCGCAGCTGTGTGGTTCCGTTGGAGCCCTGCGGGGAATCGATGCTTGCGTTCTCTACGATGATGAGACCTGTGCCACCCTTTGCACGCTGCTCATAATAATTGATATGAAGAAAACTCATTTCGCCGTTCTGTTCACCGTAGTTGGTGCCCATCGGCATCATAACAATACGGTTCTTGATAGTCATATTTTAACGGTTAATGGGGAAAAATATGCGGATAATCATTCTTCATCTGGAAAAACCTCCCTAGTTATTTTAAATAGAATCGTTTGTTTATGTTAATTATATAACAGAATAATCTATAAAACTAATTCATAATACGAGCGATATAATAAAATAATCTATAGATTTTCGTATATCATCTTTTAAGCTGCAGGTACTTGCATGTTTATAATGTGAAAAAACAGATGTAGAAGGGTAACTGGTTACTGAGAACGGAGTGAACGGTAACGCTAACTGGAAAATGGTGTCGGATCCAGGGGTTTACATATATGATTTTAACGTGTTATCATAACAAATAAAAAAGATACAGAAAACGGAGAAACGGGCAGGATGAAACGGATCAAATGTAAGACTGTATTTCCGCGTTCTGTAAAAAGACAGGAGATAGATAAAATGGAATTCTGGGATATTTACGATGCAGATAAGAAACCGACAGGACGAACTATGAAGCGCAATGACTGGTGTTTAAAGGATGGAGAGTATCATCTGACAGTTTTGGGTGTGGTAGCAAGACCGGACAAGACCTTTCTTATTACTAAACGTGTGATGACAAAGGCCTGGGCTCCGGGCTGGTGGGAGGTTTCCGGCGGTGCAGCCCAGGCAGGAGAGACTTCCCGTGATGCAGTACTCCGTGAGGTGAAAGAGGAGACCGGACTGGACGCCAGTGAGGCAGAGGGCGGATACCTTTTTACATATAAAAGAGAGAACCCGGGGGAAGGAGATAATTACTTTGTGGATGTGTACCGTTTTGTCATGGATGTGGAGGATAAGGATCTGAAGCTTCAGATGGAAGAGACAGACGGATATATGTTTGCAACCCTGGAGCAGATCCGGGCGTTTGCCGCAGAGGGAAAATTCCTACATTATGACAGTATTAAGAAGGTGTTTGAGTTCTGAGCAGATTTCTGACTGGTTTTCCGCGAGGATTTGAAAATAAATTGTTGTTTTTTGTGGATTTCTATTTTTAAAAACGTTGTTTTTTGACTTGTTTTCGAAGAATTATCTTGACATTAAAATTGGTAAATAGTAAAATTAAATCAGATGAACTGCCAGACGGTTTTTTGACCATGAGCAGGTAGCAGAGCAGATTTCAAAGATCTGCTTGACTTTAGGAAGCTGTAAGCCGGATGAATGAAATCCGGCTTATAAAATTATCCAATATTATCAGATCGAGAATAATATAAAATTTTGAAAGCGAGGAATCATCAATGGCGGATGAACATAGAGATCAGATCAGAATCGTACAGGAAACCGTAGCCGGTAAGGAGATCACATTTGCCCATATTATGGGTGGTCCGGCACCTATCATATATCAGAAGCTTGGACTGAATCCGCAGGTGGACTATGGATCATCTGCAATTGGTATCATGAACATGACACCTTCCGAGTCTGCTGTGATCGCATCCGATATTGCTGTGAAGAGCGGTAATGTGTATCTTGGATTTGCAGACCGTTTTACAGGAACACTGATCATAACAGGAGAGATTTCCGATGTGCAGACAGCAATGGAAGAGATCGTGGACTATTTCCGTGATACTCTTGGATATGTAGTCTGCAAGATCACCAAGAGATAAGGAAGTGCACCATGGAAGAACGGATAACAAAGGAAGAACTGCTGGAGCGGTTGTTTCATGATGATTATGAAAATCTTAAGGGGAAAAGACTTCGGCTGACCCGTGTGCGGGTACCTGGAAAAGAGCTTTCCTTTGCGCATGTTTTTACACCAAGTGATAAATCAGTCTATGAGAATCTTGCATTACATATCGGTGTTCATGAAGGCGAGGACCACAGAGGAGATGCCATCGGTATGGTCAGAGTCACACCCTGGGAGGCTATTGTAGTTGCGGCAGATGTTGCAGTGAAGGCAGCTCATGTGGAAGTTGGATTTATGGACCGCTTCTGCGGGACACTGATTCTGACAGGCGGTTTTACGGAAGTGATGACAGCTGTGGAGGAAGTGGTGCGGTTTTTCCATGAGACATTGAAATTCAATGTCTGTAAGATCCACAGAAGCTAGAGCAGGACGGGATAAAAAATGAAAAAATTTTTCTGATGGGTCGAAGTGAAGCCGGCAAAACATCTCTGACACAGGCTCTTAAAGGGGAAGAGCTTCATTATCATAAGACCCAGTATACCAATACAAATGAAGATACCATTGATTCACCGGGAGAATATGCGGAATCCAAGCATTTCAGCTTAGGACTGGCCTGCTTTTCCTTTGAGGCTGATGTGATCGCTATCGTGCAGGCAGCCAATGAGCCATTTAACCTGTTCAGTGACGGCAGCAGGAACTTTCTCCTGCGGCCGCTGATCGGGATCATCACCAAGGTGGATTCTCCCCATGCCAACATTCCCATGGTCAGACAGTGGATGGAGAACATGGGATGTGAGAGAATCTTTATGGTAAATAACAAGACCAGGGAAGGTATCAGCGAGCTGATGGATTATCTGCAGGATGATCTCCCGAAGCTTACGCTTGAACAGGCGAAATTCAAGCAGAGCATTGGACTTAACGAATGGGATCCCATGCCGGAAGGGGTGGAGTATCCGGAGTCGATACGCTAAAATAGTAATATTCACGAAAATGAATAAAAATACAAAATTCAAACGGAAAAAGTAGCAATTCCTCCGGAACTGTGATATACTGTGATCGTTTGGAAGATTAGTGGACTGAAATGTAAGATCCCCAGAGCATGAAGGATAAAGAGGGCAGAAACGGGGCTCGCAGATATATGGCAGAAGAGCTGTATGTCGAGAACACCGGGTATCCGTATCTGACTTCATGTTCTGGGGATTTTTTATATTCTGTACACAGATTTTCCGAATGTATGCAAAGAAAAACAATAAAAAGGACAGGAGAAGAAAAGATGTTTGAATTATTTGAAAATCTGACCAACTGGCTCTGGGGACTGCCGCTACTGATCACGATTCTCGCTACAGGCGTATATCTGACAGTACGTTCCGGTTTCTTCCAGTTCCGCCATTTTGGTTACATTGTGAAAAACATGTTCAGTAAAGAACGCCGTCAGGAAGGCGGAGACGACGGAAAGAGCCTGACACCGTTCCAGGCTATTTCCATTGCTATCGGCGGCACCGTTGGAGTATCCAACATGTCCGGTGTTGCAACAGCCATTGCAACAGGAGGACCTGGTGCATTATTCTGGCTCTGGATCGCGGCGCTTCTTGCCATGGTCATCAAGATGGCAGAGGTAACACTTGCTGTGTACTATAGAGAAAAACAGCCAAACGGTGAGTACCAGGGAGGCCCGACCTACTACATGCAGAAGGGTCTTGGCGGAGAGAAAAAGCTTCCATTCTGGAAACTTTTTGCAGTACTGTTCGGCGGCTGTATTTTTATGACATGGTTCATTACCTTACAGAATTATACAGTATCAGAGGCTGTCGGAAGTACCTTCCACCTGCCGTACATTGTACCGTCACTTTTGTATGTGGCAGCGATCTATCTGATCATCATCGGCGGTGTAAAGAAAGTCGGCGTGATCTCTTCCTATATGACACCGATCATGTGCATGCTTTACATTGTAGGCTCTCTCGCAATACTGGTAGTGAATTTTGACAAGCTGCCGGAAACCTTTGGACTGATCTTCAAGGGTGCATTTACAACACAGGCGGCAGTCGGCGGATTTATGGGAGCCGGTGTTGCAACAGCAATGCGTCTTGGCTTTGCCCGTTCCGTATACAGCAACGAGGCAGGCTGGGGAACATCTCCTATGATCCATGCTTCCGCAAAGACAGACCATCCTGTAAAACAGGGACTGATGGGAGCATTTGAGGTATTTGCAGACACCATCGTAGTCTGCTCCATGACAGGTCTTGTTGTTATCATCACCGGCTACTGGAATTCAGGACTTCAGGGATCAGAGCTGACACTGACAGCATTTGAGTCTGGAATGGGCTCCATTGCGAGAGCACTGATCGCGATCAGTATTTTCTTTTTGGATTAACAACATCAACCGGATGGTTCACCTACTACAGTGTGATCCTGAAGCACTGGCTGAAAAATAATCAGAAGGTTCTGAAGATTGCAGAGAAAGTTTTTATCCTTGGAACACCATTATGGGGTCTTCTGGTCACAGTGCTTACTCTTTACGGAAACGGAACACCGGCGCAGCTGTGGGTAATTGCAGACTTTACAACCGTATTCCCTACATTTGTAAATGTTGCCACATTATTTATCTTAAGTGGTACCTTCTTTAAACTGCTGAAGGATTACAAGGCGCGTTACATGGGAATAGGAAAAGTAGATAAGGATATGGCACTTTTCTACGAAGATAAAAAAGAAAAAGAGGAAAAATAAACAGTGGATACGATTTTTTTTAACGGATGTATAAGAACACTGGATAACAGTGAAAAAGTGGCAGAGGCTGTGGGAATCGAAAATGGCCGGATCGTTTTTGTGGGAACTGATAAAGAAGCGGAAGCTTTTTCCTGCAAAAAACGGATTGACCTTAAGGGAAGGCTGATGCTGCCCGGTTTTGTGGATACACATATGCATATGCTGCATTATGCATTTGTGGAAAGATCTGTAAAACTGTTTGACTGCACAAGTGTCGAGGAAATGCTTGCCGCAGACAAAAAAAAAGACTGGAGGAGAGCAAAGGTCAGAAGCTGACCTGGCTCTACTGCAGAGGCTGGAATGAGGAGCATTTTGATAAGCCACGCTATCCGCACAAGGATGAGCTGGATGCGCTCTCAACGGAAATCCCCATCATTATGGTGCGTGTCTGCGGGCATGTGGCTGTGTGCAACAGCTGCGGTCTAGAGCTTCTGAAAAAAATCCCGGAGTTCCCGGAGATTGAGAAGGAGGTTGACCTGGATACCGGACTTCTGAAGGAAAATGCAGTACAGTTTTATTCTTCCGTATTGGAAGCACCATCCCAGGAAGAAGTGGAAGGCTACATCAAATACAGTGCGAAGAAGCTGAATGAATGTGGATTTACAGGTGTACAGTCCGATGATCTTGCCTCACTTCCGGGGAAAAACTGGCGTCGGATCATGGCCTCCTATAAGGCACTGGATGCCAGAGGAGAGCTGAGTATCCGCCATTATGAGCAGTGCCTTTTTGAGCGGGCGGAGGATGCGAAGGCTTTTATTGAGGAAGGATATCGTACCGGACAGAGGGGAGAAAACTTTACGATCGGGCCGATGAAGCTGATCCAGGATGGTTCTCTTGGTGCAAGAACAGCGGCTATGAATGAGCCTTACGAGGATGCACCGGGAAATACGGGGATCATCACATTCAGTCAGGATGAGCTTGACGATCTGTTTGCTTTTTTTGACCGGCATCAGATGCAGGCGGCAGTACACTGTATCGGTGACCGGGCCATGGATATGGTCATTGAGGCTGCTGCGAAGTCTCCCTTCCGGAAAGACAACAAAAAGGGCAGACATGGTATCGTTCATTGCCAGATCACCAACCCACGTATTCTGGAGAAAATGAAGGAGCAGGATCTTCTGGCTTATATTCAGCCGGTGTTATTGATCTGGATATGAACACAGTAGAACCGGCGGTGGGTGCACGTCGCATGGATAAGATCTACGCATGGAAGAGCATGCTGGATATGGGGATTCATGCAAGTGGCGGTTCCGATGCGCCGGTGGTAAGCTTTGATGCCATGGAAAATATTTACTTTGCGGTTACCCGCAAAAATATAAAGGGCCAGCCTGAGGAAGGATGGATCCCGTCCGAAAAAATGTCTGTGGATGAAGCGGTGAAGCTTTTTACAAAAAATGCAGCTTACGCTTCCTATACAGAGAAGGAGAACGGAACGATTGAAACCGGGAAAAACGCGGATCTTGTAGTTCTTGAGAAAGATATTTATTCCATTGATCCCGATGAGATCAAAACGGTGAAGGTGGATATGACAGTTCTTGGCGGCAAAGTCGTCTTTGAACGGGAATAAACCATTCCCATAAATATTTATGAAAAAGAAAAGGAGGAGAGTAAGATGAAGAGAAAACTGGCACTGCTTCTGACAGTGACAATGCTGGCAACAAGTGTGTATACACCGTGGCTGGCAAATGCGGCAGAGTTTACTTCCGGTGAAGAAAACTCTCTGTACACGGAAGAGAAACCGGAAACAGAAGAAATTGAAGAAGAACCGGAAGCAGACACAGAAGAAGCCGGAGAAGAGGAGGTACAGGAAGATATCCTTTCCGACGAAAACACGGACACTGGTGAAGTGGAAGAGATCCAGCCATCAGAGGAAATGACAGAGGAGGAAGAAACACAGGAGCTTCTGCCAGAGCCGGCTGATGGAGAACAGGAATCTGCTTTTGAGGATGGCCAGACAGAAGAAGCCGGCGCAGGTACCACAGGCGTCTGGAACGGACTTAACTATAAGGTATCCAATGGGGAAGTAACGATCCTTTCAGTGGTCTATGATCAGCATTTTGACAAAGACGGGAAAAAGACCGGGGAGGATCGCTGTCAGCAGACAGACGGAAAGATCCCTTCAAGTATCGCAGGCTATCCGGTTACGGAGATCGCAGGAGGAGCTTATGCGAACTGCATTAACATGACCGAGGTGGTCATTCCGTCAACAGTGAAGAGAGTGGAAAGGGAAGCCTTCAGCGGCTGTACTTCCGTTCGCAGTATTTCACTTCCGGATAATGGAGTTACCATCTGTGCCGGTGTTTTTCAGGGCTGTACGGCACTGAATTCTGTTCATATACCGGCATCTGTAAAGGCGGATGGATTCATCGGAGAGAGTCCGGCCTATGCAGGCGTATTTGCACGATGCAGCGCACTGCGGAATGTAACCTTCGGAGAAGGCATTACCGCGATCCCCCAAGGGATTCTTTTTAAGCTGTACCGGACTTCTCAGTATCAATATACCGGACAGTGTGACAAATATCGAAAAAAATGCGTTTAACAGCTGCGTCAATCTGAAAGATGTCCATCTTTCCGCAAAGCTTGAGTCTATCGAAGCAGGAGCCTTTAATAACTGTGAAAGTCTGAGCAAGATCCAGCTGCCTTCCACACTGAAGGTTTTAAGAGGCAGTGCGTTCAGCGGAACCAGTCTTACAGAAATCAATATTCCGCCACAGATGAAAACAGAGGATTATACCGCAGCCAACAGAGCATGGGGAGGACCGTTTGCAGGTCTGACAACACTTAAGAAGGTTACATTTGATCAGGGAATGGAAGAAATCCCGAGAGGTATTTTTATCACGGGTCAATGCTCATGCTGGAGGAAGTGGTTCTGCCGGATTCCGTAAAAAAATCGGCTATCGGGCATTCTGTGACTGCGGATATCTTAAAGAGATCACACTGCCCAAAAACCTGGAATTTATCGATGCAGATGCATTCTGGAACTGTACGGATCTGAAGCTGAGCAGAAGTGAACTTCCGGCATCCCTGAAAGTCATCAACGGTTCTGCGTTCTATGGCTGTAAAAAATATTGACAGGATCGTATTTCCGGATGGACTGGAATTTCTTGGAGGAAGTGCCTTTGGAGGCTGTACAGGCCTTACCGAGATCAATGTGCCGGCAGGTGTTGATACTGCTTACCGGGAGGCCGGACCTTTTGTAGATTGTTCCAATCTAAAAAAGGTTACATTCGCAAAGGGAATCGATAATGTTCCCTACAGCATTTTTGAGAACTGTAAAGGTCTTGAAACCGTAGAGATCCCGGATACAGTGAAAGAAATCGAGTCCTATGCCTTCAGCGGCTGTGCAGGGCTTACAAAGGTGAATATTCCAAAGAACGTAACACAGATCGACAAAGATGCATTTCTGAAATGTAGTGCGCTGAAGGAAATCCAGCTTCCGGAATCGCTGGGCTATATGGGATCGGAGGTCTTTAAAGCATGTACGGCACTGGAGAAGATCGCATTTCCTTCCCGGAATATTGCAAATGGAACGGGCTCCAATATTTTTGCGGAGTGCAGTTCCCTGAAGAATGCTACGATCCCTTCGGCAGTTACAAAACTTAGCGATGAGCTTTTTGATGGCGTATCAGAAAATTTTGCCATCTACGGATATACAGGATCCTATGCAGAAAGCTATGCAAAGGACCACTCATTCAAGTTTGTTTCCGTAGGAACCACAGAAAAATTAAACTTTAAGATCACATTCAACAAAAATGCGAAAAAAGCAGTGCTGTCGGAGAAACAGAAGACAAAGCTCCTGAAAAAGGCATGGGCTGCGTTTTCCCATACACCGGATAAGACACTGCTCGAAGAATTTGACCTGTTCTGTGAGGAGGAGCGCTACTGGCTTGAAGACTATACTCTCTTTATGGCATGCAAAGATCATCACGAAGGTCGCTGCTGGCTTGAATGGGAAAAAGAAATTCTGAATGCGACTGACAAGACCAAAAAACTCTATCAAGAAAAGCTTGCCAAAGAGATTCACTACTACAGCTTCGTACAGTTCATCTTCCAGAAGCAGTGGATCGCTCTGCGGGATTATGCGCATGAGAAGGACATCGAAATCATTGGTGATATCCCGATTTTCGTTGCTTTGGACAGTGCGG
>ENA-OUNH01000100-OUNH01000100.1-human-gut-metagenome-genome-assembly--contig:-NODE-100-length-31467-cov-5.881398_pt1 | contig 31467 bp, 31 predicted proteins | sample MGYA00242806_ERZ504814 | MGnify/ENA primary metagenome ERZ504814 (study PRJEB26092, sample SAMD00036389) | human gut metagenome | host: Homo sapiens | study: EMG produced TPA metagenomics assembly of...
GATCCTTTTCTTTTCTTTATAACTCTATCACTTTATAATCTATAGGTGCTACATTTGTCTTGATCACAGCGTTGCTCAAGTTCTTTAACAGCGCCTGTGATGCATTCTCATTGACACCTTCTTTGATCTTGTTGAGATCTAGATTGATCTCTTCTTTTTTCATCGTCGGATTGACGAGAAGTAATATTGCTTTGTTCTCACTTGCTTCTCCAAAGACATCTTTTTTCTCGCTGATAAATCTTAAGATCGCAAGGATGTTTTCAGTCGGTGCCATGTATAATGCATATCCTGTCTGTAAGACTTTTTCCCGGTTTCTAAGACTTGTCAGTCTCAAAACTTCCTGATAGGTTTCTTTGTCATTTTCAAAAAATGCTCCTCGGTTAAATGGGTCCATCAGTCCATGCATTCCATATTCGTCTCCATAATAAATGCATGGCATTCCTGGGACAAAGAACTGAACTGCCATTGCAAGTCTTGTGAGTGCTTTTCCTTTCTGATCCATCTTTGATGTTATAACATATTCTGCCTGCTGCTCTCTCGATGGCAGATTCTCATTCATTCCAGTTGCAAGTGTTGTCCGAATTCTTGGAATATCATGAGAAGATAACAGGTTCATCAGTGCATAATACAATGGTTTTGGATAATTACACTGCTGGGATATCAAGAATGTCTTCATATCTTTGGCACTTTGATTACCGAGTAAATAATCTGTAACGTTGACTTTCAGCGGATAGTTCATTGCGCTGTCTAAGCCTTTACCCAAAGCATATTTACGTTTCGTTCCGTAACTTTCTTTGGTTGTGACATCTTCCCATACCTCACCGATCAGTGTATAATTCTTGAATTTCTTCTTTAATTCACTTCGCAATTTAAAGATAAATTCATCTGGAAGTTCGTCTGCAACATCCAGACGGAATCCTGATGCTCCAAGTTTTAACCAATGCTTGATCACCGAATCTTCTCCTGTGATAATGTAATCAACAAACTTTTCATTTAATTCATTGACTTCCGGCAGTGTTTCAAACCCCCACCAGCTCTTATAAGTTCCATCTTCGTTAAAGTCATACCAATCATAGTACTTTGACTCTTCCCCTTGATATGCCCCTGGTTCTTCGTAATTCCCTTTTTGTTAAAATAGACACTATCATCCCCAGTGTGGGAATATACCCCATCCAAGATCACATGAATCCTGCGTTCTTTTGCAAGCTGGCATAGCCGCTTAAAATCTTCGTTATTTCCAAGGAATGGATCGACTTTCTTATAATCTGATGTATTATAGCGGTGGTTTGATGCTGCTTCTCCAATCGGATTCAGATAAATACAACTGATCCCCAATCGTTTCAGATCATCAAGTTTGGATATGATTCCCTCAATATCTCCACCAAAATAATCACATGGATCATAAAATTCTTTTCCTGGAAGTGGTCCAAATACTGGCTGTTCTTCCCAGTCATCATGCAGATAGACCGTTCTTCCCATACTTTCATGATATGCTTTCCCACGTTTCATATTTTCTTTGTTTCCCTGACAGAAACGATCTGGGAAAATCTGATACATGATTCCTTTTGACATCCACCTTGGGGTATCGAAAATCTTCTTCATATACGGTAATCTGAAAACTATCCGGGTTGTCATCAACGATCATTCCTTCTCCTTGTGTCTTCCCATGTCTGGCTCCATAAAAATAACATTTCCCATGTTCCCAGATTCTGAAATAATACCAGACAACACCTGCTTCACTGGTCATCTTTATGTGTTCTTCCATGCAGTCTTTTTTTCGTTTCATCTCATACTCCCGGTGAAAACTTTCAGAATACATGATGATCTCTGCCTTATTGACTTCCTGCCCTACATCATACAGGCGGATCATCATCTCGCTTCCACATGTGACTGCACCTACGGGAGTTCTGTATTTTTCTATTGACGCGTTATGAATCATAATTTAATCTCATCTTTTTTGTAACTCTTATTTTACTGGTTTCAGATTCCAGATTTTTTCATTATATTGCTCAATCGTTCGGTCTGATGAAAAATATCCGGATTTTGCTGTATTAACAACTGCTTTTTTGATCCATTCATCCTTATGATCGACATACAAACGATATACTTTTTCATATGTTTCGATATAAGACGGAAAATCTGCAAGTATGTAATATGGATCTGCCTCTCCATATTCCCCAAATAAAAGATTCTGGTAAATCTCTGAATATTTTCTGTTTCCGTATCGTAACAGATTTCCTTCGATCAGACAATTACATACATCACGGATTCCTGGATGATTCTCGAAAATAATCCCTGGATTGTATGTATGGTACATTTTTTATTGTAATTACCCTCAGCGCTGTCTCCGAAAATAAAGATATTCTCCTGACCTACACGCTCTGCGATCTCTATATTGGCTCCATCCATAGTGCCGATCGTCAATGCACCATTCATCATAAATTTCATATTTCCTGTTCCAGATGCTTCCATTCCTGCGGTAGAAATCTGCTCACTGATATCTGCTGCCGGAATCAGCATCTCCGCAACCGATACACAATAATTTTCTACGAAAACCACCTGAATCTTTCCGTCCATATCTGGATCTTTATTCACCATTTCCTGAATGGAATGGATCAGCCTTATGATCTCTTTTGCCCTGGCATATCCCGGTGCTGCTTTCGCCGCAAAAATAAATGTGATCGGTGTTGTAATACATGCTGGATCTTTTTTGATCTTCTGATATATATAAATGATATGCAGACATTTTAACAGCTGTCGTTTATACTCATGCAAACGTTTGCAATGAACATCAAAAATAGATTCTGGGTTCACTTCGATCCCTTGCTTTTCTTTGATATACTTTGCAAAACGGATCTTATTATTTCGTTTGACCTTCTCATATTTTTTACAAAATTCTTTGTCATCTTTATATGGAAGGATCTGTTCAAACAGACGGTAATCCTTTAAAATATCCCCTTTCACATACTCTCTTACCAGATGATATAGCCCCTGATTGGCCAGTGCTAACCAGCGTCTGTGTGTGATCCCATTTGTGATCGCAAGATATTTTTGTGGAAAGATCTGATAAGATCCTTTAAAAATCCTCGTTTTTAAAATATCAGCGTGAAGATTTGAAACACCATTGATCCTGCGGCAAAGAGCTACGCATAGGTTTGCCATGCGGATCTCATTGTTTCCGATCACTGCCATCTGTGCGATCTTTTCTTCTTCCTTGCTGTAATATACGGAAAGTTTCTGACAGTATTTCTCATTAATCGCGCAAATGATCTGATAGATTCTTGGAAGCAGTAAACGAAACATATTCTCATCCCAACATTCCATTGCTTCTGTCATGATCGTATGATTCGTATAATGAAATATCTTCTTGACCATACCATATGCCTCATCCCATCCAAAATCTTCTTCATCCATCAAGATCCTCATAAGTTCTGGCATCGCCAATGCCGGATGTGTCTCATTGATCTGAATGACAACATGTTCTGGCAAGGAGTTCAGATCATCAAATACTGCTTTATGTCTCTTGATCATCGACTGCATCGTTGCAGATGCCAGAAAATAAAACTGTTTTAAACGCAGCATTTTACCCTGCATATGATCATCTGACGGATATAAGACTTTCGAGATTGCTTCTGCAAATGTCTGGTCTGCCATCGCTTTATCATAGATTCCTTCATTAAACGAATGAAAATCGAACCGCCGCTTGCTTCTGGCACTCCACAGACGAAGAGTTGCTGACGTCTTAGTCTTGTATCCAATGATCGGTACATCATATGGGACTGCAATGACGGTATTATAATCTTTATGTTCAATCTTTAATCCATTCTCTGTCCAGTTTTCCTGAATCGTTCCATTAAAATGTACTTCCACACTTAATTCCGGGCGCTCGATCTCCCAAACATTTCCATCTCTTAACCAGTCATCTTCCATCTCAATCTGCGTTCCATCTACAATTTTCTGACGAAACATTCCATATTCATATCGGATCCCGCATCCGAGTACTGGAAGTTCCATCGTAGAAAGTGAATCCAAAAAACATGCTGCCAGTCGTCCTAGTCCTCCATTTCCAAGTCCTGCATCATTTTCTTCATCCGTGATCTTATCAAAATCAAGTCCCATCTCCCAGAATGCTTCCCGATATGCCTCATATAATCCTTGATTGATCAGATTATTAGAAAATGCCCTTCCCATCAAAATTCGGCTGACATATAGTAAAGTTTCTTAACTCCTTGCTCTTGTATCCTTTTTCTGCTGTCTGCCCAGGATATCATGATATCATCCCTGATACACTCCGCTGCTGCCTTATAGATCTCATCATTTGTTGCCTCACTGATCGTTCTTCCAAGTGCATGAATTAATTTATTCTCAATCCGTTGTCCGATCTTATTGCTGTCCATATAGTCCATTGTGATCTAAGCCTCCTTTCTAGTCTTTATCTTTGACCTGTAAATTTATCTCATTTTTTGTCTTTATGAAGAATGGGCATCTTAAAATAAGATGCCCATTCTTCTTTTGAATTTATAATACACTATTATACATATCAAGATAAATCTTTGCAGATTTTGCAAAACTGTTATCGGATTCCATCGCTCTTTGGATCAATCCATGTTTTCTCTTTGGACTCTGCAATGTCTGTAATGCATAACGGATTGCTCCCAGCATCTCATGTGCATTGTAGTTTGCAAATGAGAATCCATTTCCTGTGTCCTCGTATTCATTGTAACTTTGTACTGTATCACGAAGTCCACCTGTCTCACGTACGATTGGAAGTGTTCCATAACGAAGTGCGATCATCTGAGAGATTCCACATGGTTCAAATTTGGATGGCATTAAGAAGAGATCACTTCCTGCATAAATCTGGTGTGCAACTGCATTATCATATGCGATATATGAGCATACTCTTCCTTTGTATTTTTCTTCCATGTAACGGAAAAATTCCTCATATTCATAATCACCCGTTCCGAGAATGACAAATGCGACATTCTCTGTACACATGATCTCATCCAACATGTATTTCACAAGATCCAGACCTTTCTGCTCTGTTAATCTTGTAACCATACCGATGATCGGAACTCCTGGTGTGATCGATAATCCAAGAGCCTTGATCAGTTCCTGTTTATCTTTCTTCTTTCCAGAAAGATCATCTTTGTTAAAATGATATGGGATCAGTGGATCTGTCTCTGGATTAAATTCTTCCTGATTCATTCCATTTAAGATTCCCCATGTATCTCCTGCTCTCGCATTTAAGATACCTTCCTGACGGTATGCAAATGCTGGATCACGAATCTCCTGTGCATAAGTTGGACTTACTGTGCTTAAACGATCTGCAAACACAAGTGCTGCTTTCATGAAACTTGCACATTCATAGTTATGCATAAATTCTGGTGTGTCATACTTTGGATCGATTCCTAACCAATGTTCAAACTGATCGAAACCAAATTCTCCTTGATACATCATATTATGGATCGTAAAGATCGTCTTTGCATGTCCAATATCCCAATGTCCGTACTGTGTGCGGAGTAAGATAGGGATCAGACCTGTCTGCCAGTCATTGCAATGGATGACGTCTGGAATAAATCCAATACGGCTTGCTGCTTCGATCACGGCACGGCAGAAGAAAGCATACTGCTCTCCTTCTGCAAGTCCACCACGATATACCGCATCACCAAAAAATCCTTCATTATCGATCAGATAATATGTAACTTCATTATAAACCAGTTCTTCTACACCTACATATGTTTCCCCACCACTAAAATTGATGTTGAAATCTGCCAGATGTCTTGTCTGTGCGCCATATTTCCCTTTCATCTGACTATGAAACGGCATGATCACACGGGCATCCGCACCGATCTGATTCAATTCCTTTGGAAGGGTTCCCATAACATCCGCTAGCCCTCCAAGCTTCACAAATGGTGCACACTCTGCCCCTGCAAGCAACACTTTCAGTGAATTGTTATTACTCATTAACACTTGCTCCTTTCGGAATAAATACTGGATGGTTTGATGAGCCTGATAAGTGTGCATTTGAATAAACTTTTACGTGACGGTCTAAAATTGTATGATTGATCTCTGCCTGTGGTGCGATAAATCCTTCTGCCATAACAACAGAATTCTTGATCACAGCTCCCTCTGCGATCTGTGATCCACGGAAGATAACAGAGTTTTCAACTTCACCATCAATCTCGCATCCACTACTGATCAGGCTGTTGCTGACTTTCGCATTTGGTCCATATTTTGCTGGTGCTCCATCGGCAGATTTTGTGTAAATTCTTCTATTACCCAAGAATAATTCTTTGTAAACATCTGGTTTTAACATATCCATATTTACATTGTAATATGCTTCTAAAGATGTAATACATCCTACATATCCTTTATATTCATATCCCTGAATTACAAGACGATCGAAGTTTGGAACGATAACATCAAAGAAAAAGTGTTTCTTATTATGTGCGATCGCTGTCTCAATAAAATCGATCAATAATGTTGTCTTCATGATATAAGCATCCATGCTCTTCTTATTTGAACGATGTTTTCCTTCAGAATAGCACATATCAAGAACTTTATCGTCTTCATCTGTTTTTAAATAAACTCCATCATAATCGCAGTTCGTTGAATCATCACTATTATCAAAATACATCAGTGTGATATCTGCTCCAGATTTGATATGTTTATCTAACATATCCTGAAAATCTGCATTACAGATCACATAAGAACGTCCTAATAATACATATTTTTCTTTTGCTTTCTTTAAAAATCCAAGTGTTCCACGAAGTCCATCCATAACACTTGCGTATTCTCCGGATGGAGATGCATCATTAATATATGGTGGGAAGATATATAATCCTCCACGTTTTTTGTTTAATCCCCAGTCTTTTCCTGAATTCACATGGCTCAACAGTGAATCGTAATTTCTTCTTGTTAATAATCCTACATTCTTGATTCCTGCATTTACCATATTACTTAACATAAAGTCAACTGTACGATAACGTCCACCAACCGGAAGTGCTGATAAACTTCTGGAGCGTACAAGGTCTTTTAATTTTCTATTTTCTTCTCCTGCATTGATAATACCTAACATCTGTTTATCCATATCTTCAATCCTCCTAGTGTAAGATGGTATCTGGGTAGATCATTGCTCCGTCTTCAACAGTCGCATTCTCTAATGCAACACAATGATATCCGATTACAGTTACATTATTTCCTTCTCCAACCTTGCATCCCTGCTCGATGACTACTTCTTCATCGATCAGTGCTTTGTCGATCTGACAGTCTGTTCTTACAACAGTATCTTTCATGATCACACTGTTCTTAACTACACTGCCTTTTCCGATCTTAACACCAGAATGGATGACACAGTTCTCTACTTCACCTTCAATAACACATCCATCGGCAAGAATAGAATTCTTAACAGATGCACCTGGTGCTATATAATGAGGAGGTAATGAGAAGTTTCTTGTGTAGATTCTCATCTTATCATCATTTAAGTCAATCTGAGGATTTTCATCCAGAAGTTCCATATTAGCTTCCCATAAACTGTCGATCGTTCCTACATCTCTCCAGTATCCATCAAATGAGTAAGCATACATCTTTCTTCCATCTTCTAACATTCTTGGAATAATGTTCTTACCAAAATCGTGTTCTGACTCTGGATCATTTCCATCATCGATCAGATACTGACGGATCAGTTTCCATTTAAAGATATAGATACCCATAGAAGCTTTTGTACTCTTTGGTTCTGCTGGTTTTTCTTCGAATTCATAAATACGTTCATCTTCATCTGTATTCATGATTCCAAAACGTTTTTGCTTCTTCATAAGTTACATTCAGAACTGAGATCGTACAATCTGCACCTTTCTCTTTATGATACTGAAGCATCTTGTCATAATCCATGGTACAGATCTGGTCACCAGATAATACAATGATATGATCTGGATCAAAATTATCAATGAAATTTATGTTCTGATAAATCGCATCTGCCGTTCCACGGTACCAGTTACCTGTTTCTCCCTTCATATATGGAGGTAAAACATAAGCACCTCCGTTTAAGCTGTCAAGATCCCAGAATCCTCCAGTACCAATATATGCATTTAACTCCAGTGGTTCATACTGTGTTAAAACTCCGACTGTGTCAATTCCTGAGTTTGTACAGTTTGACAGTGGGAAGTCAATGATCTTATATTTTCCACCATAGGATACGGCTGGTTTTGCTTTCTTCTGAGTTAATGCGAACAATCTGCTTCCTTGTCCCCCTGCAAGCAGCATCGCAACGATTTCTTTTTTGTTAATCATAGCTCTTTGTCCTCCTTTATTTTACACCTTGATCATTATTCTTTTTTGTTCTTCTTGTCTTGCTTGTTCTTTTTTTTGGCTGTTCCTCTTCTTTCTCTGTTGTTTGCTTTGTTACCTTTATATCTTCTTTTTTGGGAGTGTCTTTCTTAGTCTCCGGCGCCTCTTCTTTTGTTACTTTCTTTGTAACTTCCGGCTTTTTCTCTACTGTTTTCTTCACAGCTTCTGTTTTCTTCTCCTGTGCTGCCTTCTTTGCTGGCTCTGCTTTCTTTGCAGTGGCTTTCTTTGCCGGCTCTGCTTTCTTTGCTACACTCTTTCGTGATTTCGTCTCCACTTCCTCAATCTTATAGTAAACAACACTTAATGGTTTTAAGGAAATTTCTGCTGCCTGTTGGTAAACAGCTTTCTTTCCTTCAGATGGTACTTTCACCCTCTTCGTTGAAACTTTAGATTCGGAAACATCTCCATCTCCACCAAAATCAAGCTCACTGCTGTCTAAGATCTTCGTAAGTTTTGATTTCTTTGGTAATGGTACCTTGTATTTATCCCATTCCATCGGTGTAAAATTGCAGACACAAAGAATCTGTTGTTGTTTTCTTCCTCTGCCCTTCTTATTCTTTCGTATAAATGCTACAACACTGTGGTCTGCATCACGTTGCAAGCACCATTCAAATCCTGCTGGATCCTGATCTAATTCATATAATGCCGGTTCAGATTTGTAAATCTCATTTAGTTTAGCTACATATTTGTGGAAAGAATCATGCATCTCATACTGATCGATCAAGAACCAGTCAAGCTGTTCTTTGTCTCTCCATTCTACAAATTGGGCGAATTCTCCACCCATAAATAATAATTTCTTTCCTGGATGTGCCATGGTAAATCCATATAATGTTCGCAGTGAAGCAAACTTCTCATCATATGCACCATACATCTTATTGATCATAGAACCTTTGCCATGAACAACCTCATCATGTGAATATGGAAGAATGTAATTCTCACTGTAAGCATAGTCCATAGAGAAAATGATCGCTCCATGATTATCCTTACGATACAATGGATCAAGTTCCATATAGTAAAGAGTATCATGCATATATCCCATATTCCACTTGTAAACAAATCCAAGTCCTTCCGGATCATCAACATCACTCGTTACCTTTGGATATGCTGTTGATTCTTCTGCGATCGTCAAGAATCCCTCATGTGTTGTACGAAGTGCTTCGTTTAGATTGCGAAGGAAATCAACTGCTTCATAGTTGATATTGGTTCCATCTTCATTCGGCACATATTCGCCTTCCTGTTTTCCAAAGTCAAGATATAACATTGCAGATACAGCATCAATACGAATTCCATCGATATGATAAACATCTGCAAAGAACATCGCACTTGAGATCAAGAAGCTCTGTACTTCTGGTTTCCCATAGTTAAATAATAAAGTTCCCCAGTCAGGCTGGCTTCCCTTCCTTGGATCCTCATGATCATAAATATGTGTTCCATCAAACATTGCCAGTCCATGCTCATCTCTTGGAAAATGTGCTGGGACCCAGTCAAGGATGACACTGATCCCTGCTTTATGTAACTCATTGATCATATAATTGAAATCTTCTGGTGTTCCATATCTTGATGTTACACCGTAATATCCTGTTACCTGATATCCCCAAGAAAGATCATATGGATATTCTGTGATCGGCATCAGTTCAACATATGTATATCCCATCTCTCCAAGATAAGGAATCAGCATGTCCGCAATCTCACGATAATTATAAAATTCTCTCTCTTCTTCCTGCGGCATTCTCCATGTTCCAAGATGCAGCTCATAGATAGACATTGGCTGATCTAATGCCTGGCGTTTCTTCCTCTGATTGATAAAACGTTTATCAGACCATTTAAAATCATCGAAATCCCAGACTTTCGAAGCTGTATCTGGTCTGCATTCTGCATAAAATGCAAAAGGATCACTCTTATATCTGCAGATTCCATCATAGCCTTCTACATGATATTTATATAGATCACCTTTCTTCAGTCCTTCAATCTCGATCGTATAGATCCCGTCTTTGTCACCTTTCATCGGATGCGCAAGAGGATTCCAGAAATTGAAATCACCTACGACACTGACTGACTTTGCATTTGGAGCCCAAACAGTAAATCTGTGAGTCTTTGTCTTCTTCTGATAATGGCATCCAAATGTCAGGTATGCCTGCCTTGCCTTTCCCGTCTGAAACAAATACAAATCCTCACGATTGATAGTTTCATTCATAGTATAACTCCTCCTTAAAACTTCAAAACAAAGAATTCTTGTGATTGAATCCCACACTTACAGAAAATCTTATCTTATAAGACTTCTTTGTGAAACTAAAAAGTCTAATAAAATAAAAAAGCGTAAACAACCACGAACAATCTTCTTGCAAATGGCTTATTTACGCTTTTATAGTCATATCTTTAATTTCTATAGGTATAATAAAAATGTGACACGTTGTCATCTTACAAGATATTTTCATATTCAAAGAACAATGTACTGTAAATATCTTTCGTTTCTAGTCCACTTTCTGGTTGTTTATCTGCTGTTCAAAAAGTGTTTGTTTCACTAACTTTATTATACCAAATCTTTTCATATATTTCAACAAATTGTACAATATTTAATGCACTATTTATATCCATATTGTGAAATTCATCCAAGCAATTTAATATACAGATGTAGAATTTCTCATTTTAGGATCATATCCTGCTTTTTTCAAGGATTTAATGATCTTATTTTTATGTTCTGTACCGAATGCTTCCATTGTGATCGTAAGTTCTACCGCACTATTTCTGTTGATACTTACGAACTGGTTATGCTCTAGTTTGATAATATTTCCCTGTGCATCTGCGATCACATCAGAAACTTTATTTAACTCTCCTGGTTTGTCTGGAAGGAATACAGATACCGTAAAGATTCGATCTCTCATGATCAATCCATGCTGTACTAAAGATGCGATCGTAATGACATCCATATTTCCACCACTGATGATAGAAACTACTTTCTTATTCTTAACATCCAGATGTTTTAATGCTGCAATTGTTAGTAATCCAGAGTTTTCTGCTAACATCTTGTGATTTTCTAACAAGTCTAAGAAACATGGGATCAGTTCTTCATCTTCTACTGTGATGATATCATCAAGGTTTTCCTGAATATATGGAAAAATGATCTTTCCTGGTGTCTGTACTGCTGTACCATCTGCGATCGTGCTGACATGATCACATGACACTACTTTTCCTGCTTCTAATGAAGCTTTCATACATGCTGCTCCTGCTGGTTCTACACCGATCACTTTAATCTTTGGATTTAACAGTTTGGCAAGTGTTGAAACACCTGTTGCAAGTCCGCCTCCACCGATTGGTACAAGGATGTAATCTACGGTTGGAAGTTCTTTAAAGATATCCATTGCGATCGTTCCCTGCCCTGTTGCAACCGTTGGGTCATCAAATGGATGAACAAATGTATATCCATGTTCTGCTGCAAGGTCTAATGCGTGTGCACATGCTTCATCATAAACATCTCCATGAAGGATCACTTCTGCTCCAAGATCTTTTGTTCTGTTAACCTTTAACAGTGGAGTGGTTGTTGGCATAACGATCGTTGCTTTGACTCCCTGTCTTGCTGCTGCCAATGCAACACCCTGTGCATGGTTTCCAGCAGATGCTGTGATCAATCCTTTTGCTTTTTCTTCTTCAGATAATGTACTGATCTTGTAATATGCACCACGGATCTTGTAAGCTCCAGTCAACTGCATGTTCTCAGGTTTTAGATAAACATCGTTTCCTGTCTGATCTGAAAAATAATCACTTTTGATCAGCTTGGTAGGAAGGACAACCTCCTGCACTTTATTATATGCAGCTTCAAAATCTTTTAGTTCTAACATTTTAATTTTCTTCTCCTTTTTCGAATAATGCATTGACAAACATATCTGGATCAAATCTCTGAAGATCATCAACCTGTTCCCCAATACCAATGTATTTTACTGGAATTCCAAGTTCTGACTGGATTGCGATCGCGATTCCGCCTTTTGCTGTTCCATCTAATTTCGTCAAAATAATTCCTGAAATGTCTGTTGCTTCTTTAAACTGTTTTGCCTGTGCCATGGCATTTTGTCCAGTTGTTCCATCTAAGACGATCAGTGTCTCTAAATAAGCTTCACTGTATTCTTTTTGGATGATACGATTAATCTTGCTTAACTCATTCATCAGATTCTTCTTATTATGAAGTCGTCCTGCTGTATCACATAACAACACATCGACATCTCTTGCTTTTGCTGCTGCTACCGCATCATATACAACAGCCGCAGGATCTGCACCCTCTGCTTGACTGATGATATCAACCCCAGCACGATTTGACCATTCTTTGAGCTGTTCGATCGCTCCAGCACGGAATGTATCCGCAGCTGCCAGTAATACTTTTTTCCTTGTCCTTTTAGTGATGCTGCAAGTTTTCCAACAGATGTTGTTTTCCCTACACCATTTACTCCAATGACAAGAACGACACTCTTTTTATCAATAAAATCATAAGCACTATCTTCCAGTCTCATCTGATCCTTAATAGAATCAATCAAAAGCTGTCGGCATTCTTCCGGCTCTTTGATCTTATTTTCTTTTACTTTTTTCTTCAGATCTTCAATGATATTCATTGTTGTATCAATTCCCATATCACTCATGATCAAAATCTCTTCCAGCTCTTCATAAAAATCCTCATCTATTCCAGAAAATCCGCTGAAAATAGAGTCAAAACTTGAGGCAATATTATCTCTTGTTTTACTTAATCCCTGTGCAAGTCTTTTAAAAAATCCTTTTTTCTCTGACATAGCCATTCTCCTTTTATTCATCTAAATCATTCTCGATCAAATTTACAGAAACCTGAGTTGAAATACCTTTTTCCTGCATCGTGATCCCATATAAAACATCTGCTGCCATCATCGTTCCTCTTCGATGTGTGATCACGATAAACTGTGTATCCTTTGTAAGTTTATGCAGATACTTTGCAAATCTTGTGACATTTGAATCATCCAATGCCGCTTCAATCTCATCCAGGAGACAAAACGGAGATGGTTTTAAATTCTGGATCGCAAATAATAATGAAATCGCTGTTAAAGCTTTCTCTCCACCTGATAACTGCATCATATTCTGAAGTTTCTTTCCTGGAGGCTGTGCAATAATCCTGATTCCAGATTCTAATACATCATCATCTGTAAGTTCCAATCTTGCTTCTCCACCACCAAATAATTCCACGAATACTTCCTGAAATACTCGTTTGATGTCTTTAAACTTTGCATTAAACTGACGGCGCATCGCATCTTCCAGTTCTTCCATCAAACCTGTCAGATGTGCTTCTGCTGTCACGATATCTTCATGCTGTTTCTGCATAAATTCGTAACGTTCGGAAACTTCTTTATAATCTTCGACTGCATTGATATTAACTGGTCCAAGGTTCTTGATCTTATTTTTTAACTCAGAGATCGTTTCCTTAACCTTTGTAAGGCTCTGCGTCTCATCCAGATCGATCCTCTGTTTTGCCTGATGATATGTGATCTCGTAATTCTCCCACATATAATCCAAAAGCTCTTTTTTCTTTCCTTTGCGATTCTCTCTCTGACTCTCCAGACGATACATTTCTTTGTCATATCCACTGATACGTTCAAGCATCTCTTCGCGTTCTTTAAGGATATCCTTATAAAGGACTTCTTTCTCCTTCACTTCTTCCTGCATCTTCTGATGCCTGTTCTGATCTTCTATGATCTTTCGTTCCATTGCTTCGCATGATTCTTTTAAATGTCCAATCTGCTGTTTTAATGCTTTTACATTCTCATTGATACTTCCAGTATCTTTCTGATTTTCTTGAACCTCTTCTGATAGATGTTCGATCTCAGATCTTACTCGCTCCTGATTATTCTCCTGAAATTCTAACTTCTGTGATTCTTTGCTTAACTGCATATGAACCTTGGAAACTTCCATTGCATGCTGTTCGGCATGTTTTCTAAGATGTTCAAGAATCTCACTGATCTCCTTGATCCTTTCTTCATCCTGCTCATTTGCACTTTCAAGATCTACCTGTTCATCTTGCAGTCTGTCAGCATCATCTTCCGCATTCCTTAATTCTTCTTCCAGTTGTTGTCTCTGTATACTTAACTGTTCGTGCCTATTATCAAGCTCTTCTTTTCTTCGCTTGATCGCAGATTGTGACATCTGCTGTGTATTTAATTCCAAAGAGATTTCTTGTATCTCTTTCTCTAAGTCTATCATATTTTGCTGATATTCTTTGAGTTTTTTTTCATTTTCATGATATTTTTCTTCATCTTCTGTGATTGCTTTCGTCCATCGATCCAGCTTCTTCTTTAATTCTTCAACTTCTCTGGATCTTCCAAGCAGATTGCTCTTATTCTTAAAAGCACCTCCAGACATTGCACCGCCTCGGTTTAAGGAATCCCCATCAAGCGTTACGATCCTTACACTGTGATGATATTTATTTGCAATTTTAATTCCTACATCCATATCTTTTACAACAAGAATCTGTCCAAGCAGTGATGCAAATAAATCCTTATATACTTCATCATAGATCACAAGTTGGTTGGCTGCCCCGATCACCCCTGGTTCTAAAAGAATTTCTTTCCTTGCAAATTCTTTTCCCTTCACTGCATCCAGCGGCAAAAACGTAACTCTTCCATAACGATTCTTCTTCAGATATTCGATCATCTTCTTCGCTGTTTTCTGCGTATCCGTTACAATGTTCTGAATACTTCCACCCAGAGCTGTCTCGATCGCTGTTTCGTATTTTTCTTCCACTTTAATGATATCCGCAACAGCTCCAATGATCCCAGATGTCACGGCCTGTTGTTCCATCACTTTCTTGATCCCGAATCCATATCCATCATAACGTTCTACCATATTCCGCATTGTTTCATAGTTGGAACGCACTCTATGATATTTCTCTCTTTTCTGATCCATCTGTTCCTGAATCTGACGGCGTTCCGCTATCAATGTTTCTTCGATTCTCTTGGCATTATGACATTCGATTTCAGATCGTTTTTCTTCTCATTGATCTCTTCGATCTTCTGACTAGAAGAATCTTTTTCTTTTCCTGATCATTGATCTGCCGTTTTATTTCTTCTATCTGATGATCCAGTCCTATGATCCGGACATTTAGCTGTTCTTTCACTGTCTGGGAACGCTCAATCGCTCCAGCCACCCGCATACGGCCTTCTCTGACAGCATTCACTCGGATTTCAATCTCTTCTTGTTCTCTCTCCAGATCCTGAATCTGCTTCTGATACAATGCAACTTCGCTTTCTTTTTGTATCTTTTGTTCCATGACAGATTCATATTCCTTACGAATTTCTTCTGTCTCTGCCTCAAATCTCTTTAACTGTGCTTTCTTTTCATTCAGATCTTTATACAGCTTATCCTTAGACTCCAGATACATACTCTCACGCATATGTTCTGTATTGATCTGTTCATTTAAAACCTGAATCTTTCCTTCTTTTTTCTGCTTTGTAAGCTTCATTTCAGAAATATGAGCAGTGATCGTTTCGATTTCCTGTTTTAAATGATCCAAAAACTCTTCTTGTTTTCCGTATTTCTCTTTTGCTTTGGCAAGTGTCTGATTTGCCTCATTGATCTCCCGCTGAGCGATTTCTATCTTTTCATCCAGCTCTTTTAATTCCTTCTCAAGATTCTGATTCTCAAGCAGGAACAACTTCACATCTTCATCTTTCAACTGATCTCTTAACAACAGATATTCTCTCGCACGTTCTGACTGTTTCTTAAGCGGTCCAACCTGACGTTCCAATTCCGTTAAGATATCTGTAACTCGTACCAGATTCTCACGTTCGATTTCCAAAGATTTTTGTGTTTCCAGCTTGTTTTTCTTGTATTTAACAATTCCTGCTGCTTCATCAAATAATTCTCTTCTCTCTTCCGGTTTTCCACTTAAGATCTGTTCGATCTGTCCCTGTCCGATGATCGAATATCCCTCTTTTCCGATTCCTGTATCAAAAAAAGTTCTACAATATCCTTTCTTCGGCAGGCACTTCCGTTGATCAAATATTCACTTTCCCCAGAACGATAGACTCTTCTGGCAACTGTTACTTCTTCAAACTGGATTGGCAGACTATGGTCACTGTTATCTAATGTGATCGCAACATAAGCAGATCCCATCGGCTTTCGAAGCTCTGTCCCCGAAAAAATAACATCTTCCATTCTAGAACCACGAAGCTGTTTTGCTCTTTGTTCTCCAAGCACCCATCGAACAGCATCTGCAACGTTACTCTTTCCACTTCCATTTGGACCTACGATTCCTGTGATCCCATGTTCAAATTTAAAGATCATTTTATGGGCAAAAGATTTAAAGCCATTGACCTCAATACTTTTTAAATACATGTCCACCTCTGTTTCGTGTTATTTTTTGTGGCGTTTGATCGCCTCAAATGCAGCATGCTGTTCTGCTGACTTTTTACTATGTCCTGATCCTGTTCCGATCACATTCTCTCCAAGACGTGCTTCTACCGTAAAGATTTTGGCGTGATCTGGACCTTCTTCTCCAACAAGCACATATTTTAATCGTCCTTTTCCTTCTCCCTGAACAATCTCCTGGAGATTCGTCTTTGCATCGAAAAACAGAACTTTATTTTCTACATCTTTAAATAAATATGTCTCAATGAATTTTGTTGCTGTTTCGATTCCCTGATCTAAATAAATCGCACCGATCACAGCTTCAAATGCATCAGAAAGAATGGAATCTCTTGATCTTCCACCTGTCATATCTTCTCCTTTGCTTAAGAGAACATATTTCCCAAGGTTGATATCTCTTGCACATCCTGCAAGTGTCGGCTCACATACAAGACTCGCCCTGATCTTGCTTAACTTTCCCTCTGATTCTTTCTGGTATGTGCGATACAGATAATTACTTGTTACCAGCTCAAGAACTGCATCTCCCAAAAATTCGAGACGTTCATTATTCTTATCTTTGCTCATTCTTCGTTCATTTGCATAGGAACTATGAATGAAGGCATTCCAAAGTCGGGATGGCTCATGAAATTTAATTCCTATCTGCTCTTGAAATTCTTCCACACTTTTTGCATCCATTTTCTTCTTATCCTTTCACGATCTGGTCTTTGATCTTCTGCGTAATATCTTCTTCGACAAATGCAATACACTGAATGATCGCATTTTTCATTTCTTTTGCACTTGAAGATCCATGTGCTTTCACAACCAATCCATTTAATCCAAGTAATGGTGCTCCACCATATTCAGAAGCATCAAATTTCTTTAACGTCTTCTTTAATGCTGGTTTCGCTAATAGTGCACCGATCTTACTCTTTAATGTTGACATCATTCCTTCTTTGATCTGACTGACTAACACTGCTGCTAATCCTTCTTCCAGTTTCAGAACGATATTTCCTGCAAATGCATCACATACAACAACATCCGCTGCACCGTATGGGATTTCTCTTGCTTCGATACTTCCGATATAATTGATATTTTCACATTCCTTTAATAATGGACCTGTTTCTTTTACCAACTGATTTCCTTTGGCTTCTTCTACACCGACATTGACAAGTCCAACTCTTGGGTTCTTGATTCCAAGAACATCTTCCATATAGATAGATCCCATCTGTGCAAACTGAAGCAGATATTCCGCTTTCGCATCCATATTCGCTCCAGCATCGACTAATAACATCGGACCTTTGGCTGTTGGCATCACTGCTCCCAGTGGTGCTCTCTTGATCCCTTTGATCCTTCCAACAACAAACTGTCCTCCAACAAGGATCGCTCCTGAACTTCCAGCTGATACAAATGCATCTGCAGTCTTATCCTTTACCATTTTCAGGGCGACCACCATGGAAGAATCTTTCTTCTTACGAATCGCTTCTACTGGTGATTCGTCACAAGAAATTTCTTCTTCTGCATTCACAACTTCAATTTGTTCATTTTTATACTGGTATTTGCTTAATTCTTCATGAATCCTTGGTGCTTTTCCTACAAGAAATACTTTCAGATTGTTTTTTCATTCACAGCATCAACGGCACCTTTTACAACTTCTCCTGGTGCATGATCTCCACCCATGGCATCAACTGCCACTTTCACTAATTTCTCCATATGACTTGTTACTCCTTTTCTTAAAAATAGGAAATGCCACACGCCTAAACCTTCTTAAAAAGCCTAAACGTATGGCATTTCTCTTCATTTACCATTATTCAGCGTGTGCTGAAACAATTTCCTTTTTATTGTAAGATCCGCAGGCTTTACATACTCTGTGAGGCATCATAAGAGCACCACATTTGCTGCATTTTACAAGTGTTGGAGCAGTCATCTTCCAGTTTGCTCTACGTCTGTTTCTTCTTCCTTTGGATGATTTATTCTTTGGACAAATTGACATTGGTTTTACACCTCCTTAAAATTCTTAAAAATATCCTGAATCGCTGCCATACGAGGGTCTGCCACCGTACGATCGCAGCCACACTCTTTTTCATTCAGATTCGTTCCGCACACCGGACAAAGTCCTTTGCAGTCTTCTTTGCATAACACTCTGGACGGAAGTTTTGGAACAACTTCATCGAAGATCAGTATATCAAGATCAAGATACTTGTCCTCGATATATGAAGAATCTTCTTCATCAAGATCCGAAAAATCTAATTCTTTCATCACCTGCACGGAAACCGGATAACTCACTTCTTCAAGACATCGGCTGCATGGAATTCCAAGCGTGACTTCTGTCTCAAATGCAAATGATATCTTATCCTTTCCAATATTTCTAAAAACAATCGAAAAATCATTCTTCTCTCGAATAGGATAAGACACACCTTTAAGCTTAATCTCATTCAGGTCGATTGACGCTTCGACGGTTTCTTCATATTTAGGTACTGAAATAATTTTTGATAATTGAATCTTCATACGATCTCCTAAATTTTCATACTGTACTATTATACGAATGTGCTTCTGGTTTGTCAAGTAATTTTCCTTACTTTTAAAAAACAATCCAGAAGCACATTTTAACAAGCTTTATTTTTATGAAATGATTATTTGACAAGGGCTACTGTGTCTCTTGCGATCATTAATTCTTCATTTGTTGGTACACAAAGCAGTGTAACTTTAGAATCATCTGTAGAGATGATCGCTGTTTCTCCGTGAACATCGTTCTTCACTTCGTCAAGTTCTGTTCCTAAATATCCAAGATATTCGCAGATTGCTTTACGTGTGATATCATCATTCTCACCAAGTCCTGCTGTAAATGCGATCGCATCAACACCATTCATAGCTGCTGTGTAAGCTCCGATGTATTTTGCTACGCGGTATGCATATGCATCTAATGCTGCAGCTGCAACTTTGTTACCTTCAGCTCTTGCTGCTTTTACATCTCTAAAGTCAGAAGATACTCCTGATAATCCGTAAACTCCTGATTCTTTGTTTAAGATATTTAATACTTCAGATGCTGTTTTGTTTTCTTTATTCGCAATAAATTCGATGATTGCTGGATCAAGATCTCCAGAACGTGTTCCCATGATCAGTCCTTCAAGTGGTGTTAATCCCATAGATGTATCTACTGATTCTCCACCTTTGACTGCTGTAACACTTGCACCGTTTCCTAAATGGCATACGATGATCTTTAAGTCTTTGATATCTTTTCCTAAGACTTTTGCTGTCTCTAAAGATACGAACTGATGAGATGTTCCGTGGAATCCATAACGGCGGATACCATCTTCATCGTAGTATTTTCTAGGAATACCATATAAGAATGCTTTCTCTGGCATTGTCTGATGGAATGCTGTATCAAATACTGCTACCATTGGAAGTCCTGGCATTAATTCCTGACATGCGCGAACTCCGATCAGTCCCGCTGGGTTATGAAGTGGTGCGAATACGCTGCATTCTTCAACTTCTTTGATAACTTCATCTGTGATCAGGCATGATTTTGTGAATTTCTCTCCACCGTGAACAATACGATGTCCTACAGCTCCGATCTCATCAAGACTTTCTACAACTCCGTTTTCTTTATCTGTCAGCTGGTCGATAACGATTCCGATCGCTGTCTTATGATCTGGCATAGCTGGTGTAGATTTGATCTTGTCTTTTCCCGCTGGCTGATGTGTTAATGCTCCATCGATTCCGATTCTTTCACATAATCCTTTTGCTAAAACACTTTCTGTCTCTGAATCGATTAACTGATATTTTAATGATGAGCTTCCGCAGTTGATAACTAAAACTTTCATGAACTATGATTCTCCTTATATTTTTCTTATTTATCTGCTTCCAGTGCTGCTGCCTGTACACATGTGATCGCTACTGCACCAACGATATCTGATGCTACACATCCACGTGATAAGTCATTGACCGGTTTTGCGATTCCCTGTGTGATAGGTCCGAATGCCTGTGCTCCACCTAATCTCTGTACTAATTTATATCCAATGTTACCAGCATCTAAGTCTGGGAATACTAATACGTTCGCTTTACCAGCAACTTCACTTCTTGGAGCTTTGCTTGCTGCAACTTCTGGTACGATCGCTGCGTCAAGCTGTAATTCTCCACAGATCAAGTACTGAGGGTATTTTTCTTTGGCGATGTTTGTTGCTTCTACAACTTTTGTTACATCGTCATGTTTTGCACTTCCGCATGTAGAATGGGATAACATTGCAACTCTAGGTGTTGCTCCGATCAACTGTTCAAATGTCTTAGCTGAGCTTGAAGCGATTGCTGCTAACTGTTCTGGATTTGGATTCTGGTTCAGTCCACAGTCAGCGAATACAAAACATCCGTTTTCACCCATATCTTTAGCCTGTGTATCCATTAACATGAAGGCTGATACGATCTCTGTACCAGGTGCAGTCTTAACAACCTGAAGTGCTGCACGAAGTACGTTTGCAGAAGAGTTGATCGCTCCTGCTACCATTCCGTCTGCATCTCCAACTCTTACCATTGTTGCTCCGAAGAACAGTGGGTTGGATAACAGGATCTCTTTTGCATCTTCTGGAAGCAGTCCTTTGCTCTTTCTTGCTTCACATAAAGATTCGATATATGTATTTAAATGATCACAATTCTCTGGATCAACAAAAGAAGCTTTGGCTAAATCTAATCCTTCTGCTTCTGCTTTTGCCTTAATCTCGTCTTCTTTTCCAACTAAAATAATATCAGCGATCTCTTCACTGATAACCTCTGCTGCTGCTGTTAATGTTCTCATGTCTGTAGTTTCAGGCAGTACAACAGTTTTCTTATTTGCTTTTGCCTTGTTTTTAATCTCATCAATAACACTCATTTTTCGCGTTGCTCCTTTCAACTTTCCAAAAAGATGAATTTAATCTTGTTAAATTATACAACATCATTTCTTTGTATACAATAATAGTATTTGTATTTTTCGTTGTACATTTCCAGAAAAATCTATATTCTATTCTACATTTTTTTGTTTTCTCTGACAAGATACTTGTTGCTTATTTTTCATTTTTTGTGCAATTTTACTTTTATTCATTTGTGATTTATAATACATTTACAAAATAAACGATTCAAATAAGGAATCTCGAAAGGATATTTTATGAAAACAGCAGCTATCATTTGCGAATACAATCCGTTTCACAATGGTCATGAATACCACATCATGCAGACAAGGAATATCACGGGTGCAGACTACGTCATTGCCATCATGAGTGGAAACTATGTACAGCGCGGAACTCCGGCGGTTATGGACAAAAAAATACGTACCAAGTCTGCCCTTCTTGGAGGTGCCGATCTCGTGATCGAACTCCCCTTATTTGCAGCATGTTCATCTGCCCCTGATTTTGCAATTGGAGCTGTCAGTCTGCTTCACAAACTAGGGGTGATCGACTACCTTTCTTTTGGAAGTGAGTGTCAAGATATTAACAAACTTAAGCAGATCGCATCCTTTCTTATCCAATATGAAGAAGAAATCGAGCGTGGTACAAAAGAGCTTATGAGTCTCGGACATTCTTATCCGAAAGCAAAAGAACTTTATCTTAGAGAGCATCTTGATGATGCTTCTTTGATCGAAGTATTAAAACAGCCGAATAATATTCTTGGGATTGAATATTTAAAAGCTTTGCTACAGTTAGACAGCCCTATCATTCCCGTCTGTGTTACCCGTGTTTCAAACGATCATCACAGCAAGGAGTTGACACCTTCGATTTCTTCTGCAACATCCATCCGTGAAATCTTAGAACAAAACCAGATAAGCCCTTTATTCTCAAGAGTCCCTGAAGCTTTGCATGATATCTATCAGATGCATTATCAAAAAGATTTTCCTGTCTGCCTGGATGATTTTTCTCTGCTTTTACATGCAGCTATTTATTCTTGCGAAGATCTTACACAGATCAGCGGTATTTCAAGCGATTTTAAGGACCGTATTTTTAAGATGTTAAAATCTGATCTTTCTTTTGAAGAACTGATCAGTGCCTGTAAGACCAAAAATCTCACCTGGAGTAAAATAAGCAGAAATCTTTTGCATATCATGCTTGATATAACAAAAGAAAAGGTTGAAAAAGCACGAACTTACGATATGTCTCCTTATTTTCAGATTCTAGGTTTCAAACGTTCCGCTTCCTTCCTGATTGGGAATATCAAAAGAAAATCTTCCATCCCTATGGTCCGCCATCTGCGTGTTATGAATGATCCTTTATCCAAAGATCAAGAAGAATTATTATCTACAGAACAACGTGCCAACCAGTTATATCGTACCGTGATCGGACAGAAATTTCATACGATCATAAAAGATGAGCAGATCATCTTCTAGTTTCACCTCCCGCTTCATACACTATAAAAAGAAAGCGGGAGATTTTTCATGAAAACCAGTTTTATCCAGTTTTTACTTATTTTTAGTGTTCTTTCCTTGTTATTTTTTCCACAAACATCGGTCCAAGGAGCAAAAAATGGGCTGATTTTATGGTCTGCAACGATCACACCGACTCTTTTACCTTTTTACTGCTCACTGGTTTTATGCAATATTACCAAACGTTCCATCTGATCTCCCGGCTTTTTACCCCTCAAAAACTTTTCCTGGTATCAATGAGGACTTTTTTTACACCTGTATTCTAGGTTTTTTTGTGGATGTCCCCTCGGTGCGAAGATCATTGATGATTTTATTTCTTGTGGATCTTTTACGAAATCTGAAGGAGAAAAGCTATTATATACTTGCAATCAGATCAGTCCCATGTTCTCTGCTGGATATACTCTTACATTGATCCTTCATGGCAAAATTTCTGCTCTGCGCTTTTTTCTTTTGCCTGTATTTTCCTGTCATGTGTTATCTGATCTATCTGGTCTTTTTATTTTTACAAGCGATTTTCTACATACACACCACTCTTCTCCCACCATTGCACACAAAAAGTCAGCAGATCAGGTAATCTTTGATAGTCTTCATTCCATTTTCATGATCGGAATCTGTATTATGATCTTTTCAATTGCCGTTTCTCTTTTAGAAATTCTTCCACTTCCTTTCTATTTAAAAAGAGGATTGACCGCTGTTCTTGAAATCACAAATGCCATCTCCCATTTTGGTTCTTCCCATATGTCTATCGGCCGCAAAGTCATATTATTGTGTATGATCACTTCTTTTGGCGGGTTGTCTGCTGCCGTGCAGACTTTAAGTGTATACAAAAAGAGCAGACTCTCCCTCTGGAAATATCTGCTCATAAGATCTCTCTTTAGTGTTTCAAGCGGACTACTTGCTTATCTAGTCTTCATCTGAAATGAAATCTTCTACCGTTCTTGTTCTTGCCTGTGGAATGCTGACTCCGGAAAGCTGTTCTTCTATCTCCTTCGCATTCGTTTTAATCGATGCAAGATCTGAATCTAATGCGGATAACAACTGGTTAAACACACTCTCCTGTGCTTCTTTGACACTTGCCACATAACCTTGTACATCTTCCATGATCTCATTGACATAGCGCAATGCACCTGCACGGATCTGATCTGCTTCTTCATTCGCATTATGTACAACACTTCTTGCTGTATCTTTGGCGTGAGTTTCAATCTCATTCGCTCTCATCTTTGCCATCTCAACGACCTCATTCTGATCGATCAATTCTCCTGCATCTCTTGCTGCCTGATCGATCATCTGCTGTGACTTCACTCTGGCATCTTCCAAGATCGCATCTTTGTTCAGAATGATCTTATGGCTTCGTTCAATCTCACCTGGAATCTGCTTCCTTAATTCCTCGATCACTGTCATCAATACATCTTTCTCGATCATAATCTTACCTGGACTAAATCTTGCTGGTTTTGCTTCGTCGATCAGTACTTCAATATCATCAATCATCTCATGTAAATACTTCTCACTCATATTCATTCGCCTCCTATGATTTAAATTTCTTCTCAAGACATTCTTGTACGTAAGGCGGTACCATCTCAGAAACATCTCCATGATAAGATGCAATTTCCTTTACGATCGTGGAACTTACATAAGAATACTCAATGCTGGTTGTAAAAACATGGTATCTAAGTCTTTATCCAATCTCGCATTTGTCTGTGCAATTTGAATCTCATACTCAAAATCAGTTACTGCGCGTAGTCCTCGGACTGATACACTGGCTCCCTGTTGTTTTGCAAAGTCTACCAACAATCCAGAAAATGACATAACCTCTACATTATCAAGATGACTTGTCACTTTTCGTATCATATCAACCTTCTCTTGTGTTGTAAACATTGGTTTCTTTGCACTGTTTACCAATACTGCGATGATCAGCTTGTCAAAAACCTTGGCTGAACGCTCTATAATATCAATATGTCCATAAGTCACCGGGTCAAAACTTCCCGGATAAACTGCAATACTCATCTTCTAATCCTCCACTGTTTTCATCAAAAATGTATGTTTATTTGTCTTGTATTCTTTTACTCTTATAACCTTTAATTTCTCAAAATCTGGTATCTCTGTGTCAAGAGACGATTCCACGATAACTACCGTATCTTCTGTACAGATAGAGGATCGATCTATGATTGATAATACTTCTTCTTCAAATCCTTTCTTATATGGAGGATCCATAAAAATATGATCAAATGTTACATTCTTCGTCTCTAACTGCCTGATCGCTGAATTCACATCTGTTGCCAGAACCTGTGCTTTCTTATCAAGCTTTGTATATCTTAAATTCTCTCGAATGCATCTTAATGCAGGTTTTGCTTTCTCAACAAAATAAGCTTCCTTTGCTCCTCTGCTCAATGCCTCGATCCCGATTCCTCCACTTCCAGAGAAAAGATCCAGAAATGTACTTCCCGGGATATCATACTGAATCATATTAAATAACGTCTCTTTGATGCGATCCTGGGTTGGTCTTGTCTCCATTCCTTCGATCGTCTTTAATTTTAAACTCTTCGCACTTCCTGCTACGACTCTCATATCTATGTATATTCCTTGTCTTTTATTTGCTTTGCAAAGTTATTCCACTTTTGCTCACTATTTCTTTTATTTATTATATCTACAGATTTTGTCAACCGACAAACCAATATTTCAGAAAGAGACAGTCAAAGTTTATACTTTCGCTGCCTCTTTCTGAAATCTTATGATGTTTGAGGATTGCTTCATTGCTACGCAATTTCGCAATCCGGATACATCATCTTATCTAATTAGCGAGACATTTCTTCTTCCTGTCTGCGGATCATTTTACGAACCATCTCTCCTCCGACAGATCCTGCCTGAGCAGTTGTTAAGTGTCCGTTATATCCTTCTTTTAAATCCACACCGATCTCATTTGCAACTTCGAACTTAAATCTGTCTAAGGCTCCTCTCGCTTCTGGTACCTCGACTCTGTTTGTTCCTTTGCTTCTTGCTGAAGTTCGTTCTTCCATGTTGAAAGTCCTCCATTTCTTTTGTTTTGTTATCTGTTACGCTCATAGTATATGCAAGCGTACAAAAGATACACTGGGAGTTTTTACATGATGTTGCATTTTATGGATTGTTATTTTTTGACACTTACATCATTTTAATAACGAACATGAAATCTTTTCTCATTTTCTTCATATGGACGTTCTTCTTTCTCGATCTCATCCACTCGAACGAAACGATTTCCTGTCTGGATCAAATTTAAAAATTTCTCAATTTCAACTCTGGTTCCCTGAACTTCTGCTGTCACTGATCCATCAGACATATTTTTCACCCATCCTGTCAAATGACATCTTTCTGCATTCATCGCTACAAAAAACGAAATCCTACTCCTTGGACTCTTCCTGTAAATCTTAAATAAAAACGTACCATACGATATACCTCCTATTATATATTCCTTGCAAGCCCGATCTGTTTTTCTAATCTGCTGTTCTTCAAATTCGAAAAATCAAATCCGCTTTCCTCCAGTTGTTTTACCGCATCAGCTGCCTGTTTCATAATATCTGCATTGGTATAGATATCTGCCAGAACAAAATCCATCATCCCGCTTTGTCTGACTCCGAAGAAATCACCCGGTCCTCGAAGTTTTAAGTCTTCATTTGCTATATAAAATCCATCATTTGATTTATTCAACACTTCAAGACGCTGCATCGTTTCTTTCTTCTTGGAACTCGTCATAAAAATGCAATAGGACTGATAGCCGCCACGTCCGACACGTCCTCTTAACTGATGAAGCTGTGCAAGTCCAAAACGTTCTGCATTCTCCACCATCATAACCGTTGCATTTGGCACATTCACGCCGACTTCAACAACCGTTGTTGATACTAAAACATCAATCTTGCCTTCTGAAAAATCATCCATGACTTTCTGCTTGTCCGCTGCCTTCATCTTTCCATGAAGGTAACTGATCCTTACCGATGGTGCAAACTGGCTTCTCAACATCTGCGCATACTGAATGACATTTTCTCCTTCCATCGTCTCACTTTCTTCAACCATCGGACAGATAATATATACCTGTCTTCCCTGACTGACCTGTTTCTCAATGAAACGATATGCCGTCGGGCGGTAACTTGTGTTGACTACGCAGTTTTTGATCGGCAACCGCTCTGCCGGCAGTTCATCGATGATTGATACATCAAGATCACCATATAAAATGATCGCCAATGTTCTTGGAATCGGTGTCGCACTCATAACAAGTACATGTGGTTTCTCACCTTTTAGCGATAAACTTTCTCTTTGTCTTACTCCAAATCGATGTTGTTCATCCGTGATAACCAATGCTAACTTGTTATATTCCACCTTATCCTGAATGACCGCATGAGTTCCGATCACAATATCTACTTCTCCATCTTTGATCTTTTGATAGGTTTCTCTTTTTTCTTTTGCCTTTGTGGAACCTGTCAGCAATGCGATCTTTATATCATAAGATTCTAAAAGTTCTGTAAATGATTCATAATGCTGAGCTGCAAGCACTTCCGTTGGCGCCATCAAAACCCCTTGGTATCCTGCTTTGGCACACATTAATAATAAAATAACCGCAAGGATCGTCTTTCCAGATCCTACATCACCCTGTACCAGACGATTCATAACCTTACCAGACGCCATGTCTTTTGCCATCTCATTTAACGCTCTTTTCTGTGCTGTAGTCAACTCGTACGGAAGATTCTTCAATAGTTCTTTTGCTTCCTTGCAAACCCCGATCTTGTATCCTTCTTCCTTGAGATCTTCTCCTGATGTGATCATATGCATCGCTGCGATAAAAATAAAAAATTCATCAAAAATCAACCTTTTCTTTGCTTTGATCAACTGCTCTTTTGATTCCGGAAAATGAATATTCCAGATTGCCTGATGATATTCCATTGGCTGATATTGATCTAAAATATTTTGCGGAAGATATTCTGGAATATGAAAGATATAGTCTTTTGTCTGTGCCACAGCCTTAGAAACAAGTTTATTGGTAAGTCCACTTGTTAATGGATATACTGGCTGCAATGTCTCCTGTTTAGCTTCATAATCTTCCTTTGTAAAGATCTCTGGATGTTCCATCGTGATCCGTCCATTTTTATAGATCGGAGTTCCCGTAAATATATAATCTCTTCCCTGATGTAATTGTTTCTTTAAATATGGCATATTGTACCAGACAAGCATGATCGTTCCTGTATGATCTTTCGCTGTGCATATAACAATCTTCATTCTTTTTGCATACTGAATATGAACTTCCGAATTGATACGAACGAAAATAGATACTCTCTGGCCAATCTCGATCTCATTGACATCTTTGGGATCTTCATAGGTAAGATAATACTTTGGATACATCGTGATCAGACTGTCTACATCACGGATTCCAAGTCGTCCAAAAGCTGTCGCACTCTTTTCCCCAATTCCTTTTAATTCTATGATATTTGTTGTGCCATCCATCTTCTGTCTCCTTCAAAATTCTTTATCATATTCTCACGAAAAGCAAAGAAATCCCGCCATCAAGCGGGATTTCCCATCTTCTCTTATTCTACTGATAATAAGAAATAATAAATTGGCTGTCCGCCATATTCTAACTGTACATCACAGTCACCATATGTTTCTTCTACTTTCTCAAGTAATGCTTCTGCCTGTTCTTTGGTTGTGTCTTCTCCATAGTAAATACTGATCAGTTCGCTGTCTTCATCTACCATCTCTTCTAGTAATTCTAACGTGACTTTCTCGACATCCTGTCCGACTTTCTTGATCCCATCATCATCGATTCCCATGATATCATCAACCTTGATCGTAATACCATTGATGGATGTATCTCTGACTGCATAAGTAACTTCTCCAGTCTTCACGCATTCAATGATGTCTTTCATGTTGTCTTCATTCTCTTCGGCATCTGCTTCTGGATCAAATCCAATGATCGCTGAGATTCCCTGTGGAACTGTTGTTGTCGGAATGATCACTACATTCTTATCTTCCACTAAAGACTGTGCCTGTGTCGCTGCAAGAATGATATTCTTGTTATTTGGCAAAATAAATACAGTCTCTGCATTCACCTGCTCGATTGCATTCAACATATCTTCAGTACTAGGGTTCATGGTCTGCCCGCCTTCGATCAGGTAATCTACACCTAACTCACGGAAAATGTCATTCATTCCCTGGCCAATCGATACTGCCACAAATCCAAAGTCTTTTCTAGGTTCTTCTGGTTTGCTTTCTTCTGCCTGTGCTTCTGCCTGTGTGAGATTTAAACGTTCTCTGTGTTCTTCTCTCATATTATCGATCTTCATATTCGTAAGTTCTCCATATGTGAGACCTTTCTCGATCGCTTTTCCAGGATGGTTTGTATGAACATGTACTTTAATGATATCTTCATCTGCAACAACCACGATAGAATCTCCGATTCCCATTAAGAAATCTTTAAACTTCTGTTCTTCTTCCATGGAAATCTCTTCTTTCGTCATAACGATAAATTCTGTACAATAACCAAATTTGATATCTTTCTCTTCTAATGGTGCTTCACTTGCTGTTGCTGCTGGTTTAACTGCTGGCTTCTCAACACTGCTTAAATCAACTTCTTTACCCATTAAAGCATCAACAGCACCCTGTAGGAATTCCACAAGTCCCTGTCCACCTGAATCAACCACTCCTGCTTCTTTCAGAACTGGTAACATCTCTGGTGTCTTCTGAAGAATCTCGTTCGCTTCCTTGATCACTACCTGAGCAAATTCTTCAAAATCTTCTGTATTCCTTGCACAATATACTGCCTTCTCTGCTGTTACTTTCGCTACCGTAAGGATTGTTCCTTCCTTTGGTTTCATAACTGCTTTATAAGCTGTCTCTACTGCCTTCTTAAATCCTACTGCAACAGTTTCTGTTGTTAATACGTCCTGATCTTTGACACCTTTATAAAATCCCCTGAATAACTGGGATAGAATAACACCTGAGTTACCTCTGGCTCCTCTTAAAGAACCGCTTGATAATCCTCTTGTTACTTCTTTCACTGTCACTTCTGCTGCGTTCCCAACTTCTTTAGCAGCTGCAAGAGCTGTCATTGTCATATTCGTTCCTGTATCACCGTCTGGCACAGGGAATACATTCAGTTCATTAATATATTCTTTATTCGCCTCTAATCTCTTGGCTCCGCCAATCAACATCTTCTGCAGCAAAGCTGCATCTATCTGTTTCATCTTAATCTTTGCCTCCATTATCTATTATCCTATATCCTTTACGCCCTCTACGTAAATATTGATCCGTTCTACTTCAAGGCTTGTAAATTCTTCTACACGATACTTTACAGATTCCATAAGGTTACTTGCCACTGTAGAAATAGAAACTCCATAAGATACAATAATATGGAAGTCTATCGTGATCTTATTATTCTTTACAGAAACAAATACACCTTTTCTGATATTATCTCTTGTTAACAGCTTGGCAATCCCATCTTTCATATTCACCATTGCCATCCCTACGATACCAAAACATCCAAGAGCACAGATTCCGGCATATTTCGCAATTACCTGATTTTCAATGGAGATCTCTCCATTCTTTGTATTCACATGTCCTTTCATAAATTATACCTCCAAACGAGAATTCATATATTTCGATTATACATTATGAAACCACCTAAGTCTAGTGTTTCAAAAAATGATTTAAAATAAAAGCAAATTTATTCTTGATTTTTATAAATCAATCTGTTAGAATGAAATAGTTGTCGAGCCTGGAATGAAACAGGAATAGAGATTGGAATAAGGAGGTGCTAACATGGCAAAATGTGCTATTTGTGGCAAAGGTGCTCATTTTGGAAACGCAGTGAGCCATTCACATAGAAGATCAAATAAAATGTGGAAATCTAACATCAAATCTGTTAAAGTTAAAGTTAACGGAGCAGCTAAGAAAATGTACGTTTGTACTTCTTGCTTAAGATCTGGTAAGGTTGAACGTGCTTAGTCTTGATTGATCATATAAGAAACCACTAAGAGTTGGAATTTATTCCAACTCTTTTTTTATTCTTCAAGCGTTATTTAAAGAATAGACAGTAAGCTGTGATATCACATCCGATACAGATAACTATTTTCATCGGATCGTGAGTGATCCAGAATCCTGTAAATAAGCCCAATGAGAAAAAGAAAAAAGCGATGGCCCAGACTCGTTTCATATTTGAAGATCCTTTTTGTACATATGTATTCCAAAATTCTGGTTTGAATGACGGAAATTAATGGTGGAATATTATAAACATCTGTCTACCACTACAAAAATTGAAAACTAATAATGTTTAACATACACACCTTTCCGTTTGAAAATTCTTAATTTTATACAAGAATGTCTTCAGGTATTCATAAAAACATAAAGAAAGATAGAGGTACGAAATGATA
>ENA-OUNH01000101-OUNH01000101.1-human-gut-metagenome-genome-assembly--contig:-NODE-101-length-31306-cov-3.973572_pt1 | contig 31306 bp, 28 predicted proteins | sample MGYA00242806_ERZ504814 | MGnify/ENA primary metagenome ERZ504814 (study PRJEB26092, sample SAMD00036389) | human gut metagenome | host: Homo sapiens | study: EMG produced TPA metagenomics assembly of...
TGAGAGGGGAGGCTCTCACGCGGGCAAAGCCCGCGCAAAAAGGCGCCCCACGCAGTGGGGAGCTGGCCGAGCCTGCGAGGCCTGAGGGGCTTTGGCACCTTCCCGCAGCCGCCCCAACATCCTCATCCATACAATTCCCCAAAAATATTCATTTTTTTGTAAAAAAATCTACCCAAAAAATCACTTTGTGCTATAATATCATCAAATAGCCTTTTTCCGGCCGTTTACCAATTAAAGGAGGATCATCCATGCCCAACCTAGCTCTGCTTGCCCTTGAAGCCAGCGACGGCACCGTTGTTCTGACCAGCATTACACTGGTTTTCGCGATGCTGGTGGCCCTGTGCCTTATCATCACGCTGGAAGGCAAGATCTTCGACAACATCAACAATAAGAAGAACGACAAGCCTGCCGCGCCCAAGGCCCCTGCGGCCCCCGCTGCCAAGGCTGCCCCTGCCGCCAAGCCCGCTGCCCCTGCAGCCAAGGCTGACAACGGCTCCATCCCCTGGCGAGATCATCGCCGCCATCTCCGCTGCCGTGGCCTCTGTGTGCGGCGGCAATGCCGTGATCCGCGGCATCAAGCGCGTTTCCAAGCCCGCTGCCGGCTCCCGCCGCGGCGCATGGGGTGACGCAGGCGTGCGCGAGCATACCACGCCCTTTATGTAAGGAGGTACGGAAATGGGTGCGATTTTTACCAATATTGCGGAGATCTTCGCAAAGTCCGGCTGGGCACAGATCTTCTTCACCGAGGGCGGCTGGAAGTACGCCGTCATGCTGGCAGTGGCCTGCGTGCTGCTGTATCTGGCCATCGTCAAGCAGTTTGAGCCGCTGCTGCTGCTGCCCATCGGCTTCGGCATGCTGATGACCAACCTGCCCCTCGACGGCATCTTCCACATGGACATCTTCATCAACGAGACGAACCACATCGACTGGGCGCTGCTCGGCTCCTCCGGCGGTATGGTTGACTACATCTATCTGGGCGTCAAGCTTGGCATCTATCCGCCGCTGATCTTCCTCGGCATCGGCACGATGACCGACTTCGAGCCGCTGATCGCCCGCCCGTCCAGCCTGCTGCTGGGCGCTGCCGCACAGCTTGGCATCTTCTTCACCTTTGTCGGCGCTAAGATTCTGGGCTTCACCAATCAGGAAGCCGGTGCTATCGGCATCATCGGCGGCGCGGACGGCCCCACCGCCATCTATGTCACCACCAAGCTGGCCCCGCATCTGCTCGGCTCCATCGCGGTCGCTGCGTACTGCTACATGGCGCTGGTGCCGGTTATCCAGCCGCCCATCATGAAGGCGCTGACCACTGAAAAAGAGCGTCAGATCGTCATGACGGCACCTCGCCGCGTCTCCAAGACCGAGAAGATCCTCTTCCCCATCATTGTCACCATCATTGTTGCTCTGACCCTGCCTGACGCCGCCATTCTGGTCGGCTGCCTGATGATGGGCAACCTGATGAAGGAGTCCGGCGTTGTCGAGCGTATCACCAAGACCGCCGGCAACGAGCTGATGAACATCATCACGATCTTCCTCGGCTTCTCGGTCGGCTGTACCACCAACGCCGCCACCTTCCTGAACATCCAGACCGTTGAGATCATCGTTCTGGGCATTGTGGCCTTCGGTGTCGGCACCGCCGGCGGTGTTATCCTCGGCAAGATCATGTGCGTGGTCACCCACGGCAAGATCAACCCGCTCATCGGCTCCGCCGGTGTTTCCGCCGTTCCCATGGCCGCCCGTGTTTCCCAGAAGGTCGGTCAGGAGTACAACCCCCGCAACTACCTGCTCATGCACGCCATGGGCCCCAACGTTGCCGGTGTTATCGGCTCCGCCGTTGCCGCTGGTATCCTGATCAATATGTTCGGCTGATACTGACATAAAAAGTAAGCACCCGCATGGTTCGCGCCATGCGGGTGCTTTTCTCTTTGGCTTCTCCCTCGGGAGAAGCTGCCGCCCGCAGGCGGCTGATGAGGGGCAGCTTTCCTGCGGTAACCCATGCACGGAGGGGCGCGGCAAGGCTGCCCCTCATCCGGCCTCGGTCGGGGCCTCGGCCACCTTCCCCCAAGGGGGAAGGCAATCCACTATTCACTTCACCTCAAACCTCTCCCCGTCGATCTCGACATACGCCACCGCCTCCGGGTCGATGATGTTGTAGGTGTTCACCCGCAGAGCGCTCTGACCGGAAGATTTTCTCACGCGGCCATAAAAACCCTGATAAAACTCTCCGTCCCAGCCGTAGGTCAGTTCCGTGCCGTCAGCGCGGAACAGCTTTACGCGGGACTGTACATCGTACCGATGCGTGTCACCCAGCGGCAGACTGCCGTGATTCTTGCCAATGACGCTGACCGCCAGCGGCTCAATACGGATTTCTTCCATGTCGAATGTTGCGTCGGGATATTCAGCAGCCTCTTCATCGGTCATATCATAATGGAACCAGTGGCCGCCCTTCAGCGAGATGGTTTTCTTTACATTTATCGTCACTGCTTCAGCCATGTCTGGCAGCATAACTTTCACATGCGCAGAGGCCTTGTGATTTGTCAAATCGCAGATATACAGCGTTCGCGTGTCGGTGGCCGTCTGGGTCAACGGAATATCCACATAGCAGGAGAGAATGTCGCCTTCGCTGACCGCGTTGCGCGTTGCCCACGAACCAATGGCGTACCCATAACATGGCCCTACCTGTGCGTTGCTTGCAATATAGAGCCGCTTGTCGCCGCTGTTGTCCGCTGCACGCAGGTAAAACGCGCCGGTGTCCCACACCAAATCGTTTGGCTCCATCCCTTGGGCGTTGTCCACATCGTACAGCACCCGCAGCGTGTTTTCGCCGCGCAGCAGCGCCTTTACACTGACCGTGCGGCCGTTGATCTCGGCGGTCAGCGGTTCGTCCAGCACCACGCCGTACTTCTGCACCAGTGCGTTCGTCTCGTTGGCGGCGCTCATGGGGTGGAAAAGCCCCAGCACCACCGCGCCCGCGGCCACTAAGCAGAGCGCTGCCGCCGCAGCTGCCAGCCGCCAGCCGCGCAAAGCATGCAGCCTTGGGCGGCGCGCCAGTACTTTTTGGCGCAGTGCAGCGGTTTCCTCCGCTGTCAGGGCGTCCGCCAGCGGCGGGTGGTCGTTCATCCAGCGTTCCAGTTCGGTCATAGGTCAGCCCTCCTTCAATAGCTTTTGCAGTGCCAGCCGTGCGCGGTGCAGCCGGGTACGCACCGTGGCGGCGGGCATGGCAAACCGCGCACCCAGCTGGGCCGCTGTCTCGCCGTATAAGTACCGCCGCAGAAACAGCTCGCCGTCCGGCGGCGGCAGCGCCATGATCTGCGCCATCAGCTCGCGGCTTTCGAGTTGGCTTTCCAGCGCTACAGCCAGCTCGGCGTCATCGCGGTCGTCCAGCGGCAGTGTCTCGCCCCGGCGCAGCAGCGCACGGTAGCGGTCAATGGCGCACTGCCGCGCCGTCAAAATGACCAGCCGCCGCCGGTGCGCCTCGTCCGCAGGCAGCCGCGCGCCGCGCCACAGCTTGTAAAATGTGTCGGCCTCGGCCTCCTCGGCGTCCTGCGGGTGGCCCGGCAAAATGGCCCGGCAGACGGCCCGCACCGCGCCGCCGTAGTCCCGCAGCAGGGTGTCCAACTCGTGCTCTGTCATGGGCGTCGCCCCCTTTCATAAAGATTATACGACAAAAACGGGCGGAGTGTTTCAAAAACTTTGGCTTCCCCCGAGGGGCTGCGCCCGCAGGCGCGTGTCGGAGCGCAACCGCCGCTTTTTTTGCGGCGGCTCTTAGCGCGTAGACTGAAGCTGTCGCCCGCAGGCGACTGATGAGGGGCGGCGTTCCCGCGGTAACTCATTCATGGGGTGGCCACGCAAACCTGCCCCTCATTCGCCCTCGGTCGGGGCCTCGGGCACCTTCCCCCAAAAGGGGAAGGCATACGCCTGTTGTACTCCTCCCTGATCTGTGCTATAATACGCTTAATAATGGGGTACTGTTGGAAAGAGGTGAGCCGATGCTGAAGGTAACGCTTTTGGGTACGGGCGGCACGCAGCCGCTGCCCGACCGCGCGCTGGCGGCCGCCGCCGTGACGGTGGCCGGGCGCAGCGTTCTGCTCGACTGCGGCGAGGGCACGCAGGTCGGGCTGCGGCGGTACGGCGTCAGCGCGTACCGGCTTTCGGCCGTGCTGCTGACCCACTACCACGGGGACCACATTCTGGGTCTGCCCGGACTTTTGCAGACGCTGGGCAGCCTGAACCGCACCGAGCCGCTGACCGTCTACGGCCCTGCGGGGCTGGATGCAGTCGCGCGGCCCGTCATGGCGCTGGCAGGTGCGCAGCCCTATCCCGTCCTCTGGCGGGAGGCGGACGCGCCGTTTGCCGTAGATGCGCTGAAAATCACGCCGTTCCCGCTGGCCCACCGCGTGCCCTGCTGCGGCTACGCGCTTGAACTGCCCCGCGCAGGCCGGTTTGACCCCGCGCGGGCGCGGGCGGCGGGTATCCCGGTGGAGCATTGGAAAACGCTGCAGAGGGGTGCGGCGGCAGGAGGCTTCACGCCGGAGCAGGTGCTTGGCCCGCCGCGCCGGGGCCTCAAGGTCGTCTATGCGACCGACACCCGCCCCTGCGCCGCGCTGGAAGCCGCCGCCCGGGGCGCCGACCTGCTCTGCATGGATGCGACCTACGCCGATGACGCCGACCTGCCCAAGGCCCGGCTCTACGGCCACACGACCTGCCGCGAGGCGGGCGCGCTGGCCGCCGCCGCCGCGGTGCGCCGCCTCTGGCTGACCCACTACAGCGCCGCCGTGACCGACACCGCCCCCGGGCTGGCTGCGGCCCGCACGGCTTACCCTTTAGCGCTGGCCGGGTATGACGGCATGGCGCAGGAACTGGAATTTGACAAAGAATGACGAACAAACGCAAAAATATCATCTTCATTGCGGCGGTTCTGGCCATGGCGGCGGTGCTTTGGCTGGTATGCCGCACCGGCGGCAGCGGGCATACGGCGGTGCTGCGCTACGGCACGCCGCAGACGGAGCAGCGCATCGACCTGCGCAGGGACGCCGACTATGACATCGACACCGGCCGGTACACGATCCACCTGCATGTGGAAAACGGCGGCATTGCCTTTGTGGACAGCCCCTGCCCCGACCATCTGTGCGAGGGGTTCGGCGTGCTGAAAAACGAGGGCGACTGGGCCGCCTGTATGCCGGCGAAGGCAAGCGTTACCATTGAATAAATGTAGGGGCGGATTCCATATCCGCCCGCGGCACCTGCCGTAAGCTGCACGGGCGCATATAGAATGCGCCCCTACGGCGGCATATGTTTAACAAAAGGAGTTACTATGAACCCGACATTTAAGCAAGTTACCAAGACCCGCTATGTGCAGCTGGTTTCGGAGCTGGCACAGGAAATTTTTGTGCAGCACTACACCAAGCTGACGCCCAAGGTCGCCGCCGCGCTGGCCGATAAGTACCAGAGCGACATCCTGACCGATGACGAGATCCACAGCGGCGTTATCAACTATTTCCTCGTCTATCTTGGCACCGAGCCGGTGGGCTATTTTGCACTCGACCTCGGCCCGGCGGGCGCCATGTGCCTGAGCCGCCTGTTTTTGAAGGAGAAGGCCCGCGGCAAGGGCATCGGCCGCAGCGTTGTGGCCTACGCCCAGAAGCTGGCCGAGGGGGATGGCCGCAGCCGCCTGTACCTGAAGGTGTGGGCGCGCGACCTCAAGGCCGAGGGCTTTGCGAAAAAATGCCGCTTCCGCAAGGCAGAGACCGCCCCGATGGAGGTCCTGCCCGGCGTGACGCTGGATATTACCACATGGGAGAAGCTGTGGCGGTAACGCAGTGAATTTGTAGGGGCCGATGCTTGCATCGGCCCGCGGGGCGTCGAGGACGCCGCCCCCTACAAACGGAAGGCTGCCGGGTAGGGGCCGGGCACGCCCGGCCCTGTACATTCCGGCAAGCACCCCATCCCCGCAAGGCCGCGGGCCGGACATGTCCGGCCCCTGCAGCGCGGTAAACGCAAAATCTGGAGATACACTATGAAATTTCTGCACTTGGCTGACCTGCACCTTGGCAAACGGGTCAACGGGTTTGATATGCTGGAGGATCAGCGCTTTATTCTGGAGCAGATCCTGACCCTCTGCGATAAGCACGGCGTCGAGGCCGTGGTGCTGGCGGGCGACATCTACGACACCCCCGTCCCCCCGGTGCGGCCTGCACGCTGCTCGACTGGTTTTTGACACAGCTTTCGCTGCGGCATGTACCGGTGCTGGCCGTGTCCGGCAACCATGACAGCGCCGAGCGCCTTGATTTCGCCAGCGGCCTGCTGGCAGAGCAGGGCGTTTACATCGCCGGGCGGTTCCACGGCATGCCCAAGCAGGTCGTGCTGCATGACCGCTACGGCCCCCTTGAATTTACCCTGCTGCCCTTTGTGCGGGCGGCCACCGTGCGCCACTACCTGCCCGAGGCCGAGATCTCCGACTATGATTCCGCCGTGGGCGCGGCGCTCGCCGTCTGTGAGCCTGCCGCCCCCCGCCGCGTGCTGGTGGCCCACCAGATGGTGGTCTCCGGCGTATGCCCGCCCCAGCTTGCCGGCAGCGAGACGGCCCCCCTGACGGTCGGCACGGTGGATTCCATTGATGCGGCGCGGTTTGCGGGCTTCTGCTATGCGGCGCTCGGGCATATCCACCGCGCGCAGCGGGTCGGCATTGACGCCGTGCGGTACGCCGGCTCGCCGCTGTGCTACCATCTGGACGAGTGCGGTATGCAGAAATCCGCCACCCTTGTGCGGATCGGCAAGCGCGGTGTCGAAAAGATCGAGCAGCTGCCGCTGACGCCCCGCCGCGCCATGCGCCACTTGACCGGCCCGCTGGCCAAGCTGGTCGCGCACCCCACCGACACCGAGGATTATATCTGGGCGACCCTGACCGACCCGACCCCGCTGCCCGATGCGATGGCCCAGCTGCGCGCGGCCTACCCCAACGCCATGCGGCTCGACTACCAGCCCAAGGGCACGGCGGCGCTGCCGGCCGATATGACCCAGGCCGTCAGGGGCAAGCCCTTTGCCGAGCTGTTTCAGGACTTTTTCACCAAGATGAACGGCCGTGCCCTGACGACCGAGGAAGTGCTGGCTGTGAAAAAACTGCGCGAGGAGGCGTCAAAAAGCGAATGAAACCCCGGAAGTTGATCTTGAACGCCTTCGGCCCCTACGCCGGCCGCACAGAGCTGGATTTTGCGGCGTTCGGCGGTAACGGCCTGTTTTGATCGGCGGCGATACCGGCGCGGGCAAGACCGCCCTGTTTGACGCCATCACCTTTGCGCTCTACGGCGAGACCTCGGGCGAAAATCGAAAAACAACGATGCTGCGCAGCGATTTTGCTGCACCGGAGGCCGAGACCTCGGTGGAGCTGACCTTTACCCACCGGGGGCGCAGCTACACGGTGCGCCGCTGGCCCGACCAGCAGCGCGCGGCCAAGCGGGGCAGCGGCATGGTCAAGGTGCCCGCCAAGGCCGAACTCATCCGCGAGCCGGACGAGCCGGTCAGCGGTGCCTCCGCTGTGACGGACGCCGTTGTCAAGCTGCTGGGCATTGACGCCAAGCAGTTTGCGCAGGTGTCGATGCTGGCGCAGAACGATTTCACCCGGCTGCTGAACGCCCCCTCCGCCGAGCGGGCCGCCATCCTGCGCCGCGTTTTTGACACGGCCGACCACCAGCGCCTTGGACAGGCCGCCGTGGACTACGCCCGCCGCGCCGAGGAGGAGTGCAAGCGGCTTGACGATGTACTTTTGATGCATGTAGGAGCCCTGCTGGGAGAGGGCGCCGATGAGCAGACCGCCGCCGAGCTAACCGAAATGCAGGCCGACCGCGACCCCTTTGCCGCAGGCGCTGCCGCCGAGCTTGGCAAGCTGCTGCTTGAGGCCGATGAGGCGAACGAGAAGCGCCAGACCGCTGTCATGAAGGAGCTGGACGAGAAGATCGCCCGCGGTGACGCCGGCCTTAAAATTGCCGAGGAGCGCGCCGCCCGCCGCCGCCAGCTGGCCGGCCTCATCGCAGAGGAGCAGCGCGCCGCCGATGTCGAGCACCAGACCGACATCATCATGGCCGACCTTGAAAAGCGGACGGCGGGCCTCAAGGAGAGCATTGCCAAAAACGAAGCCGACCGCGCCGCGCTGAGTCAGGCCGAGGCCGACTTGCTGAAAACCGACCACCGCATTGAGCTGGCGGAGGGACTTTCTGCCGACTGCAGGCAGATTTTAAGCCAGCTGCAGGACGCCGACAAGGCCCGGCAGGACGCCGCAGACCGCCAGACCGCCTATGTGGCGGCGCAGGCCGCGCTGGACAAGGCCGAGGAGGAGTACAGCACGCTGCAGCGCCAGCTTAACGCAAACCGCGCCGGTCTGCTGGCCCGCGAGCTGGAAAAGGGCAAGCCCTGCCCGGTCTGCGGCTCGACCCGCCACCCCAAGATCGCGGCCCTGCCCAAGGACCACATCACCGAAAAGCAGCTGGAGGAGCGCGAGAAGGAGCTGACGGCCCAGCGCCGCACAACGGCCGCCGCCAGCCGCACCGCCGGTGACGCCGCTGCCCACGCGCATGAGCTGCGTGCGGCATTGCAGCGCAACGCAGATGGATTTTTCGCCCGCCGCGGGGACCGCTATACGGGCAAGCCCGCCGCCGAGCTGACACCGGACGAGCTGAAAGCCGCCCTGACCGCCCAGCAGGAGAGCTTGGCCGAGGGGCTGCGCGGCCTGCAGGCCGACCACCTGAAACTGAAGCAAAAGACCGACCGCGCCAAGAGCCTTGCCAAGCAGGCAGACATCCTGACCCGTCAGTTGGCTGAACTGGACAAGCAGCAGTTTGCCGCCACCCGCCGCGCCGCCAACGCCAAGGCAGGCCACGCCGCTGCCACGGCCCGCGTGCAGCAGATGCAGGAGACGATGCCCAAGCGGGATAACCCCGATGCGCTGGAGCGCCTGCAGGAGGCGCTGGCCCGGCTGCGCAGCGACCGCGCCGCCGCTATGGATGCCCGCGATGCGGCGGTCCACCGGCTGCACACCAACCGCGCCGCGCTGGATGCCCTGCACAAGGCCATGCGGGAGAGCGCCGCCGCCCGCGAGAAGCGTGCCATGTGGGACAACCTCTCCAAAACGATCAACGGCAACCTGACCGGTAAAATCAAGCTGCCGTTTGAACAGTATGTACAGGCGTTCTATTTTGACGGCGTGGTCGAGGCTGCCAACCTGCGCTTCACCCGCATGACGGACGGGCAGTACCGCCTGCTGCGCCGCCGGAGCGAGGCCGTCAGCGGCAAGACCGCGCTGGATCTCGATGTTTTTGACGCCTACACCGGCAAGACCCGCCCGGTGGGCAGCCTGTCGGGCGGTGAGAGCTTTATGGCCGCCCTGAGCCTTGCGCTGGGCATCAGCGATACGATCCAGCAGAACGCGGGCGGCGTGGTCATCGAAACGCTGTTTATTGACGAGGGCTTTGGCTCACTTGACGCCGACAGCCTTGAAAAGGCCGTTGATACGCTGGCCGGGCTGGCCGGGGGCGATAAGCTCATCGGCGTCATCTCCCATGTCGAGGCCCTGCAGGACCGCCTGACCCGCCAGATCCGCGTGACCAAGACACGGGCGGGCAGTAAGGCAGAAATTGAGATTTCGTAACCCCAAAGGCTTCTCCCCTTGGGGGAGAAGCTGCCGCCCGCAGGCGGCTGATGAGGGGAGAGCCTGCCGCAGCCAGCCGTAAAAGCGAGGGCACGGCAGACCCGTCCCTCATCCGCCCTCGGGCGGGGCCTCGGGCACCTTCCCCACCAAGGGGGAAGGCTTTTCTGTTGGAAGGTAACCTATGACTGTAAAATCAACGCTGCAACAACAATTAGAAATACTCTCCGCTGCCCGCTACCCGCTTCACATGCCCGGCCACAAGCGCCGCACTTTGCCCGCACCGGGGCTTGGTTGCGCTGCGTGGGACATGACCGAAATTGACGGTGCGGACGACCTGCACGATGCGGACGGCATATTGGCCGTCGCCATGCAGCGCACCGCCGCCCTGTACGGCAGCCGCCGCTGCTGGTATCTGGTGGGGGGCAGCACGGTCGGCCTGCTGGCGGGCATCCGCGCGCTGGCACCCTTCGGCAGTGAGGTCATCGTGGCGCGCAACTGCCACAAGGCCGTCTACCACGCCCTTGAGCTGGGGCAGCTGACCGCCCATTACCTGACGCCGCCGGTCGATGCGGCGTTCGGCATCTACGGCAGCGTGCCGCCCGCCGCGGTGGCTACCGCGCTCGATGCGCACCCGCAGGCGCGCTGCGTCATCCTGACCAGCCCGACTTACGAGGGCGTTGTAAGCGATATAGCGTCCATTGCAAGGCTCTGCCATGCGCGCGGCGTGCCGCTGCTTGTCGATGAAGCGCACGGTGCGCATTATCTGCCGTTTGCCGCGCAGTATGGCTGGCAGGGCGGCGCGGTCGCAGCGGGGGCCGACCTTGTTGTGCAAAGCGCCCACAAAACACTGCCCAGCCTGACCCAGACCGCCCTTTTGCAGCTGAACGGCAGCCTTGCGGACCCCGCCGAGATCGAGCGCCAGCTTGATGTGTTTGAGACAAGCTCACCCAGCTACCCGCTGCTTGTCAGTCTGGACGGCTGCACCGGCTGGCTGGCGCAGCAGGGGTGCGCGGCCTTTGCCGCATGGCGCGCCCGGCTGGACCGCTTTGACGCTGCAGCGAAAAAGCTGCAGAACACGCGCATCCTGTGCTGCGGCGCGGACGCGCCCCACCCGGACTTTTTTGCGCACGATGCCGGCAAGCTGCTGCTGCAGATCGGCGCGGCGGGCGCGGCTTATTTGCGGGAAAACGGCTTTGAGCCGGAGATGGTCTGCGGCCCCAATGTGCTGGCGATGACAAGCCCCTGCGATGCAGAGGACGCGCTGGACCGGCTGGCCGATGTGCTGGCCGCGTGGGACAAGACCGCTGCGCCGCCCGCCGCTGCGCCGCATATCCTGCCCGCGCCCGGCGCGGTGCGCTGCACGATCGGCGCGGCACTGCTGCGCCCGTCCCGCATTGTGCCGATGCAGAGCGCCGTAGGGCAGACCGCCGCCGAGTACCTCTGGGCCTACCCGCCCGGCGTGCCGCTGATCGCCCCCGGCGAGGAGGTGACAGTAGCGCTGGCCGCCGCGTGTGAGGAACTGGAAAAGGCCGGGACAAGGATCAAGCATATTGGGGGAAGCGGGCCGGATAAGATTTCGGTGCTTTGAAGGCCGCAGAGTCCCTCAGGCCTCGCAGGCTCGGCCAGCTCCCCACATTGTGGGGAGCCTTTTGCGCGGGCGGAGCCCGCGAGAAAAGCCTCCCCTTATAGGGGAGGTGGCCGAGCGAAGCAAGGCCGGAGGGGCTTTGCCGCTGCCGCTTTGCCTTGATTGCCCCCTTGACACCCCCGCCAAAACCGTGTATAATAGTAATAATTCTAAAATGTATAAAGGGGTGACTGTTTTATGAAGCACATCCAGACTCTCGAGACCCGCGATATGGCGAAGAGCCTGCTGAACGGCGGCTGCGGCGAGTGCCAGACTTCCTGCCAGAGCGCCTGCAAGACCAGCTGCGGCATTGCCAACCAGCCTTGCGAGAAGACCGACAAGTAATTTTTGCTGGCTTTGATGCCGGGATGCCGTGTGGCAGCCCGGCATTTTCTATGATACAAAGGGTGCGGCGGGCGCATATAGAATGCGCCCCTACAAGGGGAATGCCGTATGGGCGGATTCCATATCCGCCCGTGGCCGTCCGCCGCATTGCACTATAACAAAACGGAGAAAACCATGATCCATCAATACAAACTCAGCGGTTACAATATCGTACTGGATGTCTACAGCGGCAGCGTACACGCCGTGGACGATGTCGCGTATGACGCCATCGCCCTGATCGACCAAGGCAGCAGCCGGGAGCAGGCTGCTGCAGCCCTCGCCAAAAATATGCTGACCGCGCCGATGTGACCGCCGCCGACATCAATGATGTGCTGGATGACATTGACGAGCTGACCGCCGCCGGCCAGCTGTTTGCGCCCGATGCCTACGCTGACCACGCCTTTGACTTTAAAAACCGTTCCAATGTGGTCAAGGCGCTCTGCCTGCATGTGGCCCACACCTGCAACCTGAACTGCAGCTACTGCTTTGCCGCGCAGGGCAAGTTCCACGGCGAGGCCGGCCTGATGAGCTTTGAGACCGGCAAGCGCGCGCTGGATTTCCTCATCGAAAACTCCGGCACCCGCCGCAATCTGGAGGTCGATTTCTTCGGCGGTGAGCCGCTGATGAACTTCGAGGTCTGCAAGCAGCTGGTTGCCTATGCGCGCAGCATCGAGGGAAAGTATAACAAGAACTTCCGCTTTACGATGACGACCAACGGCATCGGCATCACGGACGAGGTCATCGACTGGTGCAACAAGGAATGTCATAATGTTGTGCTTTCGCTGGACGGCCGCAAGGAGGTCAACGACCGCTTCCGCGTGGATCTGGCTGGTAACGGCAGCTATGACCGCATCGTGCCCAAGTTCCAGAAGCTGGTCAAGGCGCGCGGCGGCAAGGGCTACTATATGCGCGGCACCTTTACGCATCACAATGTTGATTTTACCAAGGACCTGTTCCACATGGCGGACGACCTCGGCTTCAGCGAGCTGTCGATGGAGCCTGTTGTGGCGCCGCCCGACTCCCCCGAGGCGCTGACCGAGGAGGATCTGCCCAAGCTGTTTGACCAGTATGAGCTGCTGGCCAACGACATGCTGCGCCGCCAGAAGGCCGGCAAGCCGATCACCTTCTACCATTACATTCTGGATCTGAAGCACGGCCCCTGCATCTACAAGCGCATCTCGGGCTGCGGCTCCGGCACGGAGTATATGGCCGTGACCCCGTGGGGTGATCTTTACCCCTGCCACCAGTTTGTGGGCGACCCGAATTACAAGCTGGGCAATGTCTGGGACGGCGTGACCAACACCGCCCTGCGCGATGAGTTCAAGCTCTGCAACGTCTACGCCCGCCCCGACTGCAAGGATTGCTGGGCGCGGCTCTACTGCGCGGGCGGCTGCGCGGCCAACGCGCTGCACGCCACCGGCGACATCCACGGCACCTATGAGTACGGCTGCAAGGTGTTCCGCAAGCGGATGGAGTGCGCCCTGATGATGCAGGTCGCACAGCGCCTTGACCCCGCGCTGGCCAAGAACGCCGTGCAGTTCGAGAGCGACTGCGATGGCTGCGGCGAGACCGACTCCGGCTGCGATAACTAAACGATAACTAAACAAAAAACGGCAGATGCCCGGCGGGGCATCTGCCGTTATTGTTTCCCGGGAAAGCAGCGCGGTGCCGCCCGGAGAATACTTATCTTGCGAGGGGGGCGCACTTGGCCTGCAGCCAGGCCTTCTCGTCCTCATTCAGGCGGGGGCTGAGCATCTCATAGACATGGGCGTGGTAGTCGTTCAGCCAGTTGAGCTGGTCGCGGCTCAGCTCGTCCACAAGGACCGGCTCGGTCGAGATGGGCACCAGCGTCAGCGGGGCAAAGCCCAGCCAGTGGCCGTACTGGTTCTCGCCCATATCCACGCACTCCAGCTCGTTCTCGATGCGGATGCCGACCTCGTCAGTCTCATAGATGCCCGGCTCATCGGTAATCGTCATGCCGGGCTTAAAAATCACGGGGTTGTTCGGGCGCAGGCTCTGGGGCCCCTCATGCACGCCGGAGATGAAGCCGACGCCGTGGCCGGTGCCGCAGCGGTAGTTGATTTTGTGCGCCCAGACCGGGCCGCGGGCAAAGGTGTCCAGCGCAAAGCCGGTGCAGTAGTCCAGAAAAACGGCGCGGGCCATGTCGATGTGGCTCTGCAGCACCCAAGTGTAATAGCGGCGCTCGTTGTCGGTCAGCGGGCCGACCGGGTAGGTGCGGGTGATGTCGGTGGTGCCGCAGTCGTACTGGCCGCCGTTGTCCACCAGCAGGAAGCCGTGCGGCTCGATGACGCTGTTGACCTCGCCCTCGGCGTGGTAGTGCATCATGGCGGCGTTCGCGCCGTAGGCTGCAATGGTCGAGAAGCTGTCCTCAAAGTAGCCGGGCTGCTCGGCGCGGCGCTTCTGCAGCATCGTGTCGATGTCGATCTCGGTCAGGGTCTTGCCCTCGGCCAGTGCCTTTTCCAAATCCATCTGGAACCGCACCACAGCCACGCCGTCACGGATGTGGCACTCGCGGAGGTTCTTCAGCTCGGTCTCGTTCTTGATGCCCTTCAGGGCGAAGATCGGGTCTGCGCCGGCCACCGTCTTATGGGCGGTCAGTGCCTCGTACAGGGCAAAATTGGTCGCCTTTTCGTCAACAAGGAACACTTCCTCAGCGGGCAGGGCGTGGACGGCGTCGATCAGTTCATTGTAGCCGCGCAGCGTCACGCCGCTCTCGGCCAGCGTGGCGGCATCGGCGTCAGACAGGCGGCCCGGCGCAATAAACAGCGTGCAGGCGTCCATCGTGACCAGCGCGTAGGCAACGGCCAGCGGGGTGCAGGGCAGGTCGCGGGCGCGCAGATTCAGCAGCCAGCCCACGCAGTCCAGACCGGTCACGGCCAGCGCGGTGGCACCGGCCTTCTGCAGTGCGGCGCGCACCAGAGCGATGCGGTCGGCGGCGGTCGCACCGGTCTGGGCGGGGGTCAGCAGGTTGCAGGGGGTGTCGGGCAGGGCGGGGCGCTCACCCGTGGCGTCCCAGATGGGGGAGGCTACATCAAGGCTCTTGAGCGCGGCACCCTTTTTTGCCAGCGCGTCACGGTATTCCTCGGCGATCGTGGCGGGCACGCAGCTGCCGTCCAGCAGCAGTGTCTCGCCCTGTGCAAAGTGGCTCTCCAGATACTCGGCCACGGTCGGCACGCCCGCAGAGCCTGCGTGCATGCACTCGATCTCGCTGCCGGCCAGCTGGCGGTCGGCCTGCACATAGAAGCGGCCGTCACACCACAGGGCGCTGCGGTCTTGAGTCACAACGAGGGTCGAATTCTCCCCGATAAAGCCGGAAAACCACGGCAGAGCGTTGTAATAGCCGGGCAGATACTCACTGCAGTGGGGGTCGCTGGTCATAATCAGCACGCCATCGGCCCCGGCTGCCTTCGCGGCAGCGCGCAGCGCGGCGATTTTTCATTGGTAGTCAAAATGGATCGCTCCTTTTTGTAAGAAAATTCTGGGTTAAATATATCATACCACCTTTGGGAAATATTAAATAGCAAATTTGGCAGAGCTGTAAGGGCCGGGCGTGGCGGCAGGCAGCCGTTTGCGGGCAAGCCTCCGTAGGGGGCGCGTCCCCGAGCCCCGCCATGCAGAAGATGGTTTGCGAGCAATGCGTAGGGGAGGGATTTATCCCTCCCGGGGTGTTTGCGGCGGCGCAGGGTTCCCGGGCGGCATGTATGCCGCCCCTACGGGCCAACCCGCTAACGTCTGCCTACCCGGCGGAGCGGTCAAGACCGCTCCCTAGAAAGCACCCGTGAACGATAGCCCGTAGGGAGGGGTCTTGACCCCTCCGAGGCAGTGTCCCATTAACGCCAGCCCGCGGGACACCCCCCGGGCCGGACGCTTGGCGGCGCACAACGAGCGCCGCCAGCCAGCAAAGCTGGCCCGCTCGTGCGGTTGTTTGCCCCGCGGGGGCAAACATTGTTCGCTCCCCGGTTTCGCTCCGCTCAACCGTGGCCCCACGCTCACAACCCCGCAGTGTCCGGCCCCTACGGGGAGGCGGTAATCCAATAAATTTTGCAAAAAATTCAAAAAATTACGGCGCAAAAAAGGCGCAAAACCCCTTGACTCGTTTGTTATAATAGTATTAGCAGTTAGTCTTTTAGATTGCCAAAATCATAAACATCCGAATAGAGGTACCCAATTATGGCTGAAAACAAAACCAAGATCGACATTTTCTCCGGCTTTCTCGGTGCCGGCAAAACCACCCTTATCAAAAAGCTCATCAAGGAAGCCTTTGCGGGCGAAAAGATCGTCCTGATCGAGAACGAATTCGGTGAGATCGGCATTGACGGCGGTTTTATGCGCGAGGCCGGTATTCAGGTCAACGAGCTGAACTCCGGCTGCATCTGCTGCAGTCTGGTCGGCGATTTCCGCGAGGCGCTGAAAAAGGTCGTTGAGACCTACCACCCCGACCGCATCCTCATCGAGCCGTCCGGCGTCGGCAAGCTGAGCGATGTCACCCGCGCGGTCGAGGGCGTGGCCGAGACCCTGCCGGTGCTGCTGAACAGCTTTGTCACCGTGGCCGATGTCAACAAGGTCAAAATGTATATGAAGAACTTCGGCGAGTTCTATGACGATCAGGTCAGCCATGCGTCCTGCATCATCCTGAGCCGCACCGGCAACGCCGGCGAGGATAAGGTCGCGGCCGCCGTTGCCCTGCTGGCAGAGAAGAACCCCACCGCCACCATCGTCACCACCGACTGGACCGCCCTGACCGGCGCCCAGATTGTCTCTGTCATGGACGGCAAGCGCGACCTTGTGGCCGAGCTGCTGAACGAGGCCCGTGCCGCCAACGAGGCACACGCCGGTGAGGAGGAGCATCACCACCACCATCATCACCATGATGAGGACGAGCATGACCACGAGCATTGCTGCCATCACGATCATGACGAGGATGAGCACGACCATGAGCATTGCTGCCATCATGACCATGACGAGGATGACCACGACCATGAGCACTGCTGCCATCACGACCATGACGAGGATGACCACGATCATGAGCATTGCTGCCATCATGACCATGACGAGCATGACCACCATCATGAGCATCACTACGATGAGCATGGCGTCTGCAGCTGCGGCCACCACCACGACCACGATGCCGATGAGGTGTTCACCAGCTGGGGCAAGGAGACGGCCCACAAGTACAGCCGCGAGGATCTCGACAAGGCGCTGCACGCGCTGGACGAGGGCGCTTACGGCATGATCCTGCGCGCCAAGGGCATCGTGGACGGCGGCGACACCTGGTATGAGTTCGATATGGTTCCCGGCGAGCATGAGATCCGCACCTGCGGCCCCGATGTCACCGGCAAGCTCTGTGTGATCGGCTCCCAGCTCAAGGAGCATGAGATCGCCGAGCTGTTCCATGTTTGATTTTGCGATGCCTTCCCTCTTGGGGGAAGGTGCCTGAGGCTCCGCCCGAAGGCGGATGAGGGGCGAGCCTGCCGCAACAGCCCACGAATGACAGGCCGCGATTAGCTCTCCCCTCATCAGTCCGCTTCGCGGACAGCTTCTCCCTCAGGGGAGAAGCCTTTGACTGCTACTAACCGAAAGGACACCCCTATGCCTAAACAAATCCCCGTATACCTTTTTGTCGGCCAGCTGGAGAGCGGCAAGACAAAATTCATTCAGGAAACGATGGAGGACCCCAACTTCGACTCCGGCGACAAGACGCTGCTGCTGGTCTGCGAGGAGGGCGAGATCGAGTATGATCCCAAAAAGTTTGCCTTCGGCGGCGTGCATGTTGCCCAGATCGAGGACAAGAGCGAGCTGACGCAGGAAAACCTGACCGCGCTGGAGAAAAAGTCCGGCTGCGGCCGCGTCATCATCGAGTACAACGGCATGTGGCTTGTGCAGGAATTGTACGACGCCCTGCCGGACAACTGGCTCGTCTACCAGTGTCTGGCCACGGCGGACGGCACGACCATCAAGACCTATGCGGGCGATAACGCCATGCGCGGTCTGCTGTTGGATAAGATTCGCGGCAGCGAGCTGCTGGTCGTCAACCGTGCCGAGGCTGTCAACGATGATGAGAGCCGCCAGCTGATCCACAAGCTGGTTCGTCAGGCCAGCCGCCGCTGCGACATTGCCTATGAGTTCAAGGATGGCAGCGTTGCCTACGATGACATCCCCGACCCGCTGCCCTTTGATGTGGACGCCCCCGTTATTGAGATACCGGAGGAGTTCTTCGGCGTCTGGTACATGGACTGCATGGACGATCCGAAGAAATATGACGGCAAGACGGTGAAATATCTGGCGCAGGTCTGCCAGACCCAGCAGGCCGGAAAAGGCTCGTTCGTGCCCGGCCGCTTTGCCATGACCTGCTGCGTGCAGGATATCCAGTTTGTCGGCATGCCCTGCCGCTATGACGATTACAAGAGTCTGGAGCAGCGCAGCTGGATCAACATTACCGCCAAGGTCAATGTAAAATACCACCCCATCTACAAGGGTCAGACTCCGGACTCCACCGGCCCGGTCCTGACCGCGATTTCTGTGGAGCCCGGCGAGAAGCCCGCACAGGATGTCGTGATGTTCAGCTGAAATAAGCATAAAAAGCACCTGCCTTCGTCAGAAAGCAGGTGTTTTTTTATTTGCAGAGTTAAAGGCTTCCCCCTCGGGGGAAGCTGTCCGCGAAGCGGACTGATGAGGGGAGGCTTTGCGGCGGCAGCTCTTTTATGGGATGCCTCGGCAAACGCGCCCCTCATCCGGCCTTGCTTCGCGCGGCCACCTTCCCCCTCGGGGGAAGGCTTTATCCTCTCGTTCCCTCAATCTTGGAATCCGTGCTCCACCCCTGCAGATCGGTCGGGGTCAGGCTCTTCATCCAGCCTTCGCGCTCGTCCTCCCACTGGTCCCAAGCGGCCTGACTGCGGATGGCCGTGCCGCTCTCAAAGGAATCGTCCCACGGGTTGGCGGGGTCCGGGTCGGTGGGGTCCCAGCCGCGCTTTTCGGTGTCGGCGGGGTCGGTGTAGATCGTGCCGGGCTTGCCCATCGGGCCGGGGTTCTCCTTGTCGTTGTAGATCACGACCGGCGTGCCCAGCGGGCAGTTGTCGTAGATCCACTTTACATCTACGACCGCCAGCCGGATGCAGCCGAGGCTGGCGATCGTGCCCAGCTTGTTGAACTCGTCATACTCCACATCGTCCTTGTGCTGGCTGTAGTAGGGTACGCTGTGGAACAGGTAGCTGCTGTAGATGCGGGTCGCATACTGGCCGTAGCTCGGGCCCATCAGCAGCCGCCAGCTGTAGTCCACAGGGGTGGAAAAATAGCCGGTCGGGGTGTCCGCGCCGCCGCTGCAGACCATGGCCATAAAGGGCACGGCGTAGCGGCCGGTGGCCGCGTCCACGGTGTAGACGGTGACGGTCCCGCCCGCGTTGTTGACGGCCAGCAGGTAGGGGTAACCCTCCTTGGCGGTCAGGGTCATGCCGTAGGAGGCAAACTGTTTTTCCAGCGCAGTCAGCACCTTTTCGGCGTTGTCGTCCCAGACGGCGGGGTCTTCGATCACCGGTGCGGTGCGGGTCGCGTTGTCATGGGCAGTTGCCATGGCGGGCACCATGGTCGGCTCCGGCGTGGCGGTCGGGGCGGGGGCGGCGCTGCTCTCCGGCGTGGCGGTGGGCAGGGGGCTTTGCAGCGGGGTTTCGTCCTTGGGGGCGTTGGGCATCTGCACACAGGCGCACAGCAGGCTCAGGCAGAGAAGCAGCGGCAGGATACGGCGTAGGTTCGACATAAAGGCTCCTTATTGCTTGGTGACGCCGTACTCCGCAGCCACAAACCGCTCCAGCGCAGCAAAGCTGCGGCGGACCTTTTCGGTCCCGATGCAGTAGGCCATGCGGAAGTAGCCCGGGCAGCCGAAGCTGTCACCGGGGACAAGCGCCAGATCGTATTTCTGCGCCTTGCGGCAGAACGCCTTGGCGTCCTCCTCAAGCGCTTTGGGGAAGATGTAGAAGGTGCCGTCCGGCTTGACAACGGTAAAGCCGAGCGCGCACAGCTCGTCATAGAGCAGGTTCATGTTCGTCTCATAGACAGACAGGTCGCTTGTCACCGCAAGGCAGCGCTCCACCGCCATCTGGATCAGGGAGGACGGGCAGTTGTGGCCGGTCCCGCGGGAGATCTGCCCGCACATCGGCACGATAGCGGCGGCGTCCTCGCACCGGGGGTTGGCGGCCAGATAGCCGATGCGCTCACCCGGGACGCTCAGGCTCTTGGAGAAAGAATAGCAGGTGAGCGTATCATCGTAGAATTTAGCGGGGTAAGGGATCGCGGTGCCGCCGAACGCGATCTCGCGGTACGGCTCATCGGAGATCAGGAAGATGTGGTGGCCGAATCGGGCGGACGCCTCAACAAGGAAATCCGCAAGCTGCTGCAGCGTTTCGGCGCTGTAGGCGGTGCCGCTGGGGTTGTTGGGGCTGTTGATGAGGACGGCGGCGGTGTTCTCGTCCACCAGCGGCGCAAAGGCGGCAAAGTCGATCTGGAAATCCGCACAGCGGGGCGGTGTGACGCGCAGCGTCAGGCCCGCGCCCTCAACATAGGGCTTATATTCGGGGAAGAACGGCGCAAAGGTCACGATGTTCTGCCCGGGCACGGCCACGCAGCGCAGGGCATGGGCCAGCGCGCCGGCCGCACCGCTCGTCATAAAGATGTGGTCGGCGGTGTAGTCCATGCCGAAGCGTTGGTTCAGGCTCTCGGCCACGGCCTTGCGGGCGGAGGGCAGCGTCAGGGTCGGTGTGTAGCCGTGCAGCGTGACGGGGTCGGTGCTTTGCAGCAAATTCTCGCACGCGGCGGTGAACTGCGGCGGGCAGGGCACCGAGGGATTGCCCAGCGAGTAGTCAAATACATTTTCGTAGCCGATCTGTGCGCCGCGCGCAGTGCTCCACTCAGAAATCTGCCGAATGACAGACTTGGCACCCAGCATATCTTTATAGTGCTGTGCAATCATAATAACAGCTCCTTTGCAAAATGTTTGTCGAGATGCGGGAGGGGGAACGGCAGTCCCTACTGGGCACTTTTCCGCTGCCGCAAACGGCCGCGGCGGCCAGAGGACTGGCCGCCCTACATGTGACACGGGAAAGGCTGCTCCCCTGCGGGGCGTCGAGGACGCCGCCCCCTACAATTCTTGCCGTAAACCTTCCGGCCACCCTGTAGGGGCCGGGCATGCCCGGCCCGCAACTTACCGACAAATCCCTTTTACGGTCAATCCGTAGGGGAGGGATTCATCCCTCCCGGGCACCCTCACCCCAAAATTACCTTTTCCAGTGCGGCGGCGTCCTCGGCAAGGTATTCGGCCCCGGCGGCGGTCAGTTCCTCCCGGGTGCGGAAGCCCCACAGCACGCCGCAGCAGGGCAGGCCGGCGTTGTGCGCGGTGTCGGCATCGACATTGCTGTCGCCGACATACAGTACGCTGCCGTCCGGCGTTACGCCAAGGCTTGCCATCAGCGCGCGGGTGCCCTCGGGCGCGGGCTTGGTCGGTACATCGGGCAGCGCGCCGCGCACGATCTCAAACAGCTCGGCGTCAAAGTAGCGGGCCACCACGGCGCGGGCAAACTCGTCCGCCTTGTTGGAAAATACCGCCATCTTCACCCCGGCGGCCTTCAGGCGCGCCAGCAGCTCCGGTATGCCGGGGTAGGGCGCCGTCTTGTCGTGCATGTGCGCGCCGTACACCCGGTCAAACTCGGCCAGTGTGGCGGCCAGATGCGCGGGGCTGCGGCAGTCCGCAGGGCTGAAGCGCTCCACCAGCTTGGGGATGCCGTTGCCCACAAAATAGCGGTACTGCGCAGTATCGTGCTGGGGCCAGCCGTGGGCGGCGCAGACGCGGTTGGCGGAGTCCGCCAGATCGTCGATCGTGTTCAGCAGGGTTCCATCAAGGTCAAACAGTACGGTTTTATACATTCCTCAAAACCTCTTTGCACAAGAAATCACTCTTATTATAGTGTCATTTGACGAAAACGGCAAGACGCCCGCGCGGTTTACCGTGAAAAAAATGTAAATTCTTAAAAAACTGTTCCTATTTTGCCGAAATATGGTATGATATAAGGTAGCATTGCAAGGAGGGTTTGTTGAATGGAATTGTTTTTTGACATGCTGCGCTCGATCGTCTACGGCGTGATCGAGGGCATTACCGAATGGCTGCCCATCTCCAGCACCGGCCACATGATCCTGGCCGAGCAGGTGCTGAAATTCAGCCTGAGCGCCGAGTTTATGGAGATGTTCCGCGTTGTCATCCAGCTGGGTGCGATCCTCGCGGTCGTGGTGCTTTACTTCAAAAAGCTGTGGCCCTTCTGCGGCGATAACGGCCGCGACTCCGGTCTGGCCAAGCACATCCGCTGGCCGGTCATGCGGCTGTGGGGCAAGATCATCGTGGCCTGCCTGCCCGCGCCGTGCTGGGCCTGCTGCTGGATGACTGGATGGACGCACACCTCTACAACAGCGTGGTCGTTGCGATCATGCTGATCGTCTACGGCATTGCGTTCATTCTGATCGAGCGCCGCCCCCGCGTGCCTACCACCACCAAGCTGAGCCGCATTACCTATAAGCAGGCAATCATTGTGGGCGCATGGCAGGTGCTGGCGCTGATCCCCGGCACCTCCCGCAGCGGCGCGACCATCATCGGCGGCCTGCTCTGCGGCATGAGCCGCGCCTGCGCGTCCCAGTTCACCTTCTTTTTGGCCATCCCGGTCATGGCGGGCGCCTCCGGCCTCAAGCTGGTCAAGTTCCTTGCCAAGGGCGGCGTCTTTACGCTCGGTGAGGTCGGCACGCTGCTGGTGGGCTGCATTGTGGCGTTTGTCGTCTCGATCCTTGCGATCCGCTTCCTGATGGATTATGTCAAAAAGCACACCTTCACAGTGTTCGGCTGGTACCGCATCGCGCTCGGCATCCTTGTGCTGGGCATCTGGGCGCTGCAGAGCTTCGTGCTGGCGTAAAATACACAATAGAAAATCCGCTGCTTCCCCATGCCGGGGGAGCAGCGGATTTTTTGTGGCGGTTGCGCGGTAGGGGCCGGACATGTCCGGCCCCTACAACTCTATGGATTTTTCGGGAAGGTCACCCGTATGGTCGTCCCGGTGCCGACCTGACTCTGCAGGTCGATGCGCGCATCGTGCAAAAGGGCAATGTGCTTGACGATCGCAAGGCCCAGACCGGTGCCGCCGGTCGCCTTGGAGCGGCTCTTGTCCACGCGGTAGAACCGCTCAAACACGCGGGTCTGGCTGTCCTGCGGGATGCCGATGCCGTTGTCCTCGACCTCAAAGTAGGGGCAGCCGTCACTGCCCACGCCGCAGCGCAGCTCTACATGGCCGCCCGGGCGGTTGTAGCGTATGGCGTTGTCGCACAGGTTTTGGGTCAGCTCGCTCAGCTGGTCGCGGCAGCCCTGCACGGTGGCGGGCCGGGCGTCATACTGCAGCGTCACATAGGCGCGGCGGGCGTTGACCGTCATGTTCTGGGCGGTCTCCTTGACAAGGGCGGCCAGATCCACCGGCACGGCCTCGGCCGCCGCCTCGCGGCTGTGGCTGGCCTGATTGCTGTCCAGCTCGCTCAGCTGCAGAATGTCGCTGACAAGCGCAATCATCCGCTGTGCCTCCTTGTGGATGCGGGCTGCAAAGGTCGGGATGTCCTCAGGCTTGGCCATGCCGGTCTCAATCAGCTCCGCATAGCCGGAGATGCTCGTCAGCGGGGTTTTCAGCTCGTGGCTGACATTGGCGGTGAACTCGCGGCGCATCGTCTCGTTGTCCTCGCGCAGCTTGCGGTCGGTCTGGATCGTCCGTGCCAGCGGGATCAGCTCCTCATAGGGGACATCGGCCTCAATCGTGTTTAGATGCTCGGCCAGATGGTTGATGGGCTGCACCATGCGGCGGGTCAGCCACCAGCTGAACAGCGTGGCCGCCAGCAGGATCAGCACGACCGCCGCGCAGAGCAGCGGCAGCGTGTCAGCGCTCAGGCCCCAGATGTTTGCAATGTCCTCGCCCACGCGCAGCACCTGCGTCCCCTCCGGTGTGTCGATGCGCAGCGCGTAGTAGTGGGTCTCGGTCTGCATCGTCTCGCTCTCGCGGGTCACGCTGGCGCTGCCCTTCTCCATCGCCTGGCGGAACTCCGGCCGGTCGGCGTGGTTGGGCAGGTTGGAGTCCATGACGGCATGGAGCGTATTGGTACTATCGTAGACAAGCGCCGAGGTCTTGCTGTCAAAAAGCACGGTGCCGTCCGCATCGATCAGCGTAAGGCGCAGGGTGCGGGCGCTCTCCTCCGGCAGCATGGCTGCAAAGGACATGGCATCGTGGGTGTCCTGCGCCTTGTAGGCGGCGGCGTATCCGTCGCAGATCTGGGCAATGTAGCTGTCCACCCGCTCCACATAGCTGCGCTGAAACAGCAGCGTGGCGGCGGTCAGCATCGCCAGCACGCAGAGCACGCCGGTCAGGATCAGGCCGCGGCGATAGCGGCGGGTCATGCTCAGCGGCTGCTTTTGGGTGTTTTCGTCAGTCATCGCTGCCCTCCGTGCTGAGCTTGTAGCCCACCTTGCGCACGGTGCGGATGGCCTCACCCGCCGCGTCCAGCTTCTGGCGCAGGGTGCGCACATGCATGTCGATCGTGCGGGACTCTAGCAGATCATCGGTGTCCCAGACCTCCTTCATGATCCGCTCGCGGGCCAGCACCTCCTCGGGATGCTCCAAAAACAGATGCAGCAGCGAGTATTCCTTGTAGGTCAGCTCAACGGGTGTGCCGCCCACACGGACCGTGCGGGCCACATCGTCCAGCACGATCTCACCGAAATGCAGGGTGACGCAGCCGGCGCGGGGGCGCTGCCGCAGCGCGGCGCAGCACGGCACGCACGCGGGAGATGAACTCCATGATGCCGAACGGCTTGCAGAGGTAGTCGTCCGCGCCGTGGTCCAGCCCCTTGACGACATCAATTTCGCTGGTCTTGGCTGTGACCATAATGACCGGCAGGTGTGCGCAGGCGGGGTCGGCGCGCAGCTTGTTCAGGATCTGGTAGCCGTCCTCATCGGGCAGCATCACATCCAGAATGACAAGCTCGGGCCGGGTTTCGCGCACGGCAGCCCAGAAGCTGGCGGCGTCCTCGCAGCCGCGGGCGTCATAGCCGTTGGACTGCAGCGCGTATTGCTCCAGCTCACGGATGCTGGAGTCGTCTTCGACGATGTAGATCATAGTAAATACCCCTTACTATAAACGTAGGGGCCGGGCATGCCCGGCCCGCGGCTTTGCGTGGCCGTCCGATAACGGGCGGCTGCTTTTCTGTTGCGGGCGGGGCATGCCCCGCCCCTACAAAAAGGCTTCCCCTCGGGGCTGCGCCCGCAGGCGCGTGTCGGAGCGCAACCGCCGCAGGCGGCTCTTAGCGCGGAGACTGAAGCTGTCCGCGAAGCGGACTGATGAGGGGCGGGGTTCCCAATACAGCCCGGTAACGGGATGGCGAGGCAAGGCTGCCCCTCATCCGGCCTCGGTCGGAGCCTCGGCCACCTTCCCCCATAGGGGAAGCGCGTAATTTTTAGTTTCAGCCGGATTTTCAGCAGGCTCGGAATACGCCTCCGGTGGGAAGGTGTAGCGGCCGCGGTATTTCTCGTACCGGCGCTCAAATTTGACATCATCACCGTGCTTGACGGTGTTGAGGTATTCGTGGGTGTCAAACTTATCGGCGGCGACCTCGATCATCGCAACGGCAATGTTCGAGCAGTGGTCGGCGATGCGCTCATAGTTGGTCAGCAGATCGTCCAGCACAAAGCCGTACTCGATCGTGCAGGCACCGGCCTGCAGGCGGGCGATATGGCGGCTCTTGACCTCGCGCACAAGACCGTCCACGACCTGCTCCAGCGGCTCGATCTTTTTGGCGGCGTAGGTGTCGCCCTTCTGGAAGGCATCGACCGTGCGGTTCACGATGTCCTGCACGGCAGCCTCAAGCACGCTCAGGTCGCCAAGGGCCTCGTCACTGAATTTGATCGACTTGTCGCGGATCTCCTCGGCCGTCTTGATCAGGTTGACGGCATGGTCGGAGACGCGCTCAAAATCGCCGATCGTGTGCAGCAGCGTGTTGACGGTGCGGTTGTCGTCCACCGAGAGATGCTTGGCGCTCAGCTTGACAAGGTAGGTGCCCAGCACGTCCTCATAATGGTCAACGGCGTCCTCTTTGCGCAGGACTTCGTCCGCAATGGCATCGTTCCAGACGCGGGTGGTGGACATGGCCTGCAAAAGCGCGGTGCGGCAGATCTCGGCCATATCGCTGCCGGTCAGCATGGCGCGGCCCACGGCCACGGACGGGGTGGTGAGCAGACGGTCGTCCAGCAGGGTGTTCTCCTGCTTGGTGTCGGCGGGGGAATCGGGCACGGTCAGGATGGCCAGCTTCTCCAGCACACGGTTGAACGGCAGCAGGATCGCGGTCGTCACGACATTAAAGACCGTGTGGACGATGGCAATGCCGAAGGTGTTGGCCGTGTCGGCAAAGAAGCTGAACCCGATCAGCGCGTTCAGGCCGTAGAACCCGCACAGGAAGATGATGGTGCCGATCAGGTTGAAATACAGATGGACAAAGGCGGTGCGCTTGGCGTTCTTGTTGGCACCGGCGGAGGAGATCAGCGCCGTGACGGTGGTGCCGATGTTCTGGCCCATGATGATGGGCACGGCAGCGGAGTAGGTGACCGCGCCGGTGCTGGTCAGGGCCTGCAGGATACCGACGGACGCCGACGAGGACTGTAAAACAGCCGTCAGCACCGCGCCCGCAATGACACCGAGAATCGGGTTTTTGAAGCTGAGGAACAGATCCATGAACCACGGCTCGTCGGCCAGCGGGGACATGGCATGGGACATCGTGTTCATGCCGGCCATCAAAATGGCGAAGCCCAGCATAATTTTACCAACGCCGCGCTTGCGGTCCTTGCCGATCATATACATCCAGATGCCGATAAAGCCGAGGATCGGGCTCCAGGCATTGGGGTTCATCATCTGGGTGATGAAGCTGTCACCCTCGAGGCCGGACAGCGACAGCAGCCAGCCGGTGACGGTGGTGCCGACATTCGCGCCCATGATCACGCTGATGGCCTGATGCAGCTCCATCAGACCCGAGTTGACGAAGCCGACCGCCATAACGGTGGTGGCACCGCTGGACTGAATGACGGCGGTGACGGCCATGCCGAGCAGCAGGCCGCGGATGGGGCTGCTGGTCATGGTGGACAGAATGCCCTGCAGCTTACTGCCGGCTGTCTGCTCCAGCGCTTTACCCATCAGGTCCATGCCATACAGGAACATGGCAATGCCACCCATCAGGGTGAACACATTAAAAATGGTCATCCGGTGTTACACATCCATTCTCTGTTTTGTTTTCACTATACCGCTTTCTATTATAATGTATGCGCACAAAGCACACCACCACGGCAAGTAAATGTTATGTAAAATTTGTGTAAAGCCGCAGGAGAGAGGCAGTCCCCCGGGAGGTTGTTCTTTCTTTTGGCAGCAAAAGAAAGAACCAAAGAAAACTGCCGCTGTTTCGACGCAGCGGACCCGCGACCTAGGGGCTGCACGCCCCTAGGAACCCCAAAGAGGAAGTCGGAAGATTCGGCGGCTAAACGGACGCAGTATTACTGTCCGTTCTTAACGCCGCCGAACCTTCCTCCACTTTAAATTCGGGTGTTGCGGGGTTGCGAGCGGGCCAGCTTTGCTGGCTGGCGGCGCTCGTTGCGCGCCGCCAAGCGCCCCGAACCCCCGTTGCCGGAAACAGCAGTCCGTAGGGGCCGGGCATGCCCGGCCCGCAGCCTTGCGTCAGCTCCCGGTTTCGCTTTGTGCCCCCTTGTATGTTACATCGTAGGGAGGGGTCTTGACCCCTCCGCTACCTGCCGTTAAACTGCCGTCAACGGTTCATCCGTAGGGAAGGTATTCATCCCTCCCGGGCACTTCCACCGCCGCAAACGGCCACGGCGGCCAGAGGGCTGGCCGCCCTACAACCCCACTTAAAAATCCGTGCGTAGGGGAAAATCCTGCCCCCACTGCGGGGCGTCGGGGACGCCGCCCCCTACAATCCTTGCCGCAAACCTGCCGCCGTATCCCATCCCGCACCCCCGCTGTTTTTGCATATTCTTTACAAACTTTACCGTTCTCACACAAAACCGGGTACATCTTTGCAAAAGCTTTACCGCGATTGTACCGCACCATGGTCGATACCCGCCCGGAAATGCGGTACAATGGCCTTGCTTCCGGTGAAGCACTGCGAAATGCACAAACTATACCACATAAATTTGGTGAAAAGGGAGAGTACACACACATGAAACGCAAATCTGCTATTGCTGCCGTTACCGCCCGTTGCCCTGGCCCTGAGCCTTGCCGCCTGCGGTTCCTCTGATTCCGCCGCCGCTTCCTCGGCTGCTCCTGTTGAGAGCACCGCCTCCAGCGAGGCCGCCCCGGCGGAGGCTGCCCCCGCCGGTGACTTTGACACCGATCAGGACATCACGGTCATCTCCCGTGAGGACGGCTCCGGCACCCGCGGCGCCTTCATTGAGCTGACCGGCGTTGAGGAGAAGAACGCTGACGGCAAGAAGGTCGACAACACCACCGAGGCCGCTGCTATCCAGTCCAGCACCAACGGCGTCATGACCGCTGTTGCCAACGATGAGACCGCCATCGGCTACATCAGCCTAGGCTCTCTGAACGACACCGTCAAGGCCGTCACGGTTGGCGGTGTGGCCGCCTCCGCCGAGACCGTCAAGGACGGCAGCTATGTGCTGGCCCGTCCGTTTAACATCGTCACCAACGGCGATGCCACCGACCCTGTGGCCGTGGACTTCATCGCCTACTGCCTGAGCAAGGACGGCCAGGCGCTCGCCACCGATAAGGGCTACATCGGCGCGGACGGCGCGGACTACACCTCCGCCCAGCCTGCCGGCAAGATCACCGTTGGCGGCTCCTCCTCCGTCTCTCCGCTGATGGAGAAGCTGATCGAGGCCTACAAGACCGTCAACCCCAACGCTGAGCTTGAGCTGCTCACCACCGACTCCACCACCGGTGTTTCCGGCGCGCTGGACGGCACCTACACCATCGGCATGGCCAGCCGGGAGCTGAAGGACTCCGAGGTCGAGGGCGGCGCCAAGGCTACCGTTCTGGCACTGGACGGCATCGCAGTCGTCATCAACCCCGCCAACACCACCGAGGATCTGACCGTTGACCAGATCAAGGGCATCTACACCGGCGAGCTGACCACATGGGCTGATGTGCAGTAAACCGAATCCATATGCAAGAAAGGCCAACGGCCCGGAGCGGTCAAGACCGCTCCCTACAAAGCACCCATGAACGGCAAATTGTAGGGAGGGGTCTTGACCCCTCCGCGTATCCGAAGGCATTCATTAAGGAGTATAGGAAAAATGACCTCCAAGCTGAAAGAAGGCGTCATGCAGGTGGTGTTTACCCTCTGCGCCTGTGTATCCATTCTGGCGGTCGCGCTGATCTGCATCTTCCTGTTTGCAAACGGCGTGCCTACCCTGTTCAAGATCGGGCCGATGCAGTTCCTGCTCGGCACGACATGGAAGCCCGGCAACGACATTTTCGGCATCCTGCCGATGATTCTGGGCAGCATCTATGTCACGGCGGGCGCTATCCTCGTCGGCGTGCCCATCGGCCTGCTGACCGCCATTTATATGTCCCGCTTTGCCAGCCCGGCCATCAACCGGGTCATGCTGCCGGCAGTGCAGCTGCTGGCGGGTATCCCGTCGGTCGTCTACGGCTTCTTCGGCATGATCGTGCTGGTGCCGGCCGTGCAGGCCATGGTCAAGACCCCCTTCTTCAAGACGGTGCTGCATGTCAAAAGCGGCAAGGGTATGAGCCTTTTCACCGCCGCCGTGCTGCTGGGCATCATGATCCTGCCCACCATCATCACGGTCAGCAAAACGAGCCTTGACGCCGTTCCCGACAGCTACTATGAGGGCAGCCTTGCCTTGGGCGCCACCCATGAGCGCAGCGTTTTCTGCGCGGTGCTGCCCGCCGCCAAGTCCGGCGTGCTGTCGGCGGTCATCCTCGGCATCGGCCGCGCCATCGGTGAGACGATGGCGGTCGTTATGGTCGCAGGCAACCAGACATGGATGCCCAAGGGCCTGTTCCAGGGCCTGCGCACGATGACCTCCAACATTGTCATCGAGATGGGCTACGCCGCCGACCTCCACCGCGAGGCGCTGATCGCCACCGGCGTTGTGCTGTTTGTCTTTATCCTGCTCATCAACCTCTGCTTCAGCCTTGTGAAAGGGGGCGGCGACCATGCCTGAGATCACCGCAACAAAGACGGCGGCCGATATGACCTTCGCAAGACCGCATACGCTTATGCCCGGCGGCGGGCAGAACCGCCGCGCCGCCCGCGCACAGGCTGCCGCGCTGCGGTGGCTGGTGCGGATCGCCGCCTTTCTGACAGCCGCCGTGCTGGTGTTCCTCATCGGCTACATCCTCGTCATGGGTATCCCCAACCTCAGGCCCGAGCTTTTCGCATGGGAGTATAACTCCGAGAATGTCTCGCTGACGCCCGCGCTCATCAATACCGTGCTGATGACCGCCTTTGCGCTGCTCATCGCCACGCCGCTCGGCATCTTTGCCGCCATCTGGCTGGTTGAGTACGCCCGCCGCGGCAGCAAGCTCGTCAAGGTCGTGCGCGTCACGACCGAGACGCTGCAGGGCATCCCGTCCATCGTCTACGGCCTGTTCGGTATGCTGTTCTTCGTCACCCAGCTGCACTGGGGCTACAGCATGATCGCGGGTGCGTTCACGCTGGCCATCATGGTATTGCCCGTCATCATGCGCACGACAGAGGAGGCACTCATCGCCGTGCCCGATTCCTACCGCGAGGGCAGTTTCGGCCTCGGCGCGGGCAAGCTGCGCACGGTGTTCACCATCGTGCTGCCCAGCGCCATGCCGGGTATTTTGTCCGGTGTTATTCTGGCAACGGGCCGCATCGTGGGCGAGACTGCCGCGCTGATCTACACCGCCAGCTCGGTCGCAAAGATCCCCACCAGCGTATTCAGCTCGACACGCACGCTGGCCGTACACATGTACCTGCTCTCCAACGAGGGGCTCTACATCGGCCAGACCTACGGCACCGCCGTGGTGCTGCTGGTGCTGGTGCTGGTCATCAACTGCCTGTCCGGCTTTGTGGCCGGCAGGCTGGCGAAGAAGTAAAGTTGCCTGCGGGGCGTCGAGGACGCCGCCCCCCTACATACACAGCAGCTTGTAGGGGCCGGGCATGCCCGGCCCTCGGCAGACCCATTACCGCTCTGCTTCCGTAAGGCTGAGGGCCGGACATGTCCGGCCCCTACGGCTCGGCAAAGGCATATATGCGGTCTATAAACAAAGATATAGCAAAGAGGTCATTTCATGAACAAATTTGAAGTCCGCAGCATGGATCTGTACTATGGCAGCTTCCATGCACTGAAAAATATCAACATCGACATCCCGGAAAAGGAGATCACTGCCTTTATCGGTCCGTCCGGCTGCGGCAAATCGACCTTTTTGAAGAGCCTGAACCGGATGAACGACCTTGTGGAGGGCTGCCGCATCTCCGGCGATATCAGACTGGACGGCGTGGACATCTACAAGGATAAGATGGATGTCAATGTCCTGCGCAAGCGGGTCGGCATGGTGTTCCAGAAGCCGAACCC
>ENA-OUNH01000102-OUNH01000102.1-human-gut-metagenome-genome-assembly--contig:-NODE-102-length-31274-cov-4.423058_pt1 | contig 31274 bp, 31 predicted proteins | sample MGYA00242806_ERZ504814 | MGnify/ENA primary metagenome ERZ504814 (study PRJEB26092, sample SAMD00036389) | human gut metagenome | host: Homo sapiens | study: EMG produced TPA metagenomics assembly of...
CCTTTTTCGTACTTGAAATCGAATTTCTAAACTTTTTTACTTGTTAAAATTTTCATTTTTTGTGATAAAATAATGAAGTTATGTTACAGATAAATATTTTTTGTATAATAAGGAAGAGTGTTTAGATTATGAAAACAAAACGTGAAGATGTGAGAAATGTTGCAATTATCGCCCATGTTGACCATGGTAAGACAACTCTGGTTGACGAGCTTTTAAAACAGAGCGGTGTATTCCGTGAGAATCAGGAAGTAGAAGAACGTGTCATGGACTCTAATGACATTGAGCGTGAACGTGGAATTACAATCCTTTCTAAGAATACTGCCGTTCATTATAATGGTGTTAAGATCAATATCATTGACACACCTGGACATGCTGACTTCGGTGGAGAAGTAGAACGTGTTCTTAAGATGGTAAATGGTGTTGTACTTGTTGTTGATGCATTTGAAGGTGCTATGCCTCAGACAAAATTCGTTCTGAGAAAAGCACTTGAGCTGGAACTTCCTGTTATCGTATGTATCAATAAGATTGACCGTCCGGAAGCAAGACCGGATGACGTAATTGATGAGGTTCTTGAACTCTTTATCGATCTCGGCGCTTCAGATGAGCAGCTTGAGTGTCCTTTTGTATATGCTTCTGCAAAAGCTGGTGTTGCTGTCCTTGATCTCTCTGACGAGAAACAGGATATGAAACCACTGTTCGAGACAATCCTTGATTACATTCCTGCTCCGGAAGGTGATCCGGAAGCTCCGACCCAGATGCTGATCAGCACAATCGACTACAATGAATATGTTGGTCGTATCGGAGTTGGTAAAGTAGAAAACGGTACAATTTCCGTGAACCAGGATATGGTTGTTGTAAACCATCATGATCCTGACAAACAGCAGCGTGTAAAAATTGGTAAACTCTATGAATTCGACGGACTGAACCGTGTAGAAGTAAAAGAAGCTACAATCGGATCTATTGTTGCTGTATCAGGTATCGCAGATATTTCCATCGGAGATACTCTCTGCTCTCCTGAGAATCCGGAAGCCATTCCGTTCCAGAAGATTTCTGAGCCAACAATCTCCATGCAGTTTATCGTAAACGACAGCCCGTTTGCAGGACAGGAAGGTAAATTCGTTACATCCCGTCATCTGCGTGACCGTCTTTTCCGTGAGCTGAACACAGATGTCAGCCTTCGAGTAGAAGAGACAGAAAATGCAGACAGCTTCAAAGTATCCGGTCGTGGTGAGCTTCACCTTTCTGTTCTTATTGAAAACATGCGTCGTGAAGGATACGAGTTTGCAGTAAGTAAAGCTGAAGTTCTGTATCACACAGATGAAAATGGCAAAAAACTTGAGCCTATGGAACTTGCTTATATTGATGTTCCTGATGAGTTCACTGGAATTGTTATTGAAAAACTCGGTCAGAGAAAAGGTGAACTCCGCAATATGACTCCGTCAAATGGTGGATATACTCGTCTCGAATTCCTTATCCCGGCACGTGGACTGATCGGATACCGTGGTGAGTTCATGACGGATACAAAAGGAAATGGTATCATCAACACAAGCTTTGAAGGATATGCACCATACAAAGGAGATATCCAGTATCGTAAGCAGGGATCTCTGATCGCATTTGAGACTGGTGAATCCGTAACTTATGGTCTGTACAGTGCCCAGGAGCGTGGTACTCTCTTCATCGGAGCCGGTGAGAAAGTATATTCCGGTATGGTTATCGGACAGAATGGTAAAGCTGAAGATATCGAACTGAACGTATGTAAGACAAAACATCTTACTAACACACGTTCTTCCAGCGCAGATGAAGCACTTCGTCTGACACCTCCGCGTGTTCTCAGCCTCGAACAGGCACTTGACTTTATTGATACCGATGAACTTCTTGAAGTAACACCGGAAAATCTGCGTATCCGCAAAAAGATTCTGGATTCCAGAATGAGAAAACGCAGCACGATCAATAAATAATATTCGTGTTTGAAACTTATGCTCGCTGTTCAAAATAGTATTCATTAATTATCTGATAATTTTAAAATCGTCCTAAAGTTTTGAAAATTTTCATAATTTTAGGACGATTTATTGTATACAGAAAATCTTTTTCATGTTATAATGTAACCATGATACAGAAGTAATCTAATCATTCTTCTGTATAATTTGAACAAAGGAGTTGAGCAGCATGAAATTTATTATCAGCGGAAAAAACATCGAGGTAACACCGGGATTAAAGGATGCTATCGAACAGAAATTAGGAAAACTTGAAAGGTACTTCACTCCTGAAACAGAAATCAATGTAACGCTCAGTGTAGAAAAAGGACGTCAGAAAATTGAGGTAACAATCCCAGTGAAGGGAAATATTATCCGTTCTGAGCAGACAAGCAATGATATGTATGTTTCCATTGATCTTGTAGAAGAGATCATCGAACGCCAGCTTCGCAAATATAAGAACAAACTGGTTGCTCGTAATCAGGGACATCCTACATCATATGCTCCATCAGGTAACAGCTTCAGAAAAGAATTCTTTGATTCAGAAGAAGAGACAACAGAAGACGATGAAGTCCGTATCGTTCGTACAAAGAAGTTTGGTATTAAACCTATGTTTCCAGAAGATGCCTGTGTTCAGATGGAACTTCTCGGACATAACTTCTTCGTATTCTCCAATGCCGAGACTGATGAAGTCAATGTAGTATACAAAAGAAAAGATGGTTCATTTGGTCTGATCGAACCAGAATTCTCATAGAACATATCTATTCAGTATAAGTAGATTTATTGAATGTTATATGACACACACTTAAAGGAAAGGAATCCCTGCTAGATATTCCGGCAGGGGTTCCTTTCTATCTCACAAAACAACATCTTCTATGAGAATCATTCTTCATCAAAAATCTTAATTCCATCTTCTGTCCTTGCAAACCAACAGGTTGTCTCTTCATCCAGAACCGCCTGACCGTTTGTCCCTTCCATCAGTTCAGCCCGCAGGCTGCTCATCTCATCTGTCGGAACAAACACTGTCATTTCAACCTTATCTGTGTAAACGGGTTCTAGTTGATCCAGATTTCGATTTGCAATCAGATATTGGATTTTCCCCAAATCCGTATAATTCGTCTCAATTCCGAGTTTCACCCCATGAATCCTTGCAATGCTCTCACTGTTCTTCAATCCTTCGATCGTTGCTGCTGTATAAGCCCTGACCAGTCCACCTGTTCCAAGAAGCGTACCTCCAAAATATCTTGTAACAATTACAAGTACATTCGTCAATTCTCTCCCACGGATCACCTCCAGAATCGGCTTTCCTGCTGTCCCTGCCGGTTCCCCATCATCGCTCATTCTTTCTGCCGCCGGATTCCTTCCTATAATGTAAGCCCAGCAATGATGTCTCGCATCCCAGTACTGCTTTCTTGTCTGCTCTAAAATCTCCATGGCTTCTTCTTCTGATGTGACCGGATGCACTTCTGCAATAAATCTGGATTTCTTTTCAACAATTCCTCCATTTCCGCCCTTATATATTGTATGGTAGATTTCCATTTTTCAGTCTCCCATTCTTTTTTTATTTTTGCTATATTTGAAAATATTTCTTTATCTAATATACCATGCTTTTCTATATAAAACTGTATTTTTTCTTAAGATTTTCAGGAAAATTTGAACTTTTCAAATTTACCTTTATTTACATCGGTAAATTTGATATAATCATAGAAGTCAATAAAGGAGGATATTATACGTGAATTACGGAAAATCGAACCTTTCTAGAAGAAAAAAGCAAATTTCTTCTAAAAAGAAAAGGAAAAAGAAGCGAGTCGGCGTACGTTTTTTCAAAGCCCTCATTATTTGTTTTCTGCTTTTGATCGTCATTGGGGCAGCCGGAATTGGCATATATGTAAAAAAAGTGATTGACAATACACCAGAAGTCACAGCAAAGGACATTATGCCACAGGGCTATACAACGAATATTGTCGATTCCAATGGAACTTTGCTTGAGCAACTCAAAGACTCTGATTCTAACCGTGTTTACAAGAAATATGGCGAGATTTCACCATACATGGGAAAAGCTTTTGTTGCGATCGAGGACGAACGTTTCTTCAAGCATAATGGTATTGATATCCAGGGAATTATCCGTGCCGGTGTCAATGGTGTTGCACATGGCTTCCATTTCACAGAAGGAGCCAGCACATTAACCCAGCAGCTGATCAAAAATAATGTATTCCCTAATTTCATCAATGAGAGTAAGTATCAGCGAATTGAACGTAAAATCCAGGAACAGTACCTTGCACTAAAGATTGAAAAAGAGATGAGTAAGGAAGAGATTCTTGAAGCATACATGAACACAATCAATTTAGGTCAGGGATGCCTCGGAGTTCAGACAGCCGCACAGCGTTACTTTAATAAAGATGCAAAAGACCTGACTCTTTCTGAATGTGCAGTTATCGCAGCGATCACTCAGAGTCCGTCGAATCTGAATCCTGTCAGCAACCCGGAGAATAATGCAAAAAGACGGGAAAAAGTACTGAAAAACATGAAGGAACAAGGCTCTATCACAAAGGATGAATACGATGAGGCTATGGCTGATAATGTATATGACCGCATTTCCGAAACAGCGTCAAATACAACTGCATCCAAACCTTACACTTATTTCATCGATGCTGTCATAAATCAGGTTGTAGATGATCTTGTAACTGAGAAGAGTTATACAGAAACACAGGCATATAATCTGCTCTATAGCGGCGGCCTTACGATCAACGTTACACAGGATGCTGATATTCAGGCCATCTGTGATGACGAAGTTGCTAATGTAGGGGATTATCTCAATGGTGATACAGAATATGGGCTTGATTACGCACTTACTATCCACAGGGCAGATGGTTCTTCTGAGAACTACAGCAAAGAACAACTTGCTTCTTATATTCAGACTGCATGGGGATATGACACTCCTCTTCTCTACGGTTCTGAAGAAGCCGCACAGGAAGCAGTTGATGCATTTAAATCAACGCTCAATATCAATGAGGCTGACGGAGACACTGTTGATGAGAGAATTGAGCTCTCACCTCAGCCGCAGGCTTCTGTTGTTCTGATGGATCAGTATACCGGACAGGTGAAAGCCATCGTCGGTGGACGCGGCGAAAAGAAATCCAGTCTTTCTCTAAACCGTGCCACAGATTCTGCAAGACAGCCTGGATCCTGTTTCAAGATTCTTGCTGCTTATGCACCGGCACTTAACGAAGGAAAGATCACTCTTGCAACAACAATTGATGATGAAGAATATGAATATAAAAACGGACAGTCCGTAAACAACTGGGATAAAAAATATATCGGTCCGACACGTGTCCGTTATGGAATCGAACATTCTATGAACGTCCTTGCCGTTAAGACATTAACCGACTATGTTGGTGAAACGGAAAGTTATGATTATCTTCTTGATTTTGGATTTACAACACTGACTGAAGATGATAAATATTCACAGGCAAAAGCTCTTGGTGGTATCACAAACGGTGTATATAATATTGAGATGACAGCTGCCTATGCAGCAATTGCCAATGGAGGAACTTACACGAAGCCGATTCTTTACACACAGGTTCTGGATCATGAAGGAAATGTTCTTCTCGATAACACAACCCCTGAGACACATGAAGTCTTAAAAGACTCCACTGCTTATCTTCTGACAAGTGCAATGGAAGACGTTGTCAACGGTGCCGGTGGAACCGGTGGTTCTGCAAGATTAAGCAACATGCCTGTTGCCGCTAAAACAGGTACCAGCCAGGAAAGCCGTGACTTGTGGATTTCAGCATTTACGCCTTATTATACAGCGTCTGTATGGGGTGGATATGATGAGCATAAGACAATGGATCGATTAAGCCAGAACTGGCATCAGAAACTTTGGAGAAATATCATGGAGCGTATCCAGGATACAAAAGGACTTGAGTACAAGAACTTTGAAATTCCATCCTCTGTCGAAGAAAAGACTGTTTGTACTAAAACAGGACTCCTTGCCACAAGCGGTTGTCCTGCTATTACAGAGTATTTCTCAAAAGACAATGCTCCGACAAAGAGCTGCAGTGGTCATTATGTTGCCCCATCAAAAAATCCCAAGAAAGATGATTCTGAGAGTTCTGATGAGAACACACCTGCTACAGGTACCGATTCTTCCGGAACAACATCATCACCGGATTCTTCCTCTGGTGGAACAACAACCGAACCCGCTACCGGCGGAGACTCTGGTGGAACAACCGGAACAACTACAGGTGATACTTCCGGCAGCACTACTGGTAGCGACACTGGAAGCGGAAGTACCGCTGGAAGTACCGCTCAATAAGTAAATTATGCGCCGCAAGGCACACCTGAAAAGGAGAGGCTATACAAAACGCCTCTCCTTTTCGCATACTTATATAACTGATTGCTCTTGTCATCCTGTCCGTATCTCTCTGATACAGTTTTCTGCTATCTTGTTTTACGGTTAATATATCTTGCTTTATATTTGGAATATACAATCGTCTGATCTTTATATAAACTATAATATCCGGAAACCGCATAGCTAATTGATATCGCGATCAGATAATATGCTGCTCCTGAAAATCCAAACAGTTCGAATGAAATCAGCATTGCCGTAATCGGACAGTTCGTCACTCCGCAGAAAAGTGCAACCATGCCGGCTGCCGCTGCTAATTCCGGTGAAAATCCAAGTATTCCACCGGCAACACATCCAAATGTTGCACCAATACTGAATGCCGGTACAATCTCACCACCACGATATCCTGCCCGCATCGTAAGTGCTGTAAGTAACATTTTCCATAAAAAATCAAAGTGGTCTTGCTTCACCGTTTTCAATAGCTCTTGCGATCAATCCGCTTCCTGCTCCCATATAATCTTTTGTATTCAGACATATTGTGATCAGAATGATCACTCCTGCTGCAACAGCAATTCTAATATACGGATTTTTCAGATACTTTGCATACAACTGCCCCACTGTTTTTAGCAAGATACAGAATAGAATACTTAAAATCCCACACCCCACTGCGATCAGTGCCATCTTAAGTCCTGTCTCCACAGTAAGTCCCGGGATAGAATGTACTGGAAATGTCTCCGGATCAATCCCCATTCCTGTTGCAAACTCTGCTGCAATGATAGCTGCGATCACACACGGAAGAAGTGCTGCGTAATACATTACCCCCACGCTCACAACTTCCATTGCAAAAACTGCTGCTGCCATCGGTGTTCCAAACACGGCTGCAAACGCTGCACTCATTCCACACATAATCATCACATGGTGATCAAATTCATCTAAATGAGCCAGTTTTCCAAGCCAATTTCCAATACTTCCACCAAACTGTATCGACGCACCTTCTCTTCCTGCCGAGCCGCCGGTAAGATGCGTCAATAATGTTGACACAAAAATCAATGGTGCTGACAGAAACGGAACATCATCCTTTGATTTAATTGTAGCAAGTACCTGATTCGTTCCTCCGTCCTGCCTTCCTATCTTCTCATACATAAATACAATCAGAACTCCTGCAACCGGCAAAAGCATAAAAATCCAATTATGTGTATCCCTGTATTCCGTTGCTGCCTTGATACATCCTGCAAATACTGCACTCGCACCGCCTACAACCAGACCTGTCAAAACAGAAAGCCCTATCCATTTCAGAAAATTTCCCGTGTTCTGTCGGATCCTTTCATAATAATACTTTATTACTATTTTTGTATCATGAGAATGTTTTCGTTTTCCCATCTCCGCATTTTCTGTATTTTCTTTTTCTTCCATTTACATTTCCCCTCTTGTATTTCTCTTTTATTCCGAACTCTGATTACTTTCTTATGTTCAGATAGAATACCTTGCCTTATTTATTATAAAATGATTTTCCTCACCATGCAACACAGAAAAAAGGATGGTTTTCTCACATTCGAACGTTTCTTGTTCGTTGTGTCAAACCATCCTCTAAATCAATTATTTTTACCTCTACCTTATCATTTCATTCTTTTTATACTGCTTCTTCTTTTGTATTCACACTCTTGGATTCTCTGTCCTCTTTGAATTTATCATAATATGCAAACATTCCTGCAAGGAGTGTTCCTGAAATAGAATGCCATGTACAAGATACTGCACAGATGATTGCTGACTCCGGTGTGGATGCAAACTGTGCTGTTGTTGTTGCAAGGTTTGTTGCAAGTCCTGCATTCTGCATACCTACCTCGATCGAGATTGTTCTCTTCTTCGCTGTATTCATTCCTGTGAGTTTACCAGCTCCGTATCCAAGCAGATATCCAAGTCCATTATGAAGAAATACTGCCACGAAGATTACAACACCGGACTCAAAGAATTTGCTTCCCTGAGAAGATACTACACCACCAACAACACATGCAAGTCCGAGCACTGCGATACCTGGCATGACTTTCTGAAGTTCTTTGAATGTTTTATTTTTCCTAACAGATAGTTAAGTAAGAATCCTACTGCTACCGGGAAGATAACTGTTTCAATAATGGATACAAACATAGGTAGTCCTTTGATTGAAATATGTGTACCACTTGCCAGCAGTGAAACCATAAGTGGTGTCATAACTGGTGAGAGCAGTGTTGAAACTGTTGTCATTCCTACGGAAAATGCTACGTCTCCTCCACACAGATAAGACATAATATTGGATGACACACCACCCGGACAACATCCAACAAGGATCAGTCCCAAAGCGATTCCATCCGGAAGATTCAACGCCTTTGTCAGTGCAAATGCAAGAAATGGCATAATCAGATACTGGGCGATAGCTCCGATGCAGATATCAAACGGTCTCTGCGCCAAAATCTTAAAATCCTCTGTTGTTAATGTCAGCCCCATACTAAACATGATCACTCCGATAATAATAGACTGACAGGTAAATTTATTGGATACCGGATCGACAAACAAAGCGTTGTTAACCCATCCCATCATTGTCGGGACAAAGAATGTCACTACTGCAATGGCAATAACAACCACTGAAGTATAATCTGATAAAAATTTGCTGACTTTTTGTAATGCTTTCATTACAATACCTCCTTAGGATTCTTGTTCACCTAAAATTTGTATTCTTCTTGAGATATATTCAAAAAAAGTCCCTTTCCAGAACTCAATCTGAAAAGGGACGAATATAATCCGCGTTACCACCCTAATTCCGCAAAAATTAATTCTGCGACACTTCACATACCAACATATGCTATCCATATAACGGTGGATCCCGGCGAGGTTTACTTGCAACATGTTCATCTGCTTTCAGCCCGCTTCTTAGAGAGGATATCCCTACCCGGTTATTGTCTGTTCACACCAGCCACAGACTCTCTGAAAATAATGACGGATACGGTTTTGTTCTCATCAACGAATTTTGGTGAACTGTATTTTGTTTACTCTGACATTATAGTCCTCTGAAATCAGAAATCAAGAGTCTATTTTAATCTTTTTCTTGATTTATTTTAATCTTTTTGTCGTAAAAATTTATTTTCAAGGCTTAAATTCATCTGAAAAAATAAAAGAATCATTGGAAAAAATTATTGTTTTTCCTGTTGTTTCCTCGCACTTTTCATGCTACACTGTATATAAGAATCATCGGATTTTAACTTTTCATTGCTTTCTTTTGGAAGTGATGTTTTTTTGTGGATTTTATCTGTTTTCTTTCATTATTTTATCTGATAAAGGGGATTAGGGAATGAGTAATGAAATAGCGAAAAGACGAAAGCGAACAATTGAAATGACTCAGGGATCTCTTTGGAAAAACATGTTTTTCTTCAGTGTTCCTCTTATATTTTCCCAGATTTTGGAAGTGATGTTCAACTTAAGTGATGTCGCTGTTGTCGGACATTTTGCAGATTACAAAGCACTTGGTTCTGTCGGCTCGACAACTACACTTGTCACACTGTTCACGGGACTTCTGATCGGGCTCGGAAGTGGTGTCAACGTTCAGGTTGCCAATAAACTCGGTGCCGGTGATAAGAAAGCTACAAAAGAAACCATTCACTCTGCACTCATTATCTGTGCAGCGGCAGGTATTTTTGTCTGTCTGATCTGTCTGCTTTTTGCAGGACCAATGCTTTCCATGATGAATACAAAGCCCGAACTGCTCGATCAGGCTGTTCTCTACATGAAAGTTTTTGCACTTGGCATGCCTGCCACGGCAGTTTATAATTTCGGCAACGGGGTCTTAAGCGCCCGTGGGGACACAAAGCGTCCGATGTATTACCTTGCATTTGCCGGAATACTTAATGTCCTATTGAATCTGATCTTTGTTATCGTATTCCATATGGCTGCTGTCGGAGTTGCTACTGCCAGTGCAATCGCACAGTACGTTTCAGGAGGATTGATCCTGATCCATCTGATGCGACGCGATAATGAATGTAAAGTTCGTCTGCGCAATCTGCGTTATCATAACATTTATGGAAAAGGAGTTCTTTATCTCGGTGTTCCATCCGGTCTTCAGAATGCGATTTTCGCGATTGCAAACCTTTTTGTTCAATCCGGAGTCAACTCCTTTGATGCGATCATGGTTTCCGGAAATGCTGCCGCTGCGAATGCAGACAATCTGATTTACAATGTTATGTTTGCCTTCTATGTGGCCTGTTCCAGTTTCATGAGCCAGAACTGGGGAGCCGGGAATAAAGAAAGAATGAAAAAATGCTATCTCGTAACACTTACTTATTCTTTCAGTGCAGGCCTGCTTCTCGGAGGAGCACTCTTCTTCTTTGGGCGCCCATTCTTGTCTCTGTTTGCCACAGAACCAGCCGTTATCGCAGCTGGTATGCATAGAATTAGGATTATGGGATTCTCCTATGCATTCAGCGCCTTTATGGACTGTGCGATTGCATCTTCCAGAGGAATCGGCAAGAGTATTGCTCCTACATTTATTGTTATCATGGGATCCTGTGTATTTCGTATTATATGGATCTATACGGTATTTGCTTACTTCCATACAATTCCATCTCTGTATCTGCTGTACATCTTCTCCTGGGGACTCACAGCGATTGCAGAAACCATATACTTTAAAGTTAGTTTCAAAAAAGTGCTTGCATAATAGATTTTCCAAAAAAAGAGGGGTTTTCACAGATATCCAACATCTGTAAAAATCTCCTCTTTTTCTTTCTACTATTTATTCTGCACTTGTTATACTTTTATCAATCCTCAAGTACCAGCTTAGCTGCTCCGCAGATTCCTGCATCATTTCCAAGAGTAGCAAGCTTGAACTTCACATTCTTATTTGCAAAGAACGCTTTTTCCATAAATGGTTTTTCGATAAATGAAAGCAGAACTTCTCCTGCTTTGGACACTCCGCCACCAATTACAAATACAGCTGGATCCAGTACTGCTGCCATATCTGCCATTGCATGTCCTAAGTAATTTCCCATCTCTGTCGCAACTTCAATCGCAACTTCGTCTCCTTCTTTGACTGCATCAAAAACAGCTTTTGCTGAAAGATCTTCTTTTGTCAGGATTGTTGCACGTGTCTCATGCTCCATCTTCTTTCTTGCAAGACGAGAGATACCTGTTGCTGATGCATACTGCTCCAGACATCCGTGTCCGCCACATCCGCAAGTATCTGTCTCTTCCAGATTCACACACATATGACCAATCTCTCCACCTGCTCCGTTCTCTCCCGTCAAGATCTTTCCATTGATGATAATGCCACCACCAACACCTGTTCCAAGTGTGACCATGATCATATTACGGTAACCGACACCGCCGCCTTTCCACATCTCGCCAAGTGCTGCGACATTCGCATCATTTCCAAACTCTGCTGTCAATCCTGTCAGTTCTTCCAGCTCTTTCTTTGCATTCTTATATTTCCAGCCAAGATTCGCAGAACCGTTGACAATTCCATCTACAGTAACAGGAGCCGGCACACCGACACCGATTCCAAGAACCTGTTCTTTCTCAATGCCGTGCTGCTCTAACTTACCATTGATTGCTTCTGCAACATCCGGAAGAATCGCCGCACCTTCATTCTCAGTTCTTGTCACGATCTCCCATTTCTCTACAATAGCACCTGCCTCACTGAACAGACCAAGTTTAACCGTTGTTCCCCCGATATCAACACCAAAACAATATTTCATAAATCTATCTCCGTTTCTTTTTATATTTCACATGAGAATGCGGTACTCTGTAACATTTGTACCGCATCCTCTGTTTCTCTTTTGTTTTATTTTCTTCTCTTTGCCAGATTCTCCTGCACACGTTTGTACAATTCCTGTGCAGCGTTGTATCCCATCTGCTTCTGTCTGTGGTTAACTGCAGCAGATTCTACGATGATTGCCAGATTACGTCCCGGACGGATTGGAATCTTATGGCAGACAACTCGGTTGCCAAGGAACTCTGTATACTCCTCTTCCAGTCCAAGTCTGTCGTATTCTTTCTCTCTGCTCCAGTCTTCCAGCGTAATGACCAGATCGATATTCTGAGTTTCTCTTACGCTCTGTACACCAAACATAGACTTTACATCCACGATTCCGATACCACGCAGCTCGATAAAATGTCTTGTGATATCCGGTGCAGAACCAACTAATGTCTCATCACTGACTTTACGGATTTCAACCACATCATCCGTCACGAGACGATGTCCACGCTTGATCAATTCCAGCGCGGCCTCACTCTTACCGATTCCACTTTCTCCCATGATCAGAACTCCGACACCATATACGTCAACAAGCACTCCATGAATGGAAATGCACGGAGCAAGTTTTACATTAAGCCAACGGATCAGTTCTCCCATAAAGGAGGATGTCTTCTTACATGTACCGAATACCGGAATATCATTTTTCTGAGCAATCTCAATGAAGCTTTCATCCGGCTGAAGTTCATTGCTGAAAATAATACATGGTACTTTATGTTCCAGAAGTTTCTGATAAATCTCAACTCTTTTCTCTTCTGCCAAAGTCTCCAGATAGGCACACTCTACATTCCCTATAATCTGTACACGATTCAGATCAAAATGATCGAAAAATCCTGCCAGCTGAAGTGCCGGTCTGTTCACATCCGGAACAAGAACTTCACGTTCTGTGATATCCACTTCCGGAGTGAGATTTTTCAGATTCATCTTTTCAACGATATCGGTTAATTTCACACCACTCATCTTGTAATCTCCTTTTCCTGTATCTCTTTTCGTTTCAGACATGCTGCCTTGATAAGCTCAAGAGATATATGATATTTACTGCTCGCATAAATCCAACATTTCCCTACATGTCCCATCGCCTGTACATAAGTATATCATGATTTCTTTTCGATAAAACCCTTAATCATGAAAGAATTGATAAACCGATTCTGCTGCCTTCTCATTCATTGACGGAAGCTGCGCCAGTTCTTCTACTGTTGCGCTCCGGATTGCATCCAGGCTCAGATAATGCCGCATCAATGCCTTTCTTCTGGCCGGACCGATTCCTTCAATATCATCCAAAACGGAATGTACCTGTCCTTTGCCACGTAGCTGCCTGTGGAACTCGATTGCAAACCGATGGGCTTCATCCTGAATTCTTGTGATCAGTTTAAATGCTTCTGAATTGCGGTCAATCGGGATTTCCACATTATTATAATATAATCCTCTTGTTCTATGATTGTCATCTTTCACCATACCACAGACCGGAATATTCAACTTCAACTCATCAAGCACCTGCAATGCAATATTTACCTGTCCACGGCCTCCATCCATCAGAATTAAATCCGGAAATGTTGTAAATTTCCCAGCTTCCGCATTCTCCTCACGTTCTTTTAATCCATGTGTAAAACGACGCGTAAGAACTTCTCGCATACTCGCATAATCATCCGGTCCTTTCACACTCTTGATTTTGAACTTCCTGTAGTCATTCCGCTTTGGTTTTCCTTTCTCATAGACAACCATAGAGCCTACCGATTCGAAACCATTTGTATTAGAAATATCATATGCTTCCATACGGACGATCTGTTCCAGTCCCAGTAAAGATGCTATCTCCTTCACTGCACCGATCGTGCGTCCTTCTTCCCTCTTTAGCCGCTCTTTATCTTTAGACAGAACCATCCTCGCATTCTCTTCCGCCAGTTCTACCAGCTTTTCTTTTGTACCTTTCTTCGGCACACGGATCGTTACTTTCTGCCCCTTCTTCGCGCTCAGCCAGGATTCAAGAAGTTCCTGCTCTTCGATTTCTTCCGGCAGCATCAGTTCACCCGGAAGAAAAGGGGTTCCTGCATAATACTGTTTGATAAAACTGTTAAGAATTTCCGATTTTTTATCCTCTTCGCTGATTCTCAGATAGAAATGGTCTCTCCCGATCAATCTTCCGCCACGGATAAAAAAGACCTGTACAACTGCATCTTCGTCCTGGCATGCAACTGCCATGACATCTCTGTCTTCCCCACTGGAATCTGTAATCTTCTGTTTCTGAGCCACCTTTTTTACACTATTTAATAACTCTCTATATTCGATTGCTTTCTCAAATTCCAGTGCCTCCGAAGCGGCCATCATCTTATCTTCCAGATCTTTTAAAATCATATCAAAATTTCCATTTAGAAAACGGATCACCTCATCAATGGATTTCCGGTATTCTTCCTGGGAAATGTATCCCTGGCACGGTGCCTCACACTGCTTGATATGATAATTCAGACACGGACGCTCTTTTCCAATGTCTTTTGGAAGTGAACGATTACAGCTTCTTATATGATACAGCTTATGGATCAGATCAATTGTGTCACGCACCGCCTGTGAGCTTGTATAAGGACCGAAATAACGTGCCTTATCTTTTTTCATCTGACGTGCCAGCATAATACGAGGGTATTCCTCTCCTGTTGTCACCTTGATGAACGGATAGGCCTTGTCATCCATAAGCATCGTATTATATTTGGGCCGATGTTCCTTGATCAGATTACATTCCAGAACAAGCGCCTCCAGTTCCGAATCTGTCACAATATATTCAAAGCGGCGGATATGTGTTACCATCTGTTCGATCTTAACCCCTTTATTCCTGCTGCTTTGAAAATACTGCCGCACACGGTTTTTCAGGCTGATTGCTTTTCCGACATAGATAATCTGATCCGTCTCATCATGCATCAGATAGACTCCCGGCCTTCCCGGAAGCTTTTTCAATTCTTCCTGTATATTAAAATTATAATTTTCCATAGATCTTATTTCTTGCCTCTGCTACAGACCAGCTATGTTCTTCTGCAATTTTGGAAACATCATCATACTCGAGTTTTTCTTTCACCACTCCATATCCTGATGCTCTCTTCACATGAACGGTTCCATATTCTGTCTGCACTTCGTCTATTTTCCGCTTAAGTCCATATCTTCTACAAAAATACTCTCTGACACCAAGTGTTGAAAGTGTGTTTGAATATCAGCTGTAGAAAATACTCTTTCTGCTCTGCCCTGCACATACATGTAAGCAGAATCCCCGGCCGGTTTTTCTTCATCTGAATGGAGGATGTGTAAACATCCAATGCGCCTTCTTTGATCAGAAGCTCTGTTGCATACCCGATTTCCTCCGAAGTCATATCATCCAGATTACAGCACAGTTCCAAAATTTCTTCTTCTACCTTGTCTTGCGTTTCTCCAAGAATCGCACGCACACAGTTCAGTCTTTCATACTCTCTTTTTCCAAAACCATAACCGATTTCTTCCATCTGCAGAACCGGCATCTGTTCATACTTTTTAACAAAATGCTTCAAAAGTGCGGCTCCTGTCGGTGTACAGAATTCTCCTTCCAGGTCTCCTGCATACATTGGAATTTCTTTCATCAGATACGCTGTTGCCGGTGCTGGCACCGGAAGGATTCCATGTGCACATTTCACATGACCATATCCGACACGAACCGGTGATGCAAGAATCTGATCCACCTGAAGTTCATTCAGCAAATAGCAGACAGCCACAACATCAGCCACTGCATCCATCGTCCCAACCTCATGGAAATGGATTTCATCCATGCGCTGACCATGCGCCTTTCCTTCCGCCTTTGCAATCAATTTATAGACTGCAACTGCGTCCTGTTTTACCTGATCTTCAATTTCTAACCGATTGATCAGACGAACGATCTGGGACATTGAATGATGTCCGTGTTCCTGTGTATGCTTCTCTGTTTCTTCTGATTTATGTCCGATCTGCTCTTCCGTCTGCGTATGAGGATTCTCTTCTTCCTGTCCTTTCACAAACACGCGGACCTGATATCCTCTGATTCCGCCTCTTGTACACGCCACCAACTGATATTTTACCCCCGGGATTTTCAGATCATTCAACTTTTTCACCTGTTTTACAGGTTCTGAAAACACCTGCAATAATGAAGCCGTCAGCATATCCCCTGCTGCTCCCATCCCACAGTCTAAATATAATGTCCTCATTCCTTCGTTCTCCTCTCTATGTGATTGATCCGGCTTGCAAGAAATCCCGCGCCAAATCCATTATCGATATTTACAACACTCACTCCGCTTGCACAAGAATTCAACATAGAAAGAAGCGCTGATACGCCACCGAAAGATGCTCCATATCCAACACTTGTCGGAACTGCGATCACCGGGCAATCCACCAGTCCTCCAATCACACTGGCGAGTGCTCCTTCCATTCCGGCTACAGCAATAATGACACGAGCTTCCATTAATTCGTCGAGATGTCCAAGCAGACGATGTACTCCTGCGACGCCTACATCATATAAACGGATCACTTCATTTCCAAGTGTCTCTGCTGTTCTTGCAGCCTCTTCTGCAACAGGAATATCGCTTGTTCCGCCTGTTGCCACAACTATTTTCCCGTCTCCATCCTTTATTGGAGCTTCGCCTATAAACCCAATCCGGCTGACTTCATCATATTGAAGTTCCAGGCGTTCTCCCACGTAAATTGCTGACTCCTTATTCATTCTTGTGATCAGGACTGCTTTCTGTCCCTTTTCCTTCATTGCTTCTGCAATCCGGAAAATCTGTTCCGGTGTCTTTCCTTCTCCATAAATCACTTCTGCCACACCCTGGCGCATGGCTCTGTGATGGTCAATCTTGGCAAAACCAGATCTTCAAAAGGCTCTTCTTTTAACTTCAAAGCTGCCTGTTCTACATCCATTGTTCCGGATGCTACCTGTCTTAAAGATCTATCATTTCCTTTTGTTCCATCTTTTTCGCCTCATTCTAATTCTTCTTATCCAGGGTTTCATTCATACTTCCCATTCTGTACCCTGTTAGATCCATTGTAACATAAGTGAATCCGAACTGCTTAAATTGTTTTACAATATCCTCACGGACTTCTTCCTGAAGCAACTTCAAAAACTCTTCCGGCAGTACTTCGATCCTCGCCATCCTTCCATGCATACGGACACGAAATTGCCGGAAGCCATGTTCAAGCAATAACTGTTCTGCGTTTTCCACCATGATTAACTTCTCTTTGCTGATTATTTCTCCGTATACAAATCTTGAAGCCAGACAGGCAAAAGATGGCTTTTCCCAGGTTGAAAGTCCCATCTCTTTGACAATTCACGAATCTCCGCTTTTGTAAGTCCTGCTTCGCGCAGTGGACTTTTTACTCCTAATTCCGCCACAGCCTGAAGCCCCGGTCTGTAGTCGCCAAGATCATCCATATTAGAACCTTCTGCAACATAAGCAATTTCATTTTTCTCTGCAATTGCTCCAATCTTTTCAAACAGTGCATGCTTGCATAAATAACATCTGTTCGGTGGGTTCTGAGAAAATCCTTCAATCTTCATTTCATCCACCTGACAGACCTTATGACGGATATCTTCTTTTTTGCAAAATGCAATTGCCTCATTTAGTTCTCTCTTTGGAAAGGAACCGGATTGTACTGTGATCGCCATCACATTATCTCCCAATATCTCATGTGCCACCTTTAATAAAAATGTAGAATCAACTCCACTGGAAAATGCAATCGCAACACTGTCCAGTTCTTTTATGTACTCTTTTAAATGTACTAATTTATTATGTAATTCATCCTGCATCTTTTTCCTCCTGTCTTGTTACTGTTCACACGATGTGCGACCAGCAACGCATCTCGCCATTTTAAATCGCCTTTGGCGATGGGGCGAGATGCATTCAAGTCAAAACACGCATCCTCCGTGTCAATCAGCGGAGTGATTGACACGGGAATGAACAGTAACCCTGTCTTTACCTTCTTGCTGTTCTGATTTTTTCTATCAATCGTAATTCTTTTCATAAAAAAATGCACCTAATTACAATTCCATAAATCCTCGTAATCAAGTGCATTTATTATACTATGTAAAGTCCGGTTCAGGTCAAGTTAATTTGTATTGCTTCATTAATTCTATTTCATGATATCTCATGGTTTATAGTTCCATCATTCCGGACATAATGCATCCTCCGGAAGCACCATTTTGTTTCAATTCTTCCCACTGTTTTTCATCAAACTTGATTCCACCAATCGCATATACCGGAACATTCACAGTACTGCAGACATCTTTTAAGAATCCAAGCCCTCTCGGTGCCAGGCCTTTCTTGCAATCTGTAACATAAATATGTCCTGCTGTCATGTAAGACACACCAAGTCTTTCTGCTTCCTTTGCATCTTCCACTGAATGAACGGAAGTACCGATTCTTTGAAATTGTTCTTTCACACCTTCCGGAAGTTTCCTTAATTCCGGCAATGGCAGATGTACAGATGTACATTCCAATTCCAATGCTGTTTTCCAGAACTTATGTAAAATACACGGAATCTCATACTTCTTGCAAACAGACAGAACTTCTTCTGACAGAATACGATATTCCTCTTCTGACAGATCTTTTTCACGCAAAATAATTGCCTGCGGTTTCATCTGACAAACCCGTTCAATCTGCTCCAAAAATGGTCTTTCGCACAGTTTTCTATTACTGACAGCTATAATTTTCAAATCCATCTCCGATAAATAGTGTTTCATCTTACACATAAATGTAATCACTCATAACCGGCTGGAGATTATTTTTCAATAATGCATCATAAACCTCATCTACCGAACGTTCATCTGAAATCTCAAACTGGTCATCGCCCTTATCCTCGATATCATCCACATGGCTTCCAATTCCTGTACTTACCCCTGCTGAAATCTTAGTTGCTGCGATATTTACAAGATTATCTCTGACACGCGCACACTCTCTTGTTGAAACTGTAATGCTTGCAAATGGCATAAACAGACGATATGCACAGACAACCTGCAGAAGCTGTGGTTCATGAACATCCATCGGATTGATTCTGTCATTATTGATGATCGGGCGAAGTCTTGGGCAGGAAAATGCGATTTCTGCATGTGGATATTTTCTCTGTAACAGATATGCGTGATATCCTGTTGCAAAAGCATCTTTTCTAAAATCATCCAGTCCTAAAAGCGCACCGAATCCGACTCCTCGCATACCACCTTTCACTGCTCTCTCCTGTGCATTGACACGGTATGGGAAGATTCTTTTATGTCCTGCCAGATGAAGCGTCTCGTACTTATCTGAATTATATGTTTCCTGGAATACTGTCACATAGTCAGCTCCACATTCATGCAGATACGCATACTCATCTGAATTGACCGGATAGATTTCCAGACCGATCACTTTGAAATACTTTCTTGCAATCTTGCATGCCTCTCCAATATACTCTACTGTAGATTTGTTGCGGCTTTCCCCTGTCAGAATCAGGATTTCCTGTAATCCTGTCTCTGCGATTGCTGCCATTTCTTTCTCAATCTCCTCTGCATTCAGCTGTGCGCGGTTAATCTTGTTATGACAGTTAAATCCACAATAAATACAATAGTTTTCACAATAGTTTGCTATATAGATTGGTGTAAACATATACACACTGTTTCCAAAATGTTTTCTTGTCTCCTTCTGAGCTGCCTGGGCAATCTCTTCCAAAAACGGAAGGGCTGCCGGTGATAACAATGCTTTAAAATCTTCCGGAGTACGTTCGGAATGTGCAAGTGCATTTTTCACATCTGCTGCGGTATATTTGCTATAATCATAGGCTTCCATTGCCTCGATCACCTGATCCATGATTTCTGATCCGATATCCTCCATTCCCGGAAGATAAGTCATATGATCGATTCTGTTTTTCTTCTGATCTTCCAGAATTTCTTCACTTAAAATACTTTCATTAACATGTGTATCATTCATCTCAACTGCCTCCTAGTCTTCCAGAAATCCTGTCAATGGTGAAGATGCACTTGCACCTCGTTCAATTGTTCTTCCAAGACCTGAAAGATAAGCACTTCTTCCTGCTTCAATTGCTTTCTTGAATGCCTCAGCCATCTCCTCGACATTTCCTGCTGTTGCGATTGCTGTATTCGCCATAACAGCTGTCGCTCCCATTTCCATTGCCTCGCATGCCTGAGATGGACGTCCGATTCCTGCATCTACAATAATCGGCAGATCAATCTCATCAATCAAAATCTGGATGAAGTCTTTTGTACAAAGTCCTTTGTTAGAACCAATCGGTGCCCCAAGTGGCATTACACAGGCAGCCCCTGCATTCACCAGATCTCTTGCCGCATTCAGATCCGGATACATATATGGCATAACTACAAAGCCTTCTTTTGCAAGAATTTCTGTTGCCTTGATTGTCTCATAGTTGTCAGGAAGAAGATATTTGGAATCTCTGACAACTTCGATTTTTACAAAGTTACCACAACCAACTTCTCTGGAAAGTCTTGCAATACGAACTGCTTCCTCTGCATTTCTTGCTCCTGATGTATTCGGAAGAAGTGTTACATTTTCCGGAATATAATCCAAAATATTCGCAAGTCCTCCTTCATTTGCACGACGAAGCGCAAGTGTAATGATCTGCGCTCCTGCTTTTTCTACACATGCTTTCACAAGATCAAGCGAAAATTTTCCTGATCCCAGAATAAAACGTGAACTAAATTCTTTTCCTCCAAGTGTAAATGTATCTTTCTGATTCATAACTTAAATCCTTCTTTCTTTTTATCATTAGATGCCCTTTTATACATCTTCTTCTCCAAGAAGCAAACGCGTGATCATATTTGCTTCATGCCCTGCACAGATTGCAACTCTTGGAGCCATCAATCCATTTCCATAAGTCGGCTCTGTCACGCGGTCTCCACACAAATAAAAATTCTTTATCATTTTCTTTGTGATTATCGTATTACTGCTTTCATAGCCTGCCATTCCGGTTGCAGACACAAGTTTCTTCTCTGGGAAATGCTCCAGAATTCCATTTACAAGCATTGCTTTTGCCTCCGGATTATCAAATGCTTCACAGACAATCTGTGCATCTGCAAACAGCTCTTTCAGATTTGCTTCCGTCACCTTCACACAATCCGTACGGATATCCAGATATGGATTGATCTTTAAAAGCAGTGACTTTAGCGCATCGGTCTTATACATTCCGATATGCTCCATGAAATACTGCTGCCGATTCAAATTGGTAATATCCACCACATCAAAATCAATCAGATGCAGATGCCCTACTCCAATTCGTGCAAGTGAATACGCTACATTAGAACCTAGTCCACCAAGTCCGGCAATCGTCACCTGACCGACTGATAAAAGCTTCTGTTTTTCCGGCGAATGGCGTTCATTCAGCGCTGTTTCGATTTCTTCTTTGCTTAATATTCTTTCTGATGCCATCTGATATCAGCCTCCTCCTACAAATGTCACAACCTCCAGACGGTCACCGTCTTTGAGCATTGTCTCTGAATAGCTGTATTTCGGAAGAATTTCTTCATTCATTTCAACTGCGATTCTATTAATCTGGTAATTGTTCTGCTCCAGATAATCCGCAACACTCATTTCAGATGTCAGCTGGATCTGCTTTCCATTTACTGTAATCATAACTACTCCTTTCCGGATAATTGAAAAAAGAGTTCATGAAAGAAATGTACCCGTGGTGGTGCACCCCTTCATGAACTCTCGCTCAATCTCAACTTACTCCAATCTTCAATTTTTCCTGATTAGTAACAAAGAATGTGCCTTGGCACATTCTTGCGCCTGCGGCGGTCGCTTGCGACATCTACATTGTACGTCGCAGTGTGCATCCTTAGCGGAGCGTTTTATATATCAGGAAAACACTTTCCTAATATATAAAAAGAGAGATACCAACAAATGTATCTCTCTAAAGTACTGCTTTATACATTCCTACGTTGGCATTATCCAAATCAGGTTATGGGTCGAAGTTCTCAACTTCCTCTCAGCCTGGTACACAAGCTCCCCGTGTTTTCTTCACATGATTAGTATAAAAGCTTGTCTGATAGATGTCAACCGTTTTTCTCCATCTGACACAAGATCTTTTCCGTTACTGTTCACACAATGTGCGACCAGCAACGCATCTCGCCATTTTAAATCGCCTTTGGCGATGGGGCGAGATGCATTCAAGCCAAAACATGCATCCTCCGTGTCAATCAGCGGAGTGATTGACACGGGAGTGAACAGTAACTATTAATTACTGTTAACTGATTCTTTTACAGTATTATAATTTTACTATAAATGAAAGGCAGAGTAAAGTGCGATTGCCTTTCTTCTCTGCCTTGTTACTGTTTATAAGAATCTTATTCGTTACTGCTCACAGTATCTGTTAATATCTGTCTGACTCATCATAATCATCTTTTCCGCCATAGCAGTCATCTGCATTTTGGGAATTGCAGTTTGTGCTGTTCTTATTCTTATTTGAATAAGAATTTTTACTGGAATTCTTATTCGAACCTGAATTAGATGTTGAATTTCTGTTCTTACTCTGATTTTCTTCCTTCGATGAATAGAATCCATTCTGAGAATTTTTACTTGTGTTGCTATAATTTTTTGCCATGATACTTCCTCCTTATTTGGTGTTACTGTTCTTATTAACTGACAGTAACTATTTAGTACAATCTTTATTATCCCAAACGGAGGTCTTTTTATGCATTTTGTTTCAACCATATTTTGAATATTTTGCTTGCTTTTTCCAAATGCATATATTATACTGATTCATGTAGAAAGATTATTTTCTACAACCCCTTATTAATTATTTATACTCCCCTCAAAAGACCGATGGCTCCCCCATCGGTCTTTTACTTTTCTTTTTTCTAATATCGTCGGTTCCCACCGATCAGTCTGATCACGATCATAATGATCAGAAGAGGAACAAGAACCGGTGCCAGAAAACTGATAATTCCTGTTATAACAGACACAACTACTACGACTACAAATACAACTGCAAGAATCAGCAAAGCCTTCTTCCACCAGGTATCTAATCTGAACTCATGATAGGAACCATAAGAATGCTCTGTTCCATATTCATCCTTCTGTCCATAACCAGTATAGCTGTTCTGTGCCTGCGTTGTCTGGTTGTACGAATTATTGAATGGACTCCTGTTCTCATAAACCACTTCTTCGTCTGTTCCATCACTTGCATCTACAATGGTTTTCGCAATTGCCCACGGATCTCCGAGCAGTTCCAAGACCTCCTGCTCGCTCTTTCCTTTTCTCATTTCTTCTATAATATAATCATCATAAAACTTAAGATGATCCTGAATTGTTGCTGCATCAAGCTTTCCATTCAAAGCCTCCTGTAATTTTCGGATAAATTCCTGTCTTGTCATATTCAACTATTACCTCCTGTTCCGAAATTTTCTTTAGATGTAGAATACCACACTGCCATTCTTTTTTAAACCGTTATTTTCCACTACATCTGTCGTTCATAATTTGTTCATTTATCATTTAAAAATCTTTCATCTTCTTATCACTTTTTCTTCATTTCTCTCACATATACTATAAGCATCAAAGGAAAAACAAAAAACTTTGAATAAACTTTTTCATAATACATGCCGGGAACCAGTAAATGGTTACCCGGCATCCTCCCTTTTATGGAGACTTTTTTCTTATTCCGGAACAACCGGATCATTTATCACTTCTTGTTTCGTTTCCTGTTGTATTTCCTCTTCTACAGATTTTTCCGCAGTTTCCTCTGTTTGCTGTTCTGTCGTTTGCTCTGCTTCTTCCTTGTTTTCCCCGTTATTCTCTTCTTTCGTCGTTTCTTCTATCTTCTTTTCACATGCTTTGACCGATTCCAGAATCTCCTGAACCCGTTCCTCCATCTCTTTCTTCCATTTCATATCTTCCAATGCTTTTTTTCTGTCCTGTTCAGTTTCACTATGTTCTTCTGGTATTGTTTTTGCATCGTCTGCTTTCTGAGCTTGCACTGCCGTTTCACTTTTCCCAACTGTATTGTTGCTTTCTCTTCCCCGGCTCATTCCAATTCCTGCTACCGCAATTACTGCCCCGGCAGCAAATAAAAGAACCGCCAGTTTGACATTCCGAAGTTTTACTTTCTGTTCCAGATTCCATTCCTCGCGTTCCTCCGGAAGATCACGTATCACCTGGCTGATCTTATCATAATGCCGTCTTCCGCCACCGGTACAACGTTCAATGATTCGCTCCAATCTGCGTTCTTCACTTCTGCTAAGTTCCGGGTTCTGCTCTGTATATGCCAGTAAAAACTGCAAAATTTTACCATATCCGAACAAATCTACGGAACAATTTTTCTTGTTGCCTGACGCTGTCGGTCGGATAAAATGACTTCTCACCGCTTTCTGCTGCATCTTCTTCATAACAAATTCATTTTCCTGTGCATCCGGATTTAAAAGCAGCAATTCACCTTCTTCTGTCACAACAATACTATACGGCGTCAGACAACGATAATTCTGCCCACGTCTCGACTGCTGATACTTTCTTATTTCCCCTGCAATCTGTCGGAACCATTCAAACAACACCGCTTTATCTAACTGTGTATTATCCCGCAGATAATAAATCAAAAGTTCTCCCTGCAGGCAATCGATCCCCGGCTGGCATTCGGTTCCTTTTTCCACGAAGCGAAGTACTTCATACATTTTTTCCATATTTAATTCTACTGCAATCTGTCATCTAAACGTGTGCGGCCCCACACCGCACACGATACAATACCTGTCCAATTGAAAATTATCAGAATCTGATACGAACTACTCTTCAGAATCTTTCCTGATTCTTCAGTCAGAACGACTGAAGTGTGACTCTCATATTAATTGAATTCTTCCAGTCTGTCAAGAGCTGCGGCAACAACTTTATCCATGTCATAATATTTATAATCTCCCAGTCGTCCGCCAAAGATTACATTTTCTTCCTTTTCTGCAAGCTTCTTGTATTCTTCAAACAATGCATTATTCTTCTCATCATTTACCGGATAGTATGGTTCCATGCCAACACTCCATTCTGATGAATACTCTCTGGAAATAACCGTCTTCTCCTGCTTGCCAAACTCAAAATGCTTATGCTCGATAATTCTTGTATACGGAACTTCACGCTCTGTGTAATTGACAACAGCATTTCCCTGATAGTTCTCACAATCAAGAACTTCTGTCTCAAATCTGACAGAACGATACTCCAATGCTCCCAGCTGATATCCAAAATATTCATCGATCATTCCTGTAAAAATAATCTTCTCTGCAATCTCCGGATTCTCTTTTCTGAATTCAAAGAAATCAATCCCTGTGCGAACTTCTGTCCCTTCCAGCATCTTCTCAACGATTGCTGTATAACCGCCAACCGGAATTCCCTGATATCTGTCATTGAAATAGTTATTATCGTAAACAAATCGGAATGGCAGACGTTTGATAATAAATGCCGGAAGTTCTGTACACTTTCTTCCCCACTGTTTCTCTGTATAACCCTTGATCAGCTTCTCATAGATATCTCTTCCGCCAAGAAAAAGTGCCTGTTCCTCCAGATTCTGTGGATCTGTGATTCCTGTCTCTTTGCGCTGTTTTTCAATAATCTCTTTTGCTTCCTGTGGTGTGCGGATATTCCACATCTTACTGAATGTATTCATATTAAATGGCAGGTTATAAAGTTCATCTTTATAAACTGCTACCGGTGAATTGATGTAATTATTAAATTCCGCGAACTGATTCATGTAATCCCATATCTTTTTATCAGACGTATGGAAAATATGTGCACCATATTTATGTACATGGATTCCTTCTATGTCCTCACAGTAAATATTTCCTGCAATATGATCTCTTCGGTCAATCACAAGACATTTCTTCCCTTTTTTCTTTAATTCATGTGCCATGACAGCTCCATAAAGACCTGCTCCGACAATCAGATAATCGTATTCTTTCATTTACTCCTTCTTTCCGCAGAACGATTGTCTGAATCCGGTAAAATCCAAAGATCAACCTTTCTGTCTTCTTTCTTTTCATGTTATGGTGTGTTTATGATAACACATTTTCTAATAAATTTGAATCTCTATCAAAAATACGGTATACTTAACAGCAAAAGGAGGATGAATTATGCTTATAAAAAATGGTTTTCTAATTGATCCTGCATCTGATACAGAACGTCTTGTCGACCTTCGCATCACAGACGGTCTGATCCAGACACTCGCAGATGCCGGAACTCTGACACCTGAAAATGGAGAGGATGAGCTTGATGCTGCAGGACTTATGATTTCTCCAGGACTTGTTGACACACACATTCATTTCCGTGATCCCGGATTTACTTATAAAGAAGATCTCCATACCGGATCTCTAGCAGCTGCTGCCGGTGGATTTACTTCCGTGATCTGTATGGCAAATACTTCACCGGTCATCGATTCTGTTCCGGTTCTCAAAGAACTGATGGAACGGGAGGCTTTGGAAGACATCCATATTTTCCAGGCTGCTGCTGTCTCCTGCGGACTCAAGGGTGAAGAGATAACTTCTATGAAGGAACTTGCCGCTGCCGGTGCCTGTGGATTCACAGATGACGGAATCCCTCTTAAGAATGCTGCCTTTCTCTATAAGGCAATGGAAGAGGCGAAGGCACTTGACCTTCCGATCAGTCTTCATGAAGAAGATCCTGCATTTATTGAAACAAACGGAATCAACCACGGACCTGTATCTGATGCGCTGGGCATCTACGGATCTCCTTCGATTGCTGAAGAATCTCTTGTTGCCAGAGACTGTCTGCTGGCGCTTCGTTCCGGTGCACAGGTCGTGATCCAGCATATCAGCTCCGGACAGTCCGTTGAACTGGTACGTACCTTTAAAGCTATGGGAGCAAATCTGCATGCAGAGGCAACTCCGCATCATTTCACTTTGACAGATGAAGCTATATTAAAATACGGCGCACTTGCCAAGATGAACCCACCGCTTCGTACAGAAAATGACCGCCTTGCTATCATCGAAGGTCTCAAAGACGGTACGATCGATCTGATTGCTACAGACCACGCGCCACACAGTACGGAAGAGAAATCCCGTCCTATCACACAAACACCAAGCGGTATTATTGGTCTTGAGACTTCCCTTGCTCTCGGAATCACTTCCCTTGTACGTCCGGGACACCTGACATTAAGCCAGCTGATTGAGAAGATGACGATCAATCCTGCCAGCCTGTATCACCTTCCGTGCGGTTCTGTCGCAGAAGGAAAATCAGCTGATCTTGTACTGTTTGATCCGAATGAGAAATGGACTCCTGAGACTTATGCTTCTAAGTCTTCTAATTCTCCATTTACCGGATGGGAATTGTATGGAAAAGTAAAATATACAATCTGTGATGGAAAGATTGTATACAAGGATTAATCTAAGAGGCCCCCTGCAGAATCTTTCATTTCCGCAGGGGACCTCTTCTTTGCTCATTAATCCTCGATCGCTGTTACTGTATAATCTTTGTCTTCGACTGTCTTTTTCAGCACTTCATTACTGATTTCGGAATTCAGTGTCACAACCGCTGTTCCGGCCTCATGGCTGACTTCTGCTGTATCAACCTGCTCAAGTGCCTCGAGAGCTTTCTTCACAGCCGCCTCACAGTGTCCACACATCATTCCTTCGATTTTCATTGTCTTTGTCATCTTTGTCTCCTCCTTGTTTTCTGACTCATTTTTGTCTGCTAAGACAATATCTGAAACAGTATTTTCTGCTGTTTCTACCTTTTTCATCTTTCTTTTTCTGTCTTTGCTGGCATCGTGCATTTTAAACAGATTCAGCCTCAATGCATTTGTTACTACACAGAAGCTGGACAGGCTCATTGCCGCCGCTCCGAACATCGGATTTAATTTCCAACCAAAGACCGGGATCCAGATTCCTGCTGCCAGTGGAATTCCTATCGCATTATAGAAAAATGCCCAGAACAGATTCTCATGAATGTTGCGCAGTGTTGCACGGCTCATACGGATTGCCGCCGGCACGTCACTTAACCGGCTCTTCATCAGCACAACATCCGCTGCATCGATTGCAATATCTGTCCCCGCTCCAATGGCAATTCCCATATCTGCCCTGGTCAGTGCCGGTGCGTCATTGATACCGTCACCTACCATCGCAACCTTTCCTTTTTCTTTCAGCTTGCGGATCACCTGCTCTTTTCCCTCTGGAAGAACACCTGCGATCACTTCATCCACACCTGCCTGCTCACCAATTGCCTTCGCTGTACGCTCATTATCTCCGGTCAGCATAACAACATGGATTCCCATATTCTGAAGTTCTTTCACTGCCTGTGGACTATCTTCCTTGATCACATCCGCAACTGCGATCATACCAAGGAACTGCTCGTTTTTTCCAAAAAACAGCGGTGTCTTTCCCTGCTGAGCCAACCGTTCCGCCTGTTCTTTTATGCTGGCAGAAATCTTCATTTTGTCAGAAATGAATTTAAAATTGCCTCCGTACAGCCAGTCCTCTCCAAGTTTTCCTGACAGACCATTTCCCGGAACTGCCTGAAACTGTGTGATTTCACTTTTCTGCTCTGCTTCCCCATTTTCTTCTGCCTTTGCAAGAATTGCCCGGGCAAGCGGATGCTCACTTTTCTTCTCCAATGCATTTGCAAAAAATAATAATTCATGTTCTGTCATTCCGTCCGCAGGGAGCAGATCCGTCACCTTCGGTTCTCCACTTGTGATCGTTCCTGTCTTATCAAGTGCGACAATCTCCGTCTTTCCTGTCTCTTCCAACGAAACAGCTGTCTTAAACATGATTCCATTCTTCGCGCCCATTCCATTTCCAACCATAATTGCAACCGGAGTGGCCAGACCTAATGCACACGGGCAGCTGATCACCAGAACAGAAATTCCCCTTGCAAGTGCAAATCCAACAGGCTCTCCGACAAGCAGCCATACGATCATTGTGACAACTGCAATAGAAATAACTGCCGGAACAAATACTCCTGAAACTTTATCTGCCACTTTGGCAATTGGCGCTTTTGTTGCTGCCGCATCACTTACCATCTGAATGATCTGTGATAATGTCGTATCCTCGCCAACTCTCGTCGCCTCGCAGCGCAGAAAACCTGACTGATTCATTGTAGCCGCAGACACTTTATCCCCTTCTGCTTTATCTACCGGTATACTCTCTCCGGTCAGGGCAGCTTCATCTACTGCACTGTTTCCTTCCAGAACAATTCCATCCACCGGAATATTCTCCCCCGGTCTTACAACAAACTGATCTCCTCTTCTCACCTGGTCAATCGAAACTTCCTGTTCTTTTCCATCACGCAGGAGCGTTGCTGTCTTTGGTGCCAGCTTCATGAGGCTTTTTAATGCATCTGTTGTCTTTCCCTTTGAATGCGCTTCAAGCATCTTTCCGACTGTGATCAACGTTAAAATCATTGCTGCTGATTCAAAATAAAATTCATGCATCAGCTCCATCACATGATCCATATCGCCTGCCGTCTGCGCTGCTGTCATAGCGAATAATGCATACACGCTATATCCATAAGATGCACCTGCACCAAGTGCAACCAGCGTATCCATATTTGGTGCTCTATGAATCATGCCTTTCCATCCACTGATAAAAACTTCTGATTGATCACCATAACGATTGTCGTTAACAGGAGCTGCGCCAGCCCCATCGCCACATGATTCCCTTCCAGAAATACCGGAAGTGGCCAGCCCCACATCATATGCCCCATTGACAGATACATGAGCGGAATCAAAAAACACAAAGAAGCGATCAGACGCCTTTTCATCTTCGGTGTCTCCCTGTCTTTCAACGCATCTTCCGCACAGTTCTGCTCACTTTGATTCATCCCATGCCCTTCATTCTTTGCAGATTTCAACGTTGCCCCATATCCAGCTTCCTCAACAGCCGCAATGACCGCATCTACTGTTGCTGTGCCTTCCACTCCCATGGAATTCGTCAGAAGACTGACTGAACATTGCTCAACTCCGGGGACTTTTCCAACCGCTTTCTCAACACGGGCACTGCAGGCTGCACAGCTCATTCCCGTCACATTATATTGTTCCATCTTACTCCGTTACTGAAAACTTATAAAAAGTTATAAACTTCCATGTTTCATTCCTACTTCAACGAGTATGCTTTTGATGATATAAATATCTATCTACTCACAAGTTCTTGTACTCTCCATAGACGTAAATTCCGGACTAACGTATCCGTACATATTTGCATTAACGTTTCAGTGTTAGCTTGCAAATCGTTCTCCATAAGCCTTGAGATTTATAGATGCCTGGAAATCTCTGTCAATCATATTCCCACATTCACATCTATAAACCCTGTCAGATAACTTCAAATCTTTTTTGATGTTTCCACAGCAGCTGCAAAGCTTTGATGATGGATAAAACCGATCAGCCACAATAAGCTGGATCCCTTTATCATTGCATTTGTATTCAAGCTGTTTTCTAAACCAAAAAAATCCTTGTTCCTGTACTGCTTTGGATAAATGTCTATTTTTCATCATTCCGCTGACATTCAGATCTTCAATACAAATAAATCTTGGCTTTCGATTTACGATCCCAGATATGGTCTGATTCAAATAGTTTTTACGGATGTTTGTTAATCTGTGATTTCGTTTTAATAAAAGTTTTTCCTTTTTGATTACATTATTTGTTTTACAGTAACTTTCCCCTTTCTTATTTTTCTCGTAAGAACGAGAGATACTACGCTGTAATCTACGTTTCTGTTTTTCTAGTTTCTTTACTTTCTGACTCTTATTGATGTTCTTATACTTAACGGCATCAGAGCAGACAGCTAAGTCTTTAATTCCTAAGTCTATGCCAACTCCATCATCATTAAGTGTTTCCTTACAGTCAGGAAATTCTACACATACACTGATCCACCAGTTCAATCCATCAAAGGATATTCTCGGATTCATATATTTAACATCTGTTGGAATACGTCCATGTTCTGCAAGTCTTACCCAATTCTTTTTTGCTTATTTGCTTTCCTGCTGGAAGAAAAACCTTCAAGCTTAACGTGGGTATTACTGAATTGTATCTTAACGTTGTCCTGATAGAACTTCGGCATTGATCTCTTTCTGGACTTGAATCTTGGGAATTTTTGCAAATCCTTGAAAAAGTTCTTATACGCAGTACAGGCATCTTTGATTGCCTGTTTGGTTACATTATTTGAAATATTTAATAACCATGCGTATTCATCAGAATGTCTAAGCTTTGTAAATTCTTTTCTGAGTTC
>ENA-OUNH01000106-OUNH01000106.1-human-gut-metagenome-genome-assembly--contig:-NODE-106-length-30628-cov-6.896790_pt1 | contig 30628 bp, 36 predicted proteins | sample MGYA00242806_ERZ504814 | MGnify/ENA primary metagenome ERZ504814 (study PRJEB26092, sample SAMD00036389) | human gut metagenome | host: Homo sapiens | study: EMG produced TPA metagenomics assembly of...
ACCTCCAAGCCCCATCTCTCTGGAACCATAGTGCGGCCAAAGTCGTGTTTGCAGAATTTCTTCGATTGCTTTCATGACAGTTTTCGGACAGGCATCTCCGGATACCAGTGCTCTTTTTATACTGCCTTTTCCGCACATTCGAAGCATGGACAGCAATGCCGTCGGCATTCCCACATACGTATCCGGCTGCTCCTCTTCCAGAATCCTGTTCAGTTCGCCATAAGTTCTTCCTGTCCCGGTCGAAAGAGGTTTTGCTCCCAGACGTCTGATTGCCTCCGCGATCAGTTCTCCCAATCCAAAAGGACCTGAAAACGGCATAGCCACCATCGTTATACTTCCAGGATAAATAAATTCACCCAGACCTGCCATAAAAAGTTCTATGGTGTGTTCACAGTCTCCCTCTGTATAGAATACACGTTTACCGGCACCGGTAGTTCCGCTTGTCTGTTCTGATATCACTTTCTGGACTTCCCCCTGGGAGCAAAGCAGCATCCTGCCTCCATCTCTTGCCAGATCTGTTTCTGTTGTAAAAGGAAGGCTTCTCAAATCTGTCAGGCTTTCCAGTCTTTCCGGCAAATCTCGGTAAAAACCCTCTCGTTCTTTTCTCTCTTCAGTACAATATTTAATTTCTCCAGCTGTATTCTGTGTATTTCATCTCTTGTAATCTCTGTAATGCCTTCCTGCTTACAGATCATTGCATCTATATTCGATCGTTTCACTTTCTGTATAAATATATTCCTTTCGAATTCGTCAGATTATATGCACAAAACGGTACCATTCCATAATCAGAATCCACCTCGCAGATATAACATCTTTTCAGACGTTCAAGATCCAGATTCCATGCATCCTGAAAAATCATCCCTGATACCGAAAAAGTTTCATTATGAACCCGGATCAGGAATTCATCCAGCGCATCTGTCTGTGTCATTTCATCATCATCAAATTTTTTTGTGCTATAGCTCCACTGATTTTCCACATACTGTCTGGAATTATCGCTGGTAGTACAACAACATCCTCTGCCTGATTTCTTTTCCAGAAGTTTCAGTTCCCTCTCACCTTTTTTCAGATAACTTGCATGAAAAGAACAGTATGGATTCTCTGCTCCACCACCGGCAAAATCCTCACTTTTCATAAGCCCGTCAGTCTGTTCCTCGATCAGCTTTAACATCTTTGGTATGGTAATCGGAGCTTGTGGACGCTGCTGAGAACATCTGCCAAAATAGCTGATCGGCTGGAAATGTACTCCTCTTACAAATGGCATATGATCCATCGCAAACTTAAGGATATCTCCAACCTGCATGTCATTTACTCCTGGAGCAATGACAGGTACCAGGGCAATTCCCAGTTCCGCTTCCGAACAGTTTAACACAGCCTTTTCTTTCAGTTCCATCATAGAACGTCCGCGCAACGTCTGATACACGTCATCTGTGACACCGTCAAACTGAAGAAATACTGTATTCAGTCCTGCTTTTTTAGTTTTCTGGCATATCCTGCTTCCTGCGCAAGACGGATTCCATTGGTATTCAATTGAAAAAATGTAAACCCTTTTTCTCTACCCATATGTATGATCTCCGGAAGATCCTCCCGCATGGTTGGTTCTCCTCCTGAGAGCTGTATATTGAATGGTCCCCCATGATCCATCAGAAAATCATATTGCTTTTCTATTTCATCAATTGAAGGATCACCGTTTTCCAGACATTCTCCTGCCGAAGCAAAGCAGACCGGGCAGTGCATATTACAGCGCTTTGTCACTTCCAGTATCATACAACAGCCTTTTCGTTCGTGCTCCTCACAGAGTCCACAATTATCCGGGCAGGATTTCTCTTTGATTTTTGGATTTACAGGAGTCTCCGCAGACAGGTTTTCTCTTCCCCAGGAAAGATACTCTGCTGCCGTTCCTTCCCAGATCAGTGTCTGAAACTTTCCGTGGATATCACATTCTTTCACCAGATAAATGCCATCTTCACCGATACATTTTTTAGCCGTAAGTACTTTCATACATATCGGGCATACACTTTTTGTTTTACCCAGCGTAATCATAGTTCCAATATTCCCCGTTCTGTCAGTATTTCTATCACTTTCGTATAAGTATCTGCAATCAGCGCAGGACATTGCTCCATAATCACTCCCCAATCCAAATTAGAAGTGATATCCTTACAATAAAAAGCACCAAATTCTTCTTCGGTCTTCTTATGGAACCACTGATATAATTCCTGCACAGCCGGTTTCATCTGTATATCTTCTTTCTCCTGCGGAGCCAGATTGCCAAGGAACAAACCTATCGCACAGGCTCCTCCTGTCAGGCAGCCACAGGTATCTCCACAGTAACCGATCCCACCGCCAAGACCTCCCAGAGCCTTTACAAGCTGTGGATTTTCCTCACCTATGGCTTCCAGTGTCATAATCATAACCATTTGTGAGCAATGATAACCCATACTGCTAAGTTCTATGATTCTTTCATAAAGATCCATGTGCTACTCCTTTCTGCCAACCAACATGGTATAGCGCAGCTTCTTTCCTTTATATTCTTTCTGCAGAAGCTTATACTCTTCGCAGCAGAACGAATCATTCCAGATTGCTTCCAGATAATATTCCCGCCAAAGTAACGTCTGATCCTCCTGCCGGAGAATGGTAAATCCTGTCTGTTCTGCCATTTTCAAAAGATTTCCGGTATCAAGATCTGACAATAAAAGAAAACCTCCCTTTTTCAAAACGCGCCAGCATTCAGATAGTGCATTTTTCTGATCTCTGCTAACAAAAAATGCACACTGGCTGATGCAAAGATCTATACTGTCTGATGAATACTGCAAATGCAGAAAATCGCCAATTTCCACATCACTGCCCCGTGGGAAAAGATCCACGCCATGTGCTTCCAGCCCAAATGATTTCAGGATTCGAACCGTGTCTCCTTCTCCTGCTCCAAGATCCAGTGCTTTCATTTCTTTTTTCCATTCTATGTTCTCCAGAAGATGAAGCGTCTGCGCTTCCCCTCCCGGATGCCTGTTCATCTATTTATCCTCCAGTGCACGCTCCACCGCGAGCACTTTTCCAAGTGCGAGTTCTTCCGGAACATACACAAACCCACACTTTGGACAGACAGGCATTTCCACAGGAAACCCATTTTCCAGATACATAAATTTTGCTTTTCCTTTTACAAGAGGAACCTTACATTTCATGCAGGTCAGCTTTCCTTCCGGATCAATCGTATAATATGTTCTTTCTACTGCCATTACTGTCCCACCCTTTTCATAATATTCATTCGATGACTGTATGCTCTGTGTACCAGATATCCGTCTTCTGTTTCCACAAACCGCACCCAGAATGTGACATTTCCCAGTCTGCTTCTTGTCACCAGTTCTTTTGTTTCTTCATCCAGGATTGCTTCCCGATTTTCTCTGTAATCTGATAACACACGTTCCACATCACTTTTCAGTATCATGCGCTCATCCATCATATGGATTGCCTCCTCTGTATAGGCAACAGTATAGTCTTTTTTCTCCATGATCGGTTCCTCATTCCAGATGTTTTTTAAAAGTGTCTGTTTCAATATGAGCCTGTTGTAGCGTTTCTCACTGATATCAGGCATGTTGCTGGCATTTGCACCATACAGAAGTTCCATGATATGTCTGGATTCTCTTCCCTCTCTGGCAAATCGGTCTCTGCATGCCATGCAGTATGTAATATATGGTGCATCGGAACGTTCCAGACACTTTTCTGTCATTTTCGCTGCCATATCTTTATTGGCATATGCCGTCAGACCTCCATATCCACAACATGGAGACAAATCTCTGGAATATTCTGTATCTTCAACGGTACATCCCATATCCAACAAAAGTTCTCTTATAATATCCTGTGTCTGTGCATCCCCTCTGGCACCACAGGCATCATGTATGGCAACCGGTATCTCCAGTCCTTTTGCCTGCTGTGGAAGTCCGATTTCTTTCAAAATTTCCCAGATTCCTATAACATGCGCTCCAATACTTTCTTTTAGCTGCTTCATACAGGTTGGACAACCTGCTATGATGATCGGATCACCAAGCTTGGCTAGTTCCTGTTTCAGCTGCTCATTTACTTTTTCTGTCATTTCATAGCGGCCTGCCCATTCGCTGATTGCACCACAGCATCCTAGCATCAGAGCAACACCTCCATCTACCCGATTACTTAAATCTTCGTATGCCTGCATAACCACATCCGGCGCTATCGCACCTGCCTGACAGCCTGGGAAAAATACATATCTGCAAGTTTCATATCCCGGCTGGAGTCTGCTCAAAAAAGCCTCTGAATTTGAAAATAACATGTCCATCAGTGCAAATTCATGTGGCGCCAGCGGCATCTTATCTGTAGATACCATATTTTCTCTTGCTGACTTGCACACCTGACTCATATCAAATCCATTCGGACAGATCACCGTACACTGTCCACAGAGGGCACAGGCATTCATCGGTTTGTTCATCGGATGATCTCCCATGATAATCTGCGTATTATTATAGATCTCACGGGCTAATAAACCCGGATGTTTTTGATATTCACTTAAATACACACAGCCTTTCATGCATTCGTCACAATGACACTGAATACATCGTTTTGCTTCTTCTACAGCTTCTTCTTTTGAATATCCATTCTGACCACAGAAAATCTTATTCGATCCATGGATTCCTTCCATGTTCGTATAAAGCTTGGTAGTCACTGCTCCTTCACTGCCTCTGTTGCTGTGCGGCGATAAATTCTGTACCAGAAGATCCACTGTCAAAGCTGCCCGCTTTGCGGCAAAAGCCGCATCCATCACAGATTCCGCAGGTCCGCTGACAATCTTTGCCTGTTCTCTTAACATAATCTCGACATCTGCTGCTTCTTCCGGAGCTAACATTTTTGCCACTTCTTCTGATGCGCATACCACATCTGCCAGTTCCATTTTTTCTCTGATAAACGAAAGATTCAAACTGCATCCAAATTCAAAAGAAAGATCCATAGATTTCAGACGTTTCGCTTCATTGCTGCGGTCTGGTTCCAAAAGATGTCCGGCTGCCGCTGCAATATAGCTTTCATAATCTTCTTCCTTACAATAAATTGTCGTAGGATACATTTTCTTTTCCAGTTCCCCTGCAAGAAACAGTGGAAATAATCCAGAACCAAAGATTGCTGCCCTTTTCTTCTTTCTCATGCGGAATACACTGCTTCGTCTTCCCGGTTCTCCATACCGGACAATCGCACGTTCTACTTCTCGTATGGAGACACCATCACCAAGTTCACAAAGCTTGCAATTATCTTCGCAAGGTGCCGTACATCCATCACAGAGAATCATTGGAAATGGTGTAATTTTCTCATAAATTGCCAACGCTTTCTTAAAATTTCCTTTTGCAGCATAATACAGCATCTCTTTTGTATCCATTTTGAAAGGACAGGCTGCAACACAGTAGGCCGGCTGTTCATGGACGCAGAGACTGATCATATGATCCATCTCTTCTTTTGACATTCGATTTACATGATAAACGTGAGTAGAACCCCTCTCCTGTATGTATGTCATAACCTGATACTCCTTTCGTCTGTAAAGGGGAGGCAGTTTCCCGTCTCCCCTGATTATATCACAGTTGGCAGCTTTTACTCCAACCACATTATGAATTAAGCTTATTTCTCAAGTTCTTTTAATGCTGCAAGAACCCTTTCCGGACGGGCAGGGATACGTGTAATACGTGCACCTGTCGCATTAAAGATTGCATTCAGGATTGCAGGATGTGGAGCATCCAGTGGAGCCTCACCACAACCAGCCGCACCGTAAGGACCACTTGGACGATATGTTTCATTGAAGTGAAGTTCAATATCATCCGGAGCATCCTTTGGATATGGAATACCACAATTCTTCAAAGTGGTGTCATGGTTCAAATCTTCAAAATCTTCCGAAAGAGCAAGACCGATACCCTGTACAAGACCACCATAGAAATTACCTTCTACAAGAAGTCTGTTCATGATCGTACCTACGTCAGCTACGCAAGTAAATTTCTCAACGGTAACTTTACCTGTTTCTGTATTAACAGCAACTTCCGGCAGGAAGATAGTATACATATAAGTTGCAAATGGATCGCCCTGTGCGGTATCCTGATCGATCGGATGATCTGCACAGAATGTAGTTACCCAGTTACCTTCATATTTTGTTGCAAGCCCTTCTGCTACCATCTCATCATAAGTACGGAATGTTCCGTCTTCTTTCTTCATTGCTGCTACAAGATTTTCTGCAGCCAGACGACATGCATTACCTGACATAACCTGTGAGCGTGATCCTCCTGCAGGTCCTGCATTCGGACATGTCTTCGTATCATTCATAACCAGTTTAATCTGTTCCGGTCTGATTCCTGCCTGACGCAGTGTTTCATGAGATGATACAAGAACCCCCATATCAGCCCCCTGTCCATGATCTTCCCATGCAGCATACATCGTAACGGTTCCATCCGGATTTAATTCTGCAAATGCATTTGATGTATCAACACCATCAAGACCACAACCGTATACTCCAAGAGATACACCGATACCATATTTCATCTTTCCGTCAGAAGCTGCATTCTTTTCGGCAACACGTTTTTTTCGCCGCTTCATACAATGGACGTGCTTTCTTAAACAAATCTTCCTCACAATATACCTCCGGTGGATAACCTGTCGGGATGGTAGTGCCCTCTGATTCTTTATAGCAGTTCATTTCACGGATATCAAACGGATCGATTCCCATCTTAGCTGCCAGCACGTCAATTGCAATCTCAGATCCCATATAAGACTGTGGTGAACCATAAGCACGGAATGCGGAGCCCCATGCATGGTTTGTAAATACGGTTGTTGATTTATTACGAATAGAATTAATTCCATAACCTGCGCCTGTAAACTGAGAAAGTCTCATGGTAAGCAGATCGCCAAATTCTGAATATGGACCGTGATCTACATAGTTGTTACCCCAAAGTGCTAAGAGTTTACCATTTTCATCTGCTGCAAGCTTAATATTCATAAATGCAGGAGATCTCTTTCCTGTATAAGTAATGTTCTGGAACTGATTAAATACCAGCGATACCGGACGTTCCAGAATCTTAACAGCTGCACCAATCAGAGCCTCATTTGTCGGTGAGAACTTGTAACCAAATGTTCCGCCTGCATGGTTCTGAACAAGTCTTAAGTTTTCCATTGGTACACCGATACCATCTGCGATCATAGGCATATGAAGATGTATACCGATAGATTTGGAATGCACTGTTATCATACCGTCTTCATCAATATATCCATAACCACAGTCCGGCTCAAGGTGAAGATGAGGCTGGCGTGAACAGTAGGACTCGATCTCAACCTGCTGTGAATCCGGAATGCTGTCCCAGTCAAAGTCCGGTCCCTTGATACAGTTTGTCTCAAAAAATGCGTTTGGAGTACCAGGATGGATCTCTGCTGCATCCGGTGCGATTGCATCCATTGCGTTCATATATGCAGGAAGTTCTTCGATCTCCACCTTAACTGCATCTGCTGCTGCACGTGCATGCTCTTCTGTGTCGGCAGCTACGATCGCAATCGCATCACCAAACTGAAAGATCTTTTCGTCGCAGAGTACAGGACGCTCAAATCCGTCTGTCTTATTGTGTTTCGGAAGCATTACAAGACCATTGATCTTGTTGGTTCCGCCTGCTGCCTTAATGTCCTTCGCTGTAATAACACGAACAACTCCCGGCATACTCTCTGCTTCTGTTGTATCGATACTGAGAATATTTGCGTGAGAAACCTTGGCCTGTGTAAGTGCAAGACGAAGAGTTCCCTCCGGCATCTTTAATGCATCATCTGCACCGAAATCCCAGGTACCTGTTACCTTCTGTGCTGCTGATGGACGGATATAGTTTGTACCGACGATAGAATCACCTGTCTGCTTGAATACGAGGTCTTCTTTAGTCATCTCGCCACGCATAACTGCTGCTGCCGCCATGGTCGCATCGATAAGCGGCTTGTAACCTGTACAACGACAGAGATTACGCTGCTTGTTAAACCAGTCCCTCACTTCTTCACGGGTAGGGCTCGGATTATTATCGAGAAGAACCTTTGCTGAAATAATAAAACCTGGTGAACAGAAACCACACTGTGCACATCCATATGCCATCCATGCAACCTGTATCGGATGCATATCAGAAATTGTTCCCACACCCTCGATTGTTGTGATCTCTGCATTGTCCGGAACACGGCTCATCTTGTAAATACAGGATCTTGTAACTTTTCCGTTCATAATAACATTACATGCTCCGCAATGACCTTCTCCACAGCCAATCTTACATCCTGTAAGAAGAAGATGCTCACGAAGTACCTGAGCCAGTGTCTCATCCTTATCAAGAATAAGGATTCGCTCCACACCATTGATCTTCAATGTCTTTTAATCATGTTTCATTCCTCCTTTAAAAATACACGTTCCGATGTTACAAATCTTCTGACTTATGTGTTCCGCATGGATCATGATCGACTCCCTTACCCGTCAGATCTTTAAGTTTTCCATTCCTCTGACAGAATAGAAAACAATGGAAGAGCTGCTTCCGTCCAGATTCTCACCGCTGAGTTTTAAAACATTCGCATTCTCATAATAATCAATCGGAAGTGTCCGACTGTATTGCTCTCCTGTGCGCTCATCTTTTACCTGTATCGTAACTTCTTTTGCGGTAATTTCAAAAATCTTATCCATGGAAACGTTCTCCTGTTTACATTATTTTGTATAATTTCATGTTATCATAATTTTGTACAGTTTTACAAATTGTAAATAATTATTAGTTGGCTATTTTTTGCTCTTTTTTATATTGTTTTATTACTTTGTCGAAAATTTTACTATTTATCCTCACTTTTCATGCTATAATAATATCAAATTTGTACAATGTTATTTTTAGGAGGTATCTATGATGCAGACAGGTGCTCTCATCGTAGCTGCAGGGAAATCGTCACGAATGGGAGACTTCAAGCCCATGCTTCAGCTTGGATCCATTTCCATCGCGCAGCGTGTGATTAATAACTTCCGGCAGGCCGGAATCTCTAAAATAGTGGTGGTAACCGGATATAATGCGGATGCTCTGGAACGCCACCTTGCTTCCAATCATGTTATTTTTCTTCGAAATGATGACTATGAAACTACTCATATGTTTGATTCTGTCAGGATTGGACTGGAATATTTAAAAGACAAAGTGGATACGGTACTCTTTACACCTGTAGATGTTCCACTATTCACAGCACATACCGTTACACAAATGCTTTCTCTTGGACAGCCTCTTGTCACTCCGGTCTGTAACGGAACTCCAGGTCATCCGATCCTGATTCGTTCCTCATTAATTGAGTCCATTTTAAGCAATGATGGAAACACTGGTCTGAAGGGTGCTGTAGAACATTGTGGAACTCCCATGTATTGTTTAAATGTAGAAGATCCTGGAATCATTCATGATACGGATACACCAGAGGATTATGCAGAACTTCTTCGTGCACACAATCAAAGTCTGATCCGTTCAGAGATTCAGATTCAGCTGGCACGGGAAAAGGTCTTCTTTGATGAACAGCTTTATTCGCTGCTTACACTGATTCATGAAACAGGATCTGTTCGTGATGCCTGCGAACGCATGCACATTTCCTACTCCACCAGCTGGAATCTGATCCATACATTAGAATCTCAGCTTCATGAACCGCTGATTATTCGAAGTCAGGGCGGTGTAAAGGGCAGTCACAGTGAGCTGACACCATACGGAGAAGAATTTTTGAAACGATATGCCCGTTTTTCAGAGGAAACACGTACCTGTTCCGAAGCAATATTTGAAAAGTGTTTCAGAGGATTTTTCAATGCGTAATCTTTATCTTATTCGACACGGAAAAACACAATATCCAGATGAACATTCTTACTGTATCGGTCAGACTGATTTTTCTTTATCTATGCTTGGACATCTGCAGTCAGTCCTTCTTCACGGAGAACTGGATGATAAAATAACTGCTGTTTACTGCAGTCCTTTGTCAAGAGCTATGGAAACGGCTGCACATATCACACCTGATCTTCCACATATCACTATCTCAGATTTAACAGAACGAAATCTGGGAGAATGGGATGGTCTTTCATTTGATGAGATACGCAAAAGATGGCCGGACATATATGAAGCACGTGGAATGAATCCTGATTACCCGATTCCAGGAGCAGAAACTCCTTTCGCATCTGGCATGCGTTTTTCGCAGGCAATTTATGAGATTCTTCGTTCTTCTGAGGGTGATATTGCGATTGTTGCTCATACAGATGTAATTTCTTCTTATCTGTATTTGCTTGATTCAAAACAGCATGCCAGACAGTATTTTCGTCTTCCATGTGGTTCCTATTATCATCTGAACGCAGACGATAACGATCATGTTGCCTTATCTGATTCGACTTACCTGCTGCCTCATCCTGACTTGCATGACGAACTATGCCGGATGCTTCGCGATTCGGTGTCTCTTCCTCATCATGTACAAGCGCACAGTGATGCAGTGACTGAATTGGCTTGCCATTTCTGCGATCTGCTGGAATCTCATGGTTACTTTTTAATAAAAACTGATTCGCTCCGGAGCACTCCTTCACGATATTGCCAGACTTCAAAAACATCACACCAAAACAGGTGGTGATCTTTTCTTACAATTAGGCTATACTGAAATCAGTCAGATTATTTCACAACATCATGGTTTACAGAAGACACTTCTGAATGAAGCGGCTATCGTCTTTTTATCAGATAAACTGATTCAGGAAACCGAACGTGTAACCATCGAAAAACGATTTGCGGACAGTCTGTGTAAGTGTAACAGTCCCGAAGCTTTGAAATCTCATGAACGACAGCTTAAACAGGCTCTTGATCTGCAAAATATGATACAGACCATCTGTCACATGACGATATGACTTATAGAAAATTACAGGAGGTGTTTTATATATGAGAACTTTATTTCAGATCATACAACAAGAATTTCAAAAAGGAAACGACCTTGTGCTTGCATCCATCGTTGCTTCCTCAGGATCGACGCCAAGAGGTGCCGGTTCCCGTATGTTGGTTGGAAAAAAAGGCCGAATTGCCGGAACCATAGGCGGAGGTTCTGTCGAATATCGTGCAGAGCTTATGGCACTTGATATTCTTGAAAAGAAAGAATCCTGTGAACATGAATTCCGGTTGAATCGCAAAGATGTTGAAAATATCGGTATGATTTGTGGTGGTGATGTTACCGCATTTTTCCAGTATCTGGATCATAATGACCCTATTATTATGGAACTTGCCGTAACTGCTGAGACATTATATAAAGAACGAAAAGATTTCTGGCTGATCTGTGATCTTCATGCTACATCCGGTATGAGTCTTTACAGTGCATCCTATGGATTGACTGGAAATGCTGATGTTCCTTCTTCCATCTTATCTTCCTTATCTGCAAGACCATGCCGTCATCGCAATGAAACCTGTGACCTGTTTACAGAACAAATCGGTACATCCGGAACTGTCTATGTATTTGGAGGCGGGCATGTTTCACAAAAGCTGGTACCAATACTTGCAAGTGTTGACTTTCACTGCATCGTTCTGGATGACCGTCCGGAATTTACAGATCCTGCTCTTTTCCCGGATGCAGCGGAGACAATCCTTTGCGATTTTGATCATCTGGATCAGAGCATTTCTATCACAGATGCTGATTATTGCTGTGTCATGACACGAGGTCATGCCTATGATACGATTGTGCAGGCACAACTTCTTGCCACACCTGCATGCTATATCGGCGTCATTGGAAGTCTCGCCAAAAGAGCTGGTGTATTTCATCGTCTCGTAGAAGAGTATGGAATCGATGAGCGAGAATTAGACCGTATTATCACGCCTGTGGGACTTAATATTAAAGCAGAAACACCTGCTGAAATCGCAATATCTATCACAGGACAAATGATTCAGGTTCGAGCTGAAAGAAAGGCTGCTATGAAATGATGACAAAACATGTCTACAAAACTATTATATTCGGTGCCGGACAGATTGGGCAGATGACTGCCCGACTTCTTGGAAATTCCTATCAGATCATGTGCTTTGCCGATAACGATCCGCGCAAACATGGACAATTTATTGGTAATATCCCAATCTGTTCTCCATCAAAGGCCGCTGCTCTTCTTCCTGATCTGATTATTCTTGGTGTATTGGATGAAGGGCGGCGTGGTTCTATGATGCAGCAGATGGAGCACTTGGGCTATCACGGTTCATTTTGTGATCCTTCTGCACTTCGCATGTTCGATGCACGGGTTGCGGTTATGCGCCTTTTAGCCGAACAGATACATCAACAAAATATCCCTGGAGATGTGGCAGAACTTGGTGTTTTCCAGGGTGATTTTTCTTGCCTGATCAGTACGGCCTTTCCGGATCGAAAAATACATCTTTTTGATACTTTTGAAGGCTTTTCAGAAAAAGATATTGCCGTAGAAACCTCCAGGCATCTGTCTCGCGCTAAAACAGGTGACTTTTCTTCTACAGATGTAGACTCTGTTCTTCGCATCATGCCTGATCCATCACATGTGATCATCCATAAAGGATGGTTTCCGGATACTTTTTCCGATATTACCGATGAAACTTTCTGTTTCGTATCATTAGATGCAGATCTCTATGCTCCAACTGCTGCTGCATTACCTCTGTTTTATGAACGTCTGTCTATCGGCGGAGTTCTCCTGATCCATGACGTATACAGTACCCAGTTTTCCGGATGTAACAAAGCTGTAGACGAATTCTGCCTGAAACACCACCTGTTTGCAGATCCTGTATGCGATCTGCATGGAAGTGCTATTATCCGAAAAATCATTTAAAACCTAATCGAAAGCCTTTCATAATCCTATACGCCTTCTGTATTATGCTATTTTACGAGATACCCTCCATCCACCGGAATGATTGCTCCGTTGAGATAGTCGGATGCATCTAATGCCAGAAAAACACAAGGACCTTTCATATCTTCCAGAGTTCCCCAGACGTGAGCATGAACACGTCCGGTAATTTCTGCATATCGTGGATTCGATGGATCTGTCAGTGCCGTGTTCATCTCTGTATCCATATACCCAGGTGCGAGAGCATTCACATTAATTTTTTGATGCCCACTCATTACAAAATGCTTTTGTGAGCTGAGCTACTGCCCCTTTCGATGCTGCGTAAGCCGGAACAGTATAACCACCAAAGAAAGATAACATAGATGCAATATTTATAATCTTGCCCTTGCTATCCTGTGCAATAAACTTTTTGGCAGCTCTCTGACACCAGTCAAATACTGCATTCTGATTCACTTCAATGACATACTGATAATCTTCCATTGGAAATTTCTTCACTTGGATGACGGCGCTGTACTCCCGCTGCATTTACCAGAATATCCAGAGGATTTCCCAACTTTTCCACAGCTTCTTCAAATCCTCTTGCACGATCTTTGGCATCTGCCAGATTTGCAATTACTCCATGACACAAAAATCCTTTTTTGGTAAATTCGTCCGCAACTGCTTCTGCTTTTGCAGATGATCCTACAATGACAACTTCTGCTCCTGCTTCCATCAAGCCTTCTGCCATGCCATATCCCAGTCCTCGCGTTCCACCTGTAACGATTGCTTTTCTTCCTGTTAAATCTGTAAAATTCTTCATCTTCTCCTCCATTCTGTGCAGTAATTACACGTTACGCAATCGATTGCGTAATTAATAATACCACAGAACAATTACTCCACACTTTAAAAGACATAAAATTTACGGATATAGAAGAACAGGGCTTCATGCCGATATATGAACGTCAGGAAATCACTGACGATCTCCATGAAACCTGCGGATTCAGAACGGACTATCAATTCATAACAAAACGGAAAATGAAAGGAATTCAGAAAAAAGTAAGCAGAGATAAAACATTACTATATTTCGTGTATGCAGATAAAAGTGCCACACCCCTTGTACAGGGATTGTGGCACTTTTTTAACTAATCAACTGTCAAAGATGAGATTATATAATCATTTTAGTATCTTGTCAATTGTTAACAATTGACAAGATACCCTTCAGTCTTTAAATATGTATCAGAATCGTTAATATTCTGAAAATATCCCTCATTGGATTCCGTATAACAAACAAAAATTCCTACAGTATTTAAAAATCTATAGTTTAACGGATTCCTTTGTGAAAATATCAGCAATTTCGCATTCCGTGCAGACTTTCTTATAGATTTCCGGATCATTGATATTCTGAAAATAGTTTTCCGGTGCACTGGTGTGGTATAGGGAATATCCCACTGTATTTAAAAAACGATACACCGATGATCTTCCTGATTCCAGAAAATCTGTGATCTCTTTATAAAGTCTGGCATCATATACCTCTATCAGCGATTCTTCTTTTCCATTATGACACAGCATAGTCACCGGTTGGTCGGCTTTTTCCATTGCGAACTTCAACAGATTTTGAAGTTCTTCCACAGGTACCAGCGGCGTATCTACCCCCAGCACCAGGCATTTTTCTGTCTTTGCCCTTCGAAAACAGCTCTCCAGACCGCCAAGTGGACCCTGACCGGAAATTCGATCCGGCACAATCTCTTCCCCACACTGTGTTCCACGATATCCAGAAATTAAGATCTGTTTTGCTCCCAACTGACATCCTTTTCCGATCTGTATCTCCAAAAATGTCTGTCCATCTAAAAGCAGATCTGACTTCTCCCTTCCCATATGGCTGCTGGCACCACCTGCCAGGACTACCAGCGTAAAATCTGATGGCAATTGCTGTTCTGCCAACTGACCGTTTTCTAATTCAGATATATCAGTCTGCATTTTCCGATTATTTTCTGGCACAGTTCGTTGCCTCCCCGGTCAGGATCTGTAATCCATGTTCCAGCGCTGGAATAATATATTCCAGACTTTCTCTGACTGCTTTCGGGCTTCCCGGCAGATTCACGATCAGTGTTCCTTTTCGAATACCTGCTGCTGCACGACTGAGCATAGCTCTTGGTGTAATCGTCATACTATATGCTCTCATTGCTTCCGGAATCCCCGGCACTTCACGTTCTATAATATCCTTTGTTGCCTCCGGCATACAGTCTCTCGGCGAAAATCCGGTTCCACCCGTAGTTACAATCAGCTCTGCTATTCCCTCATCTGCTATACGAGCCATCTCATCTGCCAGCATCTTTCTGTCATCCGGCAAAAGAATGGTATGCACCACTTCGTAATCGTTCGCTTCCAAAATTTCCTGGATTACCGAACCACTTTTATCTTCTCTCTCTCCTGCATATCCGGAATCACTGGATGTGATAATCGCAGCTTTCATAATTCCTTATCCTCCTATCTGGGACATTAATTTACATTCATCTGTCTCAATCTCTTCCGATGTAAAATGATGACTGACCGGTTTTTCCCATATTACTTTCTGTATTGCCTCTGTCAGTTCATCATCTGTGCATCCTGAACGCATCAAATTCTTCAAATCCGTTCCAGTCTGATATTGCAGACAGGCTTTTAAAAATCCTTCTGCTGTCATACGCACACGATTACACTGGTCGCAAAACTTATGCGTCATCGCACTGATAAATCCTATTTTACCCTGAAATTCTTCTATTTTATAATAATGACACGGTCCATTCCCATATCGTTCTTTTATTGGAGTCATTCTTCCATATGCTTTCTCTAATATTTCGCATATTTCACTTTCTCCCCGAAACTGAAAATCCTTTCCATATCCAATCGGCATCATTTCAATGAAACGAACATGAATCGGATATTGCTTTGCAAGTCTCGCTATCGATACCAGATTTTCCTGCTCTTCCACTACCGGCACACAATTAATCTTCAATCCAATCTGCGGATACTGTAATGCCGCCTGGATTCCCTCCAGCACCCGATCCAGACTTTCTCTCCTGGTTACCTTTGCAAACTCTGCTGCATTTAAAGTATCCAGACTGATATTTATATCATCAAGCCCCGCTTCTGCCAGATCTGCTATCTGTTCTTCGAGCAATACACCATTGGTCGTTAATGTCACTTTTTCGATGCCAGGAAGTTCTTTTAACATTCGAACCAGTGTGGCACAATTCTTTCTAATTAACGGTTCTCCTCCGGTCAGTTTGATCTTACGTATACCTAAACCAGTCATACATCTGCTGATTCTGGTAATCTCATCATAAGTCAGAATTTCTTCATGCGGGATCTGCACAACTCCATTTTCCGGCATACAATAGACGCACCTGAGATTACATCGATCTGTAATGGATATCCGCAGATAGTCAATCTCTCTTCCAAATCTATCCTTCATACTATTCTTTCGGGTTTCGATATAACCCGCTTTTTCCTCCGCTTTTTTCTACCAGATGAATGTCCGTCAGCTCCATGGACTTGTCAATTGCCTTACACATGTCATAAATTGTCAAAAGTGCCACATTCACACCAGTAAGCGCCTCCATCTCCACACCGGTCTGACCTTCCGTTTTGGCTGTACAGATTGCCGTAATTTCAAGATTTCTTCATCCAGTTCAAAATCTACCGAACACTTCTGAATCATCAGCGGATGACACATCGGAATCAGATGAGATGTCTGTTTTACCGCCATAATGCCAGCCACTCTTGCTACTCCAAGTACATCTCCTTTTTTCACAGTCCCCTGTTTCACTGCATCCATCACAGCCTGACAGACACAAATCTTGCCTTTTGCTACTGCTGTTCTGGATGTCGGTATCTTTCCGGACACATCCACCATAACAGCGTTACCCTTCTGATCAAAATGATTCAGCTTATTCTCCATCTGCCTCACCTGCTGCCTTCTCTATCACAATTTCATCGCCTTCTGTCAATACGCCACCATGAAGTACTCTGGTAAAGATACCTTCTCTTGGCATAATACAGTCACCCATAATTTTATAAATCTCACATCCACTATGACATTTTTTCCCGATCTGTGTCACTTCTAATAATACCTCTCCGCTGCGAAGTCTGGTGCCAACCGGCAATGCCTTCAGATCGTATCCACTTACAATCAGGTTTTCTCCAAATGCTCCGTCTTCGATCGGTGCTCCCCTTTTGCCTTGAATTCTTCATTTTTTCATAAGAAAGAAGACTCACCTGGCGATGCCACTTGCCGGCATGGGCGTCCTTCTCGATTCCAAATTCTTCCATCAGTCTGGCACTATGTACATTCTTTTTCTGTGTACCTTTCTTCTCACTGATATTTACCGCCATAATCTTTCCCATTTTATTTCCTCCTTCATCCCTCAATTCACTCTTTCGAAATAAAGAGATGTCCGTTATACTAGATCTAGTATAACACATAGTAAACATGATAAAAGAATTGTTTTTTCAATTGGAGAAATTATGTATATTAACGAACAATAACAAAATCTGTCTCTGCTAGAGACAAAAACATATCAATATATCGGAAGAAATGGAGAATCCCGTACGGAACAAGAAGAAGTATTGAACGAACATATGATGGATGTCTATATAAATGATCATCTGACTATGAAACTTGTTTGCCTGCCCCAGCATCTGACTGAACTGGTTCTTGGAAGATTGCTGACAGAACAAATCATCACGTCTTCCGAAGATGTAGATCATATCTATATCTGTGAATATGGAAAACGTGCAAAAGTCTATTTAAAAAATTCGGCACGCAGCACACAATCCTCATCGGATGCCTTTGTAGAAGTAACTCCTACCTGCTGTACCGGCAATCATATTTTAAATGATTACTTTGTTACATCCAAAGAGCCGCAGTCACTTACACCGATTTTCTGGAAACCAGAATGGATCTTTCATATGGCGGATGCCTTTGCGGATGGTTCTCCTCTCCATGGCATTACCTTTGCCACACATAGCTGCATTCTCGCTCAAAAAGATCACATTCTGTTTTCCTGCGAAGATATCGGACGGCACAATGCTTTGACGCTCTGCGGCACAATATTGACCTGCATCAATGTATGGTATATTCCAGCGGCAGAATACCTACTGATATGACTTTAAAGGTCATCCATGCAGGGATTCCAATTCTCTCCAGCAAGGCTTCTCCTACTTCTGAAGCAATTGATCTTGCAAAAAATATCACCTGACCCTGATCTGTGCAGCCAGAAGGAATCGAATGAAAGTATTTACGAAATAATGTTTGACAACCGCATATTAAACCACCGGAACTGGATATTGAAAGCTTTTTCGCATTTTTCACGAAAGAATCACCGTATCATAGATTACCTCAACCTTGATACGGTGATTCTTTCATTTATTTTAATAACATCACATCTTTTTCATCTATCCCAATCCATATCTTATTTCCAGAAATATGCTTTTGGTACTGCTGCCATTGTTCTTTCGTCACATCTACGCGAATCCTGGCTTCTTCTTTCGTAGATACGATCAAGATATACGAAAACACGTCCTCAATCACTCTTTCCACTTTACATGGAAATACGTTTTTCGTTGTGCCATCTGCTTCCGGTAGTACCGGATGTATAAAGTGACTTCGCACTCCTACACTGCTGGCGTCTTCTTTTCCTGTGGTATCACACTGCAATGTAATTCCCCAGTCCAGAGCCATGACTTCGCCTGCTGCTGTCATAGCCTGCGGGCGATCCTCTATGGCTGCCACTTCCACCAGTTCTGCACCAAATTCTTTCATGCGAGCCGCCAGAAGTCCCTGATTACAATCATAAATCTTCCCCGGAATCAATCTTTTTCCGGGTGCCATTACTTCATCTCCGGTAGTCAGAACAGCTGCTCTTACCCGACGATAAACCTTCACTTTTATGACTCCCATACTGGCCAGTATACCTGCTTCAATAAATCCGATTTTGTCACCCTTTTTCAAAAGAACCGTTCCATTTTTAAAATTCTCTCCCTGATAACAGTAATTCTGCCACTGTCCGGTCGGACGGAAGATTCTGACAGTCTCTTCTCCATAATCTGTATCCTCCTGACGGACACAGCAGTCACAGCCTTTCGGAATAGCTGCGCCTGTCATAATCCGAACCGCCTGCCCCTTTTCCACTGTGACTCTGGAATACTGCCCCGCATCAATCTCTTCCAATACCGTCAACTGTACCGGATGACTTTCTGATGCATCCGTTATATCCTCCGCTTTGCAGGCATAACCATCCACAGGTGATCTGTCAAACGGCGGGTTATCAAATCCTGCAATCATATCCTTTGCCAACACTCTTCCACATGCCTGCAAAAGTGGTACAGTTTCCGTTTCCTCTATTACTTTTGTATGTTCCAGCAGTGCTTCCAGTGCCTACTCTACCGTAAGCTTTTCCATGCTTATTCCTCCTGTCCTGCTCTTATACGCCCTTTCCAAAGCTGCAGTTCGGATAATGACATTCTTTGCAGCCAAGACAGAATCCGCCATTTCCCATATGTGCCAGATCTTTTTTTGTCACTTCTATACCTGCGATAATACGTGGCAGAACAAGATCAAATACGGTAGCTTTTGCATACATCACACATCCCGGCAGTCCCATTACCGGTGTGCCATCTTCCAGATAGGATAACAGGAACATCGCTCCCGGAAGTACCGGAGCACCATAAGATACGATTCTCGCTCCTGTATTTTTGATCGCGCCCGGTGTCTTATCATCTGGATCCACGCTCATACCACCGGTACAGACAATCAGATCTGCCCCTTCTTCTTTTAATTTCATAATAGCGGCAGTGATTTTTTCCATATCATCATTGCACAGAATATGTCCGTGAATTTCAGCACCGTAAGATTTCATTTTTTCGATGATTACCGGTGTGAAAGTATCCTTAATTCTTCCATAAAATACTTCATTTCCGGTGGTTACAATTCCTACCTTCCGTTTCTTATAAGGTGCCAGCGATACCAGCGGTTTTTCTCCTGCTGTTTTCTTCACCAAATCCATTTTTTCTTTTGCAATCACCAGCGGAATCACACGGGTTCCTAAAAGACGGTCACCTTTTTTTACCGGGAAATTTGTATGACGGGTGGCAATCATAATCTCATCGATCTCATTAATAGCATCCAGCCTCGGCACATCCACCTGAAATACTCCGTCACAATCTGCAATCAACTCAATTTTTCCTTCTTTTACATCCGTTGGATGCATATTCTCATTGATGCACACATCACACAGAATCTGCGCTGCTTCATTTTCATGCAAAGTATTTTCATCCTTCTCCCACACATAAAGATGGTCTTTTCCCAGAGATAGCAAAACCGGAATATCTTCTTCCTGTACAATATGTCCTTTACGAAAGGCTGTATCTTTTACCACATCCTTCACAATTCTGGTAATATCATGGCACAGTACATGTCCTACCGCGTCCGTTGTTTTAATACACTTCATGACGTTCCCCTTTTACTTTCTGTCCAGAAAAGTTATAAATTTATATGGAGTAATTGTAACATATTGCCAAGAAAAACACAACTTTCATAAACACGGGAGTTTGACACATTGAAATCCAAAAAATTACCGCAAAGCCTTGAACACGGGATGTAATTATTCTTCTACAGCGAATAAATATGGTTGCTCCTACGGACAACTTTATGCATGGGTTAGAAAATATAAAGATAAAGGAATCGAAGGATTATATGATCGACGAGGTAAGAACAAAGCGATTTCTCAATTATCAGATATTGAGAAGTTGAAAGCTGAAAACCGACTACTAAAAGCTCAAACACAGCAGCAACAAATGGAGATTGATTTCTTAAAAAACTCGACGAAATAGAGAGGAGGTGAACCTGACCAAGACACGCAATACAACAAAATACCTTGCAATCAAAGAATTATAGATTATTTCTGGCTTTCCATACTGGCAGTCATAATTGTTATCTCCATAATCATCGCATATTATGCCTCTGCCCATGAGCAGACATCTTCCCAACCAGTATCTACTAAACACCGTGCTGACATTGATGTAACTTTTGACGATCTGCGCTCATCCCTGGAAAACACATCTGAATGTTATCTATGCGGAAATGCGGAAGAAAGCCTGATGAGCTACTTTAGAAACTTTGACACTATTGGATTGATCTCGCTGAATGACTGGTATGTGATTGATTTTCCACTGAAAAATTACGATGAAAATGGAAATGAGGTAGAAAGTGCTACTTCAACTTCATTCCTTTCTGGGAATACAGGTGAAATATCTTATTCTTCAGACGGAACTCCAATCCGTGGCATGACCTGTTTCATTATAAATTGCACAAAAACGGCAATTGATTAGACAAAAATTACCTTCATGTCAGATGATAAATAGCCTTATTTCACAACGCCTTTTTCTTAAGATCAAGTATATCTCACAGAATCTTCCTTGTCTACAACATGACTAATATTATGTTGTACTCCTAATATTATTTTGTTCAATAAACCTATCTATTCGTTTTTGGAAAACAGATTCTGTAGTCGATGTGTATATTCTTGTAACATTAACACTACTAGAATGTAACAATCTATTTAATCAAAAATAACTCTTCTCTCACGTCAAAAAAGGAATGAAAGCTACCAAAACAGTAACTTCCATTCCTTTTTCAATTATCTCACACCAAAATCAGCTCCTCTATCCGTCTTATCTTTTCCCTGCTGGTAACTGATCCAGCTTTCATCCGTCAACTTCATTTCTTTCTGCATCTTTAACTGACTGATGATACCGCCATTTCCGCTACCAATGTCTATCTTACCTTGAAAATGATGCAGCATCTTGTCGCCCTTCTCAGCATAATATACTGTAAAAAACATCTGTACTGTCGTTTTTGGTTCGTTGGTGTTGGGATCACGATCAGCATACCAGGCTTTGTCCTGTTCTACGGTTTTTGAATCCAAATCAGATAACTTCTGGCATCTTGGATTCCCCAACTCACTTTTCTCACAATAATTCACATACACCATCGGCTCCATATCTTTTGGAAGCTCCGGATCATAGGCTTTCAGTCTTTCCATCAATACACCTGCACGAACAGATAAGCCCGATGGAAAAGGGAGATTCCATCAGGCTCTTTCAGATCTACTCTTCCGTTTCTGGAAAAGATGGCTTATATCGTTTATTTGCAGATTGTGGCACTACGATTTCAAAAATATAATATCCCAGATACCGGAGCGCTGCTTTTTCTTCCGGTAAAAACTTGCCCGGCTCATCCCCAGTTCAAGCATAATTTCCATGTCCGCCATTTTTCTGTGCCTGCAGAAGCAGCTATAAAGCACATCATAATATTCGGTTCCAAAATTCGGTGTAAAATATTTTACCAGTGTCATTGCCCGGTTGACCATATCACAAAGTCCATAGATTAGAATGATATTGTTCACTTCCTTTTTCAGTTTTCCCAAATTCATCCGGTAATCATAGGCATCCATATATTGAAGGGCATAGGCCATATTCTCATTGATCTTTTCCTGACACTCTTGCTCTAATTCATCCAAAACCATCTGATTTTCCAAAATCAAATCCTGATAATTGTTCATCAGTGCTTTAATCTTTTCATAGTACAGATCCATTCTCTCTTCTGTATGTTGTGCTGCATTTAATGTAATTTCCTTAAACGATCTAATCGCATAATCTCTCTCTGTCATTATCAAAATCTCCTTTTTTCGTATTGAATCGTCTTTCTCTGACGTTCTACACTCCCATCCCTGTGATTTTGACGGAAGCTCAATAAGAATTATTCTTGAGCAGAGCCACATCTAGATGTAAAAGCTCATTCTATCAGTAAATGGGAAAAAAATGTAAACCTGCCAAATGTTTTACAATTTTTTGCCCTCTGTGAGATTCTTGAGATTTCCGATATAAATAGAACATTCCAGATTGGAACGGATGAGAAACTTTTCTCCAAATTAAATGACGAAGGACAAGCCAAAGTTCTTGACTACATGAACCTATTAATGAAAAGGGGGGAATACATTCGAGAAGAACCAATCATTTATCAATTTCCACGAAGAACTCTCAGTCTCTATGATCTCCCGGTTTCAGCTGGAACAGGACAATTCCTTGATTCCGACCGTTTTTCCGAAATTGAAGTTGGTGATGAAGTATCTTCCAGTGCTGACTTCGGTGTCCGGGTATGTGGTGACAGCATGGAGCCTCTCTATCTGGATGGACAGATCATCTGGATTCATAAACAAGAAACACTTGAAGAAGGAGAAATCGGTGTCTTCTTCCTTGATGGTGATGCTTATGTAAAGAAATATCATCAATCCGATTCCGGTATTCAGCTTATTTCTCTAAATAAAAAATATGCCCCTATCCAAGTCACTTCCGGATCCACCTTAAAAACTTTTGGAAAAGTAGTTGGCTAATTTTAAAAGGCTGATGGTTCAGAACGAGGACCTGGATTATTTCGGACTCTGCAGTTCATTGAATGCGACTCCGGAACTAATGAGCTTTAAATTATACAGCCTGACAAAACGAGGCCAGGCTTATCATATGCCGATGGAGATTCAGAGCAATTTCCTGGCGAAATAAAGTAAATAAAGATCCTGTTCTATATATCATAGTATGAACAGGATCTTTTTATAATGATTTATTTTCTATCTAAAATTTTATTAAACCGACTAAAGACTCCATAGTTTGTGTGTTTGACTTACTGTTTATATCTATCTTCTCCTAAATATTTTTCTAGTCATTATAATATAAAATTGCTTATACAGTCTCTTCCTTAAGAGTCCTGGTATTCTGGATAATATACAGAGCGACCGATATGACCATCATTATAGAGCACAAACCAATCAACAGATCTGATACCATCGGTGTAATGTGGAACCATATAATATGCACCGCTGCAGTTCCATATAATAAAAAGGTTACTATCTTTCCATGCCAGTCTGCACCATGTACTCTTCCTGTCTTTCGTATCACAAGACATCCACTGACTACCATATACAGCTCCTTACCTGCCATTATTACGATTAAAAGAAGCACATGCGGAAAACGAGTAAACAGACAGATTAACATCGCTGCCTGTGTCAGCTTATCAGCCACCGGATCAAGTATTTTTCCTAAATTACTAATCCTATGGAATCTTCTTGCGATATATCCATCAGCAAGATCCGTAAGACCAGACAGCAATAAGATTTCACCAGCTAACAGAGGATTTTTCTTTACACAATAACTCCATATAATTACCGGAATCAGACAAAGCCGAAAAAAAGAAAGAAGATTAGGAACCGTAATAATTCTATTCAAATTTTCTTCCTGATTCACTTCACTCTGCATGTACGGTCATCTCACTTTCCTTTTTTTTAGACATAAACCAATAAAATATAACACAAAATGCTAAAGCAAACACAACACCAAAAACATTTTGAATCACTCTAAGACTAACCGCTCCTTGTAGTCCATAAGTCTCTGCAGCAATGGCTAAAGCACCAAATGTGTTAAATACTGCCTGCCAGCCATATTGTGCTGAAAATCCTACACCGATTCCACCAAGAATTCCTATATATGCATAGATTGACGAAGGAAGCAGAAAATATAATACTGTAAAACATATAACACCTGCAATATTTCCGACAATCCTTTTACGGACTCTGTAGTGCATATCTTCCATAAACGGCAAAATCGCGGACATGGCCGCAATACCAGCCCACATTGCACGTGGCATATTACAAAGTTCTGCAATGCAAAGGACAATCGGTACGCATAAAATCTGACATATCTGCCATTTTGTTCTGGAAGAAGTGATATCAAATTCTTGTATCAGATCTTTCAGATTTCTTTTATAAGTTCTGTTTTTATGATTTCGATAAAATACGAAGCAGGTAAGTGCTGCACCTAAAGCCATTCCGACTAATCGCATCTGATAGCTTTTTCCCGTAACATCATAACCATATAGCAGCAGATACCCAAGAACCAATGTAGATTGATTAAACATGAATGGATTATGGCATCCGAACAGAATCAACACAGCCAGTGCCGCAATATTTAACAGCATTCCCAATACCGGTGAAAACTGATTTGCTAAATGCGGACATACAGTCATAATTACAAAGAACAAAGCCAAAAGCATCGTAGATTGTCCGGTGTGGATCCCCAGATCCGCATTTCTAAACACCATGAGACATAATAAGACTACTACACCTACAATGCTGTTCTCATTTCCAAATAGGATGCTGAAAATACTAACAAAGAAAAAACAAAATGCCATTGTAACAGCTATCTTCACCAGATATACCCACATATGATATAATTTTTCTTTTAGTGTTTCACTCTTTTTCAACAGGTTTTTAGAACCTGCCTGATTTAACTGCAACTCCTGATAAAATGTCATATAAATCCTCCCATCTTCTAATTTATCTTAAAACTATATAATCTCATCTTTCTGCTTTGGCAGCTCTATAACAAATCTGCATCCACCATATTCACGGTTTTCTGCTTTGATTGTTCCTCCGGCACTATCTACAATCCGTTTTACAAGTGCAAGACCTAGGCCATTTCCTTCTGCTTTATGAGATCCATCTACCTGATAGAACTTGTCAAATATTCTGGATTTTACATCATCCTCTATTCCTGGTCCTTCATCTTCCAGAATGAACTTAACAGAATCCTGTTCTTGTTTCAGAAACATCGTAATTGTCCCCTTTGAAGGGCTGAACTTAATCGCATTATCCAAAAGATTTATCCAGATATGCATAAAAAGTCCTTCATTCCCAGTATATTTAACTTCCTCCAATTCTACCTGAAAACCAATTTCTTTTTCTGTCCATTTTGTTTCCAATGAAAGAACTGCCTGGCGGATCTGTTCATCCAGACGATATTCTGTTTTTTTCATTGGTATATTCTGATTCTCTAACTTGGATAACAGCAAAATATTACCAACCAATCCGGAAAGTCTTTGGGTGTTAAATAAGATTTTTTCTACATATTCCTCTTGATCCGGAGACAGTTCTTCTCCCTGAAGCAGCATTGTATATCCTTCAATGGCATTAATCGGGGTCTTGAACTCATGAGAAACATTAGATACAAAATCCATCTGCAGCACCTCTGTTGCACGAAGTTCTTTTGTCATAACGTTAAAACTTTGATAAGATTCTCCAACTTCTGCTATACGGCTGTTCGTTTCCAAATGCTGTTCAAAATCTCCCTGAGAAACTTCCTTCATTGCTTTACTAAGTCTGGTAATTGGTTCCAGTAACTTTGCATTGATAAAGGAAGTGATCAGCCCTGCAATCAATGTATTGAAAATCAAAAGCCAGCCAAGCACAGGTATGCTGCCCGGCAGATTAAAAAATGATTCAAAAAAGCAAATAATAAAGCAGATATGACTGTTGAAAATACAAGTGCCAGCCAGATTGCACCAGTCAGACAGGATCGGATCCGCAATCCTTTTTCTTTCTTTTGTTCCATTATTTTTTACCACCTTGTATCCAATTCCACGCATTGTTACGATTTCAAAATCAGGGTTATCTTTAAAACGCTCTCTGATTCTTCCTATATGTACCTCTATCGTATGTGGGTCTGCCTCCGTCTCGTATCCCCATACTTCATCCATCAACTGTTGTTTTGTAAATGTTCTGCCTGGCGAAGCTGCAAGCTTATATAAAAGCAGGAATTCTTTTTTAGGCAAAACAAGACTTTCCTTATCAGTTGTAACCGTCATTGCATCATAATCAAACTCTGTTGAACCGATCACAATTTTGTGTTCATTCAGTATCTGTGCACGGCGAAGCAGTGCTCCGACTCTTAAAACCATTTCATTCACATTTACCGGTTTTACCATATAATCGTCACTTCCCGAAAGAAATCCCTGGCGCATATCATCAAAGGAACCTTTCGCAGTGATCATAAGCACTGGTATCTGATATCCTGCTGAACGAAGTTCTGACACCAGTTCATAGCCATCCATAACCGGCATCATAATATCAGAAATGATCAGATCAATATATTCCTTATCCAATACTTCTAATGCCTGTGCTCCATCCGATGCACTTTTGACTTGATATCCATTCTTCTCAAGCACTTTTTGGAATAGCTGGCTTAATTCTTTATCATCTTCTACAATCAATATTTGAAACACGTTTTCCTTCCTCCTTATTAAAACAGATACCTTGCCCATCCAAGCAGATGCTGTACCAAAAATATTTTTCTCTGACGTTTCTTTGTTAATTCGATTGGCTCTACATGATATGGATCATTATAAGTTCCGCCTTCTAATATCTGGCGGGACACTTTTTCATATTCCATCATGCCCTCTTCCAACTGTTTATTAATATCTTTACTGCGAATTACAAGCATCAGTTCCGTATCCAGATATGCACTTCTCATGTCCATATTAAAGGAACCGATTACAGACAGATCATCGTCAATCAGAATACTTTTTCCGTGGTATGAATAACCGCCTTCATATTCCCAGATATTAATTCCTGTACTTAAGATTCTATTTCTGTTTTTCGCATAATCGGCAGCCCCAAATGGATTCCCATTATTCGCAACTGAATTTGTCATGATAGAAAAATCTGAAACGTTCTCTGCAATCTCCTCCCATGTATTATACATCATATCATTACAGATAATATATGGCGTGTGGATCTTCACACGATTTTTTGCATTTTTCATCAATTCTCCCAACTGATACCACACTACTGGTTCTTTGGAACCTGTGTGAATAGGATTTGACACTAATGTAATCTTTTCTGTCTCAAAAGTTTCGTCCGTATAATCGGTCTCGCAGATTCTTTCCTTATTCTCTTCAAAATATTTCTGATAGCTGTTCTGCAGCTCTAAAACTGCGTTCTTTACAGATTTTCTATTTGCCAGTTTTTTATTGTTATGAAAATAACCACTGTCTTCCTGATTCCATATGGTTTCAAAATACTCTGACAACTGGTTAACTGAATTTTCTTTCTCAGGTTCATCGCAAACCACTAACACGTCTCTGTCATAGTTCTTATGTCCCGGAAAATCACCCAGGAAATAATTGTATGTATTTCTTCCCCCAAGAATATATCTCTTTCCATCTGCAATCAAATATTTATCATGCATTCTACCCATCATTTTCCACGGTTTCAACGGATTGGCCTTATTATACAGTTTAATTTCAACATTCTCATGGGAAGATAATCCATAGAAATACGGATTTCCTTCCATATCAATCCAGCTCTCCATTCCATCTACTAACAGACGAATATGTACACCTCTGTCTGCCGCATCATGCAGTGCTCCTAAAATCAATTTTCCACTTTCATCGGATTGAAATGCAAAAGTAGAAAGAATAATTTCCTTTTTTGCATTCTTGATCAAACGCACTCTTTGTAAAAGTGCTTCTGGATTCTTTTCTATGATTACTGCCCGTTCTGTATTTTCACTGCATTCGTTCCATGACCCATTTTTTGTTTCTTTTTTGGTTGTATTGGACACTTCCGGCTGCTTTTTATATGCAACGCAGATTCCGAGCAATTCATAAAAAGCCACACATAAAAAAATTGCCAGTATAACAAGAAGGATTTTACATATTTTATGCTTTTTCATTGTACATCACCTGATTCCTTTTTATTTCATACTTATACAATACAAAGTCAATCTCAATTTAACCTCAACAAAATTTATTTTTCATAAAAAATATGACCGGCTTCTTTTTAATGAAACAGTCATATTTTTATTCTAATATATGAAGGAGCTTTTCTTACTCCGTTGTATTAATCACTATTTTATTTCTTCCATAAGCTGTCGGATTTTTCTCAATGTACACCGTGTAACTGCCAGGTCATCTTCTTGTATATTCGATATGATTTTTTCATAAGCTTCTATCATTTTTTCTTTCTGACAATTACTTAATTCAATTGCCTTGTTCGTCAAAACAAGGTATGTTCTTTCTTTTTTTCATCTAATTTCCAGATAATATATCCTTTATTTTCAAGACTTTTTACCATCTTAGATGTTTCTGGAATCGATAATTTCATGTATTCTGCCACTTCTGAAAGATATACTCCTTCATGACAGTCTGATTTTTCAACACATTCCTTTATACTATAAAGAAACAAATAATCTGTTCTTTCAACAAATTCAAATATACTTTCAACATTGATGCTCTTTAAAAAAAACTCCTCTGCACTGGTTCCTGCTCCCATATTATCGTTCCTCTCTTTCTATATATTCTTTTTTGCTGACTAGACTCTTATATGCCGGGCGAATGATCTTATCTGTAGTTATCAATTCTTCCAGGCGATGTGCACTCCAACCAGCAATTCTTGCTATCGCAAATAATGGCGTATACAATTCTCTTGGAATATTCAACATGTCATACACAAAACCACTATAGAAATCTATATTAGGACTTACTCCTTTGAATATCTGACGCTGCTTTGCAATCAACTTAGGTGCAATCTTCTCAATATTGTTATAAAGGGTCATATCTTTCTCACGTCCTTTATCCCTTGCGAGTTGTTCTACAAAGCCTTTGAACACCCTTTCTCTCGGATCTGAAATAGAATATACAGCATGTCCCATTCCATAAATAAGTCCTTTCTGATCAAACGCCTCTTTCTTCAAAATCTTACTCAGATATGATGCAATTTCCTCTTCGTCTTCATAATCTTTCACATGACTTTTAATATCATCCATCATATTCATTACCATCAGATTTGCACCGCCATGTTTTTTCCTTTTAAGGATGACATTGCTGCTGAAATAACAGAATAAGTATCTGAACCTGAAGATGTTACTACCCGTGTAGTGAATGTAGAATTGTTACCACCACCATGTTCCATATGTAACAATAATGCTATATCCAGTACTCTTGCTTCCAGTTCTGTGAATTTTGTATCTGGTCTTAATAGGCGCAGGAAATTTTCAGCAATAGATAAATCTTTTTCAGGTCTATGAATATACATACTTTCGTTTTTTCATAATGACAATAAGCATGGTATGCATATACTGCTAACATAGGAAATGCTGCGATCAACTGCATACTCTGCCTTAGCACATTCGGAATTTCAAGACTTTCTTTCTCCTTATCGTAAGAGCCCAATGTAAGAATACTTCGAGTCATAGAACCCATAATATCTGATGTAGGTGCTTTCATAATGACATCTCTGGTAAAGTTAGTCGGTAGTTCCATACAATCAGATAGTCTTCCCTGAAATTCCATTAACTGTGTATCAGTTGGCAATTCTCCGAATAAAAGAAGATATGCTCCTTCTTCAAAGACAAACCTTTTTCCTTTACTTCCTGTTACTAAATCTTTTATATTATAACCACGATAAGATAACTCGCCATCACATGGACTCTTTACTCCATCACGATATTCAAAAGCTTTTATATCAGAAATATTTGTAAGCCCCGTCAACACACCTTGGCCTTTTTCATCTCGTAAGCCTCTTTTTACACCATACTCTGAATACAGATTCTTACTAATGCTATCATTTTGTTCACAAAAAATTGCTTGCTGTTTCATATAATTTTCCAAATTGCTCATTTGAATCGCTCCTTTCATTCTGTTACGAACTTACATACTATACTCAGATATTCTTGTTTCCAGAGCATTCAGCATTGTCTGTTCTTTTTCTTATTCTTATTCATTAGCAATACAATACAATGGAAAACTCAATTTAACCTCAACAAGGTTTGTTTTTTCATCCATGCAAATCTTCTTTGTACAACAGACTGTTAGATATAGCAAAAACGGCCTTTCAAAAAACAGTTAACTTCTAAATCAACTGTTTTTTGAAAGGTCGTTTCATCAGATTCTTATAGCAATCC
>ENA-OUNH01000108-OUNH01000108.1-human-gut-metagenome-genome-assembly--contig:-NODE-108-length-30569-cov-3.095690_pt1 | contig 30569 bp, 29 predicted proteins | sample MGYA00242806_ERZ504814 | MGnify/ENA primary metagenome ERZ504814 (study PRJEB26092, sample SAMD00036389) | human gut metagenome | host: Homo sapiens | study: EMG produced TPA metagenomics assembly of...
AACGACCCAAGACCGGTGAGCTGCGCTCCATCAAAGACACTGCGGCCGTCCCGACCGCCAGATGTGCGTCTTCGAGTTCATCATTTCGCCGCCCCGACCAGCATCATCAGGGGCAGCTCGGTGCATGAGGCCGCAAGCAGGCTGGCCGCTTCCTGGCTCAGGAGCACCCCGTAGAGGCCGATGTGGTCATCGGTGTGCCGGACTCCGGCCTCGACGCCGCCCTTGGCTACTCTCAGGAGAGCGGCATCCCCTACGGCATCGGCTTTATTAAAAATAAGTACATCGGCCGCACCTTCATCCAGGGCAGCCAGAAGCAGCGCGAGAACAGCGTCCGCATCAAGCTGAACGCCGTGACCAGCACCGTCAAGGGCAAACGGGTCGTACTGGTGGATGACTCCATCGTGCGCGGCACCACCTCTGCCCGCATCATCAAGCTGCTGCGGGACGCCGGAGCAAAGGAAGTCCACTTCCGCGTTTCGGCACCCCCCTTCAAATATCCCTGCTACTTTGGCACCGACATCCCCGACCAGAAGCTTCTGGTCGCTACCGGCCGCACGGTGGACCAGATCAACGAGATCATTGGCGCCGACACGCTGGGCTACCTCTCCACGGAGCACGTCGTCCAGCTGGCCCAGAACGCCAACTGCGGCTTCTGCACCGCCTGCTTCACCGGCAAATACGCCGTAAAGCCGGAAGAGGTGCTTTCCACCGATATTCATGAACGCCACCTGAATGACCGTCCCAAGGGCGAGAAAAAGTTAGGAGAGTAACAATGGAAAAGAGCTATTCGGAAAGCTATGCAGCCGCAGGTGTGGACATCACCGCCGGCTATCGTTCGGTCGAACTCATGAAGCAGTATGTGGCCCGCACCATGAACGAGCACTGCATCGGTGGTCTGGGCGGCTTCGGCGGCCTGTTTGAGCTGGACTGCACCGGCTACAACCACCCCGTCCTCATCTCCGGCACCGACGGCGTCGGCACCAAGCTGAAGATCGCCATGATCATGGACAAGCACGACACCATCGGCATCGACTGCGTGGCGATGTGCGTCAACGACGTCATCTGCGCCGGTGCAAAACCGCTGGTCTTCCTCGACTACATCGCCTGCGGCCGCAATATCCCCGAGAAGATCGCCGAGATCGTCAAGGGCGTGTCCGAGGGCTGCGTTCAGGCTGACTGTTCTCTGGTGGGCGGCGAGACCGCTGAGCACCCGGGCATGATGCCGGAGGACGAGTACGATCTGGCCGGTTTCACCGTGGGCGTTGTGGACAAGGAAAAGATCCTCAATAACGAGACCATGAAGCCCGGCGATGTCATCATCGCCCTGCCCTCCACCGGCGTCCATTCCAACGGCTTCTCGCTGGTGCGCAAAATTTTTGACATCGACGGCGACCCCGCCGTCCTGAAGACGGCCCCCGCGGAGCTGGGCGGCAAGACCCTCGGCGAGGCCCTGCTGGCCCCCACCAGGATCTACGTCAAGCCTGTGCTGAAGGTGCTGGAGGAGGTGGACGTCAAGGGCATCTCTCACATCACCGGCGGCGGCTTCTACGAGAATATCCCCCGCAGTCTGAAGAAGGGCTGCTGCGCCCGCATCAAGAAGGAGGACGTCCGTACCCCGGCCCTCTTCCACCTGATGCAGAAGACCGGCAGCATCTCTGAGCACGATATGTTCAACACCTTCAACATGGGTGTCGGCATGGTGCTGACCGTCGCCGCTGAGGATGCGGACAAGACCATCGAGATCCTGCAGGCCAACGGTCAGGACGCCTACCGTCTGGGCACCATCGTCGAGGGTGACGGGGTCGAGCTGGTATGAAGCGTGTAGCGGTACTGGTATCGGGCGGCGGCACCAACCTGCAGGCTCTGCTGGAAAGTGAGCGCCGCGGCGAAAACCCTGACGGAAAGATCACGCTGGTCATTGCCAGCAAGCCCGGCGTATACGCGCTGGAGCGGGCCGCCAATTTCGGCGTGGAGAGCGCTGTTGTCAGCCGCAAGGAGTATGCGGACAGCACCGATTTTGACGCTGCCCTGCTGGGCGTTTTGCAGGCCCATGACATTGATGTGGTCGTGCTGGCAGGCTTCCTGAGCGTGCTGGGCGAAAAGGTCATTGCGGCCTACCGCAACCGGATCCTGAATGTCCACCCGAGCCTGATCCCCAGCTTCTGCGGGCCGGGCTTCTACGGGCTGAAAGTGCATGAGGCTGCGCTGGCCCGCGGCGTCAAGCTGACCGGTGCCACCGTCCATCTTGTCAACGAGGAATGCGACGGCGGGCCGATCCTGCTGCAGAAGGCTGTGGCTGTACAGCCCGGCGACACCCCCGAGACTTTGCAGAAGCGCGTCATGGTCGAGGCCGAGTGGCAGCTATTGCCCAAGGCGCTGGCCATGGTGTGCAGTGACGAGGTATAAACCATGAAAAAGAACATCTATAAATATCTTGCCGGGAACGACTACCCCGGCCGCGGCATTGTGCTGGGGCAGAGCCCCGATGGCCAGAAAGCATTTGTTGCCTATTGGATCATGGGCCGCAGCGCCAACAGCCGCAACCGCGTGTTTGAGCCGATCACGGGCGGCATCCGCACGGTAGCCGCCGATCCCGCCAAGCTGGAGGACCCTCATCTGATCATCTACAATGCGGTGCTGACCCTGCGGGAGACCACCGTTGTGACCAACGGCGACCAGACCGACACGATTGCACAGTTCATGAACGGCAATCTCTTCCCCGGCTACAGCTTTGAGGCAGCGCTGGCCACCCGCACCTATGAGGATGATGCCCCCAATTTTACGCCGCGCATCTCCGGCGTGGTGGATATGCGCCGCGGCGGCTACAAGCTCTCCATTGTCAAATCCAACGAGGGCAACGCCGCCAGCGTCCAGCGCCAGACCTTCGACTACCCCCAGCCTGTGGCTGGTGAGGGGCATTTCATCAGCACCTATGTCAAGAACGGTGCGCCCATCCCCAGCTTTGCGGGGGAGCCGCTGCGCGTTGCCATCGACACGAACGATGCCGACCAGTTTGCCAAGCAGCTGTGGGCCAGCCTGAACGATGACAACAAGGTCAGCCTCTTTGTGCGCAGCATTGCACTGGAGACCGGCAGCTATGAGGATATTATTCTGAACAAATACACCGCTGTGGAGGGCTAACATGAACGAATTTCAGCTGAAATACGGCACCAACCCCAACCAGAAGCCTGCCCGCATCTATATGGCGGACGGCTCCGAGCTGCCGGTACAGATTTTGAACGGCCGCCCCGGCTACATCAACTTTCTGGATGCCTTCAACTCCTGGCAGCTGGTGCGCGACCTGAAGAAGGCGCTGGGCCTGCCCGCCGCTGCCAGCTTCAAGCATGTCTCCCCCGCCGGTGCGGCCATCGGCCTGCCGCTGGATGACACGCTGCGCGCCATGTACCACATTGCGCCCGAGACCGAGCTTTCCCCGCTGGCCTGCGCCTATGCCCGCGCCCGCGGTGCCGACCGGATGTCCAGCTTCGGCGACTGGATCGCACTTTCCGATGTCTGCGATCTGGCCACCGCCAAGCTCATCCAGCATGAGGTTTCCGACGGCATCATTGCCCCCGGCTACGATGCCGATGCCCTCGAAGTCCTCAAGGGCAAGAAGAAGGGCAACTACAACATCGTTGCCATCGACCCCGGCTATGAGCCGCAGCCTCTTGAGACCCGCACCGTCTTTGGCGTGACCTTTGAGCAGGGCCGTCAGGATCTGGAGATCTCCGATGCCACGATGCTGCAGAATCTCGTCACCGAGAACAAGACTCTGAGCGCCGAGCAGCGCCGCGATCTTATCATCAGCCTGATCGTGCTGAAATACACCCAGTCCAACAGCGTCTGCTATGTGCAGGACGGCCAGACCATCGGTGTGGGCGCCGGCCAGCAGAGCCGCGTACACTGCACCCGTCTGGCAGGTCAGAAGGCCGACAACTGGCAGCTGCGCCACATGCCGAAGGTGCTGGGCCTGCCCTTCCGCGAGGATATTGCCAAGCCCAACCGCGACAACGCCATTGATGTCTATATCGGCGAAACGCCGGAGGATGTCATCGGTGACGATGTGTGGGCCGAGACCTTTACCGAGCAGCCCGCCCCGCTGACTGCTGAGGAGAAGCGCGCATGGCTGGATGCCGTGACCGGCGTCAGCCTTGGCAGCGATGCCTTCTTCCCGTTCGGCGACAACATTGAGCGCGCACGCCGCAGCGGCGTGACTGCCATTGTGCAGCCGGGCGGCTCCATCCGCGACGCACAGGTAATTGACACCTGCAACAAGTACGGCATTGCGATGGCGTTCTGCGGCATCCGCTTGTTCCACCACTAAGCCTTTTTCAACGCGCCTGCGGCGTTTTGTCGTCGCGGGCTGTTGATGTTTGTAAGAGGTGTACCTTCCCCTGCGGGGGAAGGTGGCCGAGGCTCCGACCGAGGCCGGATGAGGGGCAGCAGTATCGCAGCCACCCGCACATGGGATATTGCGGCAAGACCGCCCCTCATCAGTCACCTTCGGTGACAGCTTCCCCCTAGGGGGAAGCCTTATGTTAGGAGGTCACATCATGAAATTCTGGTTGTAGGCGGCGGCGGGCGTGAGCACGCCATCATCCGCGCGCTGAAAAAAGCCCCCGCTGCACCGAGATCTGGTGCGCACCCGGCAACGGCGGCATCAGCTATGATGCCCGCTGCAAGGCTATCCCCGCCACCGATGTGGACGCCATGGTGCAGTTTGCCAAGGATGAAGCCTTTGACTATGTGGTCGTTGCACAGGACGACCCGCTGGCGCTGGGCATGGTGGACGCGCTGGCCGCTGTCGGCATTCCCGCGTTCGGCCCGGACAAGGCTGCGGCGCGCATCGAGGCCAGCAAGGTATTCAGCAAGGATTTAATGAAGAAGTACGGCATCCCCACCGCCAAATATGAGACATTCGATGATCCTGAAAAGGTCATGGATTACATCAGGGCCGAGGGCAAGTACCCCGTGGTCATCAAGGCAGACGGTCTGGCGCTCGGCAAGGGTGTGCTGATCTGCCAGAGCGAGCAGGAGGCTGCTGACGGCGTCAAGGAGATCATGCTGGACAAAAAGTTCGGTGCCTCCGGCAACCATGTCGTTGTTGAGGAGTTTTTGACCGGTCCCGAGGTCAGTGTGCTGTCCTTCTGCGACGGCAAGACCGTCAAGCCGATGGTTTCCAGCATGGACCACAAGCGCGCGCTGGATCATGACGAGGGTCTGAACACCGGCGGCATGGGCACTGTGGCCCCAAACCCCTACTACACGCCCGAGATGGCCGACCGCTGCATGAAGGAGATTTTCCTGCCCACCGTGGCCGCCATGCAGGCTGAGGGCTGCCCCTTCAAGGGTTGCCTCTACTTCGGCCTGATGCTGACGCCCGACGGCCCCAAGGTCATCGAGTACAACTGCCGCTTTGGCGACCCCGAGACGCAGGTCGTGCTGCCCCTGCTGGAGAGCGATCTGCTGACCATCATGGAGGCCACCACAAACAGCACGCTCGACAAGACGGAGGTTCGTTTCCGCAATGGCGCGGCCGCCTGTGTGATTCTGGCAAGCGGCGGCTATCCCCTTGCCTATGAGAAGGGCAAGGAGATCACCGGCCTTGACAACGGCCAGCTGGACGCCGCCGATGTGACCATCTACCACGCCGGCACCGCCGTCAAGGAGGGCCGCCTTGTCACGAACGGCGGCCGCGTGCTGGGCGTGACGGCCACTGCCGACACCCTGCCCGAAGCCCTGAAAAAGGCTTACGCCGCGACCGAGAGCATCCACTTTGACAAGCTGCACAAGCGCAGCGACATCGGCGCACGGGCATTGGCCGCAATGCAGTAAAAGGGCTTCCCCATCGGGGTAAGCTGTCACCGAAGGTGACTGATGAGGGCAAACCTTCCGCAGCAATCCGTCACCGGGGATATAGCGGTACACTTTCCCCTCATCCGGCCTCGGACGGGCCTCGGCCACCTTCCCCCAAACGGGGAAGGCTTTCCGTCCGTCACTTCCTGCAAAATCAACTCTCAGGAGGAAATAGTATGGTATATCGTATTTATGTCGAGAAGAAGCCCGGCTTTGATGGCGAAGCACAGGGTCTGCTCCATGAGCTTGTCGATCTGGTCGGCATCAAAAATCTGACCGGCCTGCGTCTTTTGAACCGCTATGATGTCGAGGGTATCGACAGCGCGCTGTTCCAGCAGGCCATCCCCACCGTGTTCTGCGAGCCGCCGGTGGATGTGACCTACGACACCCTGCCCGAGGCCAAAACGGTCTTTGCGGTCGAGTACCTGCCCGGTCAGTTTGACCAGCGCGCCGACTCTGCCAGCCAGTGCATCCAGCTGCTGAGTCAGGGCGAGCGCCCGGATGTCCGCTCTGCCCGCGTCTATCTGCTGGACGGTGAGCTGACTGCCGATGATCTGGCCGCTATTAAAAAGTATGTCATCAACCCGGTCGAGGCCCGCGAGGCCGCCCTTGAGGAGCGCGCCACCCTGAAGATGGAGTTCGCCATCCCCACCGAGGTCGAGACGCTGAACGGATTCACCGCGCTGGACGATGACGCGCTGGAGGCATTCCGCACCGAGAAGGGTCTGGCTATGGATCACGCCGACATCGTGTTCTGCCAGGATTACTTCAAATCCGAGCACCGCGACCCCACCATCACCGAGATCCGGCTGATCGACACCTACTGGTCTGACCACTGCCGTCACACCACCTTCGGCACGATCATTGACGATGTCAAAATCGATGACGAGCTGGTACAGGCCGCCTTTGACCGTTATATGGCGCTGCGCGCCGAGACCGGCCGTGACAAGAAGAACCGCACCCTGATGGACTGCGCCACGATCGGTGCCAAGGCCCTGAAGCAGCGCGGCATCCTCAAGAACCTCGACGAGAGCGAGGAGATCAACGCCTGCACCGTCAAAATCAAGTGCGATGTGGACGGCGAGCAGCAGGACTGGCTCTTCCTCTTCAAGAACGAGACCCATAACCACCCCACCGAGATTGAGCCGTTCGGCGGCGCGGCGACCTGCATCGGCGGTGCGATCCGCGACCCGCTGTCCGGCCGCAGCTATGTCTATCAGGCTATGCGCGTGACCGGCGCAGCCGACCCGCTGAAGCCCGTCTCTGAAACGATGCCCGGCAAGCTGCCCCAGCGCAAGCTGGTCACGACCGCTGCTGCCGGTTATTCCAGCTACGGCAACCAGATCGGCCTTGCCACCGGTCAGGTTGCGGAGCTGTACCATCCCGGCTACGCCGCCAAGCGCATGGAGATCGGCGCAGTCGTGGGTGCCACCCGGCCAGCCATGTCCGCCGCGAGGAACCCGCCCCCGGCGATGTGGTCATCCTGCTGGCGGCCGCACCGGCCGCCGATGGTGTGGGCGGGTGGCGACCGGCCGTCCTCCAAGGCGCACAAGCTGACAAGCCTTGAGACCTGCGGTGCCGAGGTCCAGAAGGGCAACGCCCCCATCGAGCGCAAGCTGCAGCGTCTGTTCCGCCGTGAGGACGCCTGCCGCCTGATCAAGCGCTGCAATGACTTCGGTGCGGGCGGTGTGTCCGTTGCCATCGGCGAGCTTGCTGACGGCCTGCACATCGACCTGAACAAGGTCACCCGCAAATACGAGGGTCTGGACGGCACCGAGCTGGCAATCTCCGAAAGCCAGGAGCGCATGGCTGTGGCCGTGGCTGCCGAGGATGCCGAGACCTTTATGAAGTACGCCGCCGAGGAAAACCTTGAGGCGACCATCGTTGCCACCGTGACCGAGGAGAAGCGGATGCGCGAGGTCTGGAACGGCAAGACCATCGTTGACCTCTCTCGTGAGTTCCTGAACTCCAACGGTGCCGAGCGCCACGCCAGCGCACATATTCTGCCGGGCCATGTCTGGCAGCCGCAGTTTGCCGGTGTCACCTTTGAGGAAAAGCTGGAGTCGATGGTCAGTGACCTGAATGTCTGCAGCCAGAAGGGTCTGGGCGAGCGCTTTGACTCCACCATCGGCGCAGCGACCGTGCTGATGCCCTACGGCGGCAAGTACCAGCTGACCCCCACGATGGCTATGGCCGCCAAGCTGCCCGTTGACGGCGAAACCACCACCTGCAGCGGCATGGCATGGGGCTTTAACCCCTATCTGACCGAGGCCGACCCCTACCGCGGTGCCTATCTGGCCGTGGTCGAGAGCGTGACCAAGCTGGTCTGCGCCGGCTTCCACCACGAGGATATGTACCTGACCTTTCAGGAATATTTTGAGCACATGAACAACCAGCCCGAGCGCTGGGGCAAGCCGATGGCCGCCCTGCTTGGTGCGCTGGACGCCCAGATGGGTCTGGGCATTGCCTCGATCGGCGGCAAGGACTCGATGTCCGGCAGCTTTGAGGGGCTGGATGTGCCCCCGACGCTGGTCAGCTTTGCCACTGCCATCGGCAACACCCGCGATGTGCAGAGCCCTGAGTTCAAGAAGGCAAACAGCTCTGTTGTTATTCTGCGCCCCAACTACAAGAACGGCCTGCCTGAGATCGGCAGCCTGATTGCGATCTACAAGACCGTTGAGCAGATGATTGACGAGGGCAAGGTGCTGGCCGCTGCCACCCCCGGCTACGGCGGTGTGGCCGAGGCACTGTTCAAGATGTGTGTCGGCAACCATGTCGGCCTGCAGCTGTCCAATGACATTGACCTGAACAGCCTGTTCAAGCCTGCCTACGGTGCGGTCATTCTGGAGCTGCTGGACGCTTCCGCCGGCGAGTTCCTCGGCTTTACCACCGTAGATTATACGCTGGAGGCCGAGGGCAGCAACATTGACCTGTCCCGCCTGCAGGAGCTGTGGGAGGCCAAGCTTGAGCCTGTTTTCCCCTACCGCAAGGCCGGTGAGTTTGTGCCTGCACTTGAGCATGACTGCCCCGCCAACAAGCGCGTGGCTCCCGCCGTGCGTCTGGCAACGCCGCGGGTCATCATTCCTGTCTTCCCCGGCACCAACTGCGAGTACGACACGGCCCGTGCCTTCCGCCGTGCAGGCGGTGACCCGCACATTCTTGTGCTGAAGAACCTGTCCCCCGCCGATGTTGCCGAGAGCTGCGAGGCACTTGTCCGTGAGCTTGATAAGGCGCAGATCCTGATGCTGCCGGGCGGCTTCTCCGGCGGTGACGAGCCCGATGGCTCTGCCAAGTTCATTGCCTCCTTCTTCCGCAATCCGGCCGTAGCCGATGCGGTCAACCGACTGCTGAACCAGCGTGACGGTCTGGCCTTAGGTATCTGCAACGGCTTCCAGGCACTCATCAAGCTGGGCCTTGTCCCCTACGGCGAGATCCGTCCCATCACGGAGGAGGACCCGACGCTGACCTTCAACACGATTCATCGCCATCAGAGTATGCTGGTGCGTACCCGCGTTGCCAGCAACAAGAGCCCATGGCTGAGCCGCTGCGACATCAATGATGAGCATCTGATCGCCATCAGCCACGGCGAAGGCCGCTTTGTCTGCAACGAAAAGCTGCTGAACCAGCTGATCGAAATGGTCAGGTCGCAACGCAGTATGTGGACCTGACCTGCCGCCCGACGATGGACATGCGTTACAACCCGAACGGCTCTGTGCTGGCCATCAGGGCATCACCAGCCCGGACGGCCGCGTCTTTGGCAAGATGGGCCACAGTGAGCGCAGCGGCGAGCAGCTTTACAAAAATGTCACCGGTGACAAATACCAGCCGATCTTTGAGGGCGGCGTGAACTACTTTAAACTTTTGATATTTCGGAATGATTCTGCTATACTGAAACTATAAGTTTTAAAGATTGTGAGGATTTGACCCTATGGCACAACACAACCGTTACATTTCCCCCTTCTCTACCCGGTATTCTTCGGATGAGATGCAGTATATTTTCTCGGACGACAACAAGTTCAAGACATGGCGCAGGCTGTGGATTGCACTGGCTAAGGCGGAAAAGGCTCAGGGCCTTGCCATCACCGATGAGCAGATCGCCGAGCTGGAGGCCCACAAGGACGATATCAACTATGAGGACGCCATCGCCCGCGAAAAGCTCGTCCGCCATGATGTTATGAGCCATGTCTATGCCTACGGCCTGCAGTGCCCCAAGGCAAAGGGCATCATTCATCTGGGTGCTACCAGCTGCTATGTCGGTGACAATACCGATGTCATCGTCATGCGCGAGGCACTGCAGCTTGTGCGCAAGAAGATCATCGGCGTGCTGGCCAATCTGGCCAAGTTTGCCGAGGAGTACAAGGCCATGCCCTGTCTGGCCTATACCCACTGCCAGCCCGCGCAGCTGACCACCGTCGGCAAGCGCGCCACCCTTTGGATGAACGAGCTGTACATGGATCTGGAGGAGATCGACCACCAGATCAGCCAGCTGGCACTGCGCGGCGTCAAGGGTACGACCGGCACTCAGGCCAGCTTTGTGGAGCTGTTCAACGGCGATTCCGCCAAGATCAAGGCCGTTGAGGCCGATGTCTGCGCCCAGATGGGCTTTGCCAAGGTCGTGCCGGTCTGCGGCCAGACCTACAGCCGCAAGGTGGATTACAATGTTCTGTCCGCTGTGGCCGGCCTCGGCCAGAGCGCTATGAAGATGGCCACCGACATCCGCCTGCTTGCCAACTTCAAGGAGATGGAGGAGCCGTTTGAGAAGAACCAGATTGGTTCCTCCGCTATGCCGTACAAGCGCAACCCGATGCGCTGCGAGCGTATCTGCGCGCTGAGCCGCTACCTGATGGTGGATGTGCTGAACCCCGCCATGACCAGCGGTACCCAGTGGTTCGAGCGCACGCTGGACGACTCTGCCAAACAAGCGCATTGCGATGGCAGAGGGTTTCCTTGCGGCAGACGCCATCCTGAACATTCTGCTGAATGTTTCTGACGGTCTGGTCGTCTACCCGAAGGTCGTGCGCGCCCGCGTTATGGCCGAGCTGCCCTTCATGGCCAGCGAGAACATCATGATGAAGGCCGTCAAGAAGGGCGGCGACCGTCAGGAGCTGCACGAGCGCCTGCGCGAGCATGCCGTGGCTGCTGCCGCCGTTGTCAAGCAGGAGGGCAAGCCCAACGACATGATTGCCCGTGTCGAGGCTGATCCCGCCTTCGGCCTGAGCCGCGAGGAAATTGAGGCTGAGCTCAGTCCCGAGGCCTTCACCGGCCGCAGTGCCGAGCAGGTCACCGAGTTCCTGCGCGATGTTATTCAGCCTGTTCTGGACGCCAATGCCGAGGATGTTGGCCAGCATGTCGAGCTGAATGTCTGATTCAGCCTGTACACACCACTAAAAGCTGCATAAAAAAGCACCGTCTGCTTACGATTGAAAGCAGGCGGTGCCTTTTTTATTGATTTTCTTCCGATTCTTCCGGAGGCGGTGTCTCGGCCGGTACGGGCGTGGGCGTGGGTGCAGGGTCATCGGGCGAGAAATACGCGCGGATATCACCGTTGCTCTGCTGGTTGGAGATGTCCAGCACACCCTTATCGCTGGCAGAAAGGCCCTTTTCGGGGTCGGCCAGCGCCGCAGCCGCCAGCCGCAGCTTGTAGGCAAGGTTCATCTCACTGCCAAGGCGCACCTGTATGCGGTTCTGATAGGTAAACTGAATATCACTCAGGTCGCGTATGTCCAGCGCGGTCGCGCCGTCAAACAGTCCGTTTGAGAGCAGACCGTCCCGCAGCTCTGTGAGCGTCTGTGCAGCCGAGGCCTGCAGACCTGCTGTTTCCGCGGTGGCCTGCTCCCCGCCGAGCAGCGAGTTGTAGCTTTCCGGCACGATGCTCTGCCCAACTGCCGGTGCAAAGTCCGCAGGCAATGTCAGTGACAGCAGGATCAGTCCCTCGGGCTGGCTCACCTCGGTGCGCAGGATCTTGAGGGAATCGCTCAGTACCATCCAGCCGCCCGCATACATGCAGGCAAACCGCTCGACTGCCGGTTCTACCTTGATAACGACCGTTGCCGGCAGCTGGATCTCAACGCCGACCTGCTCCAGATACGGGAACTGCTGCGCAAGCTGTGCAGTTTTTTCTGCGGTGGAGAAGCCGAAAAGATTGGAGTTTTTCTCAATGCCGAGGGCGTTGACCAGCTCTTCTTCCGTGTAGATGCCGGTGTCGGCCGGGGTGGTGCGGTCGAAATTCTCGACACGGAAGATCGTGACCTTGAACAGCAGATTGACGGACACGAATGCGCCCACGGCCAATACGGCCAATACACCCAGAATCCCCAGTGCGCGGCGGCGGTTGCGCTGGCGGATCAGCTCTGCTTGCGTTACGCGCCGCTGCTTTCTGGGGCTGCCGGGGCGGTAGCCGGCCTTTTGCGGGTTGATCTGCTGGGTCGCCTGCGGGCGTCTGGCGCGTGGCTCGCGGGGCTGGGCGGTGGGCGGTTCCCTGCGGGGGGCCTCCTTCTTTTCCAGTCCCATGCGGCTGCCGAGGCTGCGGCGGTTGTTCTGCGCGCCGGAGTCGCTCACGGTTCTCTGCCTGCGGCTGCGCTGGTCGTTTCCCATATGAGCGGCTCCTTTCGTTTGGGATTTGGCATACAGAGCAGGTCACTATAAATACTGCCTGCCTTTTCAGTTCTTCATCAGTTCCATCAGCTTTTCGGTGATGAGGTCCAGACTGTGGGGGTTGCCCAGTGTCTTGGCGTTGGCACCCATCTCAGCCAGCTTGCCGGGGGTGTTCAGCAGCTCCTCCACCGTCTTGACCAGCCCTTCTCCGGTCAGGTTCTTTTCCTCAATGACAACAGCAGCACCGGCCTTCTGCAGTTCCAGTGCGTTATAATACTGGTGATTTTCGGCCACGTTGGGGCTGGGGATCAGCACCGAGGCGCGGCCCACGGCTTCCAGCTCTGCCAGCGTCAGCGCGCCGGAGCGGGCAATGACGAGATCGGCCGCTGCCAGCAGCTGGGGCATATTGTTGATGTACTCAGTCACGATCAGGTTTTCGCCGGGGGCAAAGCCCTTCTCCTTTTCAAGGTCCTCAAACAGCTTGACGCCGCGGCTGCCGGTGGCGTGCAGATGCAGCGTGTTCCGGCCGGTTTGCTTTTCCCATGCGCAGAGATCCGCCACGACCTGATTGATGCGGTCGGCCCCCAGACTGCCGCCAAAGCTGAGGATGACCGTGCGGTCCCCGGCGTTCAGCTTGGCGCGGGCGGCGGCGCGGTCTGCCGTCAGCACCTCGGGGCGGACCGGGTTGCCGACAACGGTCGTTTTATCCGGTGCGCCGAGCTTTTCGACTGCATCGGCACTGGCGGCCAGCACGATGTTGACCTCTCTGGCAAGCAGCTTGTTCGTCACGCCGGGGAAAGCGTTCTGCTCATGGATGGCCGTCTTGATGCCGCGGCGCGCGGCGGCGCGGACGATCGGCCCGCTGACATAGCCGCCGCAGCCGATGACAAGATCGGGCCGCACCTGATTCAGGATCTTCTGGGTGCGCGGCCCGGACAGGGCCAGATGCCAGATTGCGACAAGGTTGCGGCCGATGTTTTCCAGATTGAGTCTGCGCTGAAAGCCGTTGATTTCAATATGATGGAACGGGTAGCCGGCCTTGGTCACAAGGCCGTACTCCATCCCCTCACGCCGGCCCGCAAAGTGGATCTCTGCCGTTGGGTCCGCCGCCTTCAGGGCGCCGGCGATGGCCAGCGCCGGGTTGATATGACCGGCGGTGCCGCCGGCAGCAATTAAAACACGCATGATTGGCCTCCCTATATAAAAATCTGCCGCACAAATGCAAACCGTTACACCGTGGTTTTGCGGTAGCGGCTGTGCTGCAGTATACGCTCCGTCTCGGCGCGGTGCTGGTCGGCAAGGCGCTTTTCACGCGCATTGCCCGCGCGGGAGATACTGAGCATAACGCCCATCTCGCCAAGCAGCAGCAACAGGCTTGTGCCGCCGGACGAGAAGAACGGCAGGCTGATGCCGGTGTTGGGCAGCAGCGCCGTGCCAACGCCGATGTGCAGAAATACCTGCCACCCCACCTGAGAGATGATGCCGATGCCCAGCAGGGTGCCGTACAAATCAGGGGCGCGCAGCGCAATGCAGACCCCCTGCACCAGCAGCGCCGCAAAGAGAGCGATCAGCGCCAGCGCACCGACAAAGCCCAGCTCCTCACCGATCACGGCAAAGATAAAGTCGTTTTCGGCATAAGGCAGCCACTGGTGCTTCTGGACACTGTTGCCGATGCCGACACCGAACAGCCCGCCGGTGCAGATCGCATAGATGCTCTGCAAAGTTTGCCACTGCATGCCTGCTGTGTTTGTGGGGGTCAGGCCCCAGACGCCGCCCAGACGGCCGGCTGCATAGCCATCGCCGCTGGCGAGGTGCTTTAAGAATGCAATCACGCCTGCCGCACCCGCCGCACCGACCATCGGCCACCATCGCATGGCGGAGCCGTTGCAGAGGATCATCGTGCCGAAGATCGCGCAGAGCAGCAGGATCGCCGAGTTGTGCGGCTCAAGCTTGAGCAGAACAAGGATCGGCACAAGCGGCAGTGCGGGCTTGAGAAGTCCGTACCAGATCGATGTTTTATGCGCGTGGTCGCGGTCCAGCATATCAGCCGTCCAGAGCATCACAGAAAACTTGGCCAGCTCAGACGGCTGCAGCGAGAAGGAACCGCCTGCAAGGTAGACCCAGCGGTAGGTGCCGTTGGTATCCTCCGGGCTGAGCAGCGCGGCGATGAGCAGCACAACGGTAATGATGTAGAAGCTCTCGTTCATATACCGCAGGGCGCGATAGTTGATGTTCGAGATGATGAGCATTGCCACAAGGCCCACCACCGCAATGACGCCCTGCGGGCGGATGAAGTGGTAGACATCCCCGTAGTTCGCATAGCCGCTGGAATAGCTGGCCGAAAACAACATGACAAGGCCGTAGCCCATAATGACGATGAGCGTTGCCACAAACCCGTGGGAGACCGGCCCACGCTCCAGCTTAGGCAGGCGTATAACCGCCAGCATGCGCAGAATGTTGCCGATGGTATGATCAAACAAAAGCCCCAAAAGGCTGGTTGCCGTATTCACGGGCCGTCACCTCCCCTTACAAAATCAAAAAGCAAAGGCCGGGGGCTGCCCCGGCCCTGTGTTATGCCACGCAGATGTACAGCATGCCCATCGCCACGCCGATGGCAGCGATCAGGGCAAAAAAGCCATCGATCTTGACCTCACGCCAGCCGCGCATCTCAAAGGCGTGATGGATCGGCGTCATGCGGAAGATGCGCTTGCCGTGGGTTGCCTTGAAGTAGGCGCGCTGGATCACGACCGTCATGGCATCCCAGATGTAAACGATGCCGAAGAAAAGCACCAGCTCAGGGCGCTGCATCACAAAGGCCAGCGCCGTCACGATGCCGCCGAAGAACATGCTGCCGGTGTCCCCCATGAATACCTTGGCCGGGTAGAAGTTCCATACCAGAAAGCCCGCGCAGGCGCCCGCCGTGACAGCCGCAACAAGCGAAACATGGACAAAGCCCAGCAGGCTGCCCGCCAGCAGATAGCCGATCATCGACACAAAGGTCACGCCGGTGCAAAGGCCATCCAGACCATCGGTCAGGTTGACGGCGTTCACCAAAAAGATGATGCCGAAAAACGCGATGGGATAGTAGAGCAGGCCCATATCCACAAGCCCGAAGATCGGCAGCTGCACCTCGGTCGTAAGCAGACCCAGACTGTTAAGGCCAAGCATAAACCCAAAGGTCAGCGCGATCTGCAGGATCATCTTCTGTGCCTCGGTCAGGCCGAGGTTGCGGTGCCGGATGACCTTGATAAAGTCATCCAAAAAGCCGAATCAGCCCCGAGCCGAACGCCAAAAACAGCACCAGCAGCACCGCCTGCATCTGGGGCAGGCCCAGTGTGTCGGGCAGTTCGGGGCGGAACATGGCCCAGGTAAGACCCAATGTCGCCAGAATGCCCAGAATAAAGCAGAGACCGCCCATGGTGGGGGTGCCGTTTTTCTTGTTGTGCCAGGTGGGCCCCTCCTCCCGGATAGTCTGCCCAAAGTGCAGACGGTGCAGCACCGGGATCATAAATTTGCCCGCCACCGCCGTGATGGCAAAGCCGCCGACAGCCCCTGCCGCCAGCAGGTATGAGATTTGCTCCATGCAATGATTCCTCCGATCAATAGGTACAGGGGGGATCGCTCTGCGCGATCCCATAGGTGCCCCTGCGGAGGAGCCCTTTTGTTTTTTACCCCTGCGGCAATTCCCTGTAGAAATCCTGCAGCAGCTGCTCCAGGCCCATGGCGTGGCTGGCCTTTGCCAGTACAGCGTCACCGGGGCGCACGAATTGCCGTAAATATTGTAGCACTTCTGCTGCCGTTTGGCAATGCACAGTTGCAACACCGCGCGCCTTGGCGGCCTCGGCCATGGCTGCGCTGCAGGGGCCGTAGGCGATCAGCTGATCGACCCCTGCGTCTGCGGCCCATGCACCGGTGCTGCGGTGGCCTTCCTCGCTGGCGGTGCCCAGTTCCAGCATATCACCCAGCAGGGCGATCTTGCGGGAGTTGGGCAGCTCCTTCAGCACCGAGAGCGCCGCCCGCATACTGTCAGGGCTGGCGTTGTAGCAATCCTCGATGAAGGTCACGCCGCCGTGCTCCACAATATGCTGGCGCATGCCGGTCGTTTGGTAGTTGGCCAAGGCTGCCGCGCAGCGGGCTGCATCCAAGCCCATACGAGTGGCGGCGGCATAGGCTGCCAGCGCATCATAGACCGTGTGAAGCCCCACCGTGGGGATGGATGCCGCAAAGCTGCCGTATTCACGGTCCACGATGCGGAACGCCGTGCCGTTGGCCCCGACCGTGATGTCCGTTGCGCGGACATCGGCATTCTCGGCCTCAATGCCGAACCAGACAGCCCGCAGACGGGACGGAACCTGTGCGGCAGGCAGCAGGTCATTGTCGGCGTTCAGCACCAGCGGGGCGCCGTCCGGCAGACCGGTGCAGATTTCCATCTTTGCCTTCAGTATATTCTCCCGGGTGCCGAGATTTTCCAGATGCGAGACACCGATCATCGTGATAATGCCTGCGGACGGACGGGCGCAGCGGCTCAGCCGCTCGATCTCGCCCGCATGGTCCATCCCCATCTCAACAACAGCATACTCGGTGGCATCGTCCAGCCGGAACAGCGTGTTGGGCACGCCGATGTCGTTGTTCTGGTTACCCTCGGTCTTGAGTGTGGTGCCGAACGCAGACAGCACCGCGTAGCAAAATTCCTTGGTCGTGGTCTTACCCACGCTGCCGGTAACGCCGATCATTTTGGGGCTGAAAAGCATCCGGTAGTTGGCGGCCATGCGGATCATGGCACGGGCGCTGTCCGGCACGATAACGGTGCGTTCCGCCGGGACCCCCTCGACCGGGTGGTTGGCGATGATATAGGCGGCGCCGTCACGGTAGGCACCGGCGGCAAAATCGTGTCCATCGACACGCTCGCCGGGGAAGCAGACAAAGACGCAGCCCGGCTCGACCTTGCGGCTGTCCGTAACGACTGCATGAATGCTGACAGGCTCGGCCAGCGTCAGGCCGGCCAGCAGCTCATTGGCAGGAATCTTTTGCATGAAAAAGGACCTCCTTGGATGGGTTTACTGGTATAGAGGGTGCAGCCGCAGCAGGCGGATCACCCCTCCTCGTTTGCAGGGTCGATGTTCTCCTCCACGGCGGGAGCTTCCTCGGCGGGGGCTTCGGCCCCGGTGTCCATCGTCAGGGTCACAATGGTGCCGTAAGCGGCGGTCGTGCCGGACTGAACATCCTGCGCCACGACCTTGCCGCTGCTATCCCCGCTGAACTGCACATTCAGGTTGGCTGCGCGGAGCATCTGCTCGGCAAAGGTGCCGGTCTTGCCGGTCACATCGGGGACTGTGGTCATTGCGTTCTGATCGGTGGCAGTGTACAGATAGACGGTCGAGCCTGCAGGGACCACGCTGCCGCCCACCGGGTACTGGTAGACGATGGTGCCGCTGCTCGGGCCGATGAGCTTGTGCTTGAGACCGAGACGGTTCAGGGTGACCTGTGCATTCGTCCAAGTGTACTCCAGACAGGTCTGCACCTTTACGGTACCGGTCGGGTTGTAGGCGGCGTCCTGCTCGATCCCCAGATAGGGTGCGATCTCGCTGATGATGTTGCCTACGACCGGCGCCACGACCTGACTGGCATAGTCCTTGAACCAACGCGGGTCGTCCAGCAGAACGAACACCTCGATCTCCGGATCGTCGATGGGCAGTACAGCGGCAAAGCTCATCATCTTATAATAGTCGCCGTCACCGCGCAGGTGGCGGTCGGTGCGCTCTGCCGTGCCGGACTTTCCGCCGATGCGGTAGCCCGCCACATAGGCGTTGGCGCAGGAGTGGTAGTTTCCTTCCCCGTGGACATTGTTCTCCATCATGGAAAGCAGCTGGCGGCTGACCTCCTCGGAGATGACCTGACGGCGGATACTTGTCTCGGTCTGGGTGACGATGTTGCCGTCCTTATCGGTGACGGAATCCACCACATAGGGGGTGACGAGATAACCGCCGTTGGCAATGGCCGCCACGGCCGTGGCCATCTGCATCGGGGTGATGGACTCGTTCTGGCCGAAGGCTGCCGTATAGAGGTTTGTATCGACCTCCGCCATCTGCTCGGCGTTGTAGACGCTTGTCCAGCGGGTCTCATTGGGCAGGTCGATGCCGGTGGGCTGGGTGAAGCCGAACGCCTGAATATAGTCGTAGAAGATCTGCGGCTTCAGTGTTTCGGCCGCCTGAATGAACCAGAGGTTGCAGCTGTGGTTCAGCGCGCCCGCCATGTCCTGTTCATAGTGGACCTCGCCGTTGGCGCAGCGGTAGGTATGCTCCCACAGCTCGCTGCCCTCATTGACGGTCAGGCTACCACCGCAGTAGAAGGTCTGGCTCGTGCTCATGATGCCGGAGTCCAGTCCTGCCGATGCGGTGATGAGCTTGAACACAGAGCCGGGCATATACAGTTCGGTGATGTTCTTATTCTTCCACTGGGCCTCGCGCATCATACCCTGCAGCTGGGTGTATTCGCTGGCGACCTCATTGCCGTCCTCATCAACCGTTTTATCACGGCTGATCTTGCCGTCAGCGATGATGTCCTTGACCGCCTTTTCCCCAAGGCGGCCCTCCAGCCAGTCGATGTCCTCGGCATCGATCTCCTCTTTATCCAGAATGGCCGTCATCTTGGCGTCCGTGATTTTGTAGGGGTCGTTGGGGTCAAACTGCTCGATGGATGCCATAGCCAGAATTGCGCCGGTCTTGACATTCATGACGATGGCGCTGCCGCGGCCGTGTACCGTGAAGGTGTTCATTGCCTCGGACAGGTACTGCTCGACGATGGCCTGCACATTTTCGTCAATGGTCAGGTACAGATCGTTGCCGTCAATGGCCTCGTGCAGATCAGACTGGCCTGACGCAAGAGCATTGCCGTTGACATCGGTTTCGGCCACGCTGCGGCCGGGCGTTCCGGCCAGCGTTTCATTGTAGTATTTTTCCAGACCGTAGGCACCCTCGCCGTCGCTGTTGCAGAAGCCCAGCACCGATGCAAGAAATTCTCCGTAGGGGTAGCTGCGCGTACTGGCCTGCTCAGTAGAAAGATAGAGAATGCGCTTGCCGGTCGTTCCATCCTTTTCCGGCTCCATGCGGTAGGTATCAGCATAGCTTACAATGGCATCTGCCACCGGCTTTTCCACGCCCTTGGCCAGCATACGGTACTGGTACGGCGTCCCGCTTGCATTCTTGGCGGTCAGGATCTCATACACAGTGTCCGCCGTGGTGCCATCGCCGAGCAGATCCGCAAGCCCCTGTGCGGCGGTACGCAACTGTGCCTCAGTGGCACCGCTCTTTGCAATGGAGGACGGGTCGGCAACAATGTTCCATACCGTGTTGCTCTTAGCCAGCAGCTTGCCGTTCACGCTGTAGATTGACCCGCGCAGCGCCGGCAGCGTGATGTCCTTCATCTGCTGGGTCACGGCCTCGGTGCGGTACAGCTCGGCATCGCGCAGCTGCAGCGCATAAAGCTGATAAATCAGCAGGCCGAACCGGCAATGATGAACACCGCCACGCAGAACATGGTGCGGGCCTTCATGCCGCTGTCCGCACGGGCGCGGCGTCTTCTGGGCGGAATGTTTGGTTGATTCGTTGGTTGTGGCATCGGCATTCCCCTGTTTGGTGGGTGCAGGATTTCAAAAAGCCTTTTTGCCGTCGGCTGTCGCGCCGCGCAGCAAAAAGGCTCATAGCTGCATATTTTTTGTTACGGGTTCAGGTTGTTCAGCAGGCTCAGTGCCGCGGTGCGCACCTCACCCAGCAGCTTGCCTGCCGTGTTGGTTGCTTTTCTGGATCACACTCTCATCCTCCAGCTGGACATAGGTGATCTGGCTGGGGTCAAGCTTGACAAGGCCTAGCTGACCCTCGGCCACCTCCTGCAGGCTGGCGCGGCTTGTGATATCACTCATGCGGGTGCTGAGATAGTCATACTCGCTGCGGGCAGCAGCCAGCTGGGTGTTGACCTCGTTGATCTCGCCGCTCAGCTCCGTCAGCTTGGCATGGCTGTACAGCACACTGATAACCAGCCCCAGCACAATGGCCAGCGCAAGCACGCGCGCCACCATGCGGGCAAAGCGGCGGGCACGGTTCAGCCCGTAATCACCGCCGCGCACTACTTTAACAGCGGGCTGCGGGCGCTCCAGCCGGGGCGCGGCTGCACCGTCATGCAGCATAACAGTTGTCATGGTTCTTGCCTCTTATACTTTCTCCAACACTCTCAATTTGGCGCTGCGGCTGCGGCGGTTGGCCTCCAGCTCCGCAGCGTCTGCTTCGATGGGCTTGCGGGTGATCAGCTTTGCCTTGGCCACACCCCCGCAGGTGCAGACAGGCTGTTCCGGCGGGCAGGTGCAGCGCTGCGCCCAGCGGCGGAACTTATTCTTGACAAGACGGTCCTCCAGACTGTGGAAGGTGATGACGCAGAGCCGCCCGCCCGGAGCCAGACAGTCAAAGATGGCGTCGAGGCCCTCATTCAGTGCATCCAGCTCGGAATTTACAGCGATGCGGATGGCCTGGAAGGTACGGCGCGCCGGGTTCTTTGCCTTGCGGCGCTCAGCCGGGGGCACAGCGGAGGCTACGATCTCCGCCAGCTGCATCGTTGTGGTGATGGGCTTTTCTGCGCGGGCGGATACGATCCTGCCGGCGATCTGCCATGCGTAGGGTTCCTCGCCGTAGTCACGCAGGATGCGGGTCAGCTCCTCACGGTCAAGGGTGTTGACCAGATCCGCGGCGTGGGGCCCTGCTGGCTCATGCGCATGTCAAGCGGTGCATCGGCATGATAGGAGAAGCCGCGCGCCGCATCGTCCAGCTGATGGCTGGACACGCCGAGATCTAGCAGGGCCCCGTTGACCGCCGGGATGCCAAGCTCCGCAAGGACACGGGCTGCCTCACGGAAATTGACCTGTACCACCTGCGCCGGCAGACCCTTGAGCCTTTCGGTGGCCACTGCCACCGCATCCGGGTCCTGATCGAGCGAGATCAGGCGTCCTGTGGTCAGGCGTTTAGCAATCTCTCTGCTGTGGCCTGCGCCGCCGGCGGTGCCGTCCAGATAAATGCCGGCGGGGTCAATGTTCAGCCCATCCAGACAGGGCTGCAGCAGTACGGGGATATGTGAAAATTCCATGTTCTATCGTCCTATAATATCAGAAATCAAGATCTTCCATCGCGGCGGTGAAATCCTCATCGCTCGTTTCCTGATTGGCGTTCCACGCCTCAGTGTTCCAGATCTCAGCAAAGCTGCGGCTGCCGATGATCGTCACATCATGGTCAAGGCCCGCATACTCCCGCAGCTTGGCGGGCAACTGGATGCGGCCCTGCTTGTCCGGGCTGACCTCCACCGCAGAAGCGTAGAGCATACGGCTGACCTTGCGGCCCTTGACAAGGCCCTTTTCCTCGATTTTGGCAGCGACCTTTTCAAATTCCTCGGCCGGGAAGGCGGCCAGACAGTGGTCCAGCCAGCGGGTGACGATGAAGGTCTCCCCCATCGCATCACGGAAGCGGGCGGGGAAATTCAGACGGCCCTTGGCGTCGATGGCGTAATCATACTGACCGACCAGCATCTGTCCTTCCCCTCCCTTCGTCAGGCTGCACAAATTTACGGCAAGATTTTTTACGATGCCGCGTTCTCTTTGTGGATAACTCTGTGGATAACGTGGAAAACTACCCACGCTTAACCACTTTTGTTGTTATTCTCACCACAATTACCCACCTGTGGTAAGATAATAGTACCATTTTATCCTGCAAAAAGCAAGGGCAGACAGGGAAAAACTGCGCCGCAAACTGATTTTTCACAGTTTGTACAAAGGGGCGCTGGCTGCACACAGCGGTTTGCAGCAAATGCGCAGCCGCTGCGCTTTTTTGCCCGTAAGCGCAAAAAAGCCGCACCGTTTTACACGGTGCGGCGTACATTTTGTAAAGATATGGATTTTTTCAGCGGAATTGTGTCGTAAATAACAACAGTAATTATTTTTGCTGTCCGCGGTTCGGGCGGGCGGCGCTGCGCAGATTCATGCGGACATTCTTGATGTCTGCCACACTGCGGGCCAGCACCTCCTCAGAGTTTTTCAAAATGCCCTCACAGTAGACCGTCGCATTGCGGCTCAACTCCTTGGCCTGTGCCTGCGCCTTGGTAACGATCTCTGCCGCATACTGCTGGCTGCGGCGGACGATTTCCTGCTCACTGGTCAGGTTGCGGGCTTTTTCCTCGGCCTGCTGGATAATACTTTCCGATTCGATACGGGCGTTTTTCATGATCTGCTCGCGGTCATTGACGATTTTCTTGCTTTCGCGGACTTCATCAGGGAGGTTGTTGCGCACCTCGTCAATAATATCGCGCATACGGTCCACATCGACCACCCGCTTAGACGCAGCGAACGGCACAGCCGTACCTGCCTCCAGCGTTTCCTCCATCAATTCCAGCAATTCTTCTACGTTCATGCCTCTTCCCCTCTCTCATAGCGGCTGACCTTGATCTTGCCGTAGTTGTATTGCTTTACCAAAGTCAGTGCCCCGGCCTGCTCGGGCAGGTTGGCCTCCCGCTCTGTTTCGCAGAGGACCACACCGCCGGGGGCCATCTTAGCGGCCAGCAGCGGCAGCACAGCGGCCACGGTATTCTGGTGGAACGGCGGGTCGAGCAGCGCCAGCTCAAACGGGCCGCGGATGTTAGCCAAAAAGCCTTCGGCCTCACTCTGACGGATATCACTCTGGCGCTCGACCCCTGCTGTCTTGCAGTTGGCCCTGACTATAGCCAGGGCCTCGGCAGAGCGGTCTACAAAAAGGCAGCTTTTAGCGCCGCGGGACAGTGCCTCAATACCCAGCTGCCCGCTGCCCGCAAACAGATCCAGCACCCGTGCCCCCGGCACAAGGAACTGCACGCTGGAGAACATAGCCTCCTTCACACGGTTGATGGTCGGGCGGGTAATATCCTCGCCCGGCAGTGCCTGCAGATTCTTACCGCGGGCTGTTCCGGCAATCACGCGCATGGTGCCGCACCTCTTTCCTTTCAAATTACACAGATTCAGTATTTATTATGGGGCTTTCCCGCGCCCTTGTCAAGAGCGCAAAATGTAAAATAAAGTGGCAAAAATGTTACAGCAAGTCCAAAACAAAACTCCCAAACCGTATCCCGGTTTGGGAGCTTTGTTTTGGAGCGGCTGATGGGAGTCGAACCCACGTCCTCAGCTTGGAAGGCTGATGTACTAGCCGTTGTACGACAGCCGCGCAACAACTAGTATTATATCGTTCTCCCCGCCATTTGTCAAGTGGGCAGCTTACAGCTTCATCAGTTCTGCCTTCAGGTTTTTCAGTTCTTTTTCAAGGCGGTCTTTTTTCTTTGTTGTAGTCCTGATAGGCCTGCAGCCGGGCTTCCACGGCGGGATCCTCGGCGCTGAGATAGCCGCTGTTCATTGAGGCCGTGTAGCTGAACTTTTTCAGCGTGCCGTTGAAGTCGATGACCATGAACTGTCCCTCTGCGGGCTGCACGGTGCCGGCGCCGAACATTCTGTGAGTGATCTTGCAGCCGGTCAGGTCGGGCAGCTCGGCAGGGCTGGCCAGCAGCTCCTGCAGGGTCTGCTCGCACTCACCGATGCGGATGCACAACTCAGCGCGGGTATTTTCTCCTTGACAGCCTTGGCGCGTTCCTTGGTGGTGGCGCTGCGGGCGTAGCCCTTGGGGTAAAACTGCTCGGTGTAGGCTGTATGCAGGATGTCGTAGACCAGCAGATGGAGACTGTCCTCTATGCCGCCCAGCTCCTGCGCCGCATATGCCTTATGCAGGGCGATCAGCTCGGGGTAGTTTTCCAGCTCCCGCAGCAGGTCATTGCACATGGTATAGTAACGGGGCAGATCCAGCGCTGTACCGCCGCCGAAATCGGCCTCATAGTCAAAATACTCTGCCCACGCCTTGGCCTCGGCCGCATGGTAAAAGTAGTTGTCGTGCGGCTCCCACAGGTTCAGGAAAAAGAGCGCGTTCGCAGCATTCATTGTGTATTTGCTCAGCCGCGGAAACACACGGCGGAAGCGGCCGTTGATCTGATCCGCAAACAGCTCGGCGCGGCCGCGTCGCTTTGTAATATCGCCGTCATCCTCTTTAAAGAGCCAGCGGAAGCACTCGCGCACAAGCTCCACCTCTGCATCGCGCAGCATCAGGTCCTGCAGACCGCCGACAGGCTGCAGCGCCGGATTGTCCAGCGCCTGCTTTGCCTGCTGCATTGCATCGCCGAACATAACGGGAAAGTCACTGTCATCTATATCCCAGTTTACGCCAAAGCAGTCCACCGCGCGCCAGATCGTACCCTCATCCGCCGCCGTGCGGCTTTTGCAGTGCTGGATGTATTGTGCAAGAATTCCATTGAGATTTTCCGTGTTCAAACCAATTCCTCCTATTGCAACACCGCACAATTCCCGCCTGACGGCTTAAGCACCGCTCCGGCGGCTGCGGTACGGCATCTGCGTTGCCAAAATGCTCGATAAGACATCCAGTATTATCTGCGCTTTTGGCTTAGCAGCTGCCGCACCTCGCTCGCCGTATCGGCACTTAGAATTATGCGGTATTGCCCTATAAAAAGTCAGCCTTCCTATTATAAAGGGCAGAGCACGGAGCGTCAACCGATAAAAAGCAACAAAAAGCCCCCTCCTTCGAAGGGGGCAAAATCGTCACAAACTTACAGACTGGAGTAGCCGAAGCTGTTGACAAGGGCATCAATTTTTTGCCCTGCCTGCACCAGGGGCAGTTGTGGGCGTCATAGGTCTCATAGTCGGGCAGGTCATGGGGGTCAAAGATGCTTGCCACCGGATAGCCCGCGCACTCCTTGACCGAGGCAAAAATCGCCGCGATGCCGGCCGGGTCACCGCCGTAGTAGCGGATGGCCTCGACCGCGCCCTGCACCGTATAGCCGGTGGTGACCGAGGCTGCCAGCACAAGTACATGCTTGCCCGCGATCATAGGGGCCGTGTTCTCACGGAAAAGAAGCTGGCTGCCGGTGGTATGCTCCGGCGTGACCACATAGATTGTCTGGTGCGCGTTCATATTCGTATAGCCGGCCTTGGTCAGCTCACTTGCCATGCAGGCACCGATGACCTCAGTACCGTCCAGACAAAGGATGGTATCCACGATGGTCGTCGATTTATAGGCCCGCACCAGCTCCGCTGCGGCCGCGCGTGCCTCCGAGAGGCGGAACTTTGTCAGCGTGACATCAATATAATAGTTGATATGGCTGTGGCTGGTGGCATAATGCCCCTTGCTGACGCGCAGCTGCAGGTTCGGCTTACCGGTGGGCAGTTTTACAAGATTCATCGCCATGGTGGAATCCCCTTAATGCTTAAACTGTTTATGGTATTATTGTACAAATTTTTGCATCAAAAAACAAGAAACGCATTACCCAAAATCACAGTCTGATTTTTGGGCAGTTTTTCGGGCAAAAGTGGACAAATCGGCTGCCGCGTGGTATAATTATTAAATTATTAAAGTGGGGAGGTTTGCGGATATGGGCTACCGGTTGGCGGACAACACCGGCGACACCCTTGCGGTGCCGCAGCTTGTGCTGACACACCTGTGCCAGACTGACGGCGATACAATCCGGGCGGCGCTGTATATTTGCAGACCCGCGACACCGACCCCCGCACGATGGCCCGGGCGTTAGCACTGCCCAGCATCGAGGCCGCCAAGCGCGCGCTGCAGTACTGGGCGGGTGCCGGGCTGCTGGTGAATGAGCGCGGCACAGCCCCCGCCCCGGCCGAGCCTGCCCATGTGGACTTAGCCAGCGCGATCAACGACCCCTATGTAGCGGTGCTGTGTCAGGAGGCGCAGAACGCCTTCGGCAAGACGCTGAGCCGGAGCGAGCTGCAGCGGCTTGTTGACCTATATCTGGCTGACGGCTGGAAGCCCGATGTGATTCTGCTCTGCTGCGCCGAGGTAACGCGCATCGGCCGGCGCACCGTTGCCGCCGTGGCGCATCTTCTGGCCCGCTGGCGAGAGGACGGTGTGGAAAACGGCGAGGACGCCGAGCGCTGGCTCAAGCGCGCCAAGCAGCGCGAGGACTGGTGTGCTGACGCCGCCGCCCAGTTTGGTGTGGAGCCGCGCGCCCTGACAAATTGGGAGCGCCGCGCGATTGCCCGCTGGCATGAGGAAATGGGCATCGGCCACGAGATGATTGACGAGGCACTGCTGCGGGCCAACGGCAAAAACACGGTGCGGTATGTGGACGGCATCCTGCGTGCATGGCGCGCGCAGGGCATCACGACCATTGATGCCGCCCGCAAGCAGGGCCAGCTGGAGGGCAGCAACATTGTCATGACTGAGCGCCCCAGCGCCCAGCAGCCCGCCGCCAGTGCCCAGAAGGACCTGTTCAACCGCGACTGGGCTGCGATGTTTGACGAGGAGGGATAACCCATGCGCACAAAAGACGAACTGTTCCGCGCCGCGCAGCGCGAGGTAGCCGCCCGCCGTCAGCAGGCTGTCATGCAGGCCGAGACGGCCCGCCGCGCCGCCTATGCCGCCCACCCGGCACTGGCCGAGGCTGACAACGCCCACATGCGGGCCGGGCTGGGCCTTGCCAAGGCTGCCGCGCTGGGCGGCAGCATCGAGGCTGCCCGCGCCGCGCTGACCCGCGCGGACGAGGCACTGGCCGCCGCCGTAAAGGAGGCCGGCTATGAGGAGAACGCCTTTACCCCGCCTACCGCTGCCCCCTGTGTGAGGACACCGGCATGCGGGGCGGTATCCCCTGCAGCTGCGTGGCCGAGGCAGCCCGCCGCCTGCGCCGCGAGGAGATCAACGCCGCAAGTCCGCTTGGGCTTTGCCAGTTTGCCAGCTTTGAGGTTGCACGCTACAGCGACACCGTAGAGCCGGAGCTTGGCATCTCCCCGCGCGAGTATATGGGCAAGCTGCTGAATTACTGCCAGACCTACGCCGCACGGTTCAGCCAGAACAGCCCAAACCTGCTTTTTATGGGCCACACAGGGCTTGGCAAAACGCATCTGGCATTGGCCATTGCCGATGCTGTGCTGGAGGGCGGCCACGATGTACTGTACACCAGCGCCGCTGCACTGGCAGCCCAGCTGGGCCGGGAGCATTTCGACTATTCCACCAAGGATGAATGGCTGGCCGCCTGTCAGGAGGCCGACCTGCTGATCCTTGATGATCTGGGCACAGAGTACATCACGCCGCTGACCATCAGTGTACTGTATGAGCTGATCAACACCCGTATGCTGACCCACCGCCCCACGATCTACACGACCAACATCACGGATCAGACCGTTTTTATGGCCCGTTACACCGAAAAGGTCGCCAGCCGTATGCTGGGCGGCTGCAAGATGTTCAAATTCTTCGGTGCCGACCAGCGATTGAAATAAACAAAAAGGATGCGAACCGCTGCGGCTCGCATCCTTTTATTTTATTGCCGTATCGTCAAAATCTTGCATAAAGGAAGCTGCCGCCGCCGAGGAAGCGCCCCATAAAGAGAAAGGCAAAAACAGCCATCTCATAAACCGCCCAGCGGGCCGGGAGGGGCAGCGCGGCGATTTTTTCCCGCAGCGAGATACCGCGCTCATGCAGCATATCCACCGCCAACAGGCAGACAATGCCCGCGTAGAGAGTCAGCTGCTCCTGCATGCTGGTCAGGCCCAGCTCCCAATAGTTGCTGAACACGGCATGCCCGCCGTTGCAGAGTATGCCGCGGAAGATCTGTGCGGCATTGCTAAGACTGCTGGCGCGGAAGATGACAAACGCCCCCACCAGAACACCGAAAGCCCCTGCCATGCGCAAGGCATGTCGGATACGCCCGCCGCGCCGGGGCGGGAGGTGATTTTCCGCCGCCTGACACAGGCCGTGCAGCCCGCCCCAGACAAGGTAGGTCCACCCTGCACCGTGCCACAGGCCGCTGACCAAAAAGGTGAGCAGCAGGTTGCGGTCCTTTTGTGCCTTGGTGCAGCGGCTGCCGCCCAGTGGGATATAGACATAATCCCGCAGCCAGCGGGAGAGGCTGATATGCCACCGCGCCCAGATATCCTTGACTGAATCCGCAAAGAAGGGCTGGCGGAAGTTTTCGGGCAGTGTCAGGCCCAGCACCTCACCGACGCCGAGAACGATGTCCGTATAGCCGGAGAAATCCGCGTAGAGCTGCACCGTAAACAGCACAGACCCCAGCAAAAGCTGGGTGCGGTCATAGGCGGCGGGGTTCGCAAACACCGCATCCACCACAACCGCGGCACGGTCAGCCACCGCCAGCTTTTTGAAGTACCCCCATGCGCTGCGCTGCACGCCGCGCCAGACGCGGGCGGTGTCCCATCGTGCAGGGCGATCCATCTGGGGCATCAGTTCGTCGTAGCGGTTGAAGGGGCCCTGCGTGATGGAGAGAAAAAACGAGGCATAGCACAGCAGCCGCGCATACCTTTCCTCCGGCAGAAGCTTGCCGCGGCGCACATCACAGAGATTAGCTTATAAGCTGCAGCGTAAAATAGCCGATGCCCAGCGCGTTGGCCAGCTTGCCCTGCCACCCGAAGGCCGCAGGCAGATATTTGAGCAGCAACAGCGGAAAAAGCGCAGCCGCCAGCCCTGCATAAAAGGTGCCCTTTGCGGCCGTTCTGCGCCCGCACCACCAGACCAGAAAGGTGCAGGCCAGCAGTACCGGCAATGCCTGCCAGCACAGCACGGTATAAAAGACAAGGTTTGCCCCCAGCATCAGCTGCCAGCGGCGCGGCGGCGGGCAGGCATACCAAAGCCCCGCCAGCAGCGCTGCAAACAGCACAAAGCCGGGTGATGTCACAGCGATCATGGCAGGGCCTCCTTCGTATCAGTGTACATCCTTCATCAGGATGGATTCATCCGGCGTCAGCGTCAGCTTATCCTCGACCGTATCATAAAACAGGTCGGCGACATTCTCCCCTGCTGCATCGCGGCGGATGGTATCACAGAGAACAGCGGTAAATTTATCCGCACCTGCACCGTTCAGGTGGTGCGCATCGGAATAATCGCCCACCGTAAGATGCAGCGTATCCCAGTCGCGCCAGAGAGAGAAATCCCAGTAGACAAGTCCGTCCCGCGCTGCGCAGAAGGTATTGAGGGCATCAACATAGGACTGATAATTGTCGGTGTTATACAGATAACCACTGGGCAGCGGCGCCGTAAAGAGGACGAGCCGTATGCCGTTTTCCTCGCAGAAATCCGCGATTTTGTTCAGATACTCCCAGCCGAAGTCGGACAGCGGCGCATCGGCGTCCAGGTTCAGCAGCGTGCCGAAGCCGTCCTTCGGCACACCCTGTGTGTAGACAAAGCCGCGGCCGCGGTAGGCCTCCCCGCTGTCGGGATAGCTGACATAGGCATAGTTTCCCTGTTCGTAGCCGTCCGTCAGCTTGGCCCGCCACAGGGCGGGCATCGCCCTTGGCGAGGCAATGCCGTGCCGCGCCGGCAGCAGCAGGTCGGCAAAGCCCGCAAGGCCGCCCATCTCCCACAGGTATTCATACCGGTTGAGCGAGGCAGCACTCATGTGGTCTGTAAGCAGGTAGCAGGCCATCGGCACATTGGCGGACCGGCTCTCGTTATAGCCGGTGTAGAACATCTCAAGGTAGACCGTTTTGAGGTCGTTTTCGGCAGCAGCCTCGCGCAGCATGTAGTAGGAGCCATCCGGCAGCTGCTGAGATGACCCGGCGTTGAAGCTGTGGGTGCCGAGTGCTGCGTCCACGGCGGCCGGGTCAACGCTGCGGTAGCAGTGCGACGAGCCGAGGAACAGGGTGTCGATATTGCCCTCGTCCGCATACAGCTCCTGCAGCATGACCCGGGAGTAGGAATGTACATCGTCCACCAGCAGAAAATCCGCAGCCGCCAGCAGTGCCGCCGTCAGCAGCACAAACAGCGCGGCAGCCGCCGCTTTTTGCAGGATGGTTCGTTTCATAGCATCTTCCCTGTCGTATCAGCGTTCGATCTTCATGTGGGGGTGCTTCGGCTCATAGCCGGAGACCTCCAATCTCCACTCGGTGTTGCCCTCGGCATCCTCTGCCGTTTTGGCAAAGCCGAACTGTGACGTAAAAATCAACGCACCATAGCATTTTTGGCTGTGGGGTAATAGTGGCCTACAACGGTTTTCACACCGGCGGCGGCAGCCTGCGCCATGAGGGTGTCCAT